>Ga0308164_10001576_pt1 | contig 26040 bp, 20 predicted proteins | sample PhyTR2_FD_201031 | JGI IMG/M metagenome (GOLD analysis project Ga0308164, IMG submission 201031) | Phyllosphere microbial communities from UC Gill Tract Community Farm, Albany, California, United States - DLSLT.R2 | ecosystem: Host-associated > Plants > Phyllosphere > Unclassified | place: USA... | reverse complement strand
GCACGGCCACGTCGATGACGTTGGTGTCGCTGTCGAAATTCATGTCCCATACCTGCGACGCGATCAGCGACCGCGACAGCACCTGGCCCTGGCGCCGCGCCAGCAGGTGCAGCAGCGCGAATTCCTGCGAGGTGAGCACGATGGTGACCGCGCCGCGCCGCACGCGGCGGCGCAGCACGTCGATTTCCAGGTCGCCGATGCGCAACTGTTCTTCTTCACGCGCCGGGCCGCGCCGCAGCAAGGTGCGGATGCGCGCCACCAGTTCCACGAACGCAAACGGCTTTACCAGGTAGTCGTCGGCGCCCAGTTCCAGCCCGCGCACGCGGTCCTGCACTTCGTCGCGCGCGGTGAGGAACAGCACGGGAATTTGCGCGGTGGCCGGGTCGGCGCGCAGCGCGGCCAGCACTTGCCAGCCATCCATGCCGGGCAACATCACGTCCAGCACCACCAGTTCCACGCCGTCCTCGCGGGCCAGCAGCAGGCCTTCGCGGCCGTTGCGGGCCAGCCGCGCCGTGAAGCCGGATTCACCGAGGCCGCGCTGCAGGTAATCGCCGGTTTTCGGCTCGTCTTCGATGATCAGGATGGTCATGGGCAAGGGCAAGGGCAAGGGGCCAGTTAATTGACCACTTTAAAGCGGCCATTTTAAAGCGGCCATTCTATACCGGTCACTACGGCCCCAACATGACGACTTTGTCATCGAGCCGGCAAGCCTAAATCGGCGCGCCCGGCGGGACAGGCGGGGCCGGCCGCAGTTTGACGCCCTGCGGATCGGCCAGGTAACGCGCGATCAGGTCGGCAGCTGCGCGGCGGTTGGCCGCCACGCTGCCCTGGCCCGGATGCCGGGCCAGCCACGCGCCCAGTGCGTGTACCGCCTGCCGCACGTCGGCCGCCACGGGCGGATGCAACTTGTCGCTGTCGAGCAGGCGCAGCACGCTGTCGAGCACCACCCAGTTGGCTGCCTGCTGTACATCCGCCGCGCCCGGCGCAGCCGCACTGGCGCGTGGCGCTGTGCCAGCGTCCTGCCAGCTGCCGGCCAGCACCAGCGCCAGCAGGCCGGCCACGCCCGGTTGTCGCGGATCGCGCGCGTGCTGCCACGCCAGGCGATTGACGCGCGCCGGGTCGAACAGGTACAGGCAGGTCTGGGCGGCGGCGGCCTGCGCCGCCGCGTACGGATCGAAGCCGCGCTCCATGCTGCTGGCAAAGTACTCGGCGTCGCGCTGGTAGCCCTGGCCCGGCGGCGTGAGCAAGTCGAGCACCGAGGCGGGCAATGCCAGCTGTTCGGCGCGCAGGCTGGCGGCCAGCTGGCGCAGCGCCTGGTGCTGCACGCTGGCGGGCACGACCCGCACGCCGGCCCGGCGCGCGCCGCTGCGCACGTCGCCGGCGGTGGCATAGTCGAAGCTGCCGCCGGCCACCAGCCGCGCCACCGCTTCGGTCTGGTACCGGTGCAGCAGGTACACCGGCACCAGCCGCGCTTCCAGTTCGCCCAGCTGGCGCTCATCGGCCAGCACGCCCACCGAGAACTGTTGCAGGGCGCGCCGCCGTGCCGCCATGATCAGGTCCCAGCCGGCCAGCGCATCGGTGCCCACATCCCACATCAGGCCGCCGGGATGGGCGGCGCCGGCGGGACGGGAGTCGGCGTCGCTCACGTAGTCCAGGCCCTGCGCCTGCGCCTGGGCACGCAACCGCGCCAGTCCCTCGGTTTCCGCCTGCGGCGTGGCAAACGTGGTGTAGGCGTGCGCCACGATGAATTCGTCCCACGGCCCCAGCCCGGCGCCGTACGCATCGTTCAGGGCGAGGTCGCCGTTGGCAACCGTCAGCAGCGGATGCGGATAATCCATCACCGAGCCATTGCCGCCCGCGTAGCGGCTGGCGGCAAAGTTGTGGGTAAAGCCCAGCGTGTGCCCGACTTCGTGCGCGGCCAGTTGCCGCAGCCGCGCCAGCGCCGCTTGCTGCACCATGGCATGGCGCGCCGGGTCCGCCGCCTGGCCCGGTGCACCATACGGCGCCAGCAGGCTTTCGGCAATCAGGATGTCTTGCCGCACGCGCTGCGAGTCAAGCGTGACCACGCCGCGGATGATTTCGCCGGTGCGCGGATCGAGCAGCGAACTGCCGTACGACCAGCCGCGCGTATCGCGATGGACCCAGTTGATGACGTTGTAGCGGATGTCCATCGGGTCCACGCCTTCGGGCAGCAGTTCGACCCGGTACGCATCCTGGAAGCCCGCTTTCTCGAACGCCGAGGCCCACCAGCGCGCGCCGTCGAGCAAGGCCGAGCGCACCGGTTCCGGCGCGCCCCGATCGAGGTAATACACGATCGGCTTTTTGACCGGGCCGGATGCAGCGGCCGGATCGACGCGTTCCAGCCGGTGCCGGCGCTGGCGGCGCACGTCGATGCTGGCGGCCAGCGGCACGCCAAAATCGACCACGCCATTGGCGGTGCCGCCCGAGCCGGGGTGGAAGGCGCGCGGCGTAAAACCGGCTGCCGGCAGACGTACCAGGCTGATGTGCTGGCGCAGGGTCACCGCGCCAGCATCGGCGGCCACCTTACGCACGGCAGCGCCGTCGCCGGCGCCGGCAAACGTCAGCTCCGCTTCCAGCTCGGTGTTGTCCGGAAAGCTCTTGGCTTGTTCAGCGAGCACCGCGCTGCGCGCGGGATTGACGCTGTAGTTGCCCTGCCTGGCGCCCGCCAGGCGCCGCGCAATGCCGTGCTGGTCGGCCAGCAGGAAACTGGAAAAATCGACCAGATACCTGCCGCCGTCGGCAGCGAGAATATCGCCCGACCAGATGACGGACGCCGCAAACGCCTGCACCGCGCTGGCGCGTTCATCACCGTTGGCGGAGCTGGCCGTGTACGCCGTGTTGTCCTCGACCAGGAACAACCGGGCGCCGCGTTTTTCGAAGCGCACCAGCTTTGCTTCGCCCGGTTGCCCCCGGTCCAGCCCGACGTCGTTCGAGCCGAGGCCGTACGGCAGCGAACTGGCCAGCAGGAACGGGCGATCGAGCTCGCTCACGGCCAGCAATACGCGGCCTTTGTCGGCGTCCCGCCACACCGGCAGAAAGCCGGGCTGGGCTGGCAAGCTGGCGGTAACCGCGGCGATGCTTTTTGGCGCAGGCGAAGCCGGCGCCGCCTGCGCCAGTACCGGCGGCGGCAGCGCTCCCGCCAGTGCCAGCGACAACAGCAAGTAGCGCGACAGGATCAGGGACTTGGTCATGGTTAGCGCGGCTTCTTCGCCAGGATCAGTTTCATCAGTTCGGTGGCGCCGACCTGCCCTTTTTGGCGGATCTTGTCGCGCGGCGTGTTGTCGCCGATTTCGAACACGATCGCTTCCATCCCGTGCTGCTTGAGGAAGTAGTTGCGCGAGACGGTCGTCGGCTCCAGCCGGTCCGATGCCTGCACCACCGGCTTGTAGTTCGGAATTTCGTGCTGGATGCGGTCCAGCCATTCCGGCACCAGGCCCGGCAGGTTACCGACGAACTTCGGATCGAGCGTGTAATAAATGTCGTCCCAGGTCGAATGGAAATCGATGCCGAAGTAAAACTTGGTACCGGCCCCGGCGCGCTGTTGCAGGAAGTCGCGCACGGCGCGCGTTTCGGGCTGGTTGAAATCGACCCAGTCGCGGTTGAGGTCGATGCCGCCGACGTTATGGCGCCAGAATCCGCCATCCACGCCATCCGGGTTCATCAGCGGCACCACGTACACGGTCCAGTTCTTGCGGAATGCCTTGGCCAGCGCGGTATCGGCTGCCAGCGTGTCGACGAACGCCTGCATGGCAAAGTAACCGGTCACCTCGGGCGGATGCTGGCGCGAAATCACCACGATGGCTTGTCTGGCTGCCGGGTTGCCCAGTGTGAGCAGCTTGAGCGGACGACCGCCGGTGCTCTTGCCGATCTCGCTCACCTGCAGATGATGCTTGCGCGCGGTGTCGTCCAGCCAGCCATACACGCGCTTCGACGTGTGCAGTTCCTGGCCCGCCACCCACAGCGGCGCCTTGCCGGCGGCCAAGCGCAAGGTCACGCTTTTCGGCCGCGCGGTGGCGCTGCTGGCGCCTTGCGCCACCGGCGCTGGCTCTTCCGCGACCAGGCGGTCGGCGTCGAGCGGCGTCCATTGCAGGCCGTCGGTGCTGAGCTGCGGCGTGTAGCGGTGGCGCGCCGCATCCGGGTACACCAGCTTGACGCTGACCTCGGTGGGGGTTTTTGCCCACACCTGGAACGCATACCACGGGCTCATGTTGATCGGTGCGTTTTCCGGCGTGATGCTGATCGTGTACGCGTTGGGACCGGTGCGTTCGATGCCGTTGAGGCGGGCGCCGTCGAAGTCGTTCGAGAAATACACGCCGTCCTCGTTGAACGGGAACACGCCCTTGCCCTGGCGGTCGGTGGGCCGGCTGCTGGTATCGACGGCAGCGCGAATTGGCGGCTGGCCCTGGTACTGCTGGGCGCAGGCGCCGCCAGCCAATGCCAGCGCAAGCAGTAATACGGAGAATTTTTTCATGTCAGCTCTTCAGAAAGTGTAGGCAGCGGTGACGCCGATGCGGCGGAACTGGTTCGAGTAGCCGCCGCGCCACGAGATCGGTGCTTCCTGCTCGAATAGGTTGTTGACGAACAGCGCCAGCTTGACGTGCGCAATGCCGGTGTACGCCACGTTGTAATCGACCGTGGTATTGCTGCCGATATGGCTGCACACGTCGAAATACTCAGCCGCCACGTTTTGGGTGGCGCAGTAGGTGGGCGACGCCACGCTGTTCGAGCTGTAGCCGCTGCTGTAATTGATGGCCACGCCGTTATCCCAGCTGCCCGACTTGAGGTTGGCGCGCAGCTTGGTGTTCAGGCGCGAGCCGCCGTCGTAGTTGCCGGCCTGGTTGGCGCTGTAGGCGTTGTCGGCCACGCTCCAGGTCTGGTACTTCCAGGTGTATTCGCCTTCCAGCTTCAGGCGTACCTGGCCAGCCGGCGTATTCAAGCGGCCGGACGCGTCGAAGTCGAAGCCCGAGGTGCGGGTCTTGCCGCTGTTGACGTACGGGTTGTATACCAGCGCCACCTTGCCGATGTTGCCATAGTTGATGGTATTGCCCGGTGCATACTTGGCCACCAGCGCCAGGAACTCGTTGTCGTTGGCGGTGTTATCCACGCGTACCAGCTGGCCTTCCGGCAGATCGGCCTCGCCCTTCAGGATGTCGGCCAGCGTGCGGGTGCCGATCTGGTTCTTGCGTTCGATATGGTAGTAGTCGACCGCGACTGTCCAGTTCTTGACAGGCTCCCATACCAGGCCGCCGGTGATGGTGCGCGAGGTCTCGGGCTTCAGGTCCGGGTTGGACGACACGTAGGCCGGCAGCACGGCCGAGCAGTCGGCGTTGCGGTAACTGTTGGCCAGTGCCTTGTCGCCGTCGGTCACGCCGGCAGCGCCTTGCACCAGCGCATTGAGCGCGTTGCCGATCGGGCAGCGGCGGTAGTCCTGTACACCGGTCGAGTACGAGCTGCGGCCCATGCCGTTGCCCGATTCGACGATGTTCGGCGCGCGGAAGCCGCCCGACGCGGTGGCGCGCAGCAGCAGGCTGTCGGTGGCGTTCAGGCGCAGGCCCAGCTTGGGCGAAAAGTGCGCTTCGCTGTTGCTGGTCTTGTCGCCACGGCCGGCCACGCTCAGCTCCAGCCGCTTAACACGGGGATGGTCGCCTCGGCAAACAGCGCGTAATGATCGACGGTATCCTTGACCTGCAGGCCGAACGCGCTGACCAGTTCGCCGCTGAGCACATTGTCCGAGCTTTTCATTTCATACGCTTCGCGGCGGATGTCGGTACCGACTGCCAGACGCACCGGGCCGGCCGGCAGCTGCAACACGTCGCCCGACACGGTGGCGTCGACAAAGCTGATGCCGGCCTTGCCGTAGGTATTCCGGACCGGGAACATCGATTCGAGCAGCGTGCGGTCATTGGTCTGGCCAAACTTGTAGGCGCCGCTGACAATCGCATTGGTGTAGGCCTGGGCGCTGGTGCCTCGGAAGTCCTTGTCGGCAGTGGAGCGCATGTGGCCGAGCGCCGATTTCCATTCCCAGCTGCCGATGTCGCCCGTCAGGCTCAGCATGGCGCGGTACTGCTGCGACGTGGTGCGGTTGAAGTTGAAGCCGTCGCCGGTATCGGCCAGGCGCGCGCGGAACTCGGTGGGCGTCGAATACGGATTATTCGGGTGACCGACCGGCAGTTTCGGATAATAGAACGGACCGATCAACTTGCCGCCGTACATGTCGTACCAGTAGGCGGCCGACGTGGTGGTGCTGGTGGTGAAGGCGCCCAGCAGGTAGTCGGTGGTGGCGCCGGCGGCAGTCAGCTCGAAGTTGGCGTCGATGGCCTTGCCGATGCGGAAGTGCGTATTGCTGGCCAGCGCCCACCGCTTCGAGCCGGTGGTGGCGCCGTCGGTGGCCATGGCATCGTACTTGCACTGCTTGTCCACCGGATCGATGTCGGCGGTCGGGCAGCCGGGCGCGGCCACGATGTTGGTACTGCTGCGGAAGTAGTTGCCGGTTGGCGAATACACGCTCCTGGCGTCCCAGGTCGAGCGGCCCGGCGTCAGGCGGTGCCATGCCGGCGTAAATTTCGCAATCTCGCCGCTGGTGTAACCGTCGTTCTTGTAGAACTCGTAGTTGATGTAGGTGTTGTAGCCATCCTTGTCGAGGTCGCCGAAGCCGGCGATGCCGGTCACGTTGCGGGTACGCAGGTCGCGGAAGCCATCGGCCTCGCGGTAGTTGCTGCTGACCTTGAAGCCCTGGAAATTCTTGCGCAGGATGATGTTGATCACGCCGGCAATCGCATCCGAGCCGTAGATGGCGGACGCGCCGTCCTTCAGGATTTCGATGCGTTCGATGGCGGACGACGGAATGGCGTCGATGTTGGTGAAGTTCTGCTGCGCAGCATCGGACAGCGCATACTGGGCAATGCGGCGCCCGTTCACCAGCACCAGCGTGGCTACCTTGCCCATGCCGCGCATGCCCACGCCCGACGAGCCATTGGCAAACGTGGCCGCGCCCTGGGTAGCGGCACTGAGGCTGGTGCTCACCGCTGCGGTATTGGTCAGGATGCCCAGCGCCGTGGTTTCGCCGGTGCGCTCGATGTCTTCGCGCGTGAGCACCTGCACCGAGCCGGCCGCTTCGGCCGCCGTGCGCTTGATGCTGGAGCCGGTAATTTCCACCCGCTGGACCGATTCTTCCGGCTCAATCGATTGTTGCGTGGCCTGCTGCGCGTAGGCATGGTCGGCATACGCCAGCGTCAACGCCAGCGCAATGGCGCTTTTCTTCAACTTGTTCAAAGTAACTCCCCGTGTTTTAGTCAGTGTTTGGACGCACCGGTCCCCTCGGCCCGGCGGGCCGAAACATCACCGGTGCAAAGATTGTGGTGTTGCGATGGCAGGCCGCGCCGGCGGGTAGCCGGCGCCGGCCTTACCGGTAGCCTGCGGCGCGCAGGTGCGCCAGCAACGCGTCGGCTACCACGGCCGCGGTTTGTTCGATGCGGTCGGCGCCGGCGCGCCAGTTGGCGCCAAATTCGAGTTGCACGCTATCGATGCCCTGCGGCGTCTGGTAGCCGAACACGCGCACGATGGTGCCGCCGCTGAAATGGATTTCCTTGTCGTCGGCCGCCTTGGGCAGCACGTTCAGGCCGCCGGCGTCGAGCTTGGTGATCAGGCCATCGGGCTGGGCGTAGAACGGCGCGTTGCGCGCCGTCAGGCCGCTGCCGGTGCCGCGAAAGATCGCGCCGCGGTCCAGGCTCTGGCCGTGGATGTCGACCAGCAGTGCGCCCGGTTGCGCGCGCATGGTGTCGATTGCGCTGCGCAGCGCGCCGTAATAGGCGTCGTAGATCGGCGCGGCAGCCGGCGCCTCGTAGGCGTCTTCGGCTTTGCGGTTGAAGTCGATGTATTTGCGGCTGATCTTGGCGCCCACCAGGTACGCCTGCCGGCCCGATTTGGCCAGCAACTGGCGCTGGATCGCGGCCGCCAGTTCATTGACGCGGTCGTCCTGCACCTTGGTGCCGGTGGCGCGCTCGGGGGCATCCGCCAGCGCGACGTTGCCGCCGTGCGGCACCGAAAATACCAGCGGCAGCGTGCCCGGTTCGATGGTGAGGTAGTCGGCAAATGCTGCCGGGACTGGGACTGGGACTGGGGCTGCACCGCTTACGGCGGCGGTCGGGGCCACCGAGGTGCATGCTGCCAGCGTGACACTGAGGCCCAGGGCAAGTAACAACGGCGTGATTCGGTCCTTCATATTGTCCTTTCGTCATACGATGGGGACCAATATAAGGGCCTCACTTTCAATCGTTAACGAAGGAATGCGTATATTCATTCGCGAAAAATGCGCGACCGCTGGGCACCGATCACGGTATTTAAGCTAGCCGCAACAAGGCAGGAATAATCGCCCGATGGCGCTTGCCATGGCGGGAAAAGCGCGGTTGCGCCCGCGATCATGCGTTGGCAGGCAACCGCGGCGCATAGCTTAAATGCGGCGTCCGTGGTACCCACGCACCGCACCACGGCGGCAGGCGCTGTGGTTTGTACCTAGGAAAAATTGTTGGGAGATGCGACGAAAATACAACAGCGGCAGGGGGGACGCGGCGGCGGTGGCAGGATTATTCGGCCTTGGGGCCGCGCTTGGCTTCGAACACGATGTGGGCCTGGGTAAGGATTTCTTTCTTCCACTGGCTGACCATCACCGGGTGGATGCAATGCCGGTGCGCGATCTCGCTCACGGTGTGGGCGCCGCGCACCGCTTCCAGCGCCACCTGGGCCTTGAAGGCAGCACTGTGCACCTTGCGTTTCTTTACTTCGATCATTCCCTGCTGTCCTCGGTTGGGGCGTTGTGATAACGCTTACAGATGAACAACAAGTCTAACTTCTACGACGCGTAAATACATTCTTAAAGCATCTGCTATCGAATCGTTATGCAGCATGTTTATGCTGATTAAATGATTTTTACAGAATCTTTACACTGGTAACAGCGGCATGGCAGGCACGATGGTCAATCGAGAAAATCGGCATATTCGCGCTGGGCATAGCCCTGCAAGTTGTTCCACGGCGCGGCGGCCACGCCAGCGCGCGCGATGACATCCACGCGCCGGTAAAAGGTACCGGCCCGGTCGCCGCTCTCCATGGCCAGCGGAATTTGCCGCTGCTCGTCCCACAGCACGCGCTGATAGACGCCGTGCTCTTCGCGCTCGCGCCAACGCGCGCCGGCCGCGGGGCTGGCGCGGTTGGTGACGGTCATGGTTTTCAGCAGGCGCGGTTCCAGCAGGTAAAACGCCCGTTCCCACGAACCATCGAAATCGACGTTGTTGAACTCGGTAGCGGGAATGGCGATCACGGCCCGCTGCCCGGCATCGACCAGTTGCAGGCGCGGCGCGCCGTTGGCGTAGCTGACGTGGCGCGACATGGCGCCGTGATCGAGGCCGTGGCGATGGCCGCCCTCGTGACCATGCTCATGTTGCGCAGCCCGGGCCGGCAACACGCGCGCATTCCACACGTGACCGGTCCGGCGCAACATGGTTTCCTGGTAGCGCGACTCGCGCGTGACGCCATCGGGCGTGACGGTTTTGCTGTAGTAGGTGATGGCCAGGTCGAGGTCGGGGGCGGCAGCGGGCGTGGCGGTGACGGCGTGGACGGTGCCGGCCACGCACACGGCGGCGAGCCGGAGGGAGAGGCGGGAGATTTTCATGGGGAAGTTCATTTTAGCGATAGCAAACACGCTGTAGTAGTAACCGGAAACCGCAACTCCATCATTCCCGCGCACGCGGGAATCCATACTGAGTAACCGATCACGCGGTCTATGGATTCCCGCTTTCGCGGGAATGACGGCTTTTATGACAGCGAACCCAATGGCGTTACGTGGGCATCGGCCAAACTTAAAAACCAAACGCAGTTTTCAGCAAGCCAAACACCTTGGTGTTATCCAGCGTCCCCTTGAACGGCTTGGCGCCGGCGCCGGTGGCGAACAGTTTGACGTCGCCGCCGCCATGGGTTTCGCTCGACAGGCGCACGCCGGTTTCCTGCAGGTAGTTATCGGCCAGCACCGTGGCGCTGTCGAGATTGTCCCGCACGTTCGGGCGGTTCGGGCCATTGCCGAATACCAGCGTGGTATAGGTCTTGCCGTCGGCATCTTTCGACGGCTGATTGTCGCGGTAGCCGCGGTTGATGTCGAGGATAGGATTGCCGCGCTTGCCGTAGCCGTTGAAGGCCAGCGTGTGGTCGTGGTCGGCGGTGACCACGATCAGCGTGTTGGCCAGCGTCGGGTCGGTCAGCTTCGCCTTGGCCAGCGCGGCCTTGATGGCGTCGTCAAACGCAATGGTGTCGGTCAGCGCGCGCTTGGCGTTGGTGCCGTGCAGTGCGTGGTCGATGCGGCCGCCTTCCACCATCAGGAAATAACCGTTGGTGTTTTGCGCCAGCAAGTCCATGGCTTTCACCGTCATTTCGGCCAGGCTCGGTTGCAGTGCGCCCTCGCCCAGCGGCGGCGTGGCGGTACGGTCGAGTTCGTATTCGAGGTGGCTGCGGGTGCTGTACAGGCCGATGAATTTCTTGCCGGTGGCAGCCGTCATTTCGGTCTTGTTGGCCGCCACCGTGTAGCCCTTGGCGGCCAGCTCGGTGAGCAGGTTGCGGCCATCGGCGCGACCGGCGGTATTGCCGGCGCCGTAAGGCGTGAAGTGGTTGCGGCCGCCGCCCATCAGGACATCGACGCCATCGCCGAGCGCGGTATTGAAACCGGTACCGCCAGGCACCAGTTGCGCCGCGATATGGTATTGGGCGTTGCGGTTGCAGATGTGCGACCAGGCCGTGGCCGGCGTGGCGTGGGTCAGCTCGGTGGTGGTGACGGTGCCCACGGCCTTGCCCTTGGCCTTGGCCAGTTCCAGGATGGTGGCGGCCGCCGTGCCGTTGGTGGCGGCACAGTTGTTTACGCCAAGGTTGCCGTTGGCGTCGCGGCCCGGGTTGGTGGCCACGGTGTCGGCCGACATCGAGATCACCTCGTTGTTCATTTTTACGCCGGTCATGTACGCCGCCATCGACGGTGCGCTGTCGGTGGTTTGCGCATCGGCCGAGAACGTCTTGATGCGGGCGGTGCGCTCGAGCGTGTCCATGGTCAGGCTGCCCTCTTCGCCATACTTGAAGATGCGGGCCGCGGTAATGGTGGTGGGGCCCATGCCGTCGCCGAGGAAGAAGATGATGTTTTTGGCTTCGCCGGCGGCGTAGGCGGGCAGCGCCACGGCGGTGGAGAAGGCCAGCGCCAGGCTGGTGGCGATCAGTGCAGGTTTCATGTCTGGTATCCGTTCAATGTGTATTACAGGCCGGCTGCGGATTTGATCAAGCCGTAGACCTTGGTGTTGTCGATGGTGCCGGTGAAGGTCTCGGCGCCCTTGCCGGTGGCGGCCAGGAACACATCGGTACCGCCGTGGGTCTCGCCACCGGCCGCCGTGCGCACCACCGCTTCCTGGTGGAAGGTGTTGGCGCCGGTGACGCTGTCGTCCATGCTGGCGGCGCTGGCGCGGCTGCCCTGGATGCGGCTCTCGCCGTTGCCGAAACCGATGATCGGGTACGGCGCACCGTCCATGTCCTTGTCGACGGCGCCGGTCACGTAGTTTTTCACCACGCCCAGCACGCCGGCGTTGGCGGCCGTGGTTTTGCCGGTGCGCTTGGCGTAGCCGTTCAGGATCAGCGTGTGGTCGTGGTCGGCGGTCACCACGACCAGCGTGTTTTTCAGGTCGGGATCGGTCAGGCGGGCCTTGGCCAGCACCGCCTTGAGGGCGTTGTCGAACGCCACCATGTCGTGCAGCGCCTTCTTGGCCGTGGTTTCGTGCAGCGCGTGGTCGATGCGGCCGCCCTCCACCATCAGGAAGTATCCCTTGCTGTTCCTGGCCAGTACGTCCATGGCTTTGGTGGCCATTTCGGCCAGGCTCGGTTCATTGGCCGGGTCGCGGTCGAGGTCGTAGCTCATGTGGCTGGACGTGAACAGGCCCAGCAGGCGGGTGGTCTTGCTGGCGTCGATTGCATTGAGTTCGGTAACGTTGCTGACGTACGTGGCGCTTTTCGCTTTCGATTCGTCGATCAGGTTGCGGCCATCGCTGCGCTTGCCGCCGGCAGCGACCGGCAGGAAGAACTGGCTGCCGCCGCCGAGCATCACGTCAAGGCCGGTACCGAGGGCGCTGTTAAAGCCGGCGCCACCCGGCACCGAGGCGGCGGCAATATCGTTTTCCAGGTCGCGGTGGCAGATGTGCGCGTACGTCGCGGCTGGCGTGGCGTGGGTGACGCGGGTGGTGGTGACCACGCCGGTGGCCAGGCCTTGCGCCTTGGCGTTTTCCAGCAGCGTGGGTACGGCGGTGCCATTGGCGCTACCGCAAGCGTTGCCGAGCTTGTTGCCGTTGGCGTCGTTGACGGGGTCGATGGCCACCGTGTTGGCCGACATCGAAATGACTTCGTTGTTCATCTTCACGCCGGTCATGTAGGCGGCCATCGACGGCGCGCTGTCGGTCACTTGCGCGTCGTTGGAATAGGTTTTGACGAACGCCGATTCCGGCAGCGTATCGACAGTCAGCTCGCCCTCCTCGCCCACGCTGTAAATGCGGGCAGCGGTCATGGTGGTCATGCCCATGCCGTCGCCGAGGAAGAAGATCACGTTCTTCGGCGCCGTGGCCACCGGGGTGGTGGGCGCTTCGCTGACGGGGGCGGAATCGCTGCTGCAGCCGCTGAGGAAGGCGGAGGTCAGGCCAGCAAGCAGCAGCGCCTTGCAAAGGGAGTTGCGGTTCATGTGCGTATCCGGCAATCGTTTAAAGAATTGCAAGATAACAAGCGCGTGTGACAGGCGCATGACAGCGCCGGAACCAACCGTCGTTCAAGACGCCGCACTGCGCGGCGCGCGGCCTGCTGGCGCCGTCAGGCAGTGGGTATGAACTGCCGCGGGCGCCCGCCGCTGCGCTGGTGCACCCGCCGCAGGTGCCGCACCTGCAGCCAGGCGCCCAGCAGGAACACCAGGAACAGGATCGACGCCGCCACCTTGAGCCAGGGCTCCTCGGTGCTGGCGACCAGCGGTGCGCCCACCGGCAGCCGCAGCGAGGTTTCGGTGATGCCTGGAATGAAGTGGAAAAATACCGTGAGCGACAGCGCCACTGTTTCGATGTATGGCGACCGGCTGCCCAGCGTGCCGCGCGCGGCCAGCCACGCCAGCCCGACCGTGAGCAGCGTGGCCACGCCCAGCAGGTGCGCTTCGTTGAAGCCGCCACGGCGGAAGATGCCGAAGCCGGTCAGGCACGTGAGCACGGTGGTGACCACGTACAACCGGCCCACGCGGCTGTTCCAGGCGATCAGGCCGGTGCGGCCCAGCGACACAAAGGCCGCCAGCAGCGCGACAATTGCCAGCGCCGTGTGCACGGCGCCCAAGGTGGTGATGCCCATGATGGCCTCCGGTCGGATAGGGACTGGTGACCAGCATAGCGCTGGCGGCGGCGCGACGCTTGTTAAAAACTGCGATCTATCCCTTAAGGCATAGGCCACCATGGGCGCACGCGCCACAGTGCTGCGGGTGCAGACGGCGGCGCTGCGCAGCCGGGTGCGGCTACCGCGTCATGCCGGCAGTGCGCCAGGCGCCGGCGCATCATTGACGGCGCCATCGACCACCAGGTGGCGCGCCGGCGCGGTGGTGCTGATGCCCATGGCGGCAAACTTGTCCATCATGGTCAGCAAGATGGTTTGCTGGGTATCCATGTACACCAGGTAGTTTGACGTCAGCACGAAGAACACCAGTTCGTACTCGATCGCCTCGGGCGTGACCGACTTCAAGTGCACGCGGTCGCAGCGGATGTCGGGTTGCGCTTCCACCAGTTCGCGGATCACGGCCGGCACCTGCCCTGCCAGCGACGCCGGCGTATCGGGATTGATGCGGAACGACATGACGATGCGGCGCGTGGCCATGCGCTTGTAGTTGCGCAGCACGTTTTTCAGCAGGTCGGTATTCGACGCCACGATCTGCTCGCCGCTGTCGGCGCGGATGCGCGTGGTTTTCAGGCCCACGTGCTCCACCGTGCCCGACACGCCCAGCACGTTGATGGCGTCGCCCACTTCGAACGGCTTGTCCACCGCGATCGACAGCGATGCAAACAGGTCACCGAGGATGTTTTGCGCCGCCAGCGCAATCGCGATACCGCCGATACCCAGGCTGGCAATGAACGTGGTGATGTTAATGCCGGCATTGGACAGCACCGACAGCAGCAGCAAGGTCCACAACAGCGTTTTGATGGCGCCGCTGACCAGCGTGTTGGCCACCGTGAGCGGCGCGTCCGCATCGTCGGACTGGCTGCGGAAATAGCGGCGGATGCCGATCGACAGCGCGCGCGTGAGATAGATGGTGACCTGGACGCCGATCACGATGAACCATAAATGGTCGATGCGCTGGTTCCACACGGCGCCGAAATCGAGCGTGGTCAACGCCGCCAGCACGGCGATCAGCACGATCACCAGATTGCTGGTGCTCGCCACCGTGGCGTGCAGCACTTCGGCCAGCGGCCGCTGGGCCGCCGTCGCTGCGCCATCACCGGCGCCGGCCGCCATGTGCGCCAGCCGCCGGCGCACGAACAGCTGCAGCCCGTGCAGCGCGAAAAACACCACGGCGCCTACCACGCCGGCGACGATCCAGTCTTCCAGCGGGATGCTGGTGAGCCAGGGACTCAATTGATATTTGTTCAATGCAGGCTCCTGTGAATGCTTGAGATAGCAATAGACTAACCTCAGCAGCAAGTTGGCGCCCGCACTTTTCCTTACGGCATCATCTTTCTCCGCTCGGGCGCAGGCAGATCCCCTGCGCGCCGCCCACCACCGCCAGCCTTACGGCACGATGGCGGTAAATAGGTACACCGCGAAGATCACCAGGTGCACCGTCCCCTGCATCACCGTGGTACGACCGGTACCGAGCGACAGCGTGGCCACGAGCAGCGACAGCAACAGCAGCACGGTGGACTTGACGTCGATACCGAGCGACAGCGTCCAGCCGGTCATCAGCGAGACGATGGCTACCGCAGGAATGGTTAAACCGATGCTGGCCAGCGCCGAGCCGAGCGCCAGGTTCAGGCTGGTTTGCAGGCGGTTGGCGCGCGCTGCGTGGAACGCCGCAATCCCTTCCGGCAGCAGCACCACGGCAGCAATGATGATGCCGACGACGGCCTTGGGGGCACCCAGCTTGAGCACGGTCGCTTCCAGCGTGGGCGACAGCAGCTTGGCCAGCAGCACCACGCTGGCCAGGCAGGCCAGCAGCAGCGCGGCGGCAATCCACGCCATCTTCAGTGGCGGCGGCGGCGCGTGCGTGTCTTCGTCGTTGATCGCCACTTCCGGCAGGAAGTAATCGCGGTGGCGCACGGTTTGCACCAGCACGAACGTGCCATACAACACGATCGACACCAGCGCGATGAAACCCAGCTGGCTGGAGCTGTACGCCGGGCCGGGCACGGTGGTGGTGTAGTTGGGCAGCACCATGGTGAGGATCGAAATGGCCGCCAGCGTGGTCAGGGCGGCCGACACGCCCGACAGCGTAAAGGTCTGTTCGCCGTGGCGCTTGGCGCCGGCCAGCAGGCACAGCCCCAGCATGCCGTTCAGGATGATCATCACGGCGGCAAACACGGTGTCGCGCGCCAGGCCGGCCGTCGATTCGCCCCCGGCAATCATCAGCGAGACGATCAGCGCCACCTCGATGGCCGTCACTGCAATCGCCAGCACCAGCGTGCCGTACGGCTCGCCCACCTTGTGCGCGACCACCTCGGCGTGGAACACGGCTGCCAGCACGCCGGCAAACAGGCCCGCTACCAGCAGCAAGGTGTACATGGGACCAACCAGGGCGGGAGCGCCCAGCGCTTGTCCGGCGATCAGCAACCATGCCACGACGGGCGAGGCGACCGACCATAGCGGCAACGACTTCGAAATTTTCACTATGACACTCCCGTGCTTGACTCTGGAGAGCGCATTGTAACGTGCAGCTCCCGGTATCGAACCCGACCGATAACCAAACGCGCGCCTGCGATGAAAAACCGGCTGCCGCAGCGGCCAGCGCTGTGACAATGGCGGCGGCCATGGTATCGTCCAAAAAAATAGTCGGAGACAGCAATGAAACGCAGGGAAATGACGCTGGCCATCGCGGCCGCACTGATGATGCCGTTCGCGCGGGCCCGGGTAACTCCGGCGACGCCTGCGCCGGGCGGCAAGCAATTGCGCATCGTGCCGACCATTGCGCCGTTGGCCGGCACGGCTGGCAGTACTGCGGTGCCAGGCGAGCAGGACATGCAAGCCTACTTGTTCGTGTACTTCAAGGACGAAACCCATTCGATCCACTTCGCCACGTCGCTCGACGGTTATACGTTCACCGACATCAACGACGGCCAGCCTGTCCTGCCCGGCAAGGGCCTGGGCGAACAGCAGGGCGTGCGCGACCCGCACCTGATGCGCGGTCCCGACAACGCGTTTTACCTGTCGATGACCGACCTGCACATCTTTGCCCGCGACGCCGGCCTGCGCAGCACCGAGTGGGAGCGCCCGGGCGAGGACTACGGCTGGGGCAACAACCGCGCGCTGATCCTGATGAAGTCCTACGACCTGGTGCACTGGACCCACGCGCTGGTGCGCATCGACCAGCTGTTCCCGGCCGAGTATGCCGACGTGGGCGCGGCGTGGGCGCCGCAAACCATTTTTGACGCTGAAAAAAATCAGCTGATGGTGTACTTCACCACCCGCCACAAGGGTGGCCAGAACTACATGGTGTATTCGTACGCCAATGCCGCGTTCACCACGCTGGAAACCGCGCCCCGGCAACTGTTTCACTATCCCGACAAGGACAAGAGCACCATCGACGGCGACATCACCAAGGTGGGCAACAAGTACCACCTGTTCTACGTGGCGCACGACAACCCGAACGGCTTGCGCCACGCGGTGTCGGACCGCATCAACACCGGCTACCAGTTCGACCCGCGGAAGATCGATCCCGAGTCGGTGGCCTGCGAAGCGCCCATGGTATGGCGCCGCATCGGCAGCAAGAACTACGTGCTGATGTACGACGTGTTCGGCCTGAAACCGAACAATATGGGCTTTTCCGAAACCGCCGACTTCGTCAACTTCACCAACCTCGGGCGCTTCAACGATGCCGGCTCGCGCATGCGCGCCACCAATTTCTCCGGTCCCAAGCATGGCTCGGTGATGCACATCACGGCAGGCGAACTGGCGCGGTTGAAGGCCTGGTTCGCCTGAGTATCACCCGGCGTTTATGCCGCGCGCAGGCCGGCGCTGTCGGCGACCTTGCGGCGACGCACCCAACCGATCAAGCCCAGGCCGCCAAACAGCATGGCGTAAGTGGACGGCTCCGGTACGGCGCTGATTGAAATATTGTCCACCGCCACGTCGAAGTTGGTGAAGCCGTACATATAGCCGGGCACGTAGGTGCTGAACGCCACCTCGTCCACGCTGGACAGGATGTCGGCAAAGCTGCGGCCATCCGGCAGCTTGGGGCCGCCAGCATCGTCGCTGGATCCGTAGCCGCCCCAGCCCGCAGGCAGCGCGGTGGACGTCGGATCGCCGATGGTGACCGACAGGTGCTGCCAATCCTGGGTGGCGTCGATGGAGCCGAGGTTGAACCATACGCTGGAATACGGCATGCCTTCCGGTGTGTTGCCGTAGTCGCGCAATTCCACCACCACGTTGCGCGAGACATCCTGGCCGAAGTACTTGATTTCACTGGCCTTGATATCGAGCCCCAGCGTCACCGGTCCCTTGGCCGTGTAGTCGCCGAGAAAAGCAGCGTTGGTGCTGGTACCAAAGGTGATACCGAAGTTTTCAATCACGGTGCGCAAGGCACCGCCGTTACCGATGCTGGTATCGATGCCGGAACCGCCATTGCCGTCCGCCGGTTGCACCCCATACCAGCCCTCGCTGCCGTTCGAAAAATCGACCGTCGTGGAATTACCGGCCATGGCGCCGCCGGCCACCAGCGACAACGTCAACGCCATCAAAGCTTTATTCAAAGTCATGAGTCTTCCTTTTACAGTGAGAGGAAACTGCTAACGCGCTGGCCGCGGGAAACTTATGGTTTCCTTAAGCCGGCGTGGGCCAGTGTGTTGTCGTTTCGTCTAGCTGTCAAAGACTTTTTGTCACAAAATTGTAACCGATATGTAACCGATATGTGACCGATATGTAACCAATAAATGCCGAGGGATGCACACCCTTGTTACGATTGGTGCAGCTGCTTGAGCCGCTCGACAAACCAGCGGCCGGCCGGACCCGGCGGGTGGTCTCGTAAATGCAACGCGTGCATGGAAAAGCCGGCGCCCAGTAACGGGTGGATTTCCAGTTCGATTTCCACCAGCTTGCCGTCGAGCAGATCCTGCTCGACCATGTGACGTGGCATCGAACCCCAGCCGAGACCGGCGCGCAGGAATGCGTGCTTGGCGCCGAGGTCGCCCAGACGCCAGGTTTGCGCGGCAATCACGCCAAAGTTGCGGCCCGCCGTCCGGGTGGAGCGGTCGGTGAGTACCAGCTGCACGTGGCGCGCCGCCTCGGCGCGCAGGATCACGCCGGGCACCTGCGCCAGCGGATGGCCGGGCGCCACCACCGTTACCGACGCCACGTCGCGCAGGTATTCGGACGCGCAACCATCGGGCACCTCGGGCAGCGAACCGATGATGGCGAGCCGGCACTGGCCATCGAGCAGCGGCTGGATCACCGCGCCCAGCGCTTCCACGTACAGCCGCAGCGGCGTGCCCGGATAGGCTGCATGAAAGGCCTGCACTGCCGTGGTGAGCGTTGCAATCGGAAACATCACATCGACCGCCACCGACAGTTCCGGCTCCAGCCCTTCGGCCAGCGTGCGGGCGCGGGCCTTGAACGCGTCCATGCCGCCGACTGCCACGCGCGCCTGCGCCAGCAGCGCCCTGCCCGCTTCGGTCAGCTGCGGGTAGCGGCCGGTGCGCTCGAACAGCGCGAACCCCACTTGCTGTTCCAGGTTGGCCAGCGTGGTGCTGACCACGGACTGGGCGCGGCGCAGCTTGCGGCCTGCGGCGGAAAAGCTGCCCTCATCGGCGGCAGCAATAAAGGTGCGCAACTGGTCGATTGACATGGCGTCCAGCATATATCTACTCCTTGGATACAATCCATCCAATTATATAGGCTTCCGCGATGGATAACCGGTGTCTATGATTCAACCCATGCACTGCTGCACACGCAGCAACCCAACCAACTGAAAGGAAATACCATGAACACCGTCAACCCGAATGCTTCGATCATCCCTGCCATCGGCCGCGTACTGCTCGCTGCCATCTTCATCTTCAGCGGCGTGGGCAAGCTGATGGCGCCAGCCGCCACGCTGGGCTACATCGCTGCGTCGGGACTGCCGTTCGCGCCGCTGGCGATGGCGGTGGCCATCGCGGTGGAAGTGGGCGGCGGCGCGGCGCTGGCGCTGGGCATCCAGACCCGCATCGTGGCAGCGATCCTGGCAGCATTCTCGATCGTCACCGCGCTGGCATTCCACACCGCGCTGGGCGACCAGAACCAGTTGATCCACCTGCTGAAAAACTTCGCCATGGCCGGCGGCCTGCTGCAAGTGGTGGCGTTTGGCGCCGGCGCGTTCAGCTTCGACAACCGCGCCGTGACCCGCAGCACCGGTCGCCAGCTGGCATAAGGTTCAGCTTTACAGTCAGACAGCGGCGGGCACGCGATGCCCGCCGCTTTTTCATGCGCGCTAAATGAACAGCGCCTGCAGGTCGCCGTACGGCATGGCCTGCGCCACAAGCGGGCCGGCGTTGCCGGTGGCCAGAAAATCCTTGCCCATGCCGGCGGCCACCGCCCACAGCGCTTGCGGAATGCCGGAACCGGCGCTCAGGCGCCGCACGCCCAGTTGTCGCAATACCTCGGCCGAGGGCACGCCCGGCCAGTCCATCACGTTCACCGGCAAGCCGGTACCTGCCACCACCGCGGCGATTTCGTCAGGCTTGACGATGCCGGCCACGAACAGGCCATCGGCGCCCGCCGCCTGGTAGATGGCCGCGCGGCGCAGCACTTCGGCCACGCGCTCGCCCTCGGGCGCCAGCCCTTTCAGGTACACGTCGGTACGCACGTTGATGAAGATGTCCTTGCCGTCCTGCGCCGCCAGTTGCTTGACGGCGGCCACCTTGGCAGCCAGCACCTGCGGTGCATCGTTGCCGTCTTCCAGGTTGATGCCCGCCACCCCGGCGTCGATGAGACGCAGCACGCTGCGCGCCACCGCGTGCGGATCGTCCGCGTAACCGTTTTCGAAATCGACCGACAGCGGCACCGTCAGCACGCGCGCAATATTCGCCGCCACGGCAATGGCCACGTCCACCGGCATCCGGCCGCCGTCCGCATAACCGGCAGCCCACGCCACGCCGGCGCTGGTGGTGGCAATTGCCGGCGCCCCCAGGCTTTCAAACAAGCGCGCGCTGCCCGCATCCCAGGCATTGGGCAAGTGCAGCAACTGGCTGCCGTCGTGCAGTTTTCTGAACTGGTCCATCGTATGCTCCTTAAAAAAGACTCGACTGCATGGTGGTGAGGTTGCCGAAGCTGTCGTGCATCGGTTGCAGGATGGCGTCCGCAATCGGCTGCAGCTGCTTGGTCAGATAGTGTTCGTAATCGATCTGCGAGCGCAGATCTTCCAGCGGCTCGGGGCCGCTCGTGGTCATCACGTAGCTGATCCAGCCGCCGTTCTGGTAGCGCAGCGGGCGCCCCTGCGCCAGGTTGTAGTCGTCGGCCAGGCGCGCGGCGCGCACCTGCGGCGGCACGTTCACCTTGTATTCGTCGAGCGGCTGGCGCAGCCGCTTGCGGTACACCAGCAGGTCGTCGCACGCGCCGGCCAGCATGCGGTCCGCGTACTCGCGCACGTAGTCCTGGTACGGCTGGTTCTTGAACACGCGCAGGAACAGGCCCTGCTGGAACTGCTGCGCCAGCGGCGTCCAGTCGCTGCGCGCCACTTCCAGCCCGCGATAAATCACCTCTTCTTCGCCGCGGCCATTGATGGTGAGACCGGCGTAGCGCTTCTTGCTGCCCAGGTCCGTACCGCGTATCGTGGGCATGAAGAATTTTTGATAGTGCGTGTCGAATTCGATTTCGAGGTGGCATGCGAGGCCGTGCTTTTCCTTCAGCATGGTGCGCCACCAGGCGTTGATGCCGTCCGCCAGCTGCTGGCCGATGGCCAGCGCATCGTCGTTCCGGTGCTCTTTTTTGAGCCAGATGAAAATCGAATCGGTGTCGCCGTAGATTACGTCGTAACCCTGCGCTTCCACCAGCGCGCGCGTCTGCTTCATCATCTGGTGCCCGCGCAGGGTTACCGACGACACCAGGCGTGGATTGAAGAACCGGCACTCGGTGGCGCCCAGCACGCCGCAAAAGGAATTCATCAACAATTTGAGCGCCTGCGACAGCGGCTCGTTCTTCGCCCGCTTGGCGGCGTCGCGCTGCTTCCAGATCTGCGTGGTGATCTCGGGCAGGCAGTGCCTGGTGCGCGAGAACACGGTGCCGTTCACGCCCTCCACCTGCTGCGCCGGATCGGTGGCGATCTCGCCCTCGATCAGCCCCACCGGATCGACCAGGAAGGTGCGGATGATGGACGGGTACAGGCTTTTGTAGTCGAGCACCACCACCGAATCGTACAGGCCCGGCTTGGAATCCATGACGAAGCCGCCCGGCGACGCCCCACCCGACACGTCGCCCACGCTGGGCGCCACGTAGCCCTCGCGGTGCATGCGCGGCAGGTAGTGGTGGCCGAAAGCGGCAATCGAGCCGCCCAGGTGGTCAGCCTGCAGCCCGGTGACGGTGGCGCGCTCGATCATGAACGCCAGCAGGTTGGCCTTGGCGAAAATGCGCGTGACCAGTTCGCAGTCCTTGAGGTTGTAGTGGGCCAGCGCCGGCTTGTCCTGCTGGAAGCGGCGCTCGATTTCCGCCATCTTGTCGTAGTCGCTGCCGATGTCCTTGCCCTCGCCCAGCATCTCCTGCGAGACGTTTTCCAGGCTGTACGACTGGAACATCCACGACGCCGCCTTGAGCGCGTCGATGCCGTCGATGACGATGCGCCCCACCACCGGCGCAAACATGTAGCCCTGCTTGCCCGGATGCTCGCGCCATTCGATGGTCTTGTTTTCGCGGCCCAGCGTGAGGGGAATGCGGTGCCTGTCGGCGTTTTTTTGCAGCACGCGCAGGTCGAACTGCACCACGTTCCAGCCGATGATCACGTCGGGATCGTGGCGCGCGAACCAGCCGTTCAGGCGCTCGATGATCTGGCGCGGCGTGGCGCAGTATTCGAGGTCGAAGTCGATTGTTTGTTCGGACGCCTGCGCAGCGCCCAACATGTACACCTGGCGCTGGCCGCAGCCTTCGAGGGCAATCGAATACAGATCGCCATGGGCGCTGGTTTCGATATCGAGCGAGACGATCTTGAGCGCGGGCCGGTAGTCGGGCGCGGGTTTCAGCTTGCAGTCGAAAATGTTCGCGCCTTCCATGCGCCCGCCCTCCACCGTCACCCCGGCAAAGATGAAGCGCTCCATCAGGTAGCGTTCGGGCGGGCGGATATCGGCCTCGTACATCCGGATGCCGTGTTCGCGCAGCGTGCGCTCGAGCGCGGTGAGCGCCTTGTAGCGCGCCGCGTACACGCCGATCACCGGCTCCTGCTGGAAGGTTTTCAGCTGCAGGTCGCGCAGCTCGATGGCGCCCGATTGATCCATCAGCGCCTCGATGGCCGAGCGCTGCCCCGCCTCGGCAAAGGCGATCGACGTCTGCGCAGTAAGACGGATTTTCCGGGGGCCGTCGTCAGTGGCCAGCCAGAAGTCGATTTCCGTACCGTGCGCAGTATCGCGCCAGTGGCGCGTAAGAATAAAACCGGTGCAATTCATGCCGGAATTATACTGTACACACATACAGCTGAGTTAGTATCACACAACGTCGGGGTCAGTGCCGACATTCGGACAAAACTGAACTTATTTGTTGTAGTGACCAACAAAAGGTTGGTTCAAAAATGTCCGAATGTCGGCACTGACCCTGAAGTGTTAGCGGTAGGTCAATGCGTCGGGGCCGCCCAGCCATTCGAGGTGGGCGTAGTTGTTCAGATAATCGAGGCCGAATTCGCCGGGGCGATGCAGCAGCCGCGTTACCGCGCAGTTGGCCATCTTCCAGGTCATTTCCATCACCTGGTAATCCTGCAGTCCCAGCACGTGCTGCATCAGCGTGGCGATCACGCCGCTGGACGTAAACACGATGGTGGCCTGCTTGCTGTCCGGTCGATCCAGGCGTTCCAGCGACGCCACCACGCGGCTGCGGAAATCGGGCCATGCTTCCGCGTACTGGTCGTCGTGCCAGCCGGTCATCCAGCGCTGCATCGCGGCGCGGAACAGGTGTTCCAGCGCGCGCTGCGGTTCTGCATGGCCGGCCAGCCGGCGCGCGAACGCTTCGGGATCGGCAAAGTCGGGGCAGTGGCGCAGCATCACTTCGTGGTGGTCGAACTCGGCGAAGCCGGCGTCGATCGCAGGTTCTCCCTGCGGCCACAACCCCACCGGCATCTGGGAACGGCACGCGTGGGCAGTTTGCGCATGGCGCGCCAGGCCGCCGGTGAGCACGCGGTGGAAGCGCTGCTCGCGTTGGGCAAACCACTGCCCCAGCAGGCGCGCCTGCGCCGTGCCCCGCTCCGACAACTGATCGTAACTGGCGCTGCCGAACGACGCCTGCGCGCTGCGCACCAGGTAAATTTGTCCCATCGCGATCCTCTATGCCGGGCAGGCGGCATTGCCGCCGGCGGCCAGCGCCCGGACCACGCCGGCGATGTCGGCGCCAAGCCGCGTTACGGCGCGGCGATGGCCGGCCACCAGCGCCTCGTTGCCGGCGCCCACGGTTTCGTTAGCCACGGTGCGGCACGTCAGCGTTTTCTGGCTGCCCACCTGGCGCACGCTCCACACGGCATCGATCAGCGCGTACTTGCCGGGGGCCGATTCGAAGCGCTGCACGTTGGTGCTGATGCGGTACACGGTGGCGCCTTCCGGCGTGGGGGTGCGGAATACGTCCACTACGCCCAGCTCGCCGGTGACGATCTGCGACAGCGCCTGGCCGATTTCGGACGCCGGCGGCGACGTCCAGCGGTCCTGCTCCAGCAGGTCCATGCGGCCGTCGCCGGTGGCGACCACCAGCTGGCTGCGCGCCACCTGCTGCGGCACCGTCACCGCCGGAATTTCGATGTAGTAGCCGGGCGCCGCGCCACTCCTGGCGGCCGGTGCGCCCATGCCGCTACTGAGGCTGTAAAAGCGTTCGGGCGGCGTGCTGGAACAGCCGGCCAGCGCCAGCAGCGCGGCGGCTGCGGCGAGGCTGGCTCGGGAAAAGCATGGCATCATTTCTGTTCTCCTTTTTTCTCCGGCTTGCCGCGGATGAGCGACTCCGGATGACGTTCCAGGTAGTCGGACAGCTGGTTCAGCGACTGCATGGTCAGCGTCAGTTGTTGCAGCGCTTCGCGCAGGTCGGATTGTACCGGCGAATCCTTCTGCAGCAGTTCGTCCGCGGTGCCGAAGGTTTTACGGGCGGCGCCCAGGGTGTCTTTCATCTCGGGCACCACTTGCGAGTCCAGCTGCTTGAGCAGGCTGTCGGCGCTTTTGAGCGTGTCGCGCAGGTTGGTGCCGATTTCCTCGAACGGTACCTTGTCGAGCTTGCGCGCGATGCTCGACAACTGCGTCTGCAGTTCGTCGAGGCTGTTCGGCACCGTCGGAATTTCCAGCGGCTCCTTGCTCATGTCGACCTTGACGCCTTTCGCATTCGGGAAGAAGTCGAGCGCCACGTACAACTGGCCCGTGAGCAGGTTACCGGTGCGCAGCTGACCACGCAGGCCGCGCGCTACCATGCGTTCCATCACCTGCGGTCCGGCGTTGCGGTCCTGGTCTTCGTCGATGCTCTTCTGGAAGGCGCGGCCCAGGCGGGCCGGGTACATGTCCACCGTGACCGGCATGCGGAAGGTTTTCTTCACGCGGTCGAACTCCACACCCACCGAGCGCACCTCGCCCAGCACGATGCCGCGGAAGTCCACCGGCGCGCCCTGCGACAGGCCGCGCAGCGACTGGTCGAAATACAGCACCGTGGTAATGGCCGGGCCGTCCGGTTCGCGCAGAGCGCTGGCCTGGTCGGCAGCGAGCAGGAACTGGCTGCCGGCCGGCGCCACCGCGTCGGGCCTGGTGCCGCCCGCGCTCTCGAACGCGATGCCGCCCACCACCAGTGCCGCCAGCGACTGGGTATTGAGTTTGAAGCCGGAAGAATCGAGCCGCACGTCGACGCCGCTGGCATGCCACCAGCGTGCGTTCTTGCCCACGTACTGGTCGTACGGCGCGCGAATGAACACTTTCAGTTTTACTCCCCGCCCCTTCTCTTCCAGGTCGAACGCCGTGACGCGGCCCACGGGTATGCGGCGGTAGTACACGGGCGAACCCACGTCGACCGAACCGAGACTCTCGGCGTGCAGCGTGTACAGATTGCCTTTCTCGTCGGTGGCCACCTGCGGCGCTTCTTCCAGGCCCGCGAAGTCGGTAGCCGTTTCTTCCGACTTGCCGGCATCCACGCCGATGTAGGCGCCCGACAGCAGCGTGCCCAGTCCCGTCACGCCGGTGGCGCCCACCTTGGGCCGCACCACCCAGAAACGCGTGTCGCTGGCGGCAAAGCGCGACGCTTCCTTGCTCATGTCGATATTGACCAGCACCTTGGACAGGTCGCGTGAAATGGAAATCGACCGCACGATGCCGATGTCGACATCCTTGTATTTAACCTTGGTTTTGCCTGGCTCCAGGCCGTCGCCGCTGCGGAAGCTCACCGTGACCGATGGACCCTGGTCGACGAAAGTCTTGATCACCAGCCCCACGCCGATCAGCGCCGCCAGCAGCGGAATGAGCCACACCAGCGAGGGTAGCCAGCGATTGGCTTTCTCGACGGCCGGTTCGTGCACCGGCCGTTGGCCGTCTTCGTTTTCAGGCATGTTTCTCTCCATGTGTATCGACGGGGTCCCAGATCAGGCGCGGATCGAACTGCATCGAC
>Ga0308164_10001571_pt1 | contig 26119 bp, 25 predicted proteins | sample PhyTR2_FD_201031 | JGI IMG/M metagenome (GOLD analysis project Ga0308164, IMG submission 201031) | Phyllosphere microbial communities from UC Gill Tract Community Farm, Albany, California, United States - DLSLT.R2 | ecosystem: Host-associated > Plants > Phyllosphere > Unclassified | place: USA... | reverse complement strand
GTTCGCCGACGCCGTCCTCTTCTTCGCGAGCCCGCTCTCCCGGGCGGTCACGGGCCAAAACCTCGTCGTCGACGGCGGCCTCGTCAAAAACTGACCTGGGCCGCGTCTGTTTTTCGAGGACGGGCGCAAGACGGGCCCCTCAAACGGGTCCGGCGACGAGAAAAAGCGGTGCCACCCACGCCGGGATGGCACCGCATTCACGTCTGGTCGAGGATCAGCTCTCGCCGATGGCGATCGCCTCGGCCTCTTCGAGTTCAGACTCGATGGGGGCGTTCACGCGCGCGAGCGCTTTGCGGCCGAGCAGCACGATGAGCATGGCCACGAGGGCCGAGCCGGCGGCGGCGTAGTACGGCACCGACGGCGTGAAGATCTTGGCCAGCTCGGACGCGACGGGAGGCGCGACGGCTCCGCCGAGGAACCGCACGGCCGAGTAGGACGACGACGCCACAGAACGGGGCAGGTCGGTCGCCTCCATCACACATTCGGTCAGCACGGTGTTCATGATGCCGAGGATGAGCCCGCCGACGATGACGCAGACGATCAGTCCCGCCTTGACGTCGATGAGCAGCCCCGCGGCGATGAGGTCCAGCGAGAGCAGGATGAGCGTCATCCAGAGCACGCGGGTGCGCGGCATCCGGGCGGTGAGAACGGGCGCGACGAGCACGCTTGTGACGGCCAGGCCGATGCCCCAGCCGAAGAACACGAAGCCCAGTTGCAGCGCGGGCAGCTCGAGCGGGAACGGCGTGTAGGCCAGCAGCACGAAGAACGCGATGTTGTAGAACAGCGCGGTCGCGGCGAGCACGGCAAGCGCCGGTCGGCCGAGCGCCTTGAACGGGGCCGACAGCTTGATGGGCGTGGGCTTCGTCTCTTCTTTGCCCAGCAGCACGACGATGGCGATGAAACCGACGGCCATGAGCACGGCGGTGCCGAAGAACGGTCCGCGCCAGCTCCACGAGCCCAGCAGCCCGCCGAGCAGCGGGCCGATTGCGATACCGAGACCGAGCGCGGCCTCATAGAGGATGATGGCGGTCGATGTTCCCCCGGATGCCGCCCCCACGATCGTGGCCAACGCGGTCGAGATGAACAGCGCGTTGCCGAGACCCCAGCCGGCGCGGAAGCCGATGACGGATTCGACGTTGCCCGACAGCCCGGCAGCCAGCGCGAACGCCACGATGAGCGCGAGGCCGATGAGCAGCGTGCGCTTGGCGCCGATGCGGCTCGACAGCCAGCTCGTGAAGAACATGGCCACACCGGTGACGACGAGGTAGCTCGTGAACAGCATCTCGGCTTCGGTGGGCGTGGCCTGCAGGTCGGCCGCGATGGCCGGCAGGATGGGGTCGACGAGGCCAATGCCCATGAACGCGATGACGCTCGCGAAGGCGACGGCCCACACCGAGCGGGGCTGCTTGAGAACGGCGCCGAGGCCGGCGCTCTGGTGGCCCGCCATCAGGCGTCGTCCCGTTTGGAGAGGAGCGTGCCCACGGCGACGCGCTGCTGCAGAATGCGCGTGGCTTCGGTCAGGTGCTCGAGTTCTTCGGGTGCCAGGTCGGAGAAGTGCGGCACGAGGGCCTCGGCGAGGGTGTCGCGCCACTCGTGCAGCGCCTTCTCCCCCTTGGGCGTGATGGCGATCTGCCAGGCGCGCCCGTCATCGACGTCGACGATGCGCTTGACCCAGTCGACCTGATCGAGGTTGCGGATGATCTTCGTCATCGTGGGCTGGGACACCCGGCTCTGGCGGGCCAATTCTCCGAGACGCACGGGGCCCAGCGAGACGAGCGTCGAGAGCGTGCGCCACACGGCAGGCGATTCTGCGCTCTCGGTGGACTGCGCGGCGAGGCGGGTGAGGCGGTTGGCGACGGTCACGAGATCGCCGAGGAGGAGGGGTAGCTGGTCGGCAGAGACTCCCGGCTCTGCCTTCTGATCTACGGTAAGCATTACTCGATTATATACATAGCTTGGCTATGCATTATGCCGCTTCTCTGTCGGCGAACCATCAGGCTCGCGCATCCGGAAACGCCGACAGGCGCCACCCCGTGTGGGATGACGCCTGTCGGACTGAGACGAGCGGATGACCGGAGCCACCCGACCGAACCCGAGTAAGAGGCCCTCTCGGGCCCTGATTACTTGAGGGTAACGGTTGCGCCGGCCTCTTCGAGCGAAGCCTTTGCCTTCTCGGCAGCTTCCTTGGTCGCGCCTTCGAGGACAGCCTTGGGGGCTCCGTCGACGACGGCCTTGGCCTCGCCGAGGCCGAGGCTGGTGAGCTCGCGCACAACCTTGATGACCTGGATCTTCTTGTCGCCGACCGACTCGAGAACGACGTCGAAGGAGTCCTTCTCTTCGACCTCTTCAGCAGCGGCGCCGGCAGCAGCCGGACCAGCAACGGCGACGGGGGCAGCCGCGGTGACCTCGAAGGTCTCCTCGAATGCCTTGACGAACTCGGAGAGCTCGATGAGGGTCAGGCCCTTGAACTGCTCGAGCAGCTCTTCAGTTGACAGCTTTGCCATGATATTTCTCCCTTTGTCTTTTATGTACTCAACCGCGTGTCTAGGCGAAACCTAGGACGCGGACTCCTGCTTCTCACGCAGCGCGTCGACCGTGCGAACGGCCTTCGACAGCGGTGCGTTGAACAGATATGCGGCTCCGAACAGCGAGGCCTTGAAGGCGCCGGCAAGCTTGCCGAGCAGAACTTCGCGGGACTCGAGGTCGGCGAGCTTGCCTACCTCTGCGGCGGACAGCGGGTTACCGTCGAAGTAACCGCCCTTGACCACCAGGAGAGGGTTTGCCTTGGCAAAGTCGCGCAGACCCTTCGCAACGGCGACCGGGTCACCGTGAACGAATGCGATGGCGGACGGACCGGCGAGCTCGTCGTCGAACGACGAGATGCCGGCGTTGTTCGCCGCAATCTTGGTCAGCGTGTTCTTCACCACGGCAAAGGTTGCGTCCTCACTGATGGACTTGCGCAGCGTCTTGAGCTGAGCAACAGTGAGACCGCGGTACTCGGTCAGCAGAACGGCAGTCGAGCTCTGGAATTTCTCCGTGAGTTCGGCAACCGAGGCTTCCTTGTTCGCCATGGCCACTCCTTATGTATTAGTTCCGTAACGCGGTGAGCGTTACGTGACCAGGCCACCGGCAACTCTGTTGGAGTCACACCCGCACATGAAAAAAGCTCCGGCGCAAGCGCTCGGAGCAGAATGACGATCTCGGGAAAACACCCGAACCATCGAAAACTTCGAATCACCTGCGCGGGCGTTCTCGTGAGAGAGCCTTAGTTCGTCATGCATTGCTGCACTCGGATAACCAGCGGTCTTTGGTCCTGGATCAGAGTACGCGAGCGGATGCCACGGCGCAAGTTCGGCCGCGACATCCGTTCTGCGAGCCCGGTCGGGCAAGGGATGCCCGGAGCGACACGCTCTGACGCCCGCCCCGCGAGGTCGCGCACGAAGTCGTCAGGCGAGGGGTAGCGTGACGCGGAAAACGGTGCGGCCCGGGCGGCTCTCGGCCGTGACTGTTCCGCCGTGCGCCTGCACGACACCCTGCACGATCGCGAGGCCGAGACCCGTCGAACCCGTGGCGCGCGACCGGGAGTCGTCCCCGCGCGTGAAGCGTTCGAACAAGTGGGGCGTGAGCTCGGGGTCGATGCCGGGGCCGTCGTCCGAAATCTCGATCACGGCCGTGGACGCCTGGCCGAGCGCGAGCGATGCCGTGACCGTGGTGCCGGCGGGCGTGTGCACGCGCGCGTTGCCGAGCAGGTTGGCCACGACCTGGTGCAGGCGCGGAGCATCCCCCACGACGCTGACGGGCTCGTCGGGGATGTCGAGCTCGAAGACATGATCGGGGGCGGCGGCGTGCGCGTCGTTGACGGTGTGGATGAGGAGGTCGGTCAGGTCGACGGGTGCGCGGTCCAGCTCGCGGCCCTCATCGAGGCGGGCGAGCAGCAGCAGGTCCTCGACGATGGTGGTCATACGGCCGGACTCCGACTGGATGCGGCCGAGCGAGTAGTTGACGTCGTCGGGCAGGGCGTCGCTGTGCCGCGTGGCGAGCTCGGAGTATCCGCGGATGGAGGCGAGCGGCGTGCGCAGTTCGTGCGAAGCATCCGACACGAATTGCCGCACCTTGCTCTCGGAGGCCTGACGGGCCGTGAGCGCCGAACCGACGTGCCCGAGCATCCGGTTGATGGAGGAACCGACGCGGCCCACCTCGGTGCGGGGATCGGCATCGGCGTCGGCCACGCGCACGCCTAGCGCCACCTCACCACGGTCGAGCGGCATCTGCGATACGGCCGCGGCCGTGGCGGCGACCCGGTCGAGTGGGCGCAACGACAAACGCACGATGAGCCAGGCCACGAGACCCGCCAGCGCGGCGCCGAAGAGGGAGATGAGCAGCACGATGAGCACCTGCTGCGAGACCGTGGCGTCGACCTCGTCGAGGGGCAGGCCGAAGATGTAGTCGCCGTAGGGGGTGGGCACGACGACCATGCGGTAGTCGCCGAACTGGCCGCCGAGGCTGACCGTGCGGGGGCGCTCGATCTGGACGACGCCATCCCAGCCGGGCGTGCCGGACGAGGCCGCATCGACCTCGGCCGCATAGGCCACGAGCGCCCGGCCCTGGGCGGCCGGCAGCGTGTAAGCCGCGCCGTGAGCCACATAGCCGGCGTCGATGAGCGAGCCGTTGCGGTAGATGGCGCCGATGAAGCCCTGCGAATAGCCGGGGCGCTGGATGAAACCGGGGGGCGTCGTGTAGGTATCGGAGTTCGTCGAACCCGTGCCGGGCTCCGAGCCCGACGACGTCGCTGCCCCGCGGCTCACGACCTCGCGCAGCTGGTTGTCGACGCCCGCGATGAGGAGGGACTGCGTCGAGAGCACGGTCGCGAAGCCCACGATGAGGCTCGCGATGGCGAGCAGCGCGATGACCGCGACCGTGAGCTGACGGCGCAATGTCCAGGGCAGCCCGAGAGCGCGGCGCCAGAACGCGGGGCGCAGTGCCCGAACCTCGCTGGGTTCGCCCGACGGCGTCGACGGCACCGGCTGCGCAGACGCATTGGCCGTGGAGCGCGCGTCAGGAGCAGGCGGTGGTGGCGACGCGGGCGTCGCGGGGGGCGTGGTCACGCGCCATCCGCCGGTTTGATCATGTAGCCGACGCCGCGGATGGTGTGGATCATGGCGGGGCGCCCGGCGTCGATCTTCTTGCGGAGATAGGAGATGTAGATCTCGACGACGCTGGCCTTGCCACCGAAGTCGTAGCTCCAGACGCGGTCCAGGATCTGGCTCTTCGAGAGCACGCGGCGCGGGTTGCGCATGAGGTAGCGCAGCAGCTCGAATTCGGTGGCGGTGAGCTCGATGGGGGTGCCGTCGCGGTAGACCTCGTGGCTGTCCTCGTTGAGAGTCAGGTCGCCGACCTGCACGGTGGGGCCGTCGTTGTCCACAGCGAGCAGCGTCGACCGGCGGATGAGGCCGCGCAGGCGCGCTACCAGTTCTTCGAGGCTGAATGGTTTCGTGACGTAGTCGTCGCCGCCCGCGGTGAGCCCCGCGATGCGGTCGTCGAGGGAGTCCTTGGCGGTGAGGAAGAGCACGGGCATGTCGTCGCCGTTGGCGCGCAGGCGGCTGAGGATCTGCAGGCCGTCGAGATCAGGCAGCATGATGTCGAGCACGACGGCGTCGGGGCGGAAATCGCGCGCGGCGGCGAGCGCGGCCTGGCCGGTGGCGGCGGTGCGCACCTCCCAGCCCTCGTAGCGCAGGGCCATCTTGAGCAGATCGGTGAGGGTGGCCTCGTCATCAACGACGAGCACGCGCACGGGCGAGCCGTCGGCGCGGGTGAGGGCGGTGCGGTGGGCGCTCGAAGCGAAGGGTGTGTTACTCACAATCCTCAGTATGGACATCTTCCTATGAGCGGTCTATGAGCCAGCCAGATGCTCGCCGACATAGGAACCCCATAGGGATCGGCGTGGCCGGGCATAGGCGGCGTCCCTACCTTCTGGACTGCGGCACCCCGGCCGCCCCAACGTCAGAAGGAACCCTCATGTTTGGCACCTATCTTCGGCGCGAGCTGATCGGCAGAAGAAAACAGACCATTATCATCGCCATCGGTATGGCCCTCGCGATCGCGCTCGTCATCATCGTCAACTCGGTCTCGGCCGGGGTGAGGAACGCTCAGACGACGGTGCTGCAATCCGTGTATGGCGTCGGCACCGACATCACCGTGAGCCAGGCCGCGACTCCCCCGGCCGAGGGCGGCACCGACGGGCCCGGCCAGCGCTTCGACTTCGGGGCGGATGCGGGGGCCACCACCGATGGATCGACGACGGTCGCGACATCCCGCCTCGAGGCTGCTCGCGGGACCACCACCTTCGCCGCCTCCGACCTCGACACGGTCACGGCCTTGCAGGGCGTCTCGGGAGCCGCCGGAACCCTCGCGCTGACGAACACGACGTTCGATGGCGAGTTGCCCGATTTCTCGCAGATGCAGGCACCCGGCGCGACCGGCTCCGACGCGGGCACGGACACCGACTCGGGGACGGACACGAACTCGGGCACCGATTCCGGCACGGGCTCCGACGCGAGTACGGCCCCTCAGGGCGGCGCGGATGGCGCGGGCGGCAGCTCCTTCAACGTGGACTCCTTCACGGTGCTCGGCCTCGATCCCGCCGCCGACGCCGTCGGGCCCCTCTCGGCCGTGACCCTGACGGACGGACGCGGGCTCGAAGCATCCGACACGGGCACCGACAACGCCGTGCTCGACGCCACCTACGCCACGGCCAACGACCTCGCCACCGGAGACACTCTCGACATCGGCGGCACCACGTTCACGGTCGTGGGCATCGTCGGCGCGACGGGTAGCGACGCCGAGACCGCGTCGAACGTCTACATCCCGCTCGACCGCGCGCAGGCCATCTCGGGCCTGACCGACCAGATCTCGACCATCTCGGTGCAGGCGTCGTCGTCGACCGAGATCGCCGCGGTGAAGGCCGCGATCGAGAAGGACCTGCCCGACGCCACCGTCTCGACGCAGGAGGACCTCGCCTCGAGCGTCTCGGGCTCGCTGTCCTCGGCGTCCGGCCTCGTCTCGAGCCTCGGCACCTGGCTGTCGATCATCGTGTTGGCCGCGGCGTTCCTCATTGCCATCCTGTTCACTATTTCGGGGGTCTCTCGCCGCACGCGCGAATTCGGCACGCTCAAGGCCATCGGATGGTCCAACCGCCGCATCGTGGGACAGGTCGCCGGCGAATCGGTCGTGCAGTCGCTCATCGGCGGCGCCGTCGGCGTGGCCGTCGGACTCCTCGGCGTGGTCGTGGTGAACCTGTTCGCCCCCACCCTCACGGCCTCGGCCAGTTCGACGACCGCGGGCGGCGGCATGCCGGGAGGCGCACCCGGCGCAGCAACGGGTTCTGCCGCAGGCGACGCGGCGGCCACGATGCCCGGTGGCGGTTTCGGCGCAGGTCAGGCGGCGGCATCCACGACCGACGTCGTGTTGAACGCGCCCGTCACGCCCCTCATCATCGTGATCGCCGTGGCCCTCGCGGTGGTCGGCGGTCTGCTCGCCGGCGCGATCGGCGGATGGCGCGCCTCCCGCCTGCGCCCCGCCGAGGCTCTGCGCTCGGTCGGCTAGAACCCACGCCCCTCCCTCTTATTACTTCTCCTCAACCATCCCAGGAGCATCCGATGTACACCCTCACCGCCCTCACCAAGACCTATTCGCAACCCAAACGCACCGTCACGGCGCTGAACGGCGTCGACCTCACCATCCCGGACGGCCAGCTCGTCGCCATCCAGGGCCCGACGGGCGGCGGCAAATCGACGCTGCTGCAGATGCTCGGCGCCCTCGATCGGCCCACCTCGGGCTCGATCGCGTTGCGCGGCGACGACCTGTCGACCCTCAGCGAGGCGAAGCTCGCCAACATCCGCGCATCCGAAATCGGCTTCGTCTTCCAGGGTTTCAACCTCATCCCCACCCTCACGGCGCTCGAGAACGTCGAGATGGCGCTGGTTCCCGCGAAGGTGCCGGCTCAGGAGCGCGCGCACCGGGCCACCCAGGCGCTCGAATCGGTGGGCCTCGGCGAGCGCGCCACGCACCTGCCCAACGAGCTCTCGGGCGGCCAGCAGCAGCGCGTCGCCATCGCCCGCGCGCTGGTCAAGAACCCGAAGGTGCTTCTCGCCGACGAGCCGACGGGCAACCTCGACGAGCAGACGCGCGACGAGATCATGCAGCTGCTGGAGGGGCTCTGGCGCGACCAGAACCTCACGGTCATCATCGTCACGCACGACTCGGCGGTGGCCAAACGCGCCGAGCGTCGACTGCGCATCGCGAACGGCACGATCAGCGAAGTGGCCTGAAAAACCGAAAAAGCCCCGATCGGATGCTGAGAACCCCTACGATATTGGATGCCCACCGTGGGCGCTCTGCCACCTCCCCTGAAAGGGACACAATGACAAACGCTCCCCAGTACCAGTCCGCCCCCGGCCAGCAGGCCACGCCCGCCGACTACCCCGGCAAGACCCTGGGCCTCGTCGGCTTCATCCTCAGCATCGTCGTGCCGGTCGTCGGCCTCATCCTGAGCCTCGTCGCCCGTTCGCAGTCGAAGAACGCCGGCTTCGAGAACAAGTGGGCCAAGATCGGCATCATCGTCGGCATCATCCTGACGATCCTCGGCATCATCGGCTTCATCATCAACATGGCGGTCCTGCTGCCCATGCTGCAGCAGTACTAAATCGCGACAGCACCACCAGCGCGACAGTACGAGCAGGGCGGTACTCCGGAGACGGGGTGCCGCCCTTCGTCGTGTGGCCGGGCGGGCCGCCCGCGAGCGATGGGTAGTGCTGCCCCTGTCGGCCGAGCAGTGATCCGTGTTTAGAGTGGGGTGAACGAGCCGACCCCGGCCCCCTTCACCGCCCCAGGAGGCGCCGTGCATTCTCCGCGTCCCGCGCCGCAAACGCCGCCGACGCCCGAGCACCCATCCGCGGTTCGCGCCACTCCGGCACAGTCGATCCCTGCCGCGCCCGCCGCATACCGCCGCCTCCCGTTTCCCGGCTGGCCGCTGTGGCTCGTCTTCGGGCTCGGCATCATCCCGAGCCTTCTCGCCCTGCTCGTGCTCGGCCTCGCCAAGGACGCATCCATCGACACGGCCGCCCGGCAAGCACCCCTGGTCGACCGCACCGTCGTCGTCACCGGCACGCTCGACTCGATCGACACGACCTCGGGCATGCCGAACGTGACGGGCTACTACACACTCGAGGTGCCGGCAGAGGCTGAGGGCGGAACGCCCATCGAGCTCACGGCGCGCGGCGGCACGAACTGGGGTTTCCCGCCCTCGAAAGACTTCCCCGAGCAGATGTCGTTCCTGGTCGAGCGGGGTGCCGACCCGACGGTCGTGGACAGCGGCCACCTCGGCAGCCTCAAGCCAGTTACCGCAGCTAGCGCGCGCGGGGACCGAATGGATGTCGTCATCGCCGTCGCCGCATGGGTGATCTCCATCATCCTCTTCTGGGTGTGCGCCCTCGGCCTGCCCATCCTCGCGGTCGTACAGACCATCCGCCGCCGTCGCGCCCGCGTCGAACAGGCCGTCGCCGCGGGCGGACACCGCTGGACGCAGCCCTACCCCAAGCGCGGCTGACCCCACGCTCAGCATGGGTAGTCCTGCCCGTGGCCCGCCCGACGGCGCTCCGCTACGTTCGACCTATGACGACCAGCACCACGCCCGCCGCCGACACTCCCGCCCCCGCCAGCCCCTCGGCCGCTCGCCGACCGCGTCGCCGCCTGCGCATCGAGCTGTCGCCCCTGCGCTGGACCCAGGTCGGCTTGGCGGCCATCGCCGTGCTGTCGGTGCTCGTCGGCGTCGGCTACATCCTGCCGGCCGTACCGAACAAGGGGCCCACCTACGAACTGCCGGAGTCGTTCACGGCCAAGACCGACGACGGCCGCAGCATCACGTTCACGGCCGAACGCGGCATACGCTTCGGCCTCCTGCGCCAGGACACGTCCCAGGGCTACCGCGCCGACATCCTCGAGGTGAAGACGCCGAAACCGTCGTCGACCGAGTTCCCGTTCTCGGGAGAGACCTTCGGTCGGCACGAGCGCAACGAGATCACGCTGTCGTACGCCCGGATCGCCCAGCGCAGCAGCCAAAAGGGTCCGAACCCGCCCGTCACCGACACATTCGGTGACGTCGACACGATCTACGTCGCCTCCGAGAGTCTGTTTCCCGGCCTCACCGAGCGCGAGATCGAAGATCTGCCCGACGATGCGATGACACTGACGAGCGATATCGACACGATTCAGAACATCCGGTACGCCTACGGCCCCGCCGAGAACTCCGACGATGCCAGCGAGTGGTGGGTCACGTTCAACTACGACGCCCTGCAGAAGGCGGGCAAGACCAACCTGATCTACCCGCTCGAGTGGTACACCAATCCGCTCTTCCCCGAGCTGCGCCGCATCGCGCCCTGGGTGGCCGGTTACGCGGTTCTCGCCGCGCTGCTCGCGCCGATCCCCTTCGGCATCGCCCGCCGCCTGCGCGATCGCCGCAACGACAAGGATGCCGCCTCGGCAGGTTAACAAACGGTGACTCCCGGCCCGCCTCGCGCCAGACGGCAGCACTTCTGCCTAAGATCGCCGAGGGCAGATGACCGGAGGTACGCGTGTCGGCATACGACATCGACGAATACGACGACGTGCGGCATGAGCACATCGACGCCGACGCGATCCGGCGACGGCGAGAACCCGACGGCCGCGGCGGATGGATCACGCTCGGCATCGTGCTCATCGCCCTGTTCGTCACCATCCGCGTGGTCGCGCAGGCCGCGAACTTCGAAATCGGCGAACCGCTGCGCGACTTCTTCACGCTGTCGATCAGCGTGGTCGTCGAGTCGCTGCCGTTCGTCTTCCTCGGCATCCTGCTGTCGATCTTCGTGCAGATCTGGTTGCCCGAGAACTTCCTGCTGAAGCGGTTGCCCCGCAACCCGTTCCTCCGGCGCATGGTGCTGTCGCTGCTCGGCGTGCTCTTCCCCGTCTGCGAATGCGGCAACATGCCCCTCGCGCGCGGCCTCATGCTGAAGGGCCTGTCGACGGCCGACGCCATCACGTTCTTGCTCGCGGCGCCCATCCTCAACCCGATCACGATCATCACGACCTATCAGGCGTTCGGGTGGAACGACGGCATCCTCATCTCGCGCATCATCGGCGGTTTCGTGATCGCCAACCTGGTCGGCATGCTCATCAGCCGTCACCCGAAGCCTGATTCCCTCATCACGCCGGGGTTCCAGGCCGCGTGCGCCAACCAGGGCCACGGGCACGACCAGGGCCGCCGCACCACCCGCAGCGTGCGCGCCTTCGCCGAGGAAAGCTCGGCAATGTTGCCGGCGCTGTTCATCGGTTCGGCCATCGCGGGCGCCATTCAGGTCGGCATCCCCCGCGACTTCCTCGTCGCGCTCGGTTCCAACCCCATGCTCTCGGTCATCGCCCTCGTGCTGCTGGCCTTCGTGATCTCGATCTGCGCCAACGTCGACGCCTTCTTCATCCTGTCGTTCGGGGCATCCTTCATGCCCGGCGGAATCGTCGCATTCCTCGTGTTCGGTCCCATGATCGACATCAAGATGCTCACGCTCATGCGCACGACCTACACGACACGCGCGCTCGTCCTCATCACGGCCCTCGTCGCGGCGGGCGCCATCATCCTCGGCCTGGCGGTGAACCTCCTTGCATGACCACTTTCTCCGGCGCTGGGTCGGACCGGTGCTCGCCCTCATCGGAATCGTCGCCATGCTGTGGCTCGGGCTGACGGGCAAACTCGAGCTCTACATCCATCCGCGCTATGTCGTTTTCACCGTCGTCATGGCGGTCATCGGGCTCGTCTTCACGCTCGCGTCCTTCGTCATGGCACCCCAGTGGCGCGACAAGCACACGCACGACGAGGATGCTGCACCCGGCACCCTTGGCCAGAATCCCGCGTCGCCCTCCCTCACGACGTCGGCCCCGGATGGCTCAGGACACGCGGCGTCGTCGGGAGTGCCCGGCACAGCGTCGAGACGCTCCCGTCGTGCTGACCGCGATCTTCGAGCCGGAGCCGCCCGAAGCGGACGCGCCCGCCGCGTCGCCAAGGCGACGGCCCTGCAGCTGAGCGCCGCCGCCATCATCGTGGCCGCCGTCTTCGCCATGCTGGTGCTGCCTCCGGCCCCGCTCTCCCTGTCGGCGGCCGAGCAGCGCAGCGTCAACAGCTCGGTCGGCAGCGCTCCCGTCGCCCCCATCAGCGACGAGCAGCTGGCCAGCATCGACACCTCCACCTTCACGGTGAAAGAGTGGACGACCTATCTCAACATGGGCGTCAGCGCTGAGTTCCTGGCCGAGAACCCCGTCGACGTGACGGGATTCGTGAGCGCCGACACCAACGACCCCGACAACGTGTTCTTCGTGACGCGGTTCTCGATCACCTGCTGCGCCGTCGACGCCAGTCCCCTCGGCCTCGCGGTCTACCACCCGAATTGGCAGAACGAGCTCACCGAGGGCAAATGGGTGCGCGTGCGCGGCGGCATCGTGCCCAACCCGAGCGCGTTCAGCACCGAGACCTATTCGGTCGTGCCGACCGATGTCGAGCCCGCCGACGACGCGACGGAACCGTATGTCTTCTAGTACCCCGGCGTCCCCCGCGTCGCACAGCTCGGCCCGCGCGCAGCGCACACCGGCGCAACGCTACCGACGTCTCGTCATCGCGACCTTCAGCGTGCTCGTGCTGCTGCTCGGCGGCCTCACACTCGCCAACTTCGGCCTCGCGCCCGCGCTCGAACAGGCGCGCTTCGACGCCACGACGCTCACGCAATCGCGCGGCCAGACGGTCGAGTTCCAGGCCAACCAACCGCTCGCCGAGGCCGGCACCATCACGGTGAAACCCGAGACCGCCTTCACCACCTCGCTCGACGATCGCACGCTCGTCGTCACCTTCCCCGAGCCTCTGCTCTCCGACACCGACTACACGATCACGGCAACGGATGTCGGGGGCTCCCAGACATTCGGCCGCGCCACGTTCGAGACCTCCTTCAGCACGCCCGGCTCCGAGATCCTCACGCTGATCGACGGCGCGAGCGCCCCCGGCACCGGCACTGAGAGCGGCACGGGCCGCGACACCATCCGGCGCACGCTTCTGACCGACGCGTCACACGAGGACATCCTCGAGGCCGACAGCATCGACGAATTCGTGAGCACGGGTCAACTCGTCATCGCCGCCGTGACGAGCGACTCCGGCATCCGCTCGCTCATCGTGCACCGCCTGCGCGACGGCTACGAGGAGCGCGTGCGGCTGCCGGCCGGGTCGAGCGCGGTGCAGCTGCGGTCCTCGCCCACCACCAACCTGTTCGGCTTCGTGCAGCGCACGCCGGGCGCGAGCGACACCCTCACGCTCTACGACACCACCGACCTGACGCAGCCTCAGTACGTCCTGGGCGCGACCGAGGGCATCCCCGACAGCATGCTCGAGTGGCGTTTCGTGCCCAACACCTCGCAACTCATCGTGCAATCGGACAAACAGGCGCTCAGCCTGATCGACCCGGCCGGCGCCCAGCCGCCCCTGCCACTCGGTTTGCACGCCGACATCCGCGCCTTCATCCCCGGCACGCTGTCGTTCGCGGTCTCCGACCCGACGGGCGGCTCGATCGTCAACCTGCAGACGGGCGAGACCACGCCGCTCGAGGCCATCGCCAACCCGGATGCCGCGGGCGAACCCGACCGTCTCGCCGTCGTCTCGGTGCCCGAGGGTGGCGGCCCGGCCAGCCTCGTCGAGTCGCGCGTCGTGCGCGACCCCGCCACCTTCGCCGACCTGCGCTACGCCGTCTACAGCCTCACCCCCGACGGCGCGCGCATGCTCTACGACCGCCCCGCGTCGAGCGGCGAGGTGCGCTCCCTGTGCCTCTCGGACAACGGGCAGTACCTGGCCATCGACGTGCGGCCCAACATCGGGGATGCCGACACCGCCGCCTCCGAAGCCGCCACCGCGCCCGGTGCCCAAACCCTCATCACCGACCTGCGCACGCAGAAGGACGTCGGCGTCGTCGAGGGCGCTTCGGCCGACTGGTGCCTCTGAGGTTCTGTATCGTGAAGTGGTCGGCGGTGGGCCGGTAGCCGAGCGGAGGCGGAGTTCGACATGACGGTTGCTCAAGACGTGACGCGCCGCGAGGCCATCGCGGAGTATCAGATCCTCGACCAGCCGCCCGAGCCCGATCTGCTGGGCCTCGTGCAGCTCGCCGCCACGGTCTGCGGCGTTCCGACGGCCGTCATCAATATCATCGACGATCGCTCTCAGCACCAGATCGCGGCCATCGGCATGCAGGCCTCGACCTGTTCGCGCGAAGACTCGATGTGCGCGGCCGTGCTGCAGAACCCGGGTCTCGTCGTGGTGCCCGACGCGCGCGACGACGACCGTTTCGCGGCCAACCCGTTCGTCACGGGCGTGATCGGCAACGTGCGTTTCTACGCGTCGAGCCCGCTCATCACGCCGCAGGGTGTGCCCATCGGCACCATCTGCATCTTCGACGAGCAGACGGGTGATCTCACGCCCGAGCGCCGCGATTCGCTCAACCTCATCGCGCACCAGGTGATCGACGTGCTCGAGCTGCGCCGCATCGCCACCGAGCTGAACCGGTCCAACGAGCAACTCGAGCGATTCGCCGCCCAGGTGAGCCATGATCTGAAGAACCCGCTCATGGCCGTCTCGGGCTTCATCGAGCTGGCCGCCGACAGCCCCGAGATGGCGGATGCCCCGCAAGCCACCGAGTCCCTGGCGCGCGCCGAATCGGCGGCCACGCGCATGGGCACCATGATCGGCGACCTGCTCGACTACGCCCGCGCGGGTGGCGCACGCCCCCGCCAGGACGACGTCGACGTGCAGCACGTCGTGCGTGCCGTGGTCGACGACCTGTCCACGGCCATCGCCGCGGCGGGTGCGCGCATCGAGGTGGATGCGGCCATCCGACTCACGGGCGATGCGACGCTCCTGCGTGCCCTCGTGCAGAACCTCGTGGCCAACGCCATCAAGTTCACGAGCGCCGCCGGCGTCGAGCCGCACATCGTGATCGTCGCCGAGACGCTCGTGGGCGGCTGGCGCCTGTCGGTCGACGACAACGGCCCGGGTGTCGCGCCGGAAGACCGCGAACGCGTCTTCGACCTCATGGACCGCGGATCCTCGGACGATGTACCCGGCCTCGGCATCGGCCTCTCGACCTGCCAGCGCATCGTTGAGGCACACGGCGGCTCGATCGGCATCGGCGAATCGGCCCTGGGTGGCGCGAGCGTCTGGGTCGTGCTGCCGCGGCCGGGCATCGCCTCCCGCCCGACCGACGCGGTCACCCCCGAAGCCTCCCCGCCCGACTCGGCCTGAGCCCATTCGCGTGTAATACGGTGGCGGGGTGGATGCCGCAGCCAAACTCGTCGACCTCGCCAGAACCCTCGGCGCCGAACAGCCCGATGCACGACGTTTTCTCGCCGAACTCGGCCGCCGCGGAGCCGGCGTGCGGCGCGGTCCGCTCTGGTTCCTCGACGCGGGCCGCGGCGGTCGCAACACCATCTCCGGCACGGGAGTGAAGCCCGAATTCGACGACGGCACGCGCGGGCAGATCCGTCACTTCACGGGCACGGCCGCGACCGTGGCCCGCATCGGTTCGCGCGCCACGCGCTGGGCCACGCTGCACATTCTGCGCGACGGCCCCGATACGGCCGACGGTCGGCTCAGCGAGGCGGCCATCACGTTCGCCGAGGTGCTCCTCTCGGGCGAGCTTGCGACGCGCGATGCGGCCGACTGGATCGCGCGAAACATCGCCGCCTGACCGGCTTTTCGGGCCTGGGAATACGCCAGGCACTCCCCTGCTTATAGATAGTTGACCAAAGTCCACTAGATGGTTATAGTTGACCTTTATCAACGATATGGCGCAGCGTCGGGCCAGCAACCACACACGTTTCCTCTGGAGCATCCACTCATGACCACCGCATCAACCGAGGCGCCGCCCGCCCCGAAGATGACGCACCGCCAGGTGCTCGAAGCCCTCTCGGGCCTCCTGCTCGGCATGTTCGTCGCCATCCTCGCCGGCACCGTCGTCTCGACCTCGCTTCCCCGCATCGTCTCCGACCTCAACGGCGACCAGACCGCCTACACCTGGGTCGTCACCGGCACCCTGCTCGCGACCACGGTCTCGACGCCCATCTGGGGCAAGCTCGCCGACCTCTTCAACCGCAAGCTGCTCATCCAGCTCTCGCTCGTCATCTTCGTGATCGGTTCGGCCCTCGCCGGCTTCTCGCAAGACACCAACACGCTCATCATCTTCCGCGTGCTGCAGGGTCTCGGCGCCGGTGGCCTCACGGCCCTCAGCCAGATCATCATGGCCGACATCATCAGCCCGCGTGAGCGCGGCCGCTACATGGGCCTCTTCGGCGGCGTCATGGCCGTCGGCACGGTCGGCGGCCCGCTCATCGGTGGCCTGCTGACCGACGGCTTCGGCTGGCGCTGGAACTTCTTCGTCGCCCTGCCCGTCGCCATCGTCGCGATCATCCTGCTGCAGAAGACGCTGCACCTGCCCAAGGTCGTCAAGCGCGTCGTCTCGATCGACTACCTCGGTGCCATCCTCATCGCCGGCGGCGTCTCGCTGCTGCTGATCTGGGTCTCGATGGCCGGAAACCAGTTCGACTGGTGGAGCACCACGACCGCCTGGATGGTCGGAGGCGCCGTCGTCGCCCTCGTGCTCGCCGTGATCGTCGAGCTGCGTGCGAAAGAGCCCATCCTGCCGATGAGCCTCTTCAAGAACCGCACCTTCACGCTCGCCGTCATCGCCTCGATCTCGGTCGGTGTGGCCATGTTCGGCACGTCGGTCTACCTCGCGCAGTACATGCAGCTCGCCCGTGGCGCCTCGCCCACCGAGTCGGGTCTGCTCACGCTGCCCATGATCGCCGGCCTGCTGCTCTCGTCGACCATCATCGGTAACATCATCAGCCGCACGGGCGTGTGGAAGCCGTACATGATCGGCGGCTCGATCGCCCTCGCCATCGGCCTGGGCCTCATGGGCACCATCCACTACGACACCAACTACGTGCTCGTCTCGGTCTACATGCTGATCCTCGGTGCCGGCGTCGGTGCCGTCATGCAGAACCTGGTGCTCGTCGTGCAGAACGCCGTGCAGCCGAGCGAACTCGGCGCCTCGAGCGCCGGTGTCGCGTTCTTCCGCAGCCTCGGCGGCACGGTCGGCGTCTCGGTCATGGGTGCCATCCTGGCCACTCGCGTCTCCGACTCGCTCGCGGCCAGCACGGCCCAGCTGCAGGCGGCGTTGGCCAAGCTCGGTGCCGAGGGTGCCAAGATCGGCGAGGCGCTCGCATCCGGAACCATTCCCAAGGTGTCGACGCTGCCCGATTCGGTGCGCCCCATCATCGAGTCGGCCTACGGCGACGGCGTGGCGCACGTCTTCCTGCTGGCCGCCCCGCTCGCCCTCGTCACGATCCTCGCGATCGTCTTCCTGCCGAACCTCAGCCTCGGCACCAAGACGGCCCTCGAGCGTCGCGAAGAGAGCCGCCTGCAAGAGTCCGAGGAGCGCGTGTTCGACACGGCCATCGCCTCGATCGACGGCACGCCCACCGGTTCGATCGGCGTGGTCCGCGACGGCGAGAAGCGGGATGCCTCGGCCCCTGCCCCAGCCTCCGCCGAGCACGCTGCCGACGACAGCGCCCGTCGTTCGGGCAAATAGCACCATGAGCCAGGCACTCGACGCCCCGCACGACCCCGCCGTCGACCAGTCCATCGCCCGGGTGGAGGAGCAGTTCGGACTGCTCATCAACCGGGTGAAGGCGTCGATGCGGGACCGTGCCGAGCGGGTCTACCCCGGTCTTCAGCCGGTCGGGTACAAGGTTCTCTCCACCGTGGTCCGGGCGGGGCGCCTGCAATCGGGCGCCCTCTCCGAGATGCTCATGACCGACAAGAGCATCATCAGCCGCACGGTGAAATACCTCGAACAGGTCGGGCTCATCACGCGTGAGCCCGACCCGCTCGACGGTCGGTCGAGCTACGTCGTGCCGACGGCCATCGCGATCGAACGCATGGATGCCGTGCGACTCGACGATCAGGAGATGCTCTACGATCGCCTGCGCGGCTGGGATCTGGGCGACGTCGAACGGCTCGCCACCCTGCTTCACATGCTCAACGAGGCCGTGCCTCTCGGAGGTTCCGCGGCCTCCCGCGAACTGGCGCGCGAGACGGATTCGGCGCCGGAGTCGGAAGGCTCCGGCGCTCGCTAGCTACCCAGAGGGAGCCGCTAGCCGCCCAGAGCCAGCCGCCAGCCGCCAGCCGCCAGCCGCCAGCTGCTAGCCGCGCTTCAGCGGCAGAGCAGCCTGTCGGCTCAGCCAGCGCACGAGCGTCTCGAGCGGGCCCGATCGCCCCAGAAGCGTCAGCACCAGGCCGATCACGAGAGCCCCGGCCACGTGCATCAACCACAGCTGCGGGCTCGACACCAGCCAGAGGTATTCCTCACCGGCCGAGAACCGGTCGCCGGGAATCGCGCAGTCCGTCACGGTCTTCGCCACGATGTGGGCGCAGTACACCGTGAGCGGAGCGGCCCCGGCGGCAGCCACGGGAGCCAGCAGCTTCGCACCGAAGCCGCGCGCGACGAGCCCGATCATCAGGCACACCGCGATGGCGATGAGGGACGTGCCGGTCGTGAGCACCAGGTCGAGGGTGGCGCCCGAGTGCACGAGCGACGACGCGAGCCACCACGGACTGTCGAGCGGAACGAGCCCGAACCCCGACCCCTCCGCCATTCTCTGCGCCTCGATTCGCCCCATGACGCCGGGCGTGTACATGTCTCCCCGCGCGATGGCGTCGAGACCCCCGAGCGGCCCGAGCGCGAGCATCGAAAGCCCCCAGCCTGCCAGCGCGAGCACGGCACCGGTTATCAGCGTGCGCACGGCGAGCATCGACAGCGGTCGGATGTCGCGAGCCTCCGCAGTGCGCGGGCCCGAGGCATCCATCGCCCGCGTCATCAGCCGGCCGATGCCCATGCCCACGAGCACATAGACGATCCACGTGAGCACGGGGTAGACGCCCGTGATGAAGAGGTCACGCACGAGGCCCGGATCGGTGAGGCTCTCCCACGACGGGTTCTCGAACGTCGACTCGATCCCCCACGCGCTGCGCAGGCCGAACGAGACGACGGGCCAGATCACGGCCCACGCCGCGGCGATGCCGAAAAGCGCTCGCACGGGCAGGCGCAAGAAGGGGATCGCGAGCCAGAAGGTGACGCCGTAGTAGACGAGGATGATGGCGATGCCACTGTCGAGCATGCCGAGGGTGAGCCCGATGAGCGCGATCACGAAACCGCGCATGAGGAGCGCTCGGCTCGCCGCCCCGAAGCCGGTACCCGCCCGCGCCCGGACACTCGCGGCACCGGCGGGTTGGCCGAACAGGCGCCCCGTGCTGCCACCAGCGGGGTCCCGGCCGGTGACGCCACTCGTGAGGTAACGACGGGTCGAGAGGGCGATGCCGATCCCTGCGAGCACGGCGAACAGTGCCGCCGCCCGCCCCTGCACGAAGATCTGGATGAGGGTGGCGTCTCCATCGGGAAACTCCGTGTTCCACACGTGCGCGGCCATCATGCCGGCGAGTGCGAGGAACCGTGCGAGGTCGATCCCGATCAGCCGCCCACCTCGCTGCCGCCGATCGAGCCGTTGCGAACGCGTCGGCCGCGGCCGTGGTCGAGCGCGGGGTGGAGCCCCCGCCCCCGCTCCGGTCACGCGTCCCGCCAGCTGTGCTGCGGGTCGAAGCCGAGCACACGGCGGGCCTTCTCGATCGACAGCAGCGTGCCGTTCGGGCCGAGCTCGTCGAGGTCGCGCGTGAGGGGCACGTCGGGGAACACCTCACCGACCAGCTCGGAGTTGGGCCGTGACATCACGGTATCGGCGGCCGCGATGATGAACCGGTCGAACCCGGTCGTCTGCCAGGCCAGGGCCTTCTCGATCGCCTGCGCTCCGTCGCGCGCGTCGATGTAGCCCCAGAGGTTCCACTTGCGCAGGGTGGCGTCGGCGTCGAACGAGGGGAACTCGGCATAGTCCTCTGGCGCCATCACGTTCGAGAACCGCAGGCCCACGATCTTGAGGTCGTCGTGCCAGCGCGTCAGCTCGATGGCCATCTGCTCTTCGAGGTGCTTCACGAGCGAATAGGTGCTCTCGGGCCGGGCCGCATACTCCTCGTCGACGGGGATGTAGGGCGGCGGGGTGTCGAACGGCAACCCCAACACGGTCTCACTCGACGCATAGACGACATTGCGGATGCCGGCACGGATCGCCCCGTGGAACACGTTGTACGTGGACAGCATGTTGTTGTGGAACGTGGCCACGTCGCTCGCCAGCCCGGGCGCCGGGATGGCCGCGAGGTGCACGACCGCGTCGAACCCGCCGATCTTGTCGTCGATGCCCCCGAGCGCGTCGACGACCTGACCGTAATCGCGCAGGTCCACGCGCGTGAACAGCGGCCCCCGCTCCCCCGCCTGATCGAGGTTCACGACCTCGTTGCCACTCTCGACGAGCGCCGCGACGACCGCGCGACCCAGCTTTCCCGACCCACCGGTCACCGCAATACGCATGGCATCTATTCTGACCCGGGAATGTCTCTCCGCCTAGCGGTCGAGCCGCATTCGGACGACCTCGACCGACACGCCATCCCCGGTTCGCCCCCGGGCCCGGGGAGAGGGACAATAGATAAGTGAATCCCCTGCTCGCTGGCCGCATCGTCGTCGATGGTGACGACCGCATCGCCTGGCTGCGGGCACGATCGCGCGGCATCACGGCAACGGATGTCGCCAAGCTGAGCACGCCGGCATCCATCCAGTCGGCCGCGACCGCCAAGTTGATGGGCACCGGTTTCGGCGGCAACCGTTACACCGACCACGGCAAGGCGCGCGAACCCGAGATCGCCCGGTGGGTGGCCGCCACGCACGGCATCCAGCCGTCCTCGGCGCTCTTCCACAGCGAATACGAGCGCCGCCACCTGGCCACGCCCGACGGCCTGGCGAGCACCGAAGACGGGCGCGTCATCCTCAGCGAGATCAAGACGACCAACAAGTCGTGGCGCAGCATCCCGCGTCACTACCTGCGCCAGGTGTGGTGGCAGCAATACGTGTTGGGCGCCGAACGCACGCTCGTGGTGTGGGAACAGCACAACGACTTCGTGCCCCTCGACGACGAGCCGCTCTGCCGTTGGGTCGACCGCGACGAGCGCGAGATCAACACGCTCGTCACCATGGCGAACGCGCTCATCGATGAGCTGCACCGCCGCACGACACGCCCCGCCTGACACCTTGCCGTGCGCCTCTCGGTGGTCTCCGATGCAGTCTTAGCAGTGCGGTGACGCCCCCGAAACATGCGCGAATCATTGCCCCGTGAGACTGACACCAGCACGGCACACGACCCGAACGGTGCCTCGACCATCCGCAACGACAGAGGGGGTACGATGCGCCAGGCAATGCATGAGTCGTGGCTGACTCACACCGAACCACTACCGATCGAAGAGGTTCCCGAGCGCATGACGGCCGCCGTCATCGACGCCGTCGGGGGCCCCGAACAGCTGCACCTCGCCGAGGTCGACACGCCCCGTCAGGTGAACTCCGAGTTCATCGTGCGCGTCGTCGCCGCCGGCGTGAATCCGCTCGACGTCAAGACCCGGGCGGGCCGCGGTGTCGCGGCCGGCATCGAGTCCTACCCGGCCGTGCTGGGCATGGACTTCTCGGGCGTCGTCGTGCGAGCCCCCTACGAGGCGCACCCGCTGCACCCCGGAACCGAGGTCTACGGCATGGTGTCGTTCCCCCGCTACTCGGGCAGTTATGCGCAATACGTCTCGGTTCCGAGCCTGTCGCTGGCCCGCAAACCCGTCGCACTCTCGCATGTCGAGGCCGCCGGCATCCCCGTCGCGGCACTCACGGCCTGGGGCATGGTGGTCGAAGTCGCCAAGGCGCACGAGGGCCAGCGCATCCTCATCCATGCCGGCTCGGGCGGCGTCGGCCACTTCGCCGTGCAATTCGCCAAATACTTCGGCGCCCATGTGATCGCCACGGGTTCGGCACGCAACGAGGGATGGCTGCACGAACTCGGCGCCAGCGAATTCATCGACTACGAGGCCCGACGTTTCGAAGACGTGCTTACCGAGGTGGATGTCGTCATCGACCTCGTCGGCAACGTGCACGACGACACCGGCTCACGTTCTCTCAAGGTTTTGCGGCACGGCGGACTCATCGTCAACGCCCCGACGGGCAGCTGGCCGACGTTCCTCGACGAGGTCGCCGAGGCGGGTGTGCGCGGTACCACCTATAAGGTCGCGCCCGACGGCAACACCCTCTCCACGGTGTCGCGTCTGCTCGAATCGGGCGATGTGCGCGTCTTCGTCGACCAGGTCTTCGACCTCTCGCAGGCCTCCGAAGCTCACGCGGCCCTCGAGACGGGGCACACGCGCGGCAAGATCGTGCTGCACGTCGCGGACAGCTAGGAGGCGGCGCGTCGGGCGCCGAGCCGTCGCTCGGTCGCGCGGTCATGCGGTCACGCCGGCAGGGAGGCGTCAGGCCTTCCCGGTGTTGAGCAACCGGTCTCCGAGCTCGCTGCGCAGGTAAAGCACGCTGTGCCCGTAGCGCGTCGAGGTGACGAGCCCGACGGCCCGGAGCGCCCGCAGATGCTGGTTCACGGCCGACGTGCTCACGCCGAAGCGCAGGCCGAGTTCGGTCGACGACGCCGGCTCGGCCAGGGCGGTGAGCAGCGCGGCCCGCACGCGGCCGAGCACGTTGGTCACGGCATCCGCATCGCCCGTCGGCTGGGCCTCCCACATGGCGCCCTGGCCGCGGGCCGGATACATGACCATGGGCGGTTCGTCGTCTTCGACGGGCGACGAACCACGGCGTGTGAACATGGTGGGCACGAGCGTGATGCCGAGCCCCGCGGTGGGCAGCGTGCGATCGCCGGGCGACATGACGTCGATCGACAGCACCCCGTCGGCGTAGCTCATCGAATCACCCAGGTTGTTGAGCATGGCGGCCAGACCGTTCTGCGCGATCTGTCGCCCCCGAAACACGATGTCGGCCTCGAGGATGGTGCGCATGCGCCCCCAGTACGGCTGAAAGCAGCTCTGCCAATAGTGTTCGAGGGCGCGCAGCATCCGCTCGATCGCCCGATGCGGGTCGCCCGCGAACACTCGCGGAACCGTTCCGTGGACGGCCTCGAGCTGCCGCCGGAACACAGCAGGATCGATCGCGGCCAGTCGGGCGAACTCGTCCTCGATGCGCGTGAGCGGTGACGCCGGCCGGGGGTTCAGAAAGTCCGGCGTCCACTGCCTCTCGTCGATCAACGCGCTCAACACCTCGGTGTCGACGTCGCGCCTGGCCTCCTGCGTGTGCCGCAGCCACGGCAGCTGCAGCGGGTAACGGGATGGCTCGGTCAAGGCCCTGAGCGACAGGCCGAGTTCGCAGAGCGGCGAGATGCCGAAGCGCAGCCCCGCGAGCTCGACGTCGTCCATGGTGTAACGCAACATGAAGCACAACGCTACATCACTGCCGGACGCCACCCCGCCCGTGGGAGAACTGATCCGTGAGCAACATTCCGCCTTCCGCCGAAACCGGCAGCATCCCCCGTCTCGATCCCGCACCTCTCGCCGACCCCACACCCGAGGGCCCCGAGTCATCCCGAGGCCTCTCGGGCCTGCGCCGCCGCCTACCGGCCGCCCTGCAGAACCCCGTGCTGCGCGTGCTCATCGCCTCCACGTTCGTGCACACCCTCGGCCGCGGAGTCTTCCTCACCGTCACGGTGCTCTACTTCAGCCTTATCGTGGGGCTCAACGCAGCCGAGGTCGCGGTCGTCCTCACGGCCGCGAGTGCCGTCGGCGTCGCGACCTCATTCCTCGGCGGCTTCCTCGCCGACCGCCTGAGCGCCCGCCTCCTGTCGATCATCGCGGCGGCGGGCTCGGGCCTGGCGCTCATGGCCTACACCCTGGCCGACTCCTTCGTCACGACCCTCGTCATCGCCTGCATCGTCGACGGTTTGATGAGCGCCGAGCACGCCATCCGCGGCGCCATCATCGCCCGCGCCTTCACGGGCACCGAGCGCGTCTCGGCCCGCGCCATTCTGCGCACCGTCACCAACATCGGCATCGCAGTCGGCTCGGGTGCCGGCGGCATCGCCCTGCTGATCTCCACCCCCGAGGCCTACCGCTGGACCATGCTGGGGGCCGGCGCAATCACGGCCGCCAGCGCGCTCCTGCTGGCCAAACTGCCTACCACGGTCGACGCGCACCGCCCCTCCGCGGGCGAAACCGCCGAGCGCCTCAGCGGCCTCTCCCCCTGGCGCAACCCGCGCTATCTCGCCTTCACCACCCTGTCAGGCATCTTCGCCATCCAGTTCGCGGTCTTCGAGATCAGCGTGCCGCTCTGGATCATCCACGACACGGATGCTCCTCCCGCCGTCGTCGCCCTCCTCACGTTCATCAACACCGCGCTGGTGATCGCGTTCCAGATCCCACTCTCTCGCGGCACCCACGACCTGCGTTACGCCGGCCGTGTGTCGTTCGTCGCCGGAATCCTCATGGCGGGTGCCTGCGTCCTCTACTTCACGGCGTCGCTCACGGCCGCCGTCGCGACCGTCGTGGTCTTGCTCGTGGCCCTGGTGCTGCACTCGTTCGCCGAGATCTTGTCGTCGGCCAGCTCGTGGGGGCTGTCGTTCGAGCTCGCAGATCAGCGCCTGGCGGGCAGCTACCAGGGCGTCTACTCCATGGGCTATTCGCTCGGCACCATGGTCGCCCCGCTCATCGTGACGGGCCTGGCTATCACGCACGGCCTGTGGGGATGGCTGGGCCTCGCCGCCCTCTTCGTCGCCTCTGCTTCGGGCATCACCCTCATCGCGTCGCGCGCCGCCTCCCGCACCCCCTGAAAGAGGCACGCACCCTTATGGTCTGCGCGGCCGCCGCCGCAGCCTCGCCTCGGATGCCGCCTCGTTAACGCAAGAATGGCCCGCCTAAGCGGGCCATTCTTGTCATTATTCGTCGTGCAGGTGGTGAAACCTAGACGAGGATGTTCACATCGAGGGGGATGCCGGGGCCGAACGTGGTCGACACCGTGCCCTTCTGGATGTAGCGACCCTTGGAGGACGACGGCTTCAAACGGACGACCTCTTCGAGGGCGGCGTTGATGTTCTCGTCGAGCTGCTCGGGCGTGAAGCTGGCCTTGCCCACGACGAAGTGCACGTTGGAGTGCTTGTCGACGCGGAACTCGATCTTTCCGCCCTTGATCTCGGTGACGGCCTTGGCGACGTCGGGCGTCACGGTGCCGGTCTTCGGGTTGGGCATGAGGCCACGGGGACCGAGGACCTTACCGAGACGACCGACCTTGCCCATGAGCTCGGGGGTCGAGACGGCGGAGTCGAAGTTGGTGTAACCCTCGGACACCTTCTGGATGAGCTCGTCGCCACCGACCTCGTCGGCACCGGCTGCGAGAGCGGCTTCGGCGGCCGGACCGGTCGCGAAGACGATGACGCGCGCGGTCTTACCCGTGCCGTGGGGCAGGATGACGGTTCCACGAACCATCTGGTCTGCCTTGCGGGGGTCGACACCGAGCTTCAGAGCGACCTCGACGGTGCTGTTGAACTTCGACGAGCCGGTCTCTTTGGCGAGCTCGACGGCTTCGGTGGGCGTGTAGAACTTGTCAGCCTGGATCTTGTCGGCTGCGGCCCGGTAGGCCTTAGACTTCTGTGCCATTTTGTTCTCCCATTCGAGAATGTGGTGTGCCTACGCCGGAACCCGCGGGTTCCTGGTGCAGTCGCGCCTGGCTAGCGCTGCCACGATGTTGAAAAAAGGGTGGACTGCTTAGCCTTCGACGGTGATGCCCATGGAACGGGCGGTGCCGGCGATGATCTTCGAGGCGGCGTCGATGTCGTTGGCGTTCAGGTCGACGAGCTTCGCCTCAGCGATTTCGCGAACCTGGTCCTTGGTGAGCTTGGCAACCTTGACGGTGTGCGGCGTGCCGGAACCCTTGGCGACGCCGGCAGCCTTCTTGATGAGCTCGGCGGCGGGCGGGGTCTTCAGGATGAACGTGAACGAGCGGTCTTCGTAGACCGTGATCTCGACGGGGATGACGTTGCCGCGCTGGGC
>Ga0308164_10001570_pt1 | contig 26154 bp, 13 predicted proteins | sample PhyTR2_FD_201031 | JGI IMG/M metagenome (GOLD analysis project Ga0308164, IMG submission 201031) | Phyllosphere microbial communities from UC Gill Tract Community Farm, Albany, California, United States - DLSLT.R2 | ecosystem: Host-associated > Plants > Phyllosphere > Unclassified | place: USA... | reverse complement strand
TCACCGCTTTGCCAACATTTTCGGGGCGCTTCTCCACGCCCTGACAGCCGACGTCGCCGAGCGCAGCGGTCTCTTCTCCATGCAAAAGCGCATCTGCTTGCGTCACGTCAGAGACATTGCCAGCCGTGCCCGCGACGGTGTGCACCAGGCCAGAGGCAGCATCAACGCCGATGCGCGCTTTCATCCCGAGTGCCAGTCATTGCCCCTCTTCGATTGGTGCATCTCCAGATCGTGCTTGCCATCCTTGATCTTCGTCGACGTTGGCGCGGCGATTAGCGTGGCATCAACAATGGTCCCTCGCGCATCATCAAACCCTTTTCAGCGAGGTGTTGGTTGATCGTATCGAACATCTGGCGCGTCAGATCTTTTGCTTCGAGCATGTGACGAAACTTGAGCAGCGTCGTCGCGTCTGGCGCCGACTCGCGGCCCAGATCGATGCCGACGAGAGCGCGAATGGCCTGGCTGTCGCAGATCGAATCTTCACTGCCTTCGTCCGACAAACTACAGCATTGTTGGGCCACATACATCCGCCGCATTCTTGACAGCCCGATCGGTGGACGGCCAGCACCTTCGACCTTTGAATAGAACGGCTCGACCAGTTTGTGCAGCATGCTCCACGGTGTCACGCTATCGATCTCAGCGAGAAACAGTCGCGCCGGGTGAGCTTTTTCTTGGCGGCGGATTCGAGGTCGGAGAAGCATTTTTGCATGAGCGATGACGGGCGAGGAACGTAGCGTCATTGTCTCAGGTTGCGGGGCCGACGGGAACCGGAGCGGCCGAATCAATCAGCGTCTCCCTAGCGCATTCGTGACATTTCACCTAATGATAGCCAGCAATGCCTACAGCCTGTTGAAATTCGCCCTAGTTTATAAATTTTGGGAAACTGTCGAGAAATCAACGGATCAGCTAGAATGAGCTTTTTTACAAAGAGTGGAAGTAAGCCTGAACGGGCGAGCTGCCTACGGTGTTCGGCGGTGAAGCATCGGCCGCGCCTTGCTAATAGGGTCGGCACGCTGCGCACGTTCTATTGCGGCACTGAGCCGACGATGCGCTTCATAAAGTGATAACTTCATTGTACCTCTCTGACTGGATCGTTGCGGCTACTGCACCCGGCGGCAATAGTGTGTACTTCCTGGGTGCCTTCGATCGGCGGATCACCTTCTACTCCCAGCAGGTGCGCGGGCTTCGTCTCGCGCACGCGTTGGATTCACAGGGCCTTATCGCCAAGACAGACACGATCGCTGTCGTCGGAGCTGGGGCCGCTGGAATGAGCTTCGCGCTCTGCTCGGCCCTGCTTGGGTACGATGTTACATTGTACGATCCGGCGAATAAGGTTCTGCAGCTCCAGAGCGCATCTCCACGCCTTTTGCATCCGCACATCTATGAGTGGCCGGAGATTGGTTCGCTCGACGACAGGGCCGGACTCCCTCTGCTAGACTGGACGTCCGGCACGGGCGGCAGGGTCAGCGGCAAGCTTCAGGATGATTTCGCGGCAGCTTGTGCAAAGCTCGCGAATCTCCATTTTCAGGCCGAGCACAAGCTCGTCGCTATGGAGAAGGTAGACGCAGACTGGCGCCTTACGCTCGAACGCGAGGGCGTACGGAAACCACGGCGGTTCCAGAAGGTGATCCTTGCGATGGGTTTCGGCGAGGAGTTCCCATGCGGCGACGCTCAGCCTGCCGCCTACTGGAAGCCGAGCGGGGTAGGGACGGCCGCGAGCGAGCCGCATAGCGGTGCAAGCTATTTTGTCAGTGGAAACGGTGATGGTGGTCTGACGGACATACTCTCACTTCTGATCCAGGATTTCGAGCATGTGTCGTTTACACGAAATTTCCTGTCGCGTATTTCCTCGAATGCATTGCGCCAGGCGGCGCTTAACGCTCAAGATGCTGCATCGCCAAGTGGCGATTTGGAGCTTGCGTTCCACACCTTTCTTCGCCCAATTATCGACGAATATTGCGTGCTCGACGTACTGCGGCGAAGCCTCCGGAAGGACCGCGCCCTCACTATTAACAGCAGTGGGCCGCTCTTCGCCTTTGGCAAGGCGTCGCTTCTCAACCAGTGCATGGTCTTCGCGACGCTCGAAGCGGCGAAACTCGAATCGGTCCGCATAATCTATAGCAGTGGCCACGTCGCCAATGTTGTAAAGGCAACCGCAGGCTTCTCGGTAACCGGCCCTCTGATGGCGGGGCATCCTCTTTCGGCGGATTTCAGCCATGTGATTTTGCGGCATGGCCCTGACCGTACGGCGTGCTACGCCTCGGCAAAGACTTCTTTTGATCTATACGAGGCTCACGTCAAGGCGCTACTCGCGTGCACACCGTCGCTCGCGAGCCCGCCGACGCTCGAGCCTCAGCTGTACGACCGCTTCGAGGATCTCAAGATTGCGCAGCTTCTCGATACCGCTTCTCAGGCACTGTTGCGCCAGCAGCAAACCCAGGAACGCTTGCGTCTCGTGCTTGAGCTCGATGCGGCCGCCCATCTTCTGGTGGAACGGGGGCATATCTCCCTGCTCCATGTTGCCGATCAGTGCGAACGACTGCCCGCACCCGTGACGATCCATCTGGCCTTGCCACCAAGCGCCTTGCCTGATAAGGCTGCATTCCTGCGCTTGAGCAGGGCCAGCAATGGCCGCGTCCAACTGACGACGGTAGCTGAGCATGCTGCCGCATGGAGCGCCGCCGCACCGGGGATAGGGGTGGCAGAGACCGGCGACCCGCGCTACCGAGGGACGGAACTCGATCCGACCTTCCTTCAGAACAAAATCGATGCCTGCTTCTTGCGCCTTCTCGACTGCTCGCTCAATGCGGTCATTGCAAGCGGTAAATGCACCAAATTACATAGGATCGACAAGTCTATTCGCGACGCGGTGGCATTGAACTGGGGGAGCTGGTTGGCCACTCTTCAGGCGTCGGCGGCGCTTCGCTTCGATTTTCTGCGTTGGCTAGCCAATATCGAGCAGGACGCGGGAGCTCCCTGGAGCGGGGATCACGCGCAACTGGAACGTATGGCGGCGGCCCTGCTGTTGGTGCTTGCGACCCATCTGGAGGAGCCGCTTACCCCTGCTTCTATGAAGCGTGGCAATCTGACCTTCTTGGGCAATGCCGAAGCGCTTGGCTCGGGCTGCGATACGGTCGAAGGCGGGCCACTTACGGCTTGGGACCGGCCGGACCAATGGGATGTTGATGCTCTTGTCCTGTCCGGAACTGCCCAGCTTGAAGTCTTTGGGCCTGACGACACTGTGCTCAACGCAGGGGCTGCAGGTATAGGGATGCGCGTTGCGCGGCGCGTCCGGCCGGCCATCATCCTTAATGACGTTGCGTGGCGCCGGAAGCTCAATGGGCCGCTCGCGGACTGGAAGATAGCTGTGCGGCAAGAATTCGAGGGATGGCGGCAGCGCCTCCAGGATTTGGAAGACGAGGTGTCGAAATGACGGTAGAAATGTTCTGCGAGCGGCTCTGTGCATCCGCGGCCGTATTGAAATGGGAGGCGTCAGTCGTAAATGAATTTACTTCCCGCCAGTTTCGAGGGCGCACCGATGTGACTGAGAAAAGCCTGCCTGAGGATGCCATCGGATTGCGTTTGGGCGACTATCCGGTACTGGTTGCATCAATCGAGCTTGGCAATCTTACCGGCCTGCAGGCGACGCTGCGGAGCCTCCATACCCAAATGGTCATCGCCCGTTCCTACATGTTGGCCGAGGAGGTTATCAACGCGCACATTATGCTAATTGCAAAGGGCCCTGATCTAGCACAGGATTGGTGCCGTGCGCTCGACCTGGCCGAGCGCGATGAGACAGTTTGCCGTAAGCTGGTTTGGATTCCGAACTCAGACGACCTCGACAAGAGCTATTCGTTATTTTCAGCCCGCACTTTTCTTGCTACGCCTTGGAAGAGCGCGCCGCGAGTCCAGAGTGCTCCTCTTGATCAAAATCAGGGACTGGTTCTGCGTACGCTCCAGAAGCATGGTCTGTCTCAGGAAACGGCGGCACAGTGGATCGGCCTCGCAAATCAAATTCATAACGATCCCGATAGTCTAGTCACAGCACTGACAGCAGCGCGGGAGGCATCGTGATGAGTGACAGCGTATATCTGACCAACATCCGTCTCTCGCATTTTCGAAGCTTTGCTAAGCTCGACATCGACTTGCCGGCCGAGCCATCCGTTCTTATCGTCCATGGCAGCAATGGCCTTGGGAAATCGTCCCTGTTCAACGCGCTTGAATGGACGTTGACGGATAAGATCGACCATTTTCGCGACATCAATGGCGCAAAGAAGGCCGGCAAATATCTCTGCCGCTGGCGTGATGGGGCTGATGGGCAAACAAGCGCATCCATGACATTTTGCGATGGCAGCTCAATCGAGCGGATGTTGTCTTCTGCCGACGCGACGCAGTCTACGCAAGGCGGGAATATCAAGGATATCGGGGCTTTTCTCAAGGCGCCGGCCTGGGGCCAGACCATCCAGTCGCTGCAGCATTATCTTCTGCTCACGCATTTCCTGGGCCAGTCGACCCTGTCGCGCCTCATCCACAGGACAGCAGCCGAGCGCTTTGATGTCCTAAAGGAAGCCGCGCAGAGCCGGGACATCGAGCAGCTCGCCATCGCGCTTCACGGCAAGGGCAACACGATGGCTTTCAAAGCATTCACCCGGCGCATTGACCACATCGAGAGAGAGGTTGGCCGGCTCGATGAGCTTCTCGCGCAGGAGGCTGAGCTTTGGGAAGGGGGCCACGTGGCGGGTGCGCTCGATCCCGCCAGCGCGGCTACACTCGGTCGAGCGATCCTTGACGGGATCGGGGCTGCGCGCGCAGAACTTGCGCTGCCACCGATCTTACGGAACTCCACTGACGCGATTGCTCACGATGAGCTTAATGCGTTATGGGATGGTGCCCGGTCGCAGATCCGCGATCGGGAAGCGCAACTGCGGCGCGCCGAGCAGCTTTTAGGGGGATGGGAGCGGCGGACGGCGTTACTGGTCGAGACCGGCACGGCACTCGAGAGAACTCAAGCTGAGCAAACCCAGTTGGCCGCCCGGTCACTGCAATTGGAGGCGGCCCGCATCCCGCAGCAGGAGGCCGCGACCCAGGCTCATGATGTTCTGGCAGCCGCTGTTGCACGCCTGAATCTGCTTACCACGTTACGCGCCGCTGTCGACTACAACCGCTTGCAATGCAATGCAGCGGCAAAAGCGGTCGCGGAAGCCGAGGCAGCCGAGACATTTCGTCTGACTGCGGAGCGCGACGTTTCGATCCTTAGTCGGCGTGCCGCGATCGTTGCAAGGCTTCGTGTAGATACCGGTCGCGCCACGGAGGACCTCGCCGAGGCGCATCGGCAACGGGATCGGTGCAACCAATGGCTCCATCGCGTTGAAAGACTCGATCAGCTGCGCCGCGCGCTCAATGACGATCGTGCCGACTATCCTGGTCTTGAACATACTGTCCAGCATCTGGAGATTTCCGAACAGGATGCACGGTCACGCGAATCCAGCCAGAGGGAGGTTCTTCATTACCTGCAAGAGGCTACGGGTGAGATCTCGCAGGCAGTAACGGCAATCGCGGCCCGGCTGCCGGGTGATGCCACAGATTGCCCAGTCTGTGCGACTCATTTCGATGAGCCGTCGCGCCTGCGCGAGCGCGCGTCGGGTGCAGCACAACGCCTGGCCCCGCTCCTCCTAACGCAGGAGCGGGACGTGGCACGTACAATCGAAGTGCGCGAAGCACTGACGGCAAAACTGGCTGAGGGGCGAGCAGTACTGGCCCGAATTTACGAGGCCGAAGCAGAGATCGCCGCCGGGGCAGCTGCCGTTGCTGACCTTGAAGCTGCCTTCGGAGTAGCCTGCACGCTAGATTTAGCGATGGTAACGCGGCTGCGCACCGGCGCTTTGCATGATGCCGGTCGCCTCTCATGGCGCCTTCAGCGCCTAGAATATTGGCGGCATCGCCTGGCCGACTTTTCGGGCACTCAGCTCTCGCAAGCGTTAGCGAGCGCAGAAAAACGCCGGGATGACCTCGCCCGTACCAAGGAGTCTGCCAGCCGCCGTGCGGGCCAGGCGCGTCAGGCCGCCAATGCGGCACTGGCCGACGTCGTCACGCACGAGGGGATGCTGGGGCTGGACGGCAGTGCGTCTGATCACGGACATGAGCAGGCGTTTATCGCGGGAGAAACAGCGCTCGCGCAGGCCCAATCGGACTCGGATCAGGCTACGAAGGCGCTGGCTCAAACCGACGCCGCATTCTCTGAGGCACGGACACATAATGCAAGTCTCAAGGCTCGTATCGCGGACATTACGCTTCGCATCGAGAGGCACCGGCACGAGTTTGACGACGACCGGCGCGTATGGGCTGCACTCGGCTTTGCGGGCGCACAGCCCAATAAGGCCGAGGTGGACGATGGGAATGCGGCCATTGTCCGTGCAATCGAGCGTCTGGACCGCGCGCACGATATGATGCGCCGGCGCGCCGACGGTGCGGCTGCATGGGTTCGCCAGGAAAGCCATCGCTTGGCCCTTGAGCGCTTGCGCGAAGCAATTGATGGTGCTCCTAACAGTAGTCGCGATCAGATCCGCACGGCGGCTGAAGCATTAGCCGAGACACAGCGCCGATTGAAGGAAGCGACTACAGAAACGAAGGGCATCGCGCGCTCGGCCAGTGTTGATATCCTAGATCAGGTGGCAGGCTTCAACCTGGCCTATATCGAACCACTCGACGGCCTGATGAAGCAGATTAACCTCGCGATCTTGTGCGATCCACGGATTGGCATTGACCTTCTGGTGAAGAACAAGAAGATTGAGCAGGCCGCTTACAAAACTGGCGAAGTCCCTGCCGGAATGGGGGATATCGATCCCGCCCTCGTCCACAGTGAGGGACAGATGGCTGCGCTTGGGGTCAGCATGCTCGCGGCCGCGAGCCTCACTTATCCCTGGTCACGCTGGCGCGCGCTGATTCTCGATGATCCTCTCCAGCACAATGATGCCATTCACGCGTCGGCCTTCGCTGACCTTATGGGCAATATCGTCCGGGATCGCGGTTATCAGCTGCTGCTCTCGACGCACGATGTTGCGCAGGCGGAGTTTCTCAGGCGCAAGTTCGAATCGAGACGGATCCCATGTACCCTGCTTAACCTTCTCGGCGCTGGCCGGGAAGGGGTTGAGTGGACGCTTCGCCGGCCGCGCATCCTAAGCACTGAGCCGCCTAGGGATGCCGCGTTCGTTTCTGAGAGAAACGAAACCCAAAAAAGAGGTAGCTGATCCCCTATTGTGTGGACAAGAACGTACGTTTGCTTCCAATGCCGAGTCGCTGTTCCGGACTTGTAAGTACCGGCCGAACTATCCGAGCAAGCCTTTCGACAGCATCGACGAGGCAAGAAAGTGGACGCTGGAATTTGTGCAGTGGTACAACCATCAGCACAAGCACAGCGGCCTGAAATTCGTCACGCCAGAGCAGCGCCATGACGGCCGAGATGCAGCAATCATGGAGCATCGCAAGCAAGTCTACGAGGCTGCTAAGCAGAGACATCTGGAGCGCTGGACTGGAGAAACAAGGGACTGAAATTTGAAGGGCGAGGTGTGGCTGAACCCAGAGCGGAATCAGCCTGGGGAACTACAAAAATCAGCATGACAAAACGCGACATCTTTGCTGGCAACTACCGGACAAGCGCGTCTACAGGATTTACCGCGACCTCGAGCTGAACCTGCGGATCAAGCCGCGCCATCGCCTAGTGCGCGAGGAGCCGCTGTCGCAGGCGATGCCGACCACAGTTAATCAGAGCTGGTCGGTGGGCTTCATGCCTGACCAGCTCGCCGATGGGCGCAGCATCCGGCTGTTCAATGTAATCGACGACTTCAACCGCGAAGGCTTGGGGATCGAAGTCGACTTCTCGCTGCCGTCCGAGCGCGTGATACTTTCACTCGACCGGATAATCGAATGGCGCGGCAAGCCCGAAGCTATCCGATGCGACATCGGTCCTGAATACATCACCGCGGTGACCCTGGCGTCGGCTGCAAAGCGCGGCATCCGCATCGAATTCATTCCGCCCGACCAGCCGCAGCAGAACGGTTACTTCGAGCGTTACAACAGGACGGTTCGCTACGATTGGCTCGCCCATCACCTGTTAGAAACGCTCAACGAAATCCAGGGATTTGCCACCAACTGGTTGTGGACCTACAATCACGACCGGCCCATCATGGCGCTCGGCTGTATTAGGCCAAAACAGAAATTGGCACTCGCAGCTTAACCTCTACTTTTAGCGTGCTCTAAAAATGGGGATTACCCAAGGACGTATATATTTGGTGGCTGGCAACAAGGCTGACGAGTGATGCTGCGCGCTGGATATCTGCCGTGCGCAGTACACATCTGACACGCATGACGTGACGACTGCGGTTTCAATAAAAAATCAACTCGGGGGAGCGAGCGAATATGGCAAAAAACGTGGCGGCGCCGAAAAATACCGGTGGAGGAGGCTATGTCTTCGAGAGTAAGGTGGTTGCGTGGATATTTGCGTGCATGTTAGCGAAACGCCCATTTCTGGATACTCGTCTTGGCGCGCCAGTGAAGGTTGATTTCCAGACACGCCCGGGCGGGTGGTTTCTTGACGATGCATTAGTGAGCTCACGGAGCGCTGCGTCCACCCACTGCTTCGCGTTATCCGTGAAGAGCAACGGTCAGTGCACGGCGGCGGGCGCACCGGGTGATTTCGTGGAGTCAATCTGGGAGCAATGGCTTCATATCGGTTCACGGGTCTTCAATCAAGCGGACGATTACCTCGTGCTTGTGACAGCGCCGCCCTCGGACGCAGCCAGGCAATCCATCGAGGGCTTGTCGAGAAAGCTGTTGCCTGCGGATCCCCAGAAGTTTCCAGCGTACATGGATACACCGAAATGGGCCAACGAAAACGAACGTGGCATGTTCGCCAGCTTCCACTGTCCGTCGTCATTGAACGTCACCCCTCCGCCTTCCAGAGAAGAGACTGCCAGACTGCTTAAACAACTGCGAATCATTCACTGCGATTTTGATAGCGCGGTTTCTACCTCACTCAATCGCAGTTTTTGGCTGTGTTCGCTTTGCGTTCGGAGTGGTTCCAATGCGGACAGTGAAAAGCTATGGGACCGGCTTTGCCGGATCGCCGATAACTGCAGACAGGTTGCCGGCGCGATAACACTGGAAGATCTCGTCGGCCAACTGCGCAATGACTTCGAACTTGCCGAAAGCCCTGACTACATCGCTGACTGGGCCAAGCTCGATGGCGTATCAGCACAGAATGCCACGAGTGTGGCAAACAAGATCGGTGGCGTTGTGGAGCTTCCTCGCGCTCAGGCTTTCGATCTTGTCGAAAACGCGATTTCATCAGTAGAGGTGATCGCGCTCCTCGGCGCGTCCGGTACGGGAAAGTCTGTCCTTGCTCGTAAGGTGTTCGAAAAACGCATGCAAAGCAGCGGACAGGCGGTTTGGGTGGATGCCTGCTCGCTGGAATGTAACGATCTGAGTGCTTTTGAAGCAACGTTGAAGTTGGTTTACCCGCTTAGGGAGCTGTTTGCGAAGGCATTGTCAGCCGCACCGGTTCTGATCGTAGATGGCCTGGACCGCATCTACAATGATGCGGCCTTTCGCAACGCCGTCACGCTCATACGGATATCCCGGCAGGTTGCCCCGGCTACCCGATGGCGGATCTTGATTCCTTGTCAGTCTTCTGAATGGACGCGCGTTTCGGAGCGCCTTGCCGCTTTCGGCGTGGAAGAAACAATAGCGACCGTGGGGCTGGAACCGGTTGTTGCCGACGATTTGACTCCCGTCATCGATTCGATTCCCGCCCTTGCGAGTCTGCTAGAGCAACCGCGCGTGGCTAGGCTCCTGCTCAATTTGAAGGTGCTGGATCTCGTTGCACGAAAAATCCGCGAAGGGCTGGTGGTCTCCGGGGCCCAATGGGTTAGCGAGGTTAGCGTTGCGGGCTGGTTTTGGGACGTCGAAGTCAGTAGGGGAAGCGACCATGTCGCCAGAGGGCGTTTTGTCCGCGATCTTGCCCAGCGCCAGGCCGATCAACTGGTCTCCGCAGTTGCCGTTGACGACTTTAACGCTTCCGATGTTTCAGCGTTGCCGTCCTTGCAGGTAGATCAGATCTGCCAGAGCGTTGCAAACGACAGGCTTGCGTTCTCCCATGATCTCTACGGTGACTGGGCGCGTTTGCGAACATTGTGTAATCACCGGGATGATCTCGCCGGGTTTCTGCATAGCCGGGGTGATTCCCCGCTGTGGCAACGCGCGCTGCGTCTGTTCGGGACAGCGGTGATTGAGCAGCCGGAAGGCGTTAGCGAGTGGAAGGCCATTCTGGGTTCACTCGGCGAGAGCCGCCAGATGGGCGCGACAGACGCATTTCTGGAAGGTCCGTTGTACTCGGGCAATCTTCATGGCAATCTCGATGCACTGTTGCCCGTCTTGCTGGCACAGGACGGCTCGCTGCTCAATCGCCTGCTCACGCGGTTTCTTGCTTTTGCAACGGGTCCAGGACAACTCGCCCGGGCATTCCGTGCCACACCGAATGAAGAGGGGGCGGATCTAAGCCTCGTTGACCGTGTGCCGGGTCACCCGGTCTGGCCCGAGGTCATCAAATTTTTGTATGAGCATCGGCTGGATATACTTGCGTCGCAGGCACCCAAGATTTCCGAACTCGTCGTAATGTGGCTTGAAGGCGCACCGGCGGAGGCTGGGGCACGCAGCGAAGCCGCAGCGCTTGGGGTGGCGCTCGGCAAATGTGCGATCGCCGGGGCTAAGGGCGGGAAGGCCACCTTTGCTTCGGACGAACGGCGTTTGCTATTCCGCTGCATGCTACTGGCCGCCGGCGAGTTCCCGGACGAAGTCGGGGTGCTCGCACTGGAAGCGTGCGGGCGTGCTCAAGAGGCGCCGGTCGATGACGCGCCGCATCCGTGGCCTGACGGCCCGCGCACGGAGGTCGACGAGGCGTTCCGACGCGCCGTTCTCGACGGAAGAGGTATTCAAGGGCTCTTCAGCGCACGACCGGCGCTCGCACGTGAAGTTATCCTTGCTACGCTGGTGAGCTTTCCTACGAGGTCTCCGGTCATCGAGTTTGGCAGTAGTCGGCGCGACAGCCCGGTTCCTGAACGCATGAACTGGCTGCCCACGTTTTATCTCCACGGGCCGTTTTTAATGTGCCTGGACCTGAACTTTGACGAGGGCCTCGAATTGATCGTTCGCCTCGTTGACCTGGCGACTGGCGATGCCCTGTCGCATGACGACGGGCGTGATGACGACCAAGAAGATGGAGCGCCAGGCCAGGAGGCCTTGACCCTCGTGATGGATCACGGCCTGAAGCCGTTTTACGGCAATAGGCACGCATTTCTCTGGAGCATGGGTGCAGGTCGTTCGTCAAGGGTTGTGACGATTGCCCTGATGGCGCTTGAGCAATATCTGTATATGCATATTGAAGCCGGGGAAGACATTTCGGCCAGGCTGGAAGCGATTCTTGCGAGAAGCTCGAGTGTTGCGGTTCTCGGCGTTCTTGCGGATGTGGGCAAACGAAAGCCAGCGTTGTTTCTCGGGCCGCTCAGGCCGTTGTTGTCTGACGCGACTATCTTTTTGTGGGATATAGAAAAAGGGACAAAGGGACGAACGCATCTCACGATGGTGGGCCTGAACCGTCCACCCAAATTCGTGATGAAAATGGCGTTGACGTTTAACGAGCTCCCGCACAGACAGACCGATATGCGAACCTGTTTCGCCGGGATGGTCGAAGCCAAGTCGGCGCAGCTCGATTACCTTGCCCGGGTAAGGGCGCAGTGGATACAGGTGAGCGATCACGACCCGCTTGTCGCCTCGATAAGAGCTCAACTCATTGGATTTCTGGATCCGGAATGGCGCGTCAAAGGTATCGCGCGCGCCACCCAGGATGCGCTCGGCAGTCGCGCGTCCGGGAGGGCGCAACTATCCGAATACGATGACGCGATGAAGCGGGCCGGGTTCGTGGCAATCGCATTGCGATGCCGGAAAGTCCTTGACTCGTCCGACATGCTCGATCAAACGCAGCTCGAAGCCTGGTGGCAACGCTGCAGGTCTCTCGTTGAAGAGGGGCGACCTTTGCTTCCGGCGGCGGATACGCTTGGCGACGAGTGGGACAACGCGGTCAGCGGCTGTATTGCGGTACTGTTGCGCCATTCGGACTGGTGCGCCGAAGACGAGTCGAGGTACGGCTGGATGAAGCGCACATTGCTGGCGCTCTGGAACGACCAGCCGCAGCGAACCATCGAAATCGGCGATAGTCTTTCCACGCTATCTTGGGAATGTTTTATGGCGGAGTCGGTTGCCAGGCTATGGATTCGAAACCTCAACGATCCTGAGCTGCGCGAGTGGGTCGCCCAGATGGTACTGGTGCTGCAGAAGTTCGCAATGCGCGAGACCCTGTTCCAGGCGTGCGCACCGTTTCGCTCCAGAATCGGTGACGATTTCCAGCGTCTCTGTAGACTGGCGATGGATGCCGCATTTCTCAAGGTGCGCTGCCAGTTGTTCTTGCAACACTCCCAGCATTTTGGCGTAGACGAATCAGAGCTGGAGCAGTTGTGGCAGCAAATTGAAACTTGGGTCATAGACGAGATCGAAGCATTCGTCTCGGGGGCGCTGCCTGCCGAACTCGTTCCTTGGCTCGCATACGAGAGCTCCAATCACTTCCCCGTTATCGAGGCAAAGCGAATTGAATGGGGGCATCCAGCGCTCGACCTGGATGTCGTGCGTTCCGCGCATACGTGGCTACCGTTACCGAACCATGCGGAAAGCGCAGTCGAGCGGGGGAACATCGTCCAGTTCTGGAAGGACGCGGCGAGCTTTGTCGCAAAACGGGCCGCGGCATGCCACCAGTACTACGAGATGGATGACGATACCTGGATCCTCGAGAACCTGGGTATGGTCCTGTTGCAGTGCGAGCCCCATGATGAGCCGCATTTGTTGTGGAGACCGGTATTTGATCTGCCGAACGCCTGGCATGCATTTCCAGAGACCTTGATGTCGGCAATGCATCGATCCGCACTGATCGCTGATGAAGTTCCAAAGCACTACGTTGACACTGTTCGTGGCATGTCTTTGCATGCGCTCGGGTCGACCGGCGAGGCGAAAGCCTGGCGGTCGCACGAGGCGGTCTGGGATGCGTTGCTGGGGCTGGATTTCGTCTGCCGGCCGGCCTGGCAAGCCAAACACGAACCGATAGTCCAGAGTCTTCTGGATGTTTTCCGACTCTGGATGCAGAAAGCACCGCTCAACGGCGAACGTCTCGCTGTTTTTGCTGGCTGGCTTGCGGGCTCCGCCGCAATTACGCTGCGCTTGGAAGCGTTGCTGTGGATCGATGAGATGATCCAGCAGGATGGACTTGCCGGGATAGGTGACACGTCCGTTGCGCACGACAGACTGGCGGGGTTGCTCAGCGAAGCCTGGAACCGGCAGGAACACAAGATCAGATCCTCGAAGGAGATTTTTGCAGCTTTTCGTCGAATGCTAGATTGGTTGGTGGGGCAACAGAATGCGCGTGCCCTTTCACTGTCCAGCCGTCTCGGACTCATCTGACTCGAGCTTGCATCGCTCGCTGGGTGTGAGCTTCAATTACCCGGTCTGGGAGACAAGGCGGTGGTCGATGTTTGTCGCACGTGAACCAGGCGACGTGCCTGCCGGTGAGCGATGAAGTCAGACTCGACCCCAATCAGCGGGGCTGCATGGTTCTGCTTGTTGCACTTAACGCTTCATCGCACGCCAGTTTCAATGGTCAATTTTCTCGAGTCGTCGTACGGCGCCGGTTGGTGAACCAAATTGCAGCAAGACAGATCACAGCGATGGCGTGTTGGGTTCAAGCTAGAAGTTGGCGGGTCGAAAGTGCAACTGAATCGGGATAGCGTAATCATGAGTGAACCGCCCCGACTTTCGTAGAGGCCGGTTAGTTTGAGTCTGGTCGGCAGCATTTCGTTCGCGCTACCATCTACTCAGGATTCTATTGCGGAAATCGTGGTCGCGGTAGGGTGAATTCTAGATATTGCCTGTTGTTGCGGGATCAAAGATCGATGACCTGGGCATGGTATCGCCAATGGTACTGAGCAGGGGGATGACATAAAAATGCGAATCGAATCATAGGTTTAGCTCAGCTATTGATAATAGAGTGGAGTAGGGTTTCCTTATGGAAATTCCTCGTTTGTAATATGCAAAGGCTCGCTTCGGCGAGCTTTTTGCAATCCTGTGTGGATTGGAACAACTCGCGCTGTGCAGGATCAAGTCTTGGGCTCGTTCAAGCCGACTTCAGCCGGTTAGCGCCAATCCTCCAGGGCGCCGTGCTCATGATGTCGCCTTGGTAGTAACGCGGTTTTACAGCGGCCTGCAAAGCCGTCTAGACGGGTTCGGCTCGCGTCCTCGCGTCCATCCTATATTCATTTCATCTCTATCTCTTGAGCTAAGTCAGGGGAATACTCCTTTTGCTTTGCAGGTACCGTAAGTTTCATTGTGAAGCTTCGTAATGCTCTTATGCTGTTGGGATTGTGCTCTACTAGGCGGCGCCTGATTTGTAATTTCTCAGGTTTCGGGCAGTGAGCTTCGGCGCGTACTTAAGGCTCGAAAAGTGTCGGCGGAACTTGTGGCGATTCAATGCGACTCGCCCCGCGCAACTCGCACGCTTCGGTGGCGGAAGACCTGCCGCGCGACATGAATGCGCACGAATACGCCCAGCACCTGCAGCAACGGCTACAGCAGACGCAAGCGGAAGGCGCCGTGTCGCAGTTCGACTTCGGTGCGCCGGGGCCGCGTCGGCCGCCGCCGCGTCTGTCGTAGCGCCTGAACAGGACGGCGTGTGCGGACGAGCAAAAGGCCGCGCAGCAGGAGGAGCCCAAGGACGACCAGAAAGGCTGAAGGACGCGCCGGGCGCCGCGCCACGCGGACACGGCTTGGATCGCGTCGCGTCGTGCCTACTCCACGGCGACGCCGACGTTGGTCTCGACCGCCAGCGCCCTGTCGGTCATGCTCACGACCGCATCCTGCGCCGAGAAACGGAAGACATACAGCCTGCCGCCGGCTTCCGCGGGCAACTGGATCCGGGCCGCGGTCTCGATGCCCAGGTCGATGCTGCCTGTCGAGACGGAATCCGCGATCTTCCCGATCGGAAACCCGAGTCCGAAGCTGCCGAGCTGCCCGAGGCCGCAGCGCACGCTCACCTGCAACTCGCCCGGAATGGAAAAGCGCATCGTGTACGGCAGCTTCATCGCCTGCACTTGTCCGACGCTGAAACTGCCGCGGGGCTGGACCGTCGGCAGCGCACCGCTGCAATGCACGTTGCTACCGACGTTGAAGATGTACGTGCGCACGCGAGTCTCCGCATTGGCCTGCGCCGACGCCGTCCACATCAGCGCGCCCGCCTGCGGGGTGAGGACGAGGTCGCGGATCGCCAGGCGCACCCTGGTGTCGTGCGCAGGTTCGAGCCAGGCCTTGCCAACGCCCCCCTGGTAGACCACGTCGCCAGCGGCCTTGACACCGTCGGCCGCGATGACGAGAGGGGGCGAGGAAACCGACGACAGCCAGGCCTGCAACGGCCGATAGCGTAGTTCGATCTCGACATCGCGAGTCGTTCTGAACGCGGGAGGCGCGGCCGCGAGGACGTCCGTCGTGAGCTGCCGGATCTCGGCTTTGCGCTCGGCGATACGCCGGTCCAGGTCCGACACCGCGATGGCCGTGCAGCCGCCCGAAAGCAGGCCGATGATACCGATTGCTGCCGCAGCGCGTACGCTCATTTCGCGACTCCCGCAAAGAGATGAAGGCCGTCCGGCATGAAGACGTGGTTCAGGATCCGGATTTGCTGCTGTTGCGCGGTCGACGGCACCGTGACCCGCAGGACGAGCGTCGAATCGCGGCCGGTCGAGATGGTCTCGTCCTTTTGCAGTGCCGGGCCGCCCAGCGACAGCTGCTGTGACACCGGCAACACGATCAGCGGCAGGCGCGCCGTCAGCTTGTTCACCTCGACGGCCAGCAGCGCGTGCACGAATTCGGACTTCGTGAATTCGAGGCCGTTCCAAGAAACGACGGGCGTGAACGCGAGCACCTTGAAACGCAGGGCCGGTTGCCGGTCCGGCGCCAGTTCCGGCACCAGCACCACCTGGATGCCGACGTCGGCTTTCAAGTCCCCTTTTTCGACGGAGGCGGAGACCGACGCGCTCGGCAGCGTGCCGAACGATGTCAGCCGCAGCGCGCGGATGTGCGCCGTGGCGCCGTCGACGCCGGGAACCGGGAACTGGTAGGCGCCGAGCGCGCCCAGTGCCTTGTTCAGTGGGGCGTAGGCGATGTACAAATGCAGGTCGTAATCGGGCGGCAGGCTGTTCGACCGGAAGGCGTCGAGCGTGGAGCTCGACGCGGCGGCCGCCGTGTCGAGCACTGCCAGCTCGGCTTGCCGCTGTTGCACGACCGTCGTGTGACAGCCCGAGCACAGAATCGGACCGAGCAGCGCGGCGAGCAGGGGCTTGGCCGGCGTATGCGATATAGAAAGCAGCTTCATCGAATCTCCCAGCAAAAGTGATGTCATCGAATTCAAGGCGCGATCGGCGCGGACCGGCTCGCCAGCTCTTCGCGCAGGGTGTCGCGCATGTACACGAGCTGATCCAGGAGGCAGGAGCGGACGGCGGGCGCCACCAGCGCCACCGCCGCGTTCCCGAACAGCGCGTTCTTCCCGAGCCGGGCGAGGGCGGGGCCGCAATCGCTTTTGTCGGCGAGCGACACGCGCGCGATGCGCACCGCCACCCGGATGCCGTCCGCCAGCTCGTCGTAGTCCGCGCGGCTCAGCGTCCGTCCTGCGAAGTGCTGCACGACAGCGTCCCCGACGGCCGCGATGTCATACATGACGCGCGCCTCGTCTTCACTGAAATCGTCGGCGCCGAACGTGCAGCGCACGGTCGGGACGATGGTTCCCGCGCGGACGTCGTCTTCGTCGAACAGCTCCGCGTCGACCGGCGTGTCGAGCGCGCGCGTGACGTGATTGGTCATGCCCGGGATGATGAGTTCCATGGTGGCTCCTGGTTGTCCGTCAGCCGGCGTCGCGCGTGCCGTCCGTTCGCTGGAACGCCGCGAAAGGCTGATCCGAATTCAACAGTGGATTCTTGCCCAGCGATTCGCCGATCGGGCAGATGCGCACCGCCAGGCCTTCTGCAACGCCCGTCGGATAGCCGAGCAGGTGCAGGAAGCCGATGCCGTTCGGATGGTAGACCGCCAGGAACCGGCGCACTGCCTGGGCGCCAGCGAACGGGCCCAGGACCGTCCCCCGCAGCATGCCGGTATTGTCGTGGAAGCTCACCGCGAAGGGACCGTTCTGGTAGACCAGGTATTCGATGCCGAAGGCGCGGTACAGGTTCTTGTGCGCGACGGCCACCGAGGGGCTGGTCGACAGTCCCTGGACGTCGCCGAGCGTATTCCCGAAATCGTCCAGCTCCGGGTCTTCCTGGATGCGAGTGAGTGTTTGGTCCAGGTTCGCCAGGACATAGTCGCCGAGGTAGAACGGCGTGGGATGGACGCCGCAAAGATCGGCTGTGAACGACAGCATTTGGACATGTATTCCTCGCTGGTGTGAAGTGCACGAACATCGACAGGAATCCGGGTGGGGGCACATTAGGCGCCCGCCCCGGTGACGGGATCACGTTTGTGCAGCAGCTTGCCGTTTCCGTTGCCGTTCGCCGTCACGCCGAGCCACATGCCGACCGCCGTCAGCGCCGTTGGCCACCATGTTCGGCCCAGAGTGTGCAGCCACTCGATCTTCCACGCCTTGGCCTGCTCCACGGACAGAAAAGCCGTGTAGCCGCAGACGGCCAGGCCCACGCCCACCCAGACCAGCAGGTACAAAGCGATGAACAAGTCCGGCCAGCGCCCATCGTCGGTGCGCGCGCCGGGCAGCAGGGCGGCGAAGAAGTTGCTGCCCGGCTTGAGCGACAGCGCCGCGATCGCGACCGCCGTCACCACCCCTGAGATCGGCACGAACAAGTCCATCACGTTGGCCATTTTCAGACCCTCCGTCCCGCACAGCGGGATCTTGGGAGGGTTGGCGGCGCCGCTCTCGGCCTGACACACGTGCATCAAGTTGATGCCCTCGATGCAGATCCAGGCATAGAAGCTCAAGAAGCCGAAGGCCAACAGCGCCAACACGCCTACTTTGAGTTTTACGTCGATCGTCATGGTTTTCCCCAACAAAGTGGTTGTCACGCCAGTCTGGCGAGAGGGAGATACAGGCCCGTCAGCGACAGTACAGGCTGGTCCTGCTGTGCCCCGGCCGCCGGGTAGACATGCACGCGCAGTTCCAGTGTCGTGTACTGACGCACCGCGGGCTCGACGCCCTGCAGATGCGTCGTCACGTGGCTCGCCAGCACCGCGAGCGCGCTACCGTCGCCCGCGCCGGCCCCCTTGATCGACGGCAGCGGATACAGAATGTCGACCCGTTCGGCGGGGCCCGCATCGGCGCCGGCCAGCGGCATGCGCAGGTGCGCGGACAGGTCGAGCGTGTACAGGCTGCGCTCCACGCCGTCGAACAACGCGTCGGCCAGGCGCGCCATCCAGTACGCCAGCGGCTCTGCCCTCGGCGCCCCGGTAGTGACATCGAAGGCCGCGTCCGACGCCAGGTGCGGCGCCAGCGTCTCGACTGAATACGCCGTCGGCGTCTCGAACACGAATGCGGACGCGATGGCGGGGCCGTCCTTCAGCAAGCCGGCGTTGCGGCGCGACTTGACCTCCGCGCTGGCGCCGGCATGGCGCAGCACGTCGAGTCCCGCGATGCTGACGCTGCGCAGCGACAGGCCGACCAAGCCGTCCTTCGCGGCGAGCACATCTCCCGCCAGGCGATATTCGGCATAGCCCTCGTCAGTGCTGCCGAGCGCGTCGGGCGGCAATTCCCGCGCTTCCTCGTTGTCCTTGTCGGGATACGCGAGCAGGCGGCAGGTGACCGATTGCCGGTGTTCGGGCGGGTCCACTTTCCATCCCAGCCGCCACGTCGGCGCATTCGTCGCGGCGTCCAGGGTCACGATGCGCTCCTGAGCCGGCAGCAGCGGCGCCGCGGTGCGGGCCATGGCTGCCGTGGCCAGGCAATCGCCGAGTGTCTCTAGGATGTCGATGTAAAACCCGGCCGTGCCGACGGCGACACCCGCGCCGCCGTCGCGCAATGCGCCAACGAGGCGCAGGATCTCCTCCTCGTGGTAGCCGAATGCGACCAGCGCCTCGAACAGCGCCGTGTCCGGCGCCGTGAAGGCCATGGGCTTGTCGGCGAACCGCACGGTCGCCGTCGCCACGTCCTGGTCCGCGTTCGCCGTGCCGAATGCGACCACGTAGCGCCAGGTGCGCGCCTGGCGCACGAAGGTCGCCAGGTCGCGCGCCGGCGGCGCCGGATCGCGCGCGAGTTTCTGGTACACGATGACCGGGGCCGGCGGCACGAGGCGCAGGGGCAGGGGAATGGTCCAGTCCTGCTTGCCGCGGCCCGCGTGGGTGACGGCCAGGCGCTTGCGCTCGGCCGGCACGTCCGGCCAGACGATCTCGTACCAGTCGGATGGGGCGCCGTCCGGCGCGTCGGCGTTGCCGGCAACTTCAACGTATTGCGGCGCGAAGTGCAGCGCGCCGGACAGTGCCGCCGCCGGGGTGCTGCCGGAATCGGTCCAGCGCACGATGAAATCGAAGTCCCCGCACGGTCCGTCCACGTCGGCCGGAACCCGTATCGGCGTCATGCTGTACTGCACCCGCGCATCCGGGTCCGCAGCCTCGATGTGCATCGCGCCGTACAGGAAGACGCTGCCCTTGCCGGGATGGGCCTGGTGCATCGTGACCAGCACGGTCGGCGCAAACGCGGCGCGCGCATCGGCGCGGCACGCATTCAGGAACTTCTCGGCGGCATCCTCCGACGGCGCCGGGGCGTCCGTCTCCAGCACGTTCGCGAGTCGATCAGCCATCGCCTGCGCGAAGACATGCTTGGTCGTCGTCAGGTGGCCGTACGCCGCGTCGGACAGGCGGGCGAGCGTGGTGCCCGTGTCAGGCCGCAGCAAGGCTTCGATTGCCGCGGCGGCGCGTCCGGCCACCGCATTCAGGTCGATATCGCTCGCATCGACCTGGATCGCTTCATCGTTGTAGCGCCGCACCTCGACGCTGCCCGACCGGAAGGTCTTGGCAAGCGGCGTGGGGGCCGCAAAGGTGCTCGACGCGACCAGGAGCGTTGATTTGGGCAGCATCGCACTGGCGATCAGCCAGACGGCGTCGCGGGTGGCGCTGTCGATCCGTTTGAGCAGGGCGAGGCGGCCGTCGAACGCGCGCGTCAAGCCGGCCAGGAGCAGCGGCCAGTCGATGCCGGCGCCGGATGCGGCGGGCGTGACGGGCGTGCTTGCCCGCCGCACCGCCAGGTGCATGTCGCCCGCCGGGCACAGCGCGGGGTCGCGCGTCAGCTCGACCCGGACTCGCAGCGCCAGCGGCTTCGGCGTCTGTGCCGGCAGATGGCCCAAGTCGAGGTCGACCCTCAGCGGCGCGCAGCGGCACGGCACGGGCGCTCTCCCGGTGTCGCCGAGCTCGCGCACGATGTCACGCAGCCAGGCGTTAAGATCGCCCAGCACGGACAGGTTGCCCAGTTCATGGTCGCCCAGCGTGACTTGCGCCAGCGCGCCGAATCCGCGTCCTTCGAACACGGGCAACAGCTTCCGGTACTGGTCGCGCCATGTCGCGAGCCGCTGCGCGATCTGCTCCGGGCTTGCCCCTTCCGCGATGCCCGTAGGGGACCAGGCGCAGTCCACGGTCAGTGCGGCGCGGTCCCCTATGCGTTCGACCGTCCAGCCGAGTGCGACGCCGGGCAACTCGTCGAGCACCGGAACGAAGTCGCGGTACAGGATCCTGCCGCCGGCCCAGGTGATGTCTTGCCGGTCGGCCGGCAGGATGTGGCCCATCCCGTCGCGCAAGCCCACCTGCACGAGGCTGCGCAGATCGACGCCGACCAGCGCATACGGGTTGGGGACCGCGTTGGCCGGAAGCGGGGCGCCGGCTACGAGCGCTTCGGCGACGAGCCTGGCGTGCGCCATCTTCGCCACCGGCAGCGCCAGCCTGTGGCGCCACCGGGGAGGTCCTTCCGCCAGCAGCGCGACTTCATGCTGTTCGACGTGCGCGCGCACCGGCACCACGCTTTCGCGCGGCAGGTCGACGGCGGCCCCGGGCAAAGTCCAGTAGTCCACCAGTGCATACTGGGCGGCGATCGCCTGCACGTCGGCCAGCGGCGAGTCGGCGGGCGCCGGCGCGTAGTCGGGGTTGTCCCGCTCGACCTGGATCGCCACCAGCCCATCGGGCGCGCAGGTGCGCGCCTCGGGGAGTTCCGGTGTCCGGAAGCCGATGCTGCCGTCGTCGCCGACCGCGGCGGCGTCGAGCAGCAGGCCGTCCACCAGGCCGGTAAGCAGGGCGGCGGCGTCACCCACGTCGAACAGCACGCTGAGCGTGGCCACCTGGTCCTTTTGCAAGGTGTCGGCGAGCGGGTCCTGCACGCCGAACGCGAGGCTGAAGCCCGGGCCATTGACCCTGCTTGCCATCGACAGGATGCGCATCAGCGCGAACGCGTCGTCCAGGCGGGCGAAGGTCGGCGCCGTTTCCCGGCCGTCAGAGGACAGAAGGGCATGTGGCGGCGCATTCTCGGTCGACAGGTTGGCGACGAAGAAATAGGCGGCGTCGCCGTCGAGGAAGACGGGTGCCTTCTGGACGCTCCCGCTGCCGGCCGGCGCCGGCGCGGCATACGCCAGGCGCGCCAAGACGCTGCCGCGTGTCCCATCCTTTCCCATCCATGCGAGCAGGTCGCGCACGCGCGGGTCGACGCCGACGATCGTGTACGTCCCTTTCGCGGCGGGGCTGCCGGCCGCCTCGGATGCGAACGGCATGACGCGCAGGTCGATCTTGACCGCCCAGCGGCCCGTGACCGCCTGTTCGCCGTGGTCATCCATCCGGTAGACCTCGACCTTCACGGCATTCGCCGCGGCGATCCGCGCCAGCGCTTTCGGGATGCTCGCGAAATGCAGGCTCGGCGCACCTTCTCCCACGCGCGTCAGCGGAACCCGGATGTCCGCCGCGAACCGGCGCGCAGCCGTGGCGTCCGGCGCGTCGTCGTCCAGCATGACGTCCAGCTTGATCTTTACCTGCGCATGCGCGGTCTGGAGCGCGTTGCCGGCGGCGCCAAGGTCGAACGCGTCGAGCCGGACTTCGTCGAGGATCCAGCCGCCCGCGCAACCGGCATGCACGCCGAACGCCAGCCTGCACTCCTTGCCGTGGCGCGCCAGTTCGGCGAAACCGATCTGCGTCCGCAGGAATTCGACCAGCACGACAGCCCGGCCGGCGCCGTCGGATGCGGGCACCCGCAGGCCGTAGTTGAGGAAAGTGCCCGCTTGCTGAATCGTCTGCGCGCATGGGCGCCCCTTGTCGTCGCCTGCGAGCTTGTCGAGCAGGTCGGCGAACGTCATGGCCGGATTCGGATGCTCCTCGGTCTTCAGTTTGCCGAGGACGTCCACCGCGCGCTGGACGATGCCTTGCACGAGCGCCGCCGCCCAATCCTCGACGACCACGTCCATCGCTTGCTTGGATTCGGCCTGGAAGGCATCGAGACCGAGGGCCAGCCGCTCGCGTTTCTTGCGCGAGCTATCCGACTCTGGGTAGTCCGGCGCGGCTCTCGCGAGGAGTTCGGCCAGCGCGCGTTCCCACTCGGCGCTGACAGTGGTCGCATGCGCGCCGCGGAAATCGCGCACTGGCGCCACACTGCCGTCGCTCTGCACTACAGCGACGCCGATATCGGCGAACCAGGGCAGGGCGACGCCGTGCGGCTTGTCGTCGGCGACGGCGGCGAGCCCCAGTTGCTCGCTGATCTTGCGCCCGATGGCGTGCAGATCCGACGGCGACTGCAGCCTGAGCGCGATGCGGTCTTCGAAGAACCGGCGCAGGGTCGCATAGTCGAGACCCTGGTCGCCCCAGCGCGCCAGGCTGACGCCGCGCGGCGGCGTCACGCGGCTCGCCAGGGTCTTGATCTCTTCCAGCGAAACGCTGTCCGGTTCATGGCCGAGTGACAGCCACAGCGCCCAGCGCAACAGGTCGAAGCAGAACGCTTCCAGGCCCGGCAGCCGGCCGCCGACCTGCAACGCCAGCAGCATCGGCACCAGCGCTGGAGCGCCGTCGGCAACGAGCGCTTCAAACGTCACGCCGACCGGAATCGTGCGGCGCGGCTGGACGCTGGCCTGGAAGGTCCATGCGAGCGGCGCCAGGCGAAGTGCCTCGTCGGGTTCGCCCGCCAGTGCGGACAGCCGCGGCACGTAGGGCTTGTAGACGTCCGGAATGGTGCCGTCGAAGGTCTGTTCGAGTGCGAACTCGGCGCGCAGCGCCATCGCGAAGTGGTAGTTGACCGCGATTTCGAAGCGCTTGCCGAAGATCCTGACGCGGGCAATGACGAAACGCACGTGCACGCTGACGCCCAGTTCGGCGGAAAACGTGATCGGCACCCAGGTTTCCAGCAACAGGCCGAATTCCATCCAAGCGCGGATATGGACGGCCGCGCTGACCAGCGCGAAGTTGACCGAGCCATACAGTTCGATCAGCAGGCCGGCGCGCCCGGACAGGCGCAGGTAGCGCTTGGGATAAGTGTCGGGGAAAAGCGGATCGCGCGGCTTGCCGAACGCGCCTTCGAAGATGCCGTAGACCGAGACCGTGAAGCCGGCCTTGAAGATGCCGTTTTCGTACTCCTTGCCGACGCCGACGCGCAGGGCGAACGACATCTCGATGACCGGATCGAGTTCGAGTTTCTTGTACAGGTCCGTGCGCGCTCCAGGCACGTTCAATACGTACGACGTGCGCCAGTCGAGGCGGCCGAAACGGATGCCGCCGCTGCCGAGGAACGGCAAGAACTGCACCGTGATGCCGCGGCTAAAATCGTTGCCGTTGTAGCCGATGTTCAGGGACCAGTTGCCGTTAGTATAGGCATCGAAATTCACGATCGGCAGCGTGACGTTGGCCGCGCCCATTTCCAGAGAACGGAATTCCGGCGTGATCTCGCCCGAGAACACGCCGACACTGTCGCCGACCTTGCGATAGGTGATGTCGACTTTCGCCACCGCCGGTATGTCGAGTCCAAGCCCGTAGCGGCCCAGCCCGTCCAGGAAGACGAAGCGCATGCCCAGCGGGCCGACCTTGCCGCGCGCGACCACGCCCCAGCCGGCGTCCGCCAAGTACTGCTTGCCGATGTTGGGCAGTTTCAACTCGCCGTCGGTGATCTCCGGCCGCAACGCGTCCTGTGCGCTGGCAATGATCTCCTTGAGACTCGCCTGCACCGGCAGCGCTTCCGACACCATGCGCATACGCTGGCCGATGGCGAAAAAATCGAGTTCGAGCGGGCCGACGGTCGTCGCGCAACGGGCCCAGAGCCAGGCGAGCTCCGTGCCGCTGACAGGAGGTTTCGCGCCAGAATCCTTCTTGGGCATGAAGACGATCAGCGTGTCGTCCGGACGGTCCGGGATCTTGTAGCCCATGACTTCGAGCTGCGGCCGCAGTAAGCCGATGCCGATGCCGGCCGGCTTGTCGTAGGACTTGAGGCTGACCTCGTCGGCGCGCAGGCGCAAGACGCCGTTGATGCCGATGTCGAGCGGCGCCGCGCCGCCGTCGAAGCGGAAGCCGACAGTGAAACCATGCTTGTGGCCGGGCGCGGCGCGTCCGCCATCGGTCCAGCCGATCAGCACCTTGGCTTTCAGGAATTGCATGGCCTCGGCCAGTTTGCCGAGCGATCCCAGGTTCAGGTCGAATTCGATGGCGAAGTCGAACGCGTCGCCAATGTCGGCCAGCGCCAGGCCCAGTCGGGTGAAACCGGCCTTCGCCAGCGTCAGCGGTGCCAGCGGCTGGGCGCTGCCGATGCTGAATCCCGACCAGCGCAGGGCGCTCAGTTGCAGCGGAAAGTTCGCCAGCCAGCCCTGGTTGGCGCCATCCTTGCGCTTGGCCAGGTCGACCTTGACGTCTTTGACGTCGACCGAAAAGCGCTTCTCGGTCATGACCAGCGCGATGCTGCCGAACGCCACGGTCTCGACGCTGGTCACTTGCACGAAGGACGGGCCGAAGCCGATCTCGCCGCCGAGGGCAAAGCGCGACGTGACCTTTCCGCTGGCGCCCGACTCCTCGCTCGCCACGTCGATCCGTTCGATCGTGACGTGCGACAGGAAGGGGTTGTCCTTGAATGTCAGCCTGCGCTTGCCGAGCGCCCGGAACACGTAGGCTTTTTCGTCGCTGTTGACGTCTTTGCGCTCGTATCGTCCCTGGATGTCGACCAGCCTGCCTGCGCCTTCCTTGCCCGGCACCGTCTCCGTGCCGAGCAGGGAGGGAACCCGCAACTGCATAGACGCGATACAGGACAGCAATGTCGACTTGCCGAAGACGACATTGAGCGCCCTGAGCTTGAACGCGAAATTCGTGTCGGCGACGGTATCCGACAATGGCGCCGGGCTGTGGTAATGCACCGCGGCGAAGACCGAAGTCTTGTCGATCTTCAGTGCCTTGCCGTCGATGCTGACCTTGCTCAGGTCGATGCCGAGGACCGGGACGCCGAAGCTGTCGCGTGAATCGGACGGCGCGTCGTCTTCGCCCGTTTCCTTGAAATTGTCCTCGGCAAGGACTTTCAACGGTTTCGGGAGGGCCGTGAACGGGGCCTCGGCATTGAAGACCAATACCCCGGTCCAGCCGGCATCGGTGATATGGTCGTACAGCGACTTGTAAAACTTCGCCGATTCGGCCGGGATATTCCCTCCTTGCCCGTCGGTGACATGCGGCGATATCCCCTGGCCGAGCAGTTCCAGGTTGCGCAGCGCGCCTTGCGCACTGTGCGCGGCCTCGCCCAGGTCATCGTTGAAGACCGGGCCGAGCGCCCACTTGCCCGGGTCGAGCACCAGTTCGTCCAGCCTTCCCGGGCTGAGTTTGAAGATCATCACCGGCGCGAAGGCGCTGCCGGGCTTCGGGTCCTCCTTCGCATCCCGCGCCGGTTCGTCGAGCGCCAGCGAGTCGGGGCCAATGTCGAGCGCGAAGTCGAGCCCCCAATCGCTCAGCTTCACCGACAAGTCGATTTTGCCGATGACCGGGTCGGCCGGGCGCGGCGCGCCGTCCACGCTGCGCCGCGTGATCACCGTGAACACCTCC
>Ga0308164_10001569_pt1 | contig 26154 bp, 13 predicted proteins | sample PhyTR2_FD_201031 | JGI IMG/M metagenome (GOLD analysis project Ga0308164, IMG submission 201031) | Phyllosphere microbial communities from UC Gill Tract Community Farm, Albany, California, United States - DLSLT.R2 | ecosystem: Host-associated > Plants > Phyllosphere > Unclassified | place: USA... | reverse complement strand
GAATGCAAGCCACGGTTCGAGCACCATCTGGTAGAAGGCGAATCCGCCATCGGTGCGCAGGAAGCGGAACTCGGTGATATGGCCGTTGAAGTAGCGCAGCGATCCGTCTTCGCGCACCAGGGAGATCGCCACCATCCGGCCCATCAGCATTTTCAGGGGGATGCGCGCTTCGTCCGACAATACTTCGACAATACAACGGAACCCCCGCGAGACTTCTTCCCGGGCGACGAGCTTGTTCGGCAGCAGGATGGCGGGCGGCCCATCCTCGAACGGGAAATCCAGTCGCATCAGGCGCTTGTGTTGCGAGTTTCCGCTGAACGCCGACAGTGCGGCACCGGCCGCAATTACCTGGGATAAGCCCATTGACTGCCTCCGGTAGCCGCTCGGCATCGCCGTAGCGCAAGTGGAAATTGTCCAGCAGCTACGTTACCTCGGTGTCGCCAAAGCGAAATTGACGGCAATCAATACGCTTCCCAGAGCCATTTTTGATTTGGCCAGTCACCAGGCCGAAAAGGATAATTCAGCTAGTTGGGGGCAGCTGTTACATAGCGCCCAGAAAGCAAAATGCCCAATCCTGAGGATTGGGCGGCTAGTCCAGCTTTATCGTTACTACAAATTTGCAACAAAGCAATTTCAAAGAGCACTTCTTCATTCCCAGGGTGAAACTAACCGCGTACAGTTAGCTATTTTTCAAAGATTCTGACCGTTTCGTACTGCCAGTGCAGACGCGGCCGTGCGTGAGACCTCCATGTTGACCATCCAAAACTACCTTTTAAAAATCAGCCCAGCTTTTAATGTGGACGGCGTGCCGTTAGCAATGTTGCTTTTAGTGCTCGTAATTACGTTAGGTTTCTTACTTTTTTATTTGCTTAAGGGTGTTCAGGTGGGTCTCCAACTGCATGCGGCAGTTAAAGGGATTCAGGCACTGCGTAAAGACGAATCTGCGCCCGAGGAGGCTGAGGCCGTCCTTAAGTGGTCTCCGTTTAAGCATTTGTGGTCCGAGTACAAGGACACGCTGCATGTTCTCAGAGTGGCCGGATCCGGTAGTACGGTCTACACGGAAGTGCGTGCAACGATGCCTGCTGAGGCTTTTTTCACGAGAGATGTACTGGTCGACGGGCGACTATTTGACGAGTTTACGCGCCACATTCCAGGTGTTCTCACTGGTCTTGGAATTATCGGCACCTTTGCAGGCTTGCTTAGCGGTCTAAGCAAGTTTGATCCTTCGACCTCTACTTCTGCGATCTCTGGACTTACCCCGCTGATGGGCGGTGTCACGCACGCTTTCGTGGTATCCGCCTTAGCGATCGGCTGCGCCATGCTGGTTACTTTCGTAAGTCGTCTTGCACTTGCTTATCTTTACCGGCTTGTAGACGAGCTGACGCAGGGGATTGACTCTTTGTACCGTACCGGCGCAGGTGAGGAGTACCTGTCTCGGCTTGTGCAGGCTTCTGAGAAGAGCGAAGCACATGCAGCTCAGCTCAAGGAAGCGCTGGTCGAGGACATGACCAGAATGATGACTAATCTAGTCGAGATGCAGATCAAAGCGCAGGCGGAGTCGAATCTCGCGCTGGGACAGCAGATCGGCGGGGTCATTGCCGACAGCTTGGCTGCCCCAATGCGGACCATTGCTGAAGGCATCAAGACGACCACAGACGGCAATAACGAGGCAGTAAGCGGCATGCTTGAGTCGATGCTTTCTGGTTTCATGGCAAAACTCGAAGATACTTTCGGCGGTCAGATGCGGGGCATCAATGAGCAGATGGCGAACTCGATGGGCGCGATGACTTCTGTCCAGCAGTCGCTCCAGCAACTGCTCGGCGACATAGGGCGTACCAACGAAAACGCGGCGAATCAGATGAGTGGCAAGCTAGAAGACGCCATGAAGCAGGCCGCAGCTAACCAGGAAGTTCTGACCGGGCAAATGCGGGAGTTCGTCACCGAATTCCGAAAGCTAGTCACGGACGAACAGCAGAAGTCCAAGCAGCTGATGGATGATTCGATCTCGAAAGTGCTGGAACAAGTCAGCGCTGCAGTCGACCAGCTCGAACACGTGCGGCAGGTGTCTGGTCAGGTTGAAGAGCAGCGGGGCGCTCGCTTGGCAAACGAGACAAGCCAACTAATCGGCGGGCTGTCCGGTCAAGTCGAGGCTTTGCTGGAAGCGGTCTCGCAGCAAATCGCCAAAACCCAGCACAACATTGATGCGCTGTCGAGGACGTCCATGCATGCGATCGATGGAATGAACCAGGGTGCTCTGACGATGGGCGCAGCTGCGCAAAAGTTCGAGACTGCCGGCGGCGCCGTCAGCGCGATTTTTGATCGTTCTGGGAAGTTATCCGAACAAATGACCACTACTGCCGCCGGGCTACAAGCGTCGGCTGCGGCGGTAAGTGATGGCTTTGAGCGCTACGACGCCTCGCGTCGAGCGGCCGATACGCAGGTGACGGCGCTAACAGTACTTGCCGAGGCAGTGAAGAAGGAAGCCGGGCTATCGCGTCAGATCGTCGAAGACCTTGAACGCATTGTTATCCAGTTGCGCAGCGCTGAGGGCCAGAGCCTCCAGTACCTAGAGCAGGTGAATTCCGCCCTGGTTGAGGCTTTTGACCATTTCAACAGTGCTCTGACCAAGCAGGTGAAAACTTCAATCACCGACACCGACCGGCATTTGGGCAACGGCGTCAACCAGCTCAATGGCGTTGTGCAGCAACTCGCAGTAGCGATGGCGCGGATGCAGAAGGTGAACTGAGTATGCTGTCTCGTATCGTTCTTAAACGCGGTGGGAAGGCAGAAGGAGAAAGCCCGTTCTGGATATCCTTCGCTGACCTGATGACTGCGCTCATGACATTGTTCCTTGTGGTTATGGCTGTCACACTTGTTACGGTAATGGAAGGACGAACCCAAGAGGAGGCCAAGAAAATTCAGCGCGAGCGCGATATTAGTGAGTTGATGTCTCAGATCGAAGAGAGTTCGCGCGAATTCAAGGCTGTGAAGGTCAACAAGTCAACCTATCGTATCGACCTCGGCGACAAGGTCAATTTTGAAAGTGGTCGCGCTGATATCGACGCGACGAAGGCAAAATTCCTACGTAGCTATGTGCCTTTATTGCTCAAAGCTCAATCAACTAAAATTGGCCAGCAGTGGATTCGTCGGATCGTTATCGAGGGATTTACGGACCAAGATGGAACGTACTTGTATAACTTGGCACTGAGCCTGAATCGTAGCCGAAGCGTTGTATGTGTGCTATTCGCGCCGGTACCAAGCGACGAGGTTCCTCTCACTTCGAGCCAAAAGGCCCAAATTAGTGACCTCTTCCTAGTGGGCGGTTACTCGTTCAATTCGGTCCGCCTGAACAAGGCTGATAGCCGCCGCGTCGAATTCAAGGTCGACTTCTGGCAAATCGATGAGAAGTCACCCGACGCGGTGAAACGCCAGCGCATCGAGTTCGGTCAATGCTAATGCACCCTGCTATCGAATCGCTGCGCCGTCGCCTGGCCCAGTCGACAACTGCTATCGAATTCGGTGACGGACCCTTTGGCCAGCCCCAGTTGGTAGAGCATGCAGTGCGTGCATCGGAAAAGCTGTTCCAGGGCTACGCTAAGGCGAAGCCGTCTGCCGAAGACGCCTATGCTGCAGTACTTGCATTTGCGCGCGGCCAGCCGGTGGGGGAGTTGCAGCGCCATCTGATTGCCAGCGCTATAACCGTGCCTATCCGAGAGATCGGAGGCAGTCGCTTGCTGGGATTGCCACGGTTTGCGCCACTATTACTGAGTTACCAGAAGGAGGCCGAAAACGGGGAGCTCTGGCAGTTAACCTGGTACGGACTGCTTGGTTCCTATTTCGCGTTTGATCCAGTCAATGCTTCAGTAGAGGATCGTACAGGGTGGGAACTGCTCCGCGATGTGCTTGGGCGTACTTGGCCGTTGATTGATCGTGAGGCGGGCGATGGACTGTGTCCGGACTGGCTGGGCTTGTTGCGAACGGAAAGCCAAGTGCTAGGGCCGCGTCCTACGGACAAATACGGGCACGATTGGCTGGACGGAAACACCGAAGCCACCGAGCGGCTCCGTGTAGACCTAGACATCCCACCATCGAGCTGGTTCTGGCACGAGTTGGTAGCGGGCGCAGTGCGGGCGGCGACCAATACTTCAGACCAGGTGTTCATCGCGGCTATTCCGAAACTTCTAGATTTGATCGATGAGCGCCCGGTTTGCCGGGACGATGCGATCGAAGCGATCCTTTGCCGCTATCACAGTTGCAGAGCTGCGCCCGCACACGAGCGCTTGCGCGACTACGTGATCCAGAAAAATGTATGGCGCAACCCGAAATTGCGAGATGCCGGCTATGCCACGGCCTGGAACCGGGTTCCCGAGGAGGTCTGGCTGATGGTCCTCGGTTGGGTCAACGAACGAAATCTGCGCGATTTCTTCGATATCCTAGCCTCTCGCAATAAGGCCGACGAAGGTCGGCTGGAATTCTGGTCGAAGTACATGAAGCAAATCACGTGGACTCGACTGATTTTCAGCCGCGACACGATAGCTCTGGCTCGTCAAAAGGAAGAGGTACGTATCCTGATCGCCCGCGAAGAAGGAGCCTATGCGACGCTCACGGTCAACAAGGATGTTGATGCGTTCATGATGCGAATAGGTGATTACATAATCGTAGAATTCAGTAAGAAGCCGAATGCTTGCTATATCTATGCGGCGAATAAGATGAAGTTCGATCGCAATAGTAGGCAGTACACTGGAGGCACGGATGACCTTAAGTATGGGTACTACGACCGGGACGCTGCCAGTATTCGCCACTTGCCGCATTGGCAGATCAGCGGTGCTAGTACGTTAGCGAAGCTTGGGATCGTGCCTGACGCGCTGATAAAGGGAACAAAAAACGCGAATATTCAGCGAGCACGTAATCTTGCCGTGCCAACCGTGCCAACCGTGCCAACCGCGACTAGCCCACCGCCGTCCATACACACAGTTCAAGCATCCGATACGGCTGCTACAGCTCCAGTGATCGATACACCAAATCTTGATGTCGATGGAAGTCAGTTGTCTGGGCTATCGATGCCTCCCAAAGGCGCAAGATTTAAGATGCCTGGCTTGCAGTACATGATCGGAAAATCTAAGGGCGCTCGCATTGTTGATGGACGTAAGGGCGATGGCAGCGGTCGCTTGTGGATATCGAATCCGCATCGCGGCCGTGACCTCGATCGCTGGCTCGAGTCCAATGGGTTTGAATGGTCGCAACGTAGCGCAATGTGGTATTTCCCGGAGTAATAATTGGCCTTTTTTGACCGCTTTCGTCGTAGTTCTAGCGCACCTGCCCCCACTGCCTTTCCACTAAGTTGGTCGAGCCGAGGAATTGAAATTGGCCTTCCAGTGGTTTTGGCTGACGAGACTCCAGATTCGCTGCGCCTAGCGATTGATGACGCCCCCGACCAAGACCTGATATTCGGAGCTTACCTTGTTCAGCTCGGAAACGAAGGACTGTGTGAGATTGGCCGCAACGCCGTTGTCGTCCTTTGGGAACAGGTCTACCGCTTACTTGAGAAGGAGGAGCATGCAGGACCTATGGCGATGTTTGGATTGCCACAAGCTAGCGAATTAATCCCAATTCTTGACAATAACGGTAGCTTGTCCGATGCGCAGTTCACATTGCTTATCGATGGCTGGCTACTGGGGGGAAAGCCTAGCAGGATTGAAAGCCAGTCTGGTGCGATATGTAAAATAGGTGGTGTAACAACCTTGCTACCGCACTCCGCTTGGGCACTACAAGACGCTGTCCACAGGTTCGCTGCTCGGGGGGATGCGCAACGTACGCAGCACGAGAACGAGCTTGCGTGGGGTGAGATCCGGCCCTTAGCCGAAGCTGCGGGAGCGCTGTATAAAGGGCCTTATCTCGAAAGTACTTACGTCCTTACGCCTAAGATGTTGCGCTTGGTTCCTTCGAAAGAAGAGACCGCCTTCGGCCGCGTGACAAGGGTATCTCCCCAATTCGACGGTGCCCCGGCTAGTTGGCTTCAGACGTTCGATGGCTACAATTCCGTCCAGCCCCACTATGAACTGTCTCGCGAGGGACGCGGACGAGTTCGCGTGGTGATTTCCGAACCCGTGCGTAAGGTATTAGAGGTTATCAAACGCGAGATGCCCCAACGACTTGTCGCGGGCGCGCGTGCCGAACAATTTCTGCACAACCCTTGGGCCTTCCTCGGGGATTCTGCTCGCGAGGTAATCGATGAGGAGATGTTTTTTGTCGATCGCGCCCAAGGTGGGGCGATTGATACGACTTTTAGCATCGTCCCTCGGGTGGATCAGGGGCACATTGGTGGCATTGATCTAGTTGTTACTGAGCACTTCGCCAACGGACCACCCCGTGTCGGGTCCGAAGCGTTTACTGGGCCAGAGCACTTCGCGCAATTTATTACTGCTCTTGAGCGTGCACTTCTGGCAGAACGGATCCATTTTCAGTGGGGCGAATTTGATATTGCCCTGGACGCGGAATCAGCTGCCCAGCTTGAATTGGCGCGTAGCCAGCACGCCTTATGGGTGCGGCAGCCTGCTCTGCGTATCACATTTGACGACGTGTACGAGTTGGCGGGGTACAGCGGGCGCATTGAAGGAATCGGGATCGCCAAAGTAATTTATGTCCCTGTCATACAGCGTCCGCCTGAAAAGGGTGACGGTGATTCGGGCTGGATGCCTACCGACTTGACACCCATGGTGCGCGTTTCGCTCGAGGGCCAAGGTGAGGACGTATTGATCCCCTTGAGTAATGAGTGGGTGTCAGAATTTGGCAAACAAGTCGTAAAGGCCGAGGCGAGCGGTCAGCTCGAAGTCGCCAACAAGTCGCTACCGTCGGCGGTTTCAACCGTGCATGCGCGAACATTGTTCGACTCCTTTGAGGCGCTGATCGGGGCGCAGGAAAGTGTGAATGATTGTCGCAGCGTTACCCCCAGGGCGAAGAAGTTAGTTTCAGAGACTTTGTTAGTTAAGACAAATTTTCACGGCATCGACTATGCAGAAGAACGCCGTGTTTCCCTTGCGCTGCCAGCTGACGCCACGGCCCTGCTGCCAAAGTGCCTGCGCGATGCTACAGGATTACGGCCGCATCAGTTGCACGGCATAGCGTGGTTCCAAAATTTAATCGCGCGCGCGCCGCGTGATTGTCGTGGCGCACTCCTCGCGGATGACATGGGGCTGGGTAAGACACTTCAACTGCTGACCGTACTCGCGCACTATTACGAGCAAAATCCGCACGCAGCACCGTCGATTATTTTTGCGCCGAAAAGCTTGCTAGAAAACTGGAACAATGAATGTGACAAGTTCTTCACAAATTCATTTCCTGAAAGAATAGTTTTATATGGCGACATCCTTAAGGAAAAGCGGCAACCGCTCGGGCTAATCGACCAAGCGTTGCAAAACAAGGGAGTGGTCGAGCTGCTAAAACCGAACTGGGTGGGTTCTGCCAAGATTGTGATCACGACCTATGAAACACTAACTCACTACGAATTCTCATTCGCGCGCCAACCCTTCGCGTTCATTATTTGCGATGAGGCACAGAGAATTAAAACCCCTGGCACGCAAGTCACTTTGGCCGTTAAGAAGCTCAAAGCTGACTTCCGCATTGCTTGTACCGGCACCCCAGTTGAAAACTCACTCGCTGACCTTTGGTGTCTGTTCGATTTCGTGCAGCCGGGATTACTGGGCTTTCTCGAAGACTTCGGAAAGGTGTACCGACGGCCCATCGAGTGTGAGACTGACGATCACCATGCAGCGCTGAGACGGCTCCAAGAGTCAATCCAGCCACAGACTCTGCGGCGTACCAAGGCAGATCTGGCAGGCGAGTTTAAGCGCAAGTTGTTCGGCTTTAAGGGGGCCGGCGAGGTGGATGTACAGTTCAAGGAAGTTCTGGCTCACGACGAACGCCTAGAAATTCCTATGTCGCCGCACCAACTCGTGTTGTACAAGGCTGGGCTGAGAAAGCTGCAGTCAGCTGGGAGCGAAACCGATGGTCGCGCCCGCGCCCGCCTATCCTTCGGTGCGTTGCATCACATGAAAGCCGTATGTGCTGAGCCGTACTGCCTTCCCGGCACGAAATTTTTATTGGATAGTAAAGGAAGGGATGTCCATCTGGCCAACTCGCCGAAGATGGCCTGGTTGCTTGCCCGCCTGGAAAAGGTCAAGTTAGCCGGCGAGAAGGCAATCGTATTCACTGAGTTGCGGGAGACGCAACTAGCCTTGTACTACTTTTTAAAACAGGCGTTTGACTTGCGGCCGACCATCATTAACGGTGACTCGGACGGACGTCAGAAAAGCATTGACCGTTTTTCTGAAAGTGCCGGATTCGATGTGATTATCCTATCGACGCTCGCCGCCGGCGCAGGGCTGAATGTTACCGCTGCCAACCATGTCTTCCACTTCACCCGCGCCTGGAATCCTGCAAAGGAGAATCAGGCGACAGACCGGGCGTTCCGCATCGGCCAAAAACGTGATGTATATGTGTACTGTCCGACAGTTGTCACAGATGAGTTTTCTACGTTTGAGGTGCGCGTCGATGAGATTATGAGGCGAAAGGGTGGACTTGCCGACTCCACGATGGACGGATCAGGCATTTCGGCCATGCTCAATGGAACTGGTGGAGATGCTACGTTTGCCGAGCTCATGGGGACAGAGTCTGGGGAAAAGGCGCCTCTTGAGTATCTGACGATGGACAGCATCGACCGGATGGACGGCTTTTCCTTTGAAGTGCTCTGTGAAATTCTTTGGACCAGGAAGGGCTTCTTAACTTCCATAACCGAAAAGAAGGGCGGCGACGGGGGTATCGATGTCGTCGCGCTACGTGGCGCAGGCGGCGAACTTCTGCAGTGCAAGAGCTCAAGCAAGGATGCAATTGGATGGGATGCTATAAAGGAAGTCGCTGCGGGCGCAGCACGCTACCAAGCTCGGTACCCAAATTCAGCTTTTGAGAAGGTTGCCGTCACAAACCAGACATTCAATGAACCCGCGCGTATTCAAGCCGCCGCGAATGGTGTACGGGTTGTCGAGCGCGATGAGTTAGCCAAGATCCTTGGCGCACATCCGGTCTCCAACCGTGCGTTTGACAGCCGCCTACTTGAATGGCTGCCGGTGAGTGGTACCGAGCGGCGGGCACGCGGATAGGGCATCGCTTAGACGAGTTGACGCAGGAGAAAGGTCTAGGACTTCCTGGACGTCGCATTTTCAATAAACAATAACAAACCAACAATGCAGGGAGTGCATGCGGCCGGTAAGGTGCTTGCAATTCTACAGCTAGATTTAGCACGATTTTTGATGGAGTAAGGATGGAAGACCAGAACGGTAGCGAGTCGAATGTTGCGTGGTTTGTCGGCGCTAGTTACAGCGGGAAAAATGATCAGACGCAGCGATTCATCACTGAAGGCGTATGGGAAGTCCACAGCCCGAACGCAAAGGAAAGCGCGCTTGTTCGGTCGATGAAGCCTGGGGACAGGATCGCCATCAAGGCCGCGTACACTCGAAAACATGATCTTCCGTTCGATAACCGTGGCCAAACGGTTGCGGTCCTTGCAATTAAGGCCGTGGGCACTGTGCTGAGCAATCCACTAGACGGTGAGCAGGTTTCAGTAACATGGAAGGTAAGCGGTCCACTACGTGAGTGGTATTTCTATGCTTATCGCCCGACAATTTGGCGCCAGACTTCTGGTGACTGGATGAGCGACGAACTAATTGCTTTCGCTTTCGATGGTAAGCCCCAAGACATCGATCGGTTCCGCAATGCCCCATATTGGCTTGAACGATTTGGTACCGTCGAAGACGGTAAGCATCGCTTTGTTTGGACCAAGTTTTACGAGGCAATAGCGAATGCCTTGCTCCAATACCGTGACAACAGAGCTGATCTAGTCAACGGCATTCAAGAAATTTCACGGCGGGTAGAGGGCCTGGGTTACTTGGAAGAGGATCGTTACCCGGACGGTACCAGAGGGTTTATTAGGGACATCTGCCCATTTACGGCAATAGGCATGTTCAACCGAGGTGTAACCGATACTAACCGTAAGATTATCGCGGGAGAGTTAGCGAAGTTTCTTGGTGTCGAGGAGTCTGTGCCAGTAACGTTCGAAGGAATCCCACTGCTGAACAATCTAAAGTCTTGGTATTTTCCTTATGAGATTGATCGCGCTCCCGATCATATCGACTCGCTTTGGGATGTCTTCGCCGCAGGTATTCGATATGCCGATTCTGATGAAGGCGCGATTAGGGAGGAGTTCGCGGCGGCATTTGATTCTGCTAACGGACGCCGTGGAGTGGCATGGAACATGACTTTTGGCCTTTATTGGTGCCGGCCGTGGGCATTCCTTAGCTTGGACACCAATTCTCAGCTTTATGTAAGTAAAAAATTAGGCGTACCCATCGGCCACAATGGCCCGAAGAAGCGATGTAATTCAAGCGACTACCTGTCGGTAATGGATGCATTGGAACAGCACTTTCAGCATGCCTCATACCCGGTGCACTCGTATCCGGAGTTGTCACTAGAGGCGTGGCAGTATAAGGACCCGACAGGTTCGACTAGTCCTTTTGACTCAATAGATGACGACCCGCAGGAAATTGCCGATGAAACTGCTCCGTACGTGGCGCCCATTGTTCCATATACGGTGGATGACATAGTCAAGGACGGATGTTTTCTAGACCGCACTACGATCGTAAGCCTAATTGATCGCCTGCGTACAAAGAAGAATGTAATACTTCAAGGGCCGCCGGGCACTGGGAAAACTTGGCTAGCTAAACGTCTAGCATTTGCGCTAATGGGCCAGAAGGACGAAAGCAAGTTGCGGGCAGTGCAGTTTCATCCAAATTTGTCGTATGAGGACTTCGTTCGAGGCTGGCGCCCAACAGGCGAGGGCAAGCTTTCCCTCTCGGATGGAGTGTTTATGGAGGCAATAAAAGCAGCGGCAAAATACCCGGAGTCAAAGGTCGTCGTCGTAATTGAAGAGATCAACCGTGGCAACCCGGCCCAAATTTTCGGTGAATTATTGACCTTGCTGGAATCAAGCAAGCGCACGCCGAGCGAAGCGCTAGAACTTTGCTACCCGGATGCCGACGGAGTGCGGCGTCCGGTGCATATTCCGGAGAACTTGTACGTGATTGGTACGATGAATATCGCTGATCGCTCGCTCGCGCTAGTTGATCTTGCTTTGAGGCGTCGGTTTGCGTTCGTGGGGCTTGAGCCGAAGTTAGGACCAGTGTGGCAGAAATGGGTAGTGGATCGAAGGGGGGTCGATTTGCAGATGGCGATGGAAATTGAGAAGAAGATCAGTGTGCTTAATGCCCAGATTGAGGGAGATTCTCGTCTAGGAAGGCAATTCCAGATCGGCCATAGCTATGTCACCCCGACCGATAGGTTGGAAGAGGGCGGAACGCTTCGTTGGTTTGAGCAAGTGGTCGAAACCGAAATCGGACCACTGCTGGACGAATACTGGTTCGACGCTCCGGGCGAGTCACGAAAAGCGTGTTTGAAGCTCATGGAAGGATGGTAAACGAATTGGACTCTGTTCAGGTAAGCGAGGTCGCACTTGGAGACTTGGACGCGGCTGGTTACATCGGCCGGATACCTGTTCGTAACCTATGGGTGTTAATGCTATATGCATCTGACTTATTCCGTACTGGCGGTACGGGTAAGGTTGGACTTGAGGGCAGCCCTGATGACCTGCCCGATCTTGTCGCCGAGATTTTGGCGCATGCGGTCGAGATGCGGCAGCGCCGTTGTCTAAGTTCTGGTTATAGGGTTAGAGCAGCTGTCGTCAATCGGGTCCGTGGTCGCATTGACGTCCTTAAGACCGAACGCTTTCAGCTGCTGGAGCGAGGCTTAATTGCTTGCCGATATGATGAACTGACGGTCGACACCCCCCGAAATCGTCTCGTGTGCGCTGCACTGGAGAGGATTTCCCGCATCCTTACGAAAAAAGGATTAGCACATCGCTGCCGGGCGTTGGCCAGTGGGCTGCGCGCAGCAGGAGTAACTGGCAGCTTGCCAACACGTGCTGAAATGAGTACTGAGCATTTCGGCCGTAACGACGCTGACGACAGGGTCATGGTAAATGCCGCTAATTTGGCGCTGCAACTTGCCCTACCCACCGAGTCGGCTGGAATGCAACTGCTGCCGTTGCCGGAGCGTGAAGTGACTTGGGTTCGCAAACTGTTTGAGCGGGCGGTTGGAGGCTTCTATGAGGTCGCGCTCAAGCCCGACGGTTGGCGGGTGAAGCGCGGCGGGATGCTTTATTGGCAGACTTCGCAGAAAACGCCAGGGATTGACGCGATTTTTCCTACGATGAAAACGGATGTCGTGCTCGATCAGGACGTCACAGGACGCCGGATCGTCATCGATACCAAATTCACGTCAATTGTCACGCGCGGCTGGAAGCGCGACGAAACATTGCGAAGCGGCTACATCTATCAGATGTATGCGTACCTACGTTCGCAGGTGGGCGTTGGCGACCCATTAGCCGACCACGCTACCGGCTTGCTCCTGCATCCGTCGATGGGGGAAATGGTTGACGAGCAGGTAATCATTCAAGGACACAGTGTGCGTTTCGCGACGGTCGACTTAACAGCCGAGCCAGTGGAAATCCGGCGTCAGCTTCTGCGTCTCGCCGAACCTATCCTTTGTTAGCCCAGCCGGAGGTTTGACACGTGCTGGTGCGTCAACGATACTTCGGTTCGCGCGGAGATATGCCGTCCGCCTCATGAATCCTCTTCCTTAAGTCTGTAATGCCAATCACACTGCCCCAACTAGAACGCCACTTATTCAAGGCTGCGGACATCTTGCGCGGCAAGATGGATGCTTCTGAATTCAAAGAATACATTTTTGGGATGTTGTTCCTCAAGCGCTGTTCTGATGTGTTCGATCAACGCCGTGAGGAGGTTGTTGCGCAGGAGCTCGCGGCTGGTAAGTCTAAGTCCGAGGCAAACGAAAGTGCCGAACTCAAACGTTGGTATGGCCAGTCTTTCTACGTTCCACCGTCCTCGCGCTGGAACTTCCTCGTAAACGAGGCTCACGTCGACGTTGGCGGCTTCTTGAACCGCGCACTTGGCGGTCTTGAGAGCAACAATTCCAGCTTGGCCGAGGTTCTCGAACACATCGATTTTTCACGCAAGGTCGGCCAGAGCAAAATCCCCGACATTAAGCTGCGCCAGCTCATCAGCCACTTCGGCACTTATCGACTGCGCAACGAGGATTTCGAGTTCCCCGACCTGCTGGGCGCCGCCTATGAGTACCTGATTGGCGAGTTCGCCGACTCGGCGGGCAAAAAGGGCGGCGAGTTCTACACGCCGCGCTCAGTCGTGCGCATGATGGTACGCCTGGTCAAGCCGGAGCAACACCACAGCATCTACGACCCCTGCGTGGGCTCGGGCGGTATGTTAATCATGGCCAAGGAGTATATCGACGAGCATGGTGGCGATGGCCGCCGCGCCGACCTGTGTGGCCAAGAAGCGAACGGCACCGTTTGGTCCATCGCCAAGATGAACATGCTCTTGCACGGCATCAGCAGCGCTGACCTACGCAACGAAGATACCCTGGCCGAACCGCAGCACGTGGAAGGGGGCGAGCTGATGCGCTTTGACCGTGTGCTGTCGAACCCGCCTTTCTCGATCAACTGGGGTAGCGCCGACACTGACCGCGCCGGCCAGTCTATATGGACCCCCAAGTTTCGCGCTGAGCGCTTCCGTTACGGCGAGGTATCCCTCGGCAGCAAAAAGGCCGACCTGATGTTCCTGCAGCACATGGTGGCCGTGCTGCGTGACGGCGGCCAGCTTGCTACAGTAATGCCGCACGGCGTGCTGTTCCGTGGCGGCGAAGAGCGCGCTATTCGTGGCGCAATGATCGAGGCCGACTTGGTCGAAGCGGTGATCGGGTTGCCGGCCAACCTGTTCTATGGCACTGGCATTCCGGCTTGCGTTCTAGTGCTGCGCCAGCGCCAGGGCAATGTCAGCGGCAAAGTGGACGCGCGCCGTGGCCAGGTGCTGTTCATCAATGCAGACCGCGAGTATTTCGAGGGCCGCGCGCAGAACTACCTGCTGCCGGAACACATCGAAAAGATCACCAACACGTTCGAAAATTTTAAGGTCGAGCCGGGTTTCTCCGCTGTCGTCAGCACGGCCACACTGCGTGAGAACGACTACAACCTCAACATCCGCCGCTACGCCGATAACGCTCCTGCGCCCGAGCCGCACGACGTGCGCGCGCACCTGCTGGGCGGTGTACCCAGGGCCGAGGTGACAGCTAAGGCCGATATGCTGGCTGCGCACGGCCTCGACCCACTACCGCTGCTAGTCGAGCGGGATGCAAATTATTTCGATTTTGCGCCGCAGCTCACGGCACGGCAGTCCATTAAGCCTGCCATCGAGACCAACTCCGGCCTGCTCCGACGTGAGCAGGCGGTGCGCGACGCCTTTGATGCATGGTGGCGTGAACACAGCCCACGTATCACCGCCATTGCCGGCGCGGCCAGCATGGTTGGCTTGCGGAGCGACCTGCTACACAGCTTCGCCGAGGCCATGGAATTGGTCGGCGTGCTAGGGCGCTTCCAAGTGCGCGGCATCGTAGCCGGCTTCTGGGACGATGCCAAGTACGAGTTCATGACTCTAATGGCGCGCGGCCCCAGGGGGGTCGTCGATGCTTGGCGAACAAGCATACTAGCAGCGATGGACGACGAGCAGAGTAAGGACAAACCACTCGATCACAAGCTGGTCAAGTTCCTGATGGGCGATTTCGTCCATACGCAAACCGCACTGGAAGCGCGCAAGACGGAGCTAATTAGCCAGATCAAGGCGGCAACACCCAGCAAGGCCGCGGGCGACGATAACGATGAAGCCGTCACCGCGGAGGACGAAGCAGCCGTGGACGAGGCGCAAATTAAGTCTTGGAAGACCCAGCTTGGTGCGATGAAGAGGCAGATCAAGGCGCAGGAGCAGGGCTTCACGGTCCGGCTTAATTCAGCAGTAGATGCGCTCGACGATGTCAGCGCGGCCGAATTGTTGCTGACCATCCTTCGGAATGATATGGCGGCGATTATGGACCGCTGCATTGATGCACACCGACTTCGAGTTGTATCTGAGTTTGAGGACTGGTGGGACAAGTATCGGGTGACTCTGCGAGAGATTGAAACACTGCGAAATGCAACTGCAACGTCGCTTCAACGCATCATGCTGGAGCTCGGATATGTCTAGCGCTGTCTATGACCGATATCTAAAGGCCCTACCTGCGGACTGGAAGATAAACGCGATCTCAGAAATTGCAACCGTAGTGGGAGGCGGCACACCTAGTCGTGATGTTAGTCAGTTTTGGCGTGGAAGCATCCCATGGGTTACTCCCGGTGAAATCAGCAGCAGAGCTTCTGTGCACATTAGTAGCACGCGGGAAAATATTTCAATCGCCGGCCTTCGGGGAAGTGGCGCCATGCTCATCCCACCTGGTTCCTTGATGATTACAACCCGTGCGACGCTGGGCGCGCGCGCGATAAATTTAGTGCCGATGGCGACAAATCAGGGATTTAAGTCTTTGGTTTTCAAGGAGCCGATGGATGCTCAGTTCTACTACTATCTTGTTGACCGTCTCAAGCCAGAATTAGTGCGGCGCGCGTCTGGCACTACATTCTTAGAAATATCAGGAACTGAGTTTGGGCAGACTAAGGTTCCTGTACCGCCGATTTCTGAACGTGCGCTAATTGCAGAAATCCTTGCCACTGTCGATACTACTATACGGCAAACGGACGCGATGATCGAAAAGCTCAAGCTGGTTAAGAAAGGGCTGCTGCAGGACCTGCTGACTCGTGGTATCGATGTTAATGGCGCATTGCGCCCACCGCAGAGGGAAGCACCTCATCTCTATAAGGACTCGCCTCTTGGCTGGATCCCGACGGAATGGTCTGCCGGACCGCTTTCTGATTGGCTTGATGGCAACCCCAAGAACGGATACTCGCCGCAGGAGGCAGGCAGATGGACAGGAGTCCAAATGCTTGGTCTAGGCTGCTTGACCCCGACAGGATTCCAAGCGAGGCAGCTCAAGAATGCCCCGGCTGGCGACATGCTTTTGAAGTCCGCATTACTCATGGATGGAGACTTGTTAATTAGTCGGGCAAATACTCGTGATTTGGTTGGACTTGTAGGCATTTATCGAGACGTCGGAACGCCTTGCCATTACCCAGATTTGATGATGCGATTGAGGCCAACCGCACAAACCTCTGCGGAATTTTTAGAGTTGGTCCTGAGCGCGCCTCGGGCTCGCAGGCAGATTCAGTCTCGCGCGTCTGGCACATCAAGCAGCATGGTTAAGATAAGCGGCTCGACGGTAGCGAACTTATGTGTGGCGATACCAACATCCCAAGAACAGGTTCGGATCTGCAACATGTTGCGAGCTTTGAACAATCAATTGGAGCGCGAGCTGCAGTTCAACAAAGCGCAACAAGCGGTTAAATTAGGGCTTATGGACGATTTCCTCACCGGCCGCGTTCGCATAACGCCCCTGCTTGATTCTGCGAGAGTCCCTACATGATCCAGCCCTTGCCGTCGCACGAATCACTGACTGTCGAATTCAAAAGCGATCGGAAGCGCTTGTCGGACAATGATCTGGTAGAGGCGGTGATCTGCCTAGCCAATGCTGAAGGCGGCGAGTTGTGGCTTGGTGTGGAAGATGACGGCACTCCAACAGGGCTGCATGCTGAGCGCTTTCAAGTGGGCGGTCTAGCCGGTCTGGTGGCCGCTCGTACATCGCCATCGCTAGCGGTCCTGGTGATGTCGGTATCACTGGGTGCTGTGAATGTGGCACGCATCGAAGTGCCGAAGGCACACGGTGAGGTAGCTACTACCGGCGGCGTTTATCTACGGCGGCGCATCAAAGCCGATGGCCAGCCCGAGTGCGTCGCAATGCTGCCGCACGACCGCGCCAGTCGGGCCACCACTTTCGGTTTGGTAGACACATCAGCACAGGTAGTCTCCGGCGCCCAAGTGAGCGACCTTGATCCGCTTGAACGCGAGCGTCTTCGCCAGTGCGTGCAGCAATTTGGCGGCGATCGCGTCCTGCTGGAACTTGATGACGAAGCGCTCGATGGGGCGCTGGGACTAACGGCGCGCCAGAGTGACGGATCGCGTGCACCCACGTTAACCGGCCTGCTGCTAGTGGGTAAGGAGTTGGCCTTACGCGAGTTGGTACCTACGCACGAGTTCGCGTTCCAAGTACTCGCACGCGAGGCGGTCGGTTTCAATGAGTTCCGTCGCTTCCCATTGCTCAAGGCGCTCGACTGGCTGGAGACGAACTTCCGCCCCTACAACCCTGAGCGTGAAATACAGGTTGGCCTGTTCCGCGTTCCCGTGCCCAAGGTGGATCTGGGAGCTTTCCGAGAGGCCGTTGCTAACGCGCTGGTACATCGCGACTACCACCGCTTGGGCGCCGTGCATGTGCGAATGGACGACGAGGGACTGACAATTAGTAACCCCGGCGGATTGATGGACGGCGTGACGTTAGCGAACTTGCTGACAACCGAGCCACGACCGCGAAACCGTGCTTTGGCTGATGCGATGAAGCGCATTGGCGTGGTTGAGCGCTCGGGACGTGGTGTCGACAAAATCTATCGCGGCATGTTGCGCTTCGGACGGCCGGAGCCTGACTACCGGCGCACCGATGCAAGCAATGTCGTTCTACGACTGGCCACGACGGATGCGGACGAGGCGTTTTTGAAAAGAGTGGTGGAAGAAGAAGGCCGGCGCGGCAGCACACTGCCGATCGACAGTTTGATTGCCTTGGCTGCACTGCGTGGGCTGAAACGCCTTACTACCGAGGAACTGGCCGTTCACATTCAGCGCGAGCCAGCGCAAGCCAAACGCACACTGGAAGCTTTGGTTGAGGCTGGCTTAGCGCAGGCCCATGGCACGGCGCGTGGCCGTACCTACACACTTGCGGCGGGCGTTTATCAGGCTGAGGGTGGCAAGGCCGCCTACACGCGGCAGATGGGCTTTAGCAATCTCCAGCATGAGCAGATGGTGTTGAGCTATGTCCGACAGCACGGGTCAATGCGCCGCGGAGACGTGGCCGACTTGTGTCGCCTGACGTCAATCCAGGCAAGGGATCTTCTGAAGCGCCTCAAAGAGGCCGGGCGCCTGCAGCAGCATGGTGAGAGACGGACTGCATATTACGTTCTTGGCGACGTTGAGTAGTTTGATTGGCTTTTAGACGTCTTTGGACGTGGTTTTGGACCTGTTTTGGACGTCTTTTCAATGTTTTCCTCATTGAAATCCAGTGAACTCTCAAACTGAACGGACTTTTATGCATTGGGAATTAGACGAAGTCGAACGCCCGTTTGTTGACCAACTGACTGCCATGGGGTGGCGTTACGTCGTCGGTGATATAGATCGGCCTGCCACCACCGGGCGCGCTAGCTTCGCCGAGGTGGTGCAAGAGTCCATGCTGCGCCGCCAGCTCTACGCGCTGAATCTGCGTGAAATAACGGGCGTCGAACAACCGTGGCTGGATGACGAGCGCCTTACACAAGCTATAAGCGCTATTACGCGCATACCTTCGCACCGTTTGATGGAGGCGAACCGCACTGCCACTGAGCTGCTGCTCGGAGGAATCACAGTCGATGGCTTACCTGGCTGGGACGGGGGCAGGGCTCAAACCATCCACTACATCAACTGGGACCACCCAGAGCGCAACGAGTTTACTGTCATCAATCAGTATCGTGTGGACTGCCCCCCCGGTTTTAACCGGGGGAAAGCCTTCATCGTGCCGGACTTGGTCCTGTTGGTGAACGGCATTCCGCTAGTAGTGGTCGAGTGCAAGAGCCCGTCGGCGCCAGAGCCGCTCGCCGAAGCTGTGGACCAGTTGCGCCGCTATAGCAACGCGCGCCGGCCCAGTGGCGAAGTTGATGACAACGAGGGTAATGAGCCGCTGTTCCATACCAACCAGTTGCTGGTAGCGACCTGTTTCAACACGGCCAGAGTTGGTTGCATCGGTGCTGAATTCCGGCACTACGCTGCTTGGAAGACAGTGGCGCCTATGACCGAGGAGGAAGTATGCGCAAAGCGCGGCAAATCCCACCTGTCTGAGCAGGAGCGCCTCGTTGCCGGGATGTTTGAGCCGAGCGCGCTGCTCGACGTGCTGCGTCACTTCACGCTTTTCATGAATATAGACGGCCATACCGTCAAGACCATCTGCCGCTATCAGCAGTACCGCGCCGTTACGCGCGCGATAGAACGTCTGCGCACCGGCAAGACGCGACTTGAGGACGGTGAGCACGACCGGCGCGGCGGTATTGTCTGGCATACGCAGGGCTCAGGCAAGAGCCTCACCATGGTGTTCTTGATCCGCAAACTGCGCACCGATCCCCAGCTTCGCCGTTTCAAGGTGGTAGTGGTGACTGACCGCACTGATCTGGAGCAGCAGCTTACCCTGACCGCTGCTTTAACTGGGGAATCAGTGGAGCGGGCCAGTTCTGCCGACAAGCTGCAGGCGATGTTGCGGCGCAAGGGGCCAGGACTGGTGTTCGGCATGATCCAGAAACAGCGCGCCGGCGACGCGACCGGCGAACCTGGTCTCAAGTCGGAGGATCTGCCTCGGTATGCGGCGCGCGAGTCGTTACCAGTCGAGGTACTCAACGAAGACGACAGCATCCTGATTTTAGTGGACGAGGCGCACCGTGGCCAGAGCGGTGACTTGCAGGCAGCACTGCAAGCCGGCTTGCCTAACTGCGCGCGCATTGGCTTTACCGGCACGCCGATTTTGATGGGCGACAAGAAGCGCACGCATGAAATTTTTGGCGAGTTCATCGATCGCTACACGATTCGTGAGGCCGAAGATGACGGCGCCATCGTCCCGATACTTTACGAAGGCCGCACGGCCGTTGGCGCGGTCAAGGACGGCGCCAATCTGGACGAATTGTTTGAAGACCTGTTCCGCGAGCACACGCCTGAGGAACTCGAAGCGATTCGCCAGAAGTATGCGACCAAAGGGCAGATTTTCGAGGCGCCTGCACTCATCGCGGATAAGGCGCGCGACATGCTGCGCCATTACGTGACGCACATTCTGCCCAACGGATTTAAAGCTCAAGTAGTGGCGTACAGCCGGCTGGCGGTGGTGCGCTATGTCGATGCGTTCTCTGCGGCACGCGACGCGCTGCTGGCCGAAGCAGAAGCTTTGAGCGATGGTGACAAGGTGATGGATGACGAGGCCCTGTGCCGTCGACCGCCAGTCTTGCAGGCACAAGTGCAAGCATGGCGTTATCGCGACACACTACGTACGCTTGAGTTCGCGCCGATCATCTCCGGTGGCAACAACGATGCTCCGGTGTGGAAACAATGGACTGATGGCGCAGCCCAGGAGCTGCGCATCAAGCGCTTCAAAAAGCCACTGTTCCACAAGGATCCGGCAAAGACTGATCCATTAGCATTCCTGATTGTCAAATCGATGTTGCTGACCGGCTTCGACGCACCAATCGAGGGGGTAATGTATCTGGACCGCCCAATCCGCGAGGCCGAACTGCTGCAAACCATTGCGCGCGTAAACCGGACTGGCTACGGCAAACAGTTCGGCATCATAGTCGACTACTTTGGCCTTGCGCATCATCTTAAGCAGGCGCTCAACGTCTACGCAGACGAAGACGTTGAAGGGGCTTTGCAGAGCCTGCAAGACGAGATTCCGGTTCTGCGTGACCGCCACTTGCGTGTGGTCGATCTGTTCCGCAGCAGAGGAATTGAGAGCCTTACTGATTTTGAGTCCTTCGTAGAAGTGCTCGGCGACGAGCGTCTGCGGGCTGAATTTACTGTCAAGCTCAAACAGTTCCTGAGTACGCTCGACGTAGTGCTGCCACGGCCAGAAGGTTTACCTTTCGCGCCGGACGCGAAGCTGCTGGCCTTCATTTACGCGAGCGCGCGCAACCGCTACCGCGACACTCCGGTGCTGGGAAAGGATGTAGGCTCTAAAGTTCGCAAGCTGATTGACGAACATGTGATCTCTTTGGGCATAGATCCGAAGATTGCGCCCATCTCGCTCACCGATGCCGACTTCGCCATGAAAGTAATGCGGGAGCCGAGTGACCGCGCCAAGGCGTCCGAAATGGAGCACGCCATCCGCGCCCACATCCGCGAGCACATGGATCAGGACCCGGTCGCCTTCCGTAAATTGAGTGAACGCTTGGCCGATCTGCTCGACAAGCTAGGTGACTATTGGGAGCAACTAGCGAAGGCGCTTCAAGTCCTGGTGGACGAGATTTGCAGTGGAGCCGTAGACCATGACGACCGTTTGCCAGAACTGCCCGAACACTATGGGCCATTCTTGCGCTTGGTGGTTGATACTGCTGTTGGCAACGCGCCGATGACAAATGCGGAACGCACAAGACTGGTAGACCTAACGGTAGAAATGGTGGACACGATCAGGGCGGAATTGACGCCCAATTTCTGGCGCCCTAATCGACAGCCAGCGCAGGATGGGCTGAACACACGCATCTTCGAGCTGCTGATGCGTTCGCGTCTGTTGCCGACTCCGCAGATCGAAGCTTTGGTCGATAAATTGATGGAACTGGCACGTGCGAACCACGAGAGGCTCATGACGTCATGAACATCCTCATCGTCGATGATTTGCGCTTCGAAGTCCGAAATAGCGGCGCTCGGCGGTCTCTGGAGATTACGGTCGACCGCAGCGGTGATCTGATTCTCTCAGCGCCGTCAGCGGCCACAGAAGGGGTCTTGCGCGACTTTGTTCAGCGCAAGCGCATGTGGATCTATCAACAGCTGGCGCGGCAAGAAACCTATACCCGCGAGTTGCCCCAAAAAGAGTTCGTCGATGGCGAGGGCTTTCTGTACCTTGGTCGCAGCTATCGGTTGCGCTTGGTCGACGAATCGATAGTGCCGGTAAAGTTAGTTGGTGGCCGCTTCGTAATGTCCAGGGCGTCGGCGCTTGTAGGTCGCGAACACATGATCCGCTGGTACTGCGGTAACGCAACGCGCTGGTTGTCCGCGAGGGTACAGGACTACGCCGCGCGGATGGAGGTCGGACCTGTCGGCGTTAGGGTTCAAGACCTAGGCTATCGCTGGGGATCGTGCGGCAAGGGCGACCTGCTGTACTTCCATTGGAAGACGATTCTGCTACCTGCGCGGATCGCTGAATACGTCGTTATTCATGAGATGGCCCACATACACGAGCCTCACCACACTGCCTCGTTTTGGCAACGTGTCGAACGCACACTTCCAGACTATGAATTACGTAAAGACTGGTTAAGCCGAAACGGGCGGATGGTCGAGGGACTATAGGAATCTTCGACTTATATTCCCGCAACCCCTGTCTGCTCGCATAGCTGATTGCACTCGTTCACGCATAAAAAGTGAACGGCGCCTTCATCGCGCGAAAAGCGTTTTATAGGATAGCTGGAGAATTCAATAATAAACTTCTTGCTCTATTTATTAGTTCTTTGTCGCCATTTTTCGCCTCAATAGCCTTTATAAGAAACCGCTTGGCGCGCGCCGTGTCCGAAAGCCGCCAATAATTTGAAAGCTCGATATACAGCTTCTGACGTATACGTGTTTTGTCAGACCTATCTAGAGCCAAATGTACGGCTTCATCATAAAGCCCAGTAGCCTTCTCCACATTTCCTTTTCTAAAATGAATCAGACCTAAAACTGAGGTCGGATATGGCTCTTTATGTATGAGGTGAGATATTTTTGATAAAAATATTTCAGCGTCAGGAACTCGATTGTTGTCCGCAAAAACATAAGCAATGTTGTTTATAAGTCGTTCTTTTAAACGGACATCCTTCTTATCAATAAGTCCAAGCCACTCAGCTGACTCTTTGGCTAGTTGGAGGGCACGGTCCTGTTCCTTGTCTCGGAATGAATAGAAGCTTAATAAACCAGTTGCAGCAAAAATGCGCAGCGATGACACTACATTCTGGTTCCGGAGCATGCTCTCAGAGATTTCTGCGGCAAGACTGATTTCCCCCATATGCGCAAGAGTTTGGATATACAAACTAACCAAATCAGCCAGGGTCGAGTCACGGATGATCAATGACTCTTCATCGAATGAGAATATCATTCGGATGAACTTAAGCAAGCCTTCGTTCTGTTTTTCGTTGGCAAGCGTAATGGCAATGTTTCGAGCAGCGAGAAAGAAATTCTTCCCTTTTTTCTCATTGTCAAAAGTCATTGCATACTTGAATGCAGATAGCGATTTGCCATGGTCCCGTTTTCGATGATAGGCCACACCCAAGTTGTTCCAAATCGCACTGCTCTTTTCGATACTGCCCTGTCTTTTAAGCGCATCAATTGACTCATCATACGCGCGGATCTCCAACAGGGCACGAGCGAGCCTTGCCCAAATCGCAGAAGATTTCTGCTCAAACTGGACGTAGTAGCGCAATGCTGGAACAGCGTCCTGATCTTGCCCAACTTTAAAAGTCAGATCTGCTAACATGACTAATGCATTGGCGTTTAGTGGATTCAGGGCTACAGCCCGCTTAAGAGAAGCAATTGCTTTTTCGTCTAAGGAGAGCTGGACATATGCAACCGCGAGATTGGTATAAGCCACTGACGAGTTTGGTCTATCATCTATCGCAATGCGAAAACTATGAACGGCCTTGGCGGGCTCACCATCGATTAATCTCAATGCACCTTCAAAAAGTCGGGCACCGTATTCCACCGGATCGAGTTTTACAGCGTTAGCGACAAGCGCGCGCGCTTTATCGTAATCTCGGCGCCAAATCTCGAAAGAAGCCAGCCGTAAATTCGCATAATAGTCTGTCGATGTATCTAATTTTGAGAAAGCAATTTCCGCTTCACGGTTCAAGCCACGAGATATTAAGTTCTCACCTTTTCGATGCGCGAAAAATACGTCGCTCGACAGTTCCGAGGCGCGTTGCAAGTATTCCGCCTCTAAGCTAAGGTCGCCCCTCAACACCGCTAAATTTGCTAATCGATTAAATGCGACCGGAGAGTCGTCAAATTTCTTTATCTTCCTTTGCAAATTCTCGAAATCGTCGCTGAATGCGTCTTTATTCTTTTCATCGTATGATGAGGTAAGGTCCTTCAGCGAGAAATTCTTATTGCTTAACCAGTCCATTTCCGATAAATCTTCGGTAGGCGGCAGTATGAAGGCGAGTGGATTTGTTTCGTCCTCGGAAATTACGAGTTCGACGTTTTCCCCTATGACTAGGAGGTTAGGTTGGTCTTCCGGAATTTTATCGAGAAACATATATGTACCTAAGCAACACGGCGTGAAGAAATTTTGGCTTCTCGTGCAGCCACTTTTTCCCGGCGCAGTTGTTTCAACTTACGCGCTTGGGTAAGCTTCCTTTGGTATTCTTGCTCATTAGTTAATACTCGCAATGCTGACCAAACTCGCTGGCGCACGGAGGCCAGCGTATGAGCGCGTCTGCGATAGTCAAAGTTTGTAAGAGAACTTAAAATTTCGTCAAGGATGGCGACGACCCCTGGAGGAACTGATGAGCCTGGTTCGGCAATACTGACAGGCGTGAAGCCTCCTGCCAGTGGGGTCATAGCTGTGCACCAATCTTGCTCTCGCTCGATGTCCGTAGTGCCAGTGATCTTCGAGGCAATAGCAGCTATCACTGTATCGAAAGCGTGGTTCTTTCTTCTGACAGCCACGAAGTAGTAGTCCATGTTGAAGAGTTCAAACAACAAGCAACCGAGTGCATACATATCTGTGTACTTTGCTACTCGACGGTTATCAGTCAAGCCACCAATTGCCTCCGGAGCTGCGTATCCGCGTGCTCCGACGTGAGATCCGTATCCAATTTGAATTTTTCCGGAGTCGAGCCGCGCTGCGGTGCCCAGATCGATTGCCACCACAGTTCGCTTAAGGGCCTCCGTATAGGAGCGTAGATTGTCTGCTTTCAGGTCGCGATGAAAAATATCATGGTTATGAAGCGTTTCCACACTAAGGACAATTTCGTTGAACAACCGTAACTTGTCAACAGCACTAAACTTGTTGGCGCTCAGAAAAAATGCATCAACCTCGTTATCAATCCACTCGACGGCAAAGTAGTGGCAGGGCAAAGTCAATGTCGCCGAACCATGCTTCACCGTCAAATTGAACGTGGACATGAGCGAGACTAGTTGAAGACACCGATCGACAGTAATTAGCCGTTCAAGTAGCTCATGCTCACGAAAAAAAGCCGCGCGTCGATACTGATCATGCATAAGCGCTGGGCTGAGATCATAAAATTTTAGCGCGACTTTCTTCTGAGATATGGTATCAAAAGCGCCAAATACCATAGACAAACAGCCTCGACGGACGTCGTTGAGCGAATTGTAGTTAACGAGTTTTACGTTCTCGTAGCGGCCATCAACGAGGGGAGCTGCCTCCAGGGTGTCAACGAGTAGCTGATTGTTTGCGTCTAATGCCATATTTTTCTTCAAGTAATTCGGCGCGACTGTGCCTGACGATTGTCAATAGACGTAACGACCGATATTAACATCTAGTCGAAGCCAATCTGGGCGCTACTGCTGCGATGCGATGCAGCCACGTAACGACAGCGAATTTACTGAGGCCATGTGTTCAGCGTGTTTAAAAACCTACACAGCACATACATGGCACGCATATAGCAAAAAGCCCAGCCATGAAGGCTGGGCTAAGTGCTTGATTTTACTGGTGCCGGCTGCCGGTTTCGAACTGGCCACCTGATGATTACAAATCAACTGCTCTACCAAATGAGCTAAGCCGGCGTGATCTTTAGAGCAAGAATTATACGCTATTTGATCCGCGTGAGGGTCGGTCGTCCACCCTTCTTCGGTGGTTCGTCATCGCCACCCGACGGAGGGGCAGACACTTCCGTATCCGGCACCACCGGCGAATCCACGCCCTTGGACGGCACCGCCGACAGCGCTGGCCCCGCAGGCGCCGTACCCACCTCTGGCGACGACCCATCCGACGACGCAGCAGGCAATGCACCCACTTCAAACGCCATTCCCTGGCCGTTCTCATTGGCATAAATCGCCAGCACATTGTGCACAGGGATGTAGATCTCGCGCGACACGCCGTTGAAGCGTGCACGGAAGTGGACTGCGTCGTTATCCATCTTCAGTGCCGAGGTGGCGCCGAAGCTGATGTTCAGGATGATCTCGCCCTTGCGGACGTATTCCATCGGCACCGTCGTCGATCCATCGA
>Ga0308164_10001568_pt1 | contig 26158 bp, 22 predicted proteins | sample PhyTR2_FD_201031 | JGI IMG/M metagenome (GOLD analysis project Ga0308164, IMG submission 201031) | Phyllosphere microbial communities from UC Gill Tract Community Farm, Albany, California, United States - DLSLT.R2 | ecosystem: Host-associated > Plants > Phyllosphere > Unclassified | place: USA... | reverse complement strand
AAAGCATCTCCATCAACAGGAATGACACTTCAACATCCATTTCCACACAATTGGACAGCCTGATCCCGGCCTCTAAGATCTCAACATTGACACAGGGCGTTTTTGTTGGGGCGGTTTCCGACAATTTCGATGAAAGAATAGAACAAAAAATTTTCCATTCGGAGATCGTCATTGACACCGTTAAACTTTCTTCGGAGGAAAAGAATTATCAAAGAATACCTCAGATCTGCTCATTTGTTGATAAGGAGGGACATGATCGCATGCAGGAAGAAATCACAGCCAACTATAAGAATATTAAGGCGGATATCCTAATGATTATCAGTGATGAGATGGAAAGGATTTCAAATGATCCCGATCTAAAACATCTGATCAATAAAGATCAAGGAAAACCTTAAATGGGGTTAGACCAGTTAAGGTTTTCAAAAAATCACTCACCTTCAGTGTTCAGGAAGTGCTGATCGAGATGATCACTGACCAGATGCAGAAATTTCGTTGGACCCTGTTTGCGGTTCCTGATCTCGAATATCGTTTTGTGGAAATTGCCCAGGTCCGTGTCCAGAGATCTCTCCACGAATTTGATGACCTCACTGAGTTCAACATTCCCCCCATTGAAACAGCGCATCTGATATAGGCCGTACACGAGCTCGATCAAGCCTACCTTGGACGCAGACCATACCAATGGTGACAAAGTTTTAGTACTGCCTTGATCACTTAAGTTTTCAAGCTGCTTTTTTAAATAGTTGTCCAATTGCTGGCTGGCGAGGAATCTTGCGATCAGATGATCGTGAGAAGTGGTAAAGCTCGTATCGAAATTGTAGAAGCCATATGATAATTTCATTTTAAGGTCGTAAGAATTTCTGATAAATATTTTATGGTCAAGATAGGTTGCCTCGCGTCGGTAGTAACTGTAGAATTCTGTATGCTCTATGTAAAAGGATTTTAATTTCTCCTGCTCTGCCTCATAGTATTTTTTCAAGGTCTTGTTTCCAGCGCTGGGCTTATGTGATTCAATGTCCAATATTGTGGAATAGTAGATAAACTTTGAGATGAACTGAGGTTTTAATTTCCTAAAAAAGTAAACCTCTTCAGCGATATTCTCAAAATAATGTATCGAGATTATTTCTTTTAATTTTCTGATACATTCATCTATGAGAAGCAGGGATTTCTCTGCAACCTTTACCATATCTTCATCGTCGTCATACACCTCATTGATCTTCAGTTCTAAATCGTAATGTAATTTTGTGATTTTTCTAAAAATAGCTTTTGTTACCATGTCCTTTTTTTAGAAATTTACAAAATTTCGTGTATTCATGCGACAATCAGCTGATCCCCAGTTCTTTTTTCCTATTCTTGATGTAGTCTGTCGGACGTATTCCATTGATATCATAGAACAGGTTGGAAAAATTTTGACGGGAAGCAATGCCACATTCCTTCGCTAACGCCTCAATGGTAAAACGCAGATACATATTATTGGTATTTAGCAAATGGGTAATATGATTGATCCTGAGCTCCGCTATATATTTGTTGAAGTTCATCCCTTTGTGTTCGTTGATGTAGACTGACAGATAATGGGAATTGGTTGAAAGCTTTACTGCAACATCCTTTTCGTTCAGTCCTTTCTTTAGAAATTGCTTTTCCTTCTCAAATTTCTCAAGCTTTTCCCGAATCTCGACGGTCATTTCGTGTGTCAGCGAGGTCTTCCTTATGTTGGATTCGATAGCATCATCGTGTATGATATCATTGACATCATAGGTTCCCTCCGCTATTCTTTTCTGTAGCAGACGGTACTGTTTTTTAATTTTCCGATCTTTGATGTAGCGTATTAGAAAAAAACACAAGACAATTGCTCCTGAAAATATGAGGATCCGGGCGTACTTTATTTTTCGCGTGCTGGCTTTTTCCAGATCTTCCTTCTGCTCGATCAATGTTTTGCGGTCGTAATCTTTATGAAGTTTTGAAGACAGATAAGAATAGTCTTTGGAGATCATGCTGTCGGCTTTCAGCAGTTGACCGGTGTAATAAAGTTGTTTGTTTACATCCTTCTTATTTTTGTAATAATCAATAAGGTAATTATAGCTGCCGTAAACTTCCGGAAGGATAAATTGATGCCTTTCAAAGATCGAATCTATTTCACTATAATTATAGATGGCTTGTTCCGGATCATCCTGAACTTCTGATATCTTTCCTAAGTAATAATAAATCACTGATGCCCAGGCAAAGTCCTTTCGTTTTAAAATAATCGGCAGCGATCTATTAAGATCTTTCTCTGCCCCATCATACTCCTTCTTATGAAACTTCGAAATTCCAATACACTTAAGGAAATAACTGTTTTCAAGTGTAAAATCATTGTTATTTACGGTCAGGCTGTACCCTAATCGGCTTAGACTGTCACTTTTGCTGTAGTTTTTAAGATATCTGTTGACCACGGTCATTTGATGGAGACTATTCAGATATGCTTTTTTAAAATTGAATTGCTCGTTGTCATGGAGTTTCTGCTGGGGCCTTGCGCTGTAAAAAGAAACGCAGTCCTTAAAGTGCTCAAGGGCTTCATCATAATATCCCAGATGTTCTTTGACGATCCCCAAGTGATAGATGACCTTATGGTGATGATAAGGATCTTCTGACCCCTTTGAATATTCATAAGCTTTGAGATATTGATCCAGCGCCAGTTTATATTTCTTTTCATAGAAATAGTAGATGATTCCCTTACTTAGATGATCTTTGCTTATATCGTCAGTGGTCCCGTGCTTTTTACTTATCGCCAGGGCACTGTCTGCATATTTGTTCTTGTTATAATAATCAAACTGCCGACCGTCCCTGTAGCCTTGAATTAATTTCCCAAAGTTATTTTCCCTTTTCGCCTTCTGGATATACAATCTAACATACGGCATTGCATCCATGTCATCAATGGTCATTTTTTCGTAATTTTTTCTGATCTCACTGAAAGTCTTTTCTTGTTTTTGCTGGGAAAATAAAAGGTGTGAAAATGCAGAAAAGAGGACGAGAAAGTAATTTAACTTTTTCATATACTGATTATTAGAACCTCACCATTCCAAAAATAATCATTTTATGCCTAAATATCACTGTTTTGAGGACATCGCTAGGCTATTGGCAATGAACACCGCAAACTATTGATCTATAAGGCCATAAGCAGTTTTTTCACTTGTATCAATTTTAAAATTGGGACGTATCTATTTTAAAATCGGCCCGCAGAACAGTTTTTTTCGACGTTTCTGCCCTCTAACTTTGACTTCAGAATTCTAATTCAATCCGGCCGGGATAACCACTTAAAAAAATTAAAATGAAAAAGCTTATCCCAATTTTTAGTATAGCGATGGCTTCAGTTTTTATGCAAAACTGTACCCATCGAGATGAGGAAATGAATGTACGTGATGATCGATCTGATCAGATAGAAAAAACAATGATGATGAAAGGAGATTCTGCCAAAACATCAGAAGAAATTGTAGATCCTGACCCGCCAGTAAGAGATGGTGACAACTGGCGAACTGTTCCAAATAATTAACCATAAGTATGATCTAATGATTCCTCATACCTCCATATCAGTTGTCACAGGCTTACCATGTCCGGAAAGCGGCATCTGGGAAAGTATGGGGAATTTTAGAACGACTGTCACCTTATTTAAAGGTGAGAGAATGCCAGACTATTGTGGAAGAAAGATCAAATGGAAATTGATTCAAGTCTGTTAAACAACTAAGCAACAAAGCCGTGAAAAATATTGCCTATATTATCATCGTAACAATTAGCTCCTTTTTTATTTTGTTATTTGTTTATGCCAGTGTCAGCAAGTTGACTGATTTCGAAATGTTTCAGGTACAGTTGGCGCAGTCTCCTATTTTTGGAAAATATAGCAATGTGGTCTCCTACCTTACCATTGCTTCCGAGCTTGCAGTCGTTGTGATGCTATTGGTAAAAAGATCCCGTTTAACCGGGCTTTATGCTTGTTTAAGTCTAATGACTGCGTTCACGGTCTATATTTATGTAATACTAAATTACAGTGAATCCATTCCCTGCTCCTGTGGTGGTGTTCTGGAAAATATGGACTGGAATACTCACCTCTTCTTTAATTTGATATGTGTAGTATTGGCAATAGTGGGCATTTGTGGAGCATCTACAATAAGTAAAAAGAAAATAATAGTTGTCATTGGTGCTGTTATGGCACTACCAACGCTATTGGTATTCTTAATCTTCTATCCTCACATCAATGATAGCAAAGGCCTCTTCACGAGAAAAATAATCAATCCATTCACTCAACAAAATCAAACGCTTCTGCTTGCTACCAATACTTATTATTTTGCGGGTCATCACGGAGACTCGATATTTTTGGCAAATCATAAAACGCCATTACTGCTATCAACAATAGTCCCCGACTTTAAATCAGTTAAGGTGGACACCATTAGACTAAATAATTATAGTTATGACTTTATCAGTGTGACAGTTAATGTATTGTACCCTTATTTTAGTATATCGGATGGTAAGGTACCTGTAGTTTTTGAAGGCAAGATGCCGTCGCTGACGGCTTATGACACGGGGATCAACCGCCTGTATTTTTCCAGGCTTTATATGCTGGCTCCGCACCAGTACATCTTTAAAACAATGTTGGTCAAAACAAAGGAAAGTGAAGTGGGTATTTTAAATACCACTTCAAAGAAGTATTTGATAAATCCAGAAGTTTTACAAACCGAATCAAATAGTGTTTTTGATACCGATGGAAATATTAGCATCGATTGGGAAAAGAAATATATTTTCTATACCTCTCTAGATCGAAGTGAAATGATAACTGCAGATTTTAATTTGAAGAATATCCAGAGAAAACATACTCTTGATTCTTTGTCCCACATCGGACTAGAAACCAAAACATTAAAAAATGGCCAGACAAAACTTCTAAAGTCCCCTTCAGAAATCAATCGGGCTCAAAGTATCGCCAATGGTAAATTATACAATGTATCAAGAATTAGGGGCGAAAACGAAACTTATAAAGATTTCAGAAAAAACGATATTATCGATGTATACGATGCTTCAACAATAAAGTACATGCATAGTTTTTATCTAAAAAATAATGATAGAGTAAAGATCAGAAGCATCTTATCTACAAAACATTATTTATATGTGTTGGCAGGTAATAAAATTACCAGATACACCTATAAATGATATCTGTCGGCCGACGGAACAGGGATTGCCGAAAACCTGTTGATTAGAGTAGGCACAACATCAAATTTTTTTAAAATGAAAAATTACATTTTACCGGCAGTTCTACTTCTGATAGGAACAGGAACTGCATTCGCTACTCAGGAAGCGAAAAGCAGCAGCAATAAATTAGCTGCAAGACAGGGCTATATTTTTAATAGCGCTACCAACCAGTGGGATAAAAGCATCATGTGCAGTGATGACTTTGATGTCATCTGTACACTCAATGGTTTGCCAACCGGCCAGCAGGTTTTTGGAACCGCTGGTGAGGAAGTCGATCATCCGGAAACGGCTAATGTTGAACTCTACAAACTAGGTAATTAAAAAGAGCTCCCGAGAGGGAGCTTTTCTACTTTAGTATGGGATTAATCCAGCTGGCCGGCGATTTATTTTTTAAGTGATAATCGAACCATTGCCACATTTTAACATTAAGATCCAATTGATTATCCGGCTGAAGAATATTATGGGATTCATTAACATATTCAAGCAGCACTGCTTTTTTCTTCAATCTTTTCAGTCCTAGGAAAAACATTTTCGATTGCGAAGACGAAACATTCTTATCTTTTAATCCCGACCATATTAAAACGGGCGTATCCACATTATTCAGATAATATATAGGTGAGTTTTCCAGATAATTATTCCAGTCATCGAAGACGTTACTGTTCATTCTGAACTGCTGATTCTCCACCCTCATGTAATTGGGCGTTGTACTGATTTCTGAGTTACTTAACGCAACGCTGACCAGATCGGAAACCATCACTCCTGCTACCCCGGTTTTAAAATACTTTGAATTGCCTAAGGCAAGACCTGTTTCATAGCCACCGTAGGATAGTCCTGCAACACCAATATTTTCATCATCAACGGAAGCTAATAATTTGGCGGAATCGATGCTCTTTTCTAAAGATATGAGCATGCTGTTTTTAACGTTACCCGTTTCATACTGCAGATCAGGGAGAAGGACGACATAACCGTTCATCAGATAATGCATATAATTAAATCCAACGGTGGCCGTTAAATACGGTGGCAGAAAATGGAGCAGATCACGTGACTGTTTTTCATAAATATTGACGATCATCGGATATTTTTTGTTTTTATCATATCCCAATGGAAAGAGTAATGCAGCATTGGATAAACCATAAGACGTCTCATACTGGTAAATTTTATACCTCATCTTTTTTAAACCTTCACTTTCTGTTTTTAGTGCTTCGTAAAAGACCTTATATTTACCATTTTCAAATCTTGTAAGCTTAAAAGGTTCTAATGCGAAATCAGATGTAAAAAACAGTCCTTTATCATAGGGTAGCATTTCTTTATAATTTTCTTGCCTGTATAATACTGTTTTATTATTATTTGCTGAATATCTTGCAAATCCTGAATGATAATTCAATTGATTGAACAGCTTAAAAGTCAAATCTTTTTCCAAATCAATCTCGCTGTATTTTCCACTCCAGGAAGATTGCGGATTTTGATCTTTTTCAAGCACTAATTTGTATTTTACACTTTCCTCCTCGCCTTTAGTAATTCTTCTTACTTTATGCGTCCGAAGATCAAGTGTAAAATAGTCGAATTGATTGGACAACAGGATGATTGGTTTGTTTGTTACTCGAATTGGTATCAGTTCAGGACTGTTGCCCAATCCATTATGTCCATTGCTCTCCCATCCCGTCATATTGAGTGGCATAAGTTCTTTTACATTTCCTGTTATCAGATCAAAGCTCTTCCATTTCTTTTGATCAAAATAGATGAACTGCTGTGTATCACGATCCCATAGATAGTTCGCTTGATCCGACCTTTTCTGAGAGAGAATATGGGATTTTTTCCCATAATCTAACACCAATTTGAGATCAAGAACTGCATTGGGGTCTGCTTCAACTATATCACTGCTTTGATCGTATAAAACAAAGTCGCCTTTGTCATTCAGAAATTTATAGACAGGAAGCTGATGTCTTCCATCCGATACATATTCCCACTGCTGTCCTTTGATATTGTAGATGCCCAAAAATCGATTTAAATTCTTATTCCTGCTGTTTTTGTTAGAATAGGTGATCTTTAATTCCGGATTTGCCATTTCATTGAGCTTGTTTTTTAAGTACATTGGAAACAGGAAATGTTCATCTTCTCTTATTTCAAAAAATCCGCTTAATGTCGGTACAAACTCAAAGCCTTCTGTACTGGGGATAACGTGTTGAGTCAGCTGATCCGATGATAGATCCAATATGTAGAGTTTTATCTGAGATCTTTGTATATCCGCGCAGTAAACCTTTTTTCCTTGTAATGACATCCATTGAACGGGAGTATCGAGTTTAAAAGTTTTCGACTTCTGATCTTTGAGATCCGTTACGCCAAGTTGATGTTCTGAAATAAATATCATTTGATTGGATTTATCATTCAATTGATATTTGCTGACAGCCTCTTCCTTCCATAGTACCTTTGCGTCTTTGGAAACGATCATCAGGATTTTAGAGTTAGAATTATACAATACTACTTTTTGATATGGCTTAGAAACAGTTGCGATAAAATTACCGTCTATATCTTTATATTGACCGGTCTTTACATTTAAAACGCGACACTGATCTTTATTTCTCATGAACAGTACCTGATGATCAACAAACTGGTAGAGATCGTGCTTCTTTAATGACGTTACTGTTTTTGTTTTTAGATCAATCAGTTCGTCTTCATCTTTACCATAGGTATTGTGATGATTTAATACGGCATATCTGCCGTCAGCACTGGTCTGTAAAAGCTTGGTCTCGTAGTATGTGCTGTAAACATTTTGCAGACTATCAATATTCTGAGCAAAGACGAACCTGCTGATCAGCAAAAATCCTACAATATAGACTCTAATAGCCATCATTCTGAGGATTTAAATTGGGATTGAGAAGCAGTTCTTTTTCTGGTAACGGCAGTAATCTGAAATGCGGTTTCCAGTTGGCTTTCTTGTGGTCATCACGATATCCAATAGATCATGCTGCCTCAGATCAAAGAACCGGTGGCCAAACTCAGTAAAGAGTTCGGACCTTCGTTCTTTTATTAAAGCACTGTTCAAAAAAATTTGATCGGAAGTACCCGCCAATGATGATAAACCGGCTCGGGTCCTGATTTTATTGAGGTCAGCCACTGCTAAATCATATTGATTTTTTTGAATGTAGGCTTCTGCCCTGATCAGGTACAGCTCCTCCACCCTTAGCACTACAGAATACTCCGTTGAGCTAGCAGCTGTCGAATATTGTTTGTATTTATAGGGATAGTAATAAATTTTGCCTTGAGAATCGGTCTTTTGACCGATCCACGACGTCCTACGTCCGTCCCCGGTCTCAAATTCATTAACGAAATCCTGCCGTAATGCCACATTTGTTGGTGGTGCTGTATTTAAAATAAAAACATTTCCCTGGGAAGTACTTGAAGTTGAATTGAAAGGCAGCAGCTGAAAGATACTTCCGGAACTATCCTTTAAAAATACTTTATTTAAATCCGTTTCCATTTTGTACAATGTATTAGTAATGACCACCGAGGAATACTGTACAGCATCTTCCCAATTTTTTTCATAGTACGCAATCCGCGCTAATACCGTGTAAGCGGCCATTTTAGTAGGATAGATCCTATTGCCTGCAGGTAAAGTAGCAGGCAGCAGATTAACTGCTGCCTGCAAATCGGCTTTGCAAAGGCCATAAACCGTATTGACACTGCTTTTTCCGATGATTTGATTGACCTCATAGCTGGTGGAATTAACGTAGGGAATTTCCCCATACGCCTGAACCAGATAAAGATGTAAAATGGACCGCAGAAAAAGAGCTTCCCCTTTAAGACGGTTTTTAACATCCAGGCTCAGATTTTCAGAATTTTCTACCCCTTCAATAATTGAATTGATATTGTAAAGCTGACTGTAGGTGGTCGTCCACAAACTGTTGATTTTTGTGCTACTGGCCAGATGACTCAACTGATAAAAAATGGTGGCATCACTTGTTGCACTTGCATAAGATTGCAGCTCGTCAGCATAGGTGCTGTAGAGAATTTGTGCTCCCGAGTTCCCTCCCGATATAAATCCCGTTTCATACACTGATCGGTAGACAGCAGCCATGGCGGATTTTGCCAACTCATCGTCTTTAAATACCAGATCCCTCGTGATCTGGCTTTTTGGTAATCCAACATCAGTAAAGCGGTCACAGCTGTTAAACATCAAAAGCGTAAACAAAACGATGTTTACAACAATGGTATTTCTTTTATAATTACTTTTCATGATATATTCTTTTTAATAGGTTAATGAAAGCCCAAAACTGATGACACGCAGTGGACTGCTGTAGCCTGCTACTGTGAATTCAGGATTTCCTTCTTTATAATCTGACAACACTAATAGATTTTGTCCACTGATAAATACTTTTGCTCTCATCCTTTTTTCCTTTGTGGGGATAGCATACGTCAATGTTGCGTTTTTGACCCTTACCGTGAACATATCCGAAACTGTTGCATCACTGCTGTTAAAAAGTGCGCTCGCTGTAGCAGCGGCAGAACTGTATCCCGCACTGGGCATTTGGAACTGAGCATTTGGATTGTCAGGTGTCCAGTAATCGGTAAACACAGCGGGCATATTCGTCATGTAACCGATATTACCGTAGAGCGAGTTGATGTTGTACTGACTCTGCTTGATAAACTGAAGCAGCACATCTAGGCTCCAGTTTTTATACTGAATACTGTTCTGTAAACCACCGTACCAATACTCTTTAATTTCTTTGCTAATGATACGGTCTGCACTATTGATAATCCCGTCATTGTTGGCATCATAGAAAGTGTACAGACCTGTTACGGGATTGATGCCTGTATATTGATAAAGCTTCACCATCGAAGTCGACTTTCCGACTTCAAACCGGTTTGTATAAGTGGATTTGTCGAGATTCGGAAATTGAAGCAGCTTATTTTCCGGCAGTGTAAAATTGAGATTCGTACTCCATTTCCATTGATTATTTTGGATATTGACCGTTTGTACCGATACTTCAAGTCCTCTGTTTCTTACCGTAGCATCAAGATTAGCCTGAATAGTGCTGAATCCAACTGTTCCCGGCATAGGAATTCCGATCAGTTGGTTGGAACTTATATTGTGATAATAACCGAGATTTAAGTTTATTCGCTGCTTAAATAATCCCAATTCTAATGCCGCTTCAAACTTACGGGTAAGTTCCCAGCCAAAATTTTTGTTGTAAAGGCGCTGAGGAACGATGCCTGAAGATCCTCCATAAGAGCCGCCTGTCGATTGATACGTATCGTAATATTGATAATCGCCGATCTGATCATTACCTGCTACTCCATAGCTGGTTCGCAGTTTTCCGAAACTTAGCCATGACCGGTTTTTTAAGAAATTTTCTTCTGAGAATAACCATGCGGCACCTACCGCTCCAAAATTTGCATATCTTCTGTCGGAGCCAAATCTGCTAGATCCGTCTCGCCTGCCCGTAAGATTAATAAAGTATCTTTTATTGTAGCCGTAATTGAATCTGGCATACAGTGCCTGATACCGGTATAAAGACTCATTGGCGCTTGGGATAGTAATGGTGGCTGCCGCCGCAATATTGGTCAGCATATCGTCAGATGGAAAATTTCTTCCTAGCAGAACAATGTTATCGGATTTCTGTTCCTGTAATGAACCTCCTACCAATGCAGAAAACTGATGTTCCTCCAATCTTTTTTCATAGTTCAGCTGGGGTTCAAGAATCCAGCTTTGATTGAGCTTTTGACCTTTTCTTATTGAAGAATTGCTGCTGCCTATGTTGCTGGATGGATTATATGTTGTCTTCGGGAAGATCTTTTGGCCATTGCTGTTGTAGATGCTGTAACCGCTGTTTAAATTGACACTGAACCCATTTCCAATATTATAACTCGTTGTAATATTTGCATTTAGATTCTTTGTTTTTACAGAATAGGTCTGCGTTGCCAGACCCATGGGATTTGTAAAGGTGTTATTTTCCCAATTGATCATGCCATTGGATGTGTAAAGATCAGGAGCATTGGGTGCTAAAGCAGCATACACGAGATTAAAATCCGTAGGTGGAAGAATGTTATCCTGTAAAGAACCTGTCCCATTAAATGCGATTTGAAACTTGCGGTCTGCGCTGGTATGATTGAAGTTAACCGCTAGATTGTTTCGCGTGTAGCGATAGCTGCCCGGGAAAACAGTGGTTTCTTCATTATGGCCGCCGGTAATGGAGAATTGTGTACTCCCGCTTCCTCCGGATACACCGATCTGTACATCTGAAAACTCAGCTCTGTTGCCGACAAAATATTTCTGCCAGTCAGTGCTTTTCGTCGGATTCCATACCCCATTGATATCATACGCATTGGAAGGAACTGCTACTCCATCGTTTTTAAACGCAAGCTTTCGCATGGCTGTATATTCATCAATATTCATCATCTTTGGCAAATTGGTCATTTCTCCAATTCCGTAACTTGTTCTTAAATTAACCTCTGTCCTCTCTTTCTTACCTTTTTTGGTGGTGATCAAAATAACGCCGTTGGCTCCCTTGCTTCCATAGATTGCTGTAGCATCAGCGTCTTTCAAGACTTCAAGAGACTCAATGTCATCAGGATTGATGGAATTTAGCGGATTGGTTTCACTATACGGTAGGATTGTACCTGACATTCCCGTGTTGAAATCATTGATCTGGGGTAATGGAACGCCATCCACAATATACAGTGGCCTATTGCCGTCAGAGCCTGTGGTGGCATAGCTTCTTAAACTGTTCCGTCCTCTTATCTGTACATCAAAGCCTCCACCCGGAACGCTTGAATTTTGTGTAATACTTACACCCGGCATTCTGCCTTGCATTGCTGACAAAACATTGGTCACGGGTTGATTTTCTATGTCTTTTGCCGAAACTTTGACTATGCTACCGGTGCTTTCTTTGTCTTTGACCTTGTAGTAGCCAGCGTTGAGAATAACTTCTTCGATTCCCTTTACTTTTTGTTCTAAGCTGATATTGACGACGGTCTGATCAGTGGCTGTGATTCGTTCTTCAGCATAATCAGGATGTCTGAACAATAGGATGGGATTTTCTGCTGAAACCTGTAATGTGTAGGTTCCTTTTTCGCTGGTAGTAGTTATCTGATTGCTTCCCTCTTGGGAGATGGTTACTCCTGAAAGCGGTTTGTTGGATGCAGTAACGGTACCTGAAATGGTGCGGGTTTGGGCTTTTGTGTTAGTGCTGACAGCGGTCAGCATAAGGCCAAAGAAAATACCTCCTATATTGTAATAGGAATTTTTCATAGATTTGTAAAAGGTTTTTAATCGTTAAATTAATTACTGATCTGCTCTTTCCCTATGTCGTCAAACTGTATGGGAAGGGGCATTTTTGTTTTTTTATTTTTTGTAATTAATGTGATGGATTCATCGATGGATAAAAACTTTCCTGATGCCCTTTGGTGTGAAAAAGGACTGGTGAGGATCTATAAGCAGTGACCGCAAGGCACCGGAAAGAATTTAATATGAATGAAATCTGTGTCCCGTGTGAGCTATTTAAAGCCGCAATAGGTTGTACCCTCCTATTGTATCCTGTAATCTGATACTATATTTAGGAAGCGGGCTTAGATTTTAGCGACTGCGGACAACATTAGGAAAATAAAGCGTGGAACTCACTACATCATCGCTTGTACTAGAGGCATCGCCAAACACCTTGCAACAAACTCCGTAAGTAAGCCCACGCCTTGGTCGTGAGCTACTTTACTTATGGTCTCGTTGCGTTTGTTTGAAAATTGGCGATTTTCTAGTACGAGATTCTAAGCAATAGCTTCTATTATTAAATTTGAAGTATCGCAAAATTACTTTAATAAGTAATCTTTTCCAAATATAATAAAAAAATACAATGTGGGAAATAATACCCACTAAATATTTTATCTTTCTATGGAAATTGCTATCAATTTGATATTGATATGGCAACAAACTCTGAAAAGATTGCATTTCTAATAGGTTTCGGAAAAAGAGTTCAGGCTTTAAGAGAAGAAAAACAACTTAGCCTTAGGCAATTGGCGCAAAATTGTGAAATCGACTATAGCGATATAAGTAAAATTGAAAAAGGTTTGAGAAATATTCAAATGTCTACAGTATTAGAGCTATCTAAAGGATTAGATGTACCTCCCCAAGAATTATTTAATTTTAAAATAAATGATAAATCCTAACCGTTAGTTAGGATATTCATTTATCTACCAATGAATTTATAACACCGATCTGAACATTGCTGGAAACTCCTTCTGCTCTTTAAATCATCCAGAATATATGTAAGGAAAATATATGATCTAGTTTTGCTTAATTGTCATCATAGTGCTTTAAAATTCTAAGTATGAAGATCAATCATAAATTGTTACTCAACAAATTCTATACTTTCTAGATTCAGACTTTCTGCGCCGTCTTTTTGGCTTATAATGTAAAATTGACAATTTATAAAAGTGCCTAAAACAAGTGATCCTTCAGACTTATTTGAAACTGCATCCTTAAACAAATGAAATTCCTCTTCATCATAATTTAATTGTGCTACAAATACTACTTCATTATTACTCAACACTGTCAGCTTATTACGAACTTGATCACGAACTATTCTGAGAATAAATTTTGTACCATCAAATTTTAATAGCTTTTTTGCTCTTTCTGCCTTTTCATTATTTGAAAATCCTATGCCGATAGATGGTAAGTCATTTTTATGTCGCGGGACTCTAAAAAAAACAATCATCGCTTCTCTAAAAAGTTTATTAATTTCTTCCATACTTAAATTCGTTTGCTGAATCATCCAAAATTGTTAAATCAATTTGAAAATCAGATTTTAGATTTTTATTTTGCGGTGCCGGAGCATAATCATAAAAATGGGCAATCTTAGGTATGATATGTCTTAAATATTGGGATTTATTTTGATTCTCCAAATGATAAAAATGATCAATAATATTTTTGAGTAATGACCGGATAAAAACCATATTACATTTATTGTCAATGTCGGCGGCAAGATTCGAGAAAATTTCATAATGATCATTAACAATAATATAAATTGGTACTGAGAAATCTACTCGCTCTAAAGAAACAGTCTGAAAATCATCTTCAAAAGAAATAGATTTTTCGAACTTTGCAAGCGTCACAAAACTGCTATATTTGATAAAACTAATTTTACAAAAATCTTCTTTCCTTTCCTTTTTTAAAGTCAGACATTCCGGCATGGAAAATATAAAAAGAATGAAATTTATAATCAGTTTTAAATTAATAAGTTCATTTTTCATACATATAAATTCAAACTTGAAATTTTCATCCAGTCTTACAATAAATATGATTTCATCTCTTGTTTGACGCGCAAAAAAACCTTCTAAATTTTGATTTAAAATATCAATAAGACCTGACAGATCGTTATAACTTAATAAATCTCCAGACTGTTCAAGCAGAATCGCAAGATTGGATTTTATAAAATCATTCGAACTAACATTTTCAGCCATCAAAACCAATAGCTTGAAAAATTTGCCTGCGAACTTTTTAGGATTTTCTTTGCAAAATTTTAAATAATTTACATACGAAGTTATTAGGTTTCTCGATCCAGGAGATGTGATCGATCTTTCTGTTAGATCATAGATATATCTAGAAATATCAAAGTTACTGAGATCATAGTCAATTAATCCACTGGTATCAATAAATGTTTTACTCTCAAAACTATCCAGTGAAAGATTAATAAGTGACGCAAAAGGAATCTGGTTGTTAGATTCCGCATAACAAACTAGCGCTTTTGTCAAACAATGCGTGGTTTCATGTGGCATATCATCCATAGATAAAAAGACATGAAATGCTTTTTCGTAATACCTTCCGGCAGTTTCCATATCCTTTCTTTCAAAAAGCAAAGCGGCTTTCTCTTCATAGGCATGTGCGATACCGTAATCATAACTTATTTTTTCTGCAATTTTTATTGAACTGTTTATGTACTCTAAGCTTTTTACCTTATCACCCAGTGCTTCGTAAATACTTGATAAGATCCAATATATCCTTGATTGCTCTTTAAATAGATCTAATTTCAAACTTAATGTAAGTGCTTCTTCGTAAATTAGTATTGCATCGTCAATTTCATCGGAGTCCCTAATAACATTTCCATAGTTTACCAGATTAAGTACTGCTTTCGACTCAAGTTTATGGTGTTGACATAAATAGACAGCTTCATGTCCATATTTTTTTGCACTTAAGTAATCCTTGCTTTTTCTACTTAGTGAAGTCATGGAGTTTAATGCAACAAGCTTAATAGCGTAATTAATATCATCCAATGGTTGATCAAGAAGCTTCAAGGAGTAAAGTTTCGCTAGCTCATCTTCATTAAGGCTACCTAGCGCTGCGGCTAAATTTCCAAGACTTGAAATAAGTCCATAGTAATGTTTCTGCTCGGCAAATAAATCATAGGCCGTTTTAGAAGCGATAGCAGACTTTCTATACTGATGTAAGTCGATGTAAATTTTAGATAAGCTAACCAATAATTGAGCTTTAAATAAGCCGTCTGAACACAATTTATCGTCCATGATCACATCGACCAATTCAAGCCCCACCTGTTTTTCTCCCTTTTCAACGTGGTCCACAGCCTTGTTCATAAGTGCCATAAGATAAAACCTTCAATCTTTAACAGATTTAAGAAGGTCAAGAGCTTCATCAAGAACTTTGTTGGCTTCATCTTTTTTATTTAATGTTCGTAGGTTACCATACATATTGTATTTAAGGTATCCAGTTATATAACGAGATCTCTTTTTAGCGAGTAGAATTTCAATAACACGATTTCCTAATTCGAAATCCCCACGGTTGATAAGATCAGGCAGCACCTCAAATCCAAAATTCTCTACTGACAAGGGTTTGTGATCAACCAGCAAATACGTTGCTTGAACAAATTCCTTATTCTCTATAAAAAATTCACCAAGTCTGATCTGGTAAGTTTCAAGAGTTGAATTTCTTTTTAATTCACCAAAAATAAATCCTTTGAATGATGGATGGAATATCGATAGACCGGCCTCATCTGAAATTGATATAAGACGCAATTTATTTATGTAATCCGTGGTTTCCTGAATTGTATCAAATTTTACCAGGGAATTTACAGTAAGAATAGAAATAGGTAAATAGGACAGCGCTATAAAGATCAAACATTCTTTATCTTTACTTGATAGTCTTCCCCATATTGCTTGATGATATTTTAATAAATCTTTGGGAAAAGGGTCTATAGTAAAATGGCTATAGTAAAATAGATAGAGGGGATTTCCGTGGGAAGCTTCATATAATTCATTAAATTTTGTAAACTCTAGTGCGATCTTCTGGTCGGATAGAAATTGTCTAGCTTCATCCAGGCTAAATTTATCTAACTGAAATGTCTCAATATTGCAAGACAAAAATTCCTGTATATTTTGAGATGCATATAAAAATTTGTTTTCAAACTTATTTAAAAGTAAAATTCGATCTAATGTATCAGTATCTTCTTCACATTCGTCAATAAAAAAAGTCATCTTACTGCTGACAAGCAAGTCTTGCAAAATCTCCAGACTTGAATCGATATCGACAGCATTAATCAACTCTTGACCATTTTTTATCCGGATCTTGTTGATTAAATGTAGAATAACTGTTTTTATGGATTTATTCTTTAAATTAATATAAATCGCATCTTGATATTTTTTTGACAACTCATATAACAAGCAACTTTTCCCAGCACCAGGAGGACCTATTATGGCCAGCTCAAAATTATCTTCAAAAATTTGTTCTACTTCTTCAACTATGCTCCTGTGAATAATTATTTTTTGGTCAAAATTTTTCTTTAGATTTTTGAGATAATCGATGCTAAATTGTGCCTTTAATGTATTTTGATTTGGATGAACAATATTAAGGAGTTCATCACCATCAACATTTAGATACACTTCATTAGCAATCAGCTTCCCTTGATTAATAAAGTTTCCTGCAACATTTAAGATAATGTCCGCTTCCTGCTGGTCAATTTTCATTTGTTTCATCCTTAGAATAATAATCTCCCTGAATATTGATTATATCCTTTTGTGCATTTTGAACGCCTATGTTAAATCCACTAGAATTAGTAATTTGGACATTATTTATGTTTTCAAATGATTGCCTGTTTTCCTTAACCCATTCTTCCAATATTGTGACAAGATTATCAGGAGCTACATTACCTGTTGTTTCTAAAAACACATTAGCCACATCTTTCTGATAACTATCGCTCGCAGGTTTTTCACACAATTCTTTTATAAAAGTGTCTGCATCTCTTTCCTTTTTAAACATGTTGCCGATCTTTTGTTTTAATGAGTTAAAAGGCAAATTGCTTTTTAGCATGTCATATGTAGCACTCGCTAACACTTTACTAGCAATTCCAGCTTTTTCAGCGATTAAAAAATCAACGATTGAATCAAATATTGTAATCATTATAAATTTCTTTTTTTAAAGGATTGTTCATCAAGACGGATTTGTCTCTCAATTTTTTGTTTTGTAAAACTTTCCGTCTCTGGAAAATAGCTGCTGTACGATTCGTAGTTTTCTGACAGATATTCAATGATCTTGAGATCATATCCTTTCTCAACAGTATTTATTGTAGGTACATTGGATTGTTTCATTCTTTCAAACAAAATCAAATTGCATACAGCTTGTGTAATTTGATCCTTTGAGTACTTGGTACTCACACCTTTAATAGTTCCCTCAAGCCATCCTTCCGTTTTTAATTTCTGAACTGTTACTGGAAAAAAATATCGAAGTTTATCACTACGACGTTTAATAAAGTCCTGATTATCTTTATCTATTTTTGGTGGGCGAGATCTTTTTAAATTTGTATTTATTATCGGGTTAATTAAAGAAGATCCTTCCAATTGGCCTTCCTTATAAAATTTAAATTCGGTCTTCAAAAAATATTTTTCGCTTCTTTTCGAGATGTGATTATTCTTGTCAACAATAAAATATCGAATTGCTATATTTCTACCTTCGACATAATTATCTCTAAAATCTTTATAATTATCGCTTATCCTCATTCCACCCTTGCCTTGTGCAACGAAAATAACACTCGGATTTACATGTTCTTGCATATGTTCGGGTATAATACGTTGAATCAAAATAGGAACGTTGGGAGAGATCGACAACATGTAGTCTCCATTTAAATACTCTATAAATTCTAAATCGACAGCTTTACTATCCCTTGATTTTTCTTTCCAGGCAATTAATGAATCAAGAAATTTATCTGCAAAATCTTCATCTTCTACCAGAAAACCTAATTCACATGGTATTTTATATCCATTTTTATCTGGACAATGAATGTAAGCTAGGCCAATACATTTTGCTTTACTAAAATTTTGCTGAAAAGAAGTATCCGAAAGGATAACAAAATCAGGTTTTAAACCGTAATCTAATCCGAACTGAGCAAGCATTTTTTGTTATTTAAATAAATTTACAAAAAAATTATTAGAATAGGCGATATCTTTATATCAACTACTTTACAAATAATAACTTTAGATTGACAGCTATTGCTTGCTTTTGTAGTTTATACAAAAAAATATTTTTTGCATCTTTGAGATAAACTATTATAGATGAACTATAGCGCAGGTGAAAATCCAATTTTATTTAGGAATTTTTTAGAACAAAATATTTCTGGAGATAAATATGAATATACCTTTGTAAATAATCAAATAGAATCAGTTCTAGCTGGCTATGATCAAATTTATTCTGACTCATTCGTGAATATTTGTGAAAAAAATCCTAAAAGCTGGATTTTAGTTGTTAACACAGACAAATTTGTTTCTGTATATGGAGAAAATTACACTGAAGAACAAATAACAGAATCTCTTAAAGTATTCGATTTCGCAGATGAAAATCATACTTTTTTAAGTGGTTCTAAAGATCTGCTCTTAAAAATAGTCGATTTTGCCGCTGAGGGAAAGTACAAATTAGAAAAAAGTCGGTATTTTTACAGATTGTCGCAGGCAAAAAAAATGGACTATTCAACATATCAAATTGTGATTCCAGATTTCGAAAATGTTTTAGAGCTTGCAGAGATGCTACAAATGTACTACCACGAAGAGTATAATGGCGATAATGACAAGACCTTAGAACAAATGTATAAGAAAATAAATGAGCTACTTTTAACAAATTCAATTGTTGTCATAACTGATCCAAAAAGTGAAAAAATTATTTCACTTTGTACTGTAAAGGATTCCAGCCCAGGAATACTTTTTACCAAATCTACTTTTAGAAATAAAGGATTTGGAAAAGTTTTGTTGAACTTTTGTTCAGAGCAGCTTTTGAAAGAAAATGAAATCATCTACGTTATGACTGATGCAAATGTTGTGTCCTCAAATAGAGTAATGGAAGATTTAGGATTTGAAAAATTCTATGAATATATTAATGTTACCATAAATTTATAAAAAAAATTATTATAATTTGAAACTACAGGACATCTATTGATTAACATTTTTTGTATTTTTAGCAGATTATTATAAAACTAATAACATGGGAAGCAATTTTGCAATGACATTTGAAGACACGGTCAAAAAAATATTTGGACGTCCGAAAACACCAATTTATTTTGCAAATTATTATGATTTTTCAGATAAACATGCCTTCAAATCAATTCTTCTTACAATGTGTATTTATGAATTAAATTACAACCCTGACAAATACAATGAAGAAGAAGTGGAGATATTAAGAAATTATGAAAGCTTAGCATACAAAAATAATAGTGATCATAGCGCAGACATTAAGTTTTTAAATTTTCTCTATAATCATTAAACTTCTACCTTAATAATCACTCTTGTAATAAGTAGTAAATATGTTAATTGATTTATAAGCTTTAAATTTTAGTTATAATGAAAATTAAATTTAATCTACCATATTTGACTCCAAGTGAGTTGCTAAAGTTCATAAGTATAGAACCAATAAATAAAGCTTCAAAAACAGGAGTATTTAAATTAGGACAATCTGTTCCATTAAAACATTTATCTTTATGGGATTTTTTAAGAAATATTCCGTCTAGATACCGTGATGATCAGAAATATACTACAGAATATTCAAGTGCGATTCTCAGTATTGCAAATAAATTAACTAGCGTCGGGCTTCTTAGTCCGATTCCGGGTAAAGTTGGATTATTTCAAGAGTTTCAAGGAAATGGCTACAATGCTGTATTGGCAAGTTATGGTTATTACGAATTTTTAATTTATGGATTTCCATTTATAATTGACCACTTTAAGGATGCAATTAGAGTTATAGAAGTTCAGGATTTAAAAACAAAAGATTATACGGTAGGAACAGGATTTGCAATTCTTATCAAACCCGATAGAACATTTTTTGTCACTGCTAAACATTGCTTACCTAAAGGTAATAAAATCAATATTAGAATTTTTCTGCCTGAAAAAAAGTTTGTCTCACCTATGAATATATACGTGCATCCTGACGAGAATATTGATATTGCATTGTTAGAATTCTCTAAAGATGATTTGATAAGTGACCATTTCTTTCAGCTGGAAAGCCATCAATTGTTAGATGATATTGTTGTTGCCGGATATCCTTCAATTCCTGGTAGTACAGATGCTATCCTAGTTGCTTCAAAAGGAGAAATAACTGCCGTTGCAAAAACATATTTACATAAATATGAACAGATATATGTGAATGCAAATGTAAAGGGAGGTAGTAGCGGTAGTCCCATTATTAGTTCCACAGGTTATGCTCTTGGAATTATTATAGAGTCACCAAGAGACACGAAAAACAATGATCTTCAGGATGAACTGAGGTTCGGAACAGGACTGCCTAGCTCACTAATAGAAATGATTGCAGATATGATCATTGCTGAAGATAAAAGTCTTAAAAAACTTAACTTCAAAAATAATGCTGATGGTTCTTTTTATATGACGTAACTTCTTGGTTAGACTAAGTCCTCAAATTTGCATCGAAGTATTAATACTTAAAATTACTCCAAAAGAATTTCTACAGCCGACTCTCTGCTATTTTTATATGGAAACCAGGAGATGTTGATGATTTTGAGATAATCATTTTTAGCTCCAAGCTGTTTATGTTGTTTTTCGGATAAAAGTTCTGCGGTTGAAATATATTCTCCAATACGGGGAAGGAATGGGAGGTCCCATTTGATTACTACTGATGAATGTTTATGGCATAAAAACACTTTCATATTTTTTTATTTCTAAGGTACTTAATTTCAAAATAAATTTAGTGATCCGGGAATTCAAATATGGTTTTATGATCATCTTTCAATACTACATAGGCACTGAACTTCTTGCCGTTTTTGGCCTTCATATTTTTGATGAGCGTTGTTTTTCCACTGTTAATGAGTGAAGTAATCTGCTGTAAGCTGAGCTGCACGCCGCAAACATTCCTAAACTGTATCCAGTTGCATTGTTCATCTGGACATTTGATGATCTTTTCCTTAATGATGAGGTTGTGCTGCTGGCATTTTGGGCATTTGAGTTGGGGAATATCTTCTTGTATGATGGATAGTGATAATAGTTCTTTGGTGATCTCTTTTGTGTAGTCTTTGATGTCGGTGATGAATTGTTTTGAATTGAGTTCGCCTTTTTCGATCTTGTCCAATGCCATCTCCCACTCTGCGGTCATTTGAACATTGGCGATCTTTTGGTCTTTGACAAGATGGTAGACTTTGAGTCCTTTTTCAGTTGGAATAAGAGTTTTGCTTTTTCGGATAATGTAGTTTCTGCTGAGGAGGGTTTCAATAATGGAGGCTCTGGTAGCGGGAGTTCCGATACCGATATTTGAAAGCGCTTTCTGCGCTTCTTTGTCTGCGATCGATCTTCCTGCATTTTCCATCGCTGACAACAGATCGGCCTCACTGTACAGTTTGGGAGGCTTGGTTGTTTTTTCCTGTAGTTCCGCTTGCGAGATTTTCAATTCGTCCCCAATTTTCAACTCCGGCAGGTCAATGAGTGTTTCTTGGACATTATTGTTATCGGAATGGCTACCGTCATTTTTGTTATTATGGTTTTGGTCTGAGAGGATCCCTTTGATGGCTCGCCAGCCTTTGGTGAGTATTTTTGACCCTTTGATACTGAATTCGTAATGGTGTACCTTGATCGTGATGTGGCTGACCTCTTTGGAGCAATGTTCTGAAAGGGATTCCAGTAAACGGTAGGCAATCATATCGTAGATGGCTTTCTCGGTTGCGGTGAGTGCAGATGGTATTTTTGTGGTGATCAAAAGTCCGTGGTGGTCGGTCACCTTGAGGTCATTCACCATACGCTTGTTGAAGTTCCCGAATTTAAGGGTTGAAATGGCGGGTTTGAACTGATCGACGGTATTCAGGATTCTGACCAGTTCCGGGATCTCTGCCCAAAGGTCTTCGGGAATGTATTTGCTGCCGGTTCTTGGATATGTGATGAATCTCTTTTCGTAAAGTGACTGTGCGGTCTGCAAAACCTCATCGGCTGACAAACCTAGCTTTCTGTTGGCCTCTTTTTGAAGTTCTGTCAGATCAAAAAGAAGAGGTGATGGTTCCTTTACAGTTTGGATTGATACATTCTCAACAGTGGCCCTGCCCTCTCTTTCTATGGATCTTAGGATCTGTTCCGATTGTTTTTTGTCTTCCCATTGTTCGGTGGATTGGCTGGTTAAATCCAGGTAGTCTTTTCGGTGCTTTAACTGGATCTGGAAGTATTTTTTTTGGTTGAAATTGTTATGGTCTTCATATCGTTTGCAGATCAAAGCAAGTGTCGGGGTCTGTACCCTGCCTAAGGAATAAACATCTTGGTTAGCGGCGATGCTCAATGCCTGAGTCGCATTGATCCCTACCAGCCAATCGGCTTCGCTTCTGGCCTTTGCAGCCTGATACAAACCTTCGAATGCTGAGCCTGACTGGAGTTTTTTGAAGCCTTCCTGAATGGCTTTTTCAGTTAGAGAACTGATCCATAGCCTTTCGAAAGGTTTGTTGCATTGTAAATAGTGATAGATATATCGGAATATCAACTCTCCTTCTCTGCCGGCATCGGTGGCGACAATGATACTTTCGCATCGGTTGATGACATTTTGAATGATTTTTAATTGTTTGATTGTAGATGAATCAGGTTGGTAACCTTTGTTGTTTTGCTTTTTGATGGATCTTGGAATCAACAGGAATGGATTTGGAAAGATAGGCAAAGAGGCTTTGTCAAAGCCTCTAATACCATAATCCTCCGGCATTCCCAATGATACCAAATGTCCCAATGCCCAGGTCACACAATACCCGTTGCCTTCGAGGCAACCGTCTTTTCTTTCGTTGGCATTTAACAATTGTGCGATCTCTCGTGCAACACTTGGCTTTTCTGCGATGATGGCTTTCATAGGATTGGATTTATTTTGATTGGAATTTTATTTTTAATTGTCACTGGTTGATTAGATCTTGCGTCCTTTTGACCTGGTTGGTTTCTTCTGCTCTGCTTCCTGCTGTTTATTGGCAGGTTGTTGCTGTTTGGATTCCAAAGGTTCTTTGATGTTCTTAGTAGCCTCATTCGTCTTGCCATCGGAATTGACTGCTTTTTGGGTTTTATGGTCTTCTGATGGTTGGGCTTTTTCTTTCAATTTGTTGGGGTTGGTAAAGGAAAAGTCCGTTTTAGATGTTTTCTTGTTGAAGGTGATATAGCCTTGATAGGCTTTTCCTTTGCCGTCTACAAGACCATCCACGTAGACAGTCTGCCCTGCTTTGAATTTATCATATTGTGCATCATCCAGTTCTTTTCCACGGAATACTCTGGGAGCTTCCCCATCATTATTCTGAGTTTGCTGCTTAGATTGGTTTTGTTGCTGTGATTGTTGCTGGTTTTGGTTGTTGTTGAAGATAAATTCAACATAACGCTTATCAGCATTGAATTGTACTGTGGCATCGAACAACTCTCCTTTTTTGGAGGTCATTCCTTCCAGATAAAGCGGCTTCCCTTCCAACAATGTTTGTTTTTGGTGGTCGTCAAGCTTGATGCCTTTGATCTCATCAGGGATCTTGATATACTCTGCCCTGTAAGCGACCAGTTCATTGGTCAGCCGGTCACGGCTGATCACGGAAGGAATGATCTCATCGGTCTTGGGGTTAACCAAGTCGACAACCCTGCCCATATTTCCGCTCTCTTTAAGGTTCTTTCTGTCTTCATCAGTGAACTCGTGACCGAGAAACTTGAGGTTGTAGTTTGGCTCTTTGCGGATGCCGTGGAGATTCACGGCAACTTCACCGTTGTCTGCGGTCTGGAGTGATAGGCGGACATCCATCTTGCTGACCGCTGTTCCCAGATTGATGGTAATGGGAATTAAATTATTGGTTTTGAAGCCTCTAAGCAGAGGATCCATAGCATTCATTTTTTCAAGCTTCTCCTGGTTAAGCCCGAATTTTTCCATCGTTTTCCAGTCTATCTGTTCAGGCTGGAAACGGTACTCCTGAGTTTCTGTGTTGTTTTCCATTGTATTCTGATTTTTTAATGGGTTTGTATTTTTTAATTGTATTGCATAATCTTTCAGCTTTTCCTTTTCTTCAGGGGATGCTTGATCGACATACTGCTGAAGGTCTTTCGCTGTGTTGACCGCATCGTATTCCGAGACCTTGAAGAAATTGAAATGCGAAGGGTTTTTAAGCTGCCGGTAGAAATTGGAAAAGAAGTTGGAGAAGAGATCACCGTGCTTGTCGACCCTGATCAACTGGTCATTGTCCTTTTTCTCATCAGGAGGGATCTTTTGAAGGTTTCCTTCCTTGTCTATGCCTTTGACCATCTCGACAGCATTGGTGTTGATGTTCAGGACAAGCAATGTATCGGACACTGGCTTGATTTTATTCGTTTCATTGGTTGCATTCTGTACCATCTTTTCCATAGCAGATATTTTGTGCGATGAAGGTAGCGGGATGAGCGTTGAATGGGTTGATTTGGAATTGTGCCTACTTATTTGGCAGTTTCTGTCTTACTTCATTATGCACTTAGACATTCTCTGATGAGCTGATGGACATCGGACAGCTTGTAATAAAGCTTACCACTGATGGTATAGTATGGCAGCTTCTTGTCAGTGCGGTAGCGTTGCAGGGATCTTGAACTGATCTTTAAGAGCTGTAATACATCCTGATTGTCCAACAGTACCTCGCCGTCGATCTCTATGAATCTGGACTGGCTGGATGACACTTGTTCTTTCAGGATGTCGAATCGTTCCATGATCTTTTCCATCCATGAGATAAATTCTGTTCTTTCGATATTCATAACGGTGATTTTTTGATGCTAATAATGATTTGAACAGTTGATCAACTTTTTATTGGGGTAAAGTTGAAAATTGAACATCACATAAAATCACTACCTTTTCGTAGTACCGAAAAGATTTTAAGTTTTTGAAATGAATATTTTTGGTAAAAGATCGATATTTACTATAAAATAAAAATAAGATGGGATTGACAGAACAGCTTTTTGGAAGTGCTGCTGAGAAATTTACAGAATGTGTTGAAATTAGAATTGCGGAACTCAATGAGAAGCATAAAAATTTTCTTTCTGAACAAAATATTGATCTGAATGATTCCTATATAATCACATTTGGACAAAGCGGGACAGGCAGAATTGGATTCAGTAGGACGAGTGATATTTCAAATGAGATTGATATCGAGATTGATAAAATTCTACATGATTGTGCGGACAGCATCTTAATAAATTGTAGTATCTCATTAGAATTTGTACATCTATGTGTTCCGGGTAATGGAATGATTTAGTTTACAACAATAAATTTGTTAACGTCTTGAAATTCCTAAAAATAAGGTTCAATAAAAGATCCCCGCAAAATTTGCAGGGATCAGTATCGTAACATTCTTATTTCTTTGATTCCTCAACAGAAACTTTTCTGAAGTCTTTGAATAGTTTGCTGAGTTCAAGCGCAGATTTTCTTGCTCTTGTCCCGGCAGCCTTGTTCCCTTTCTCAGATTGCTGATTTGCTTCATCAGAAAATGCTTCAAATTCTGCGTTGATCTTTTCGATTAGTTCTTTC
>Ga0308164_10001566_pt1 | contig 26196 bp, 22 predicted proteins | sample PhyTR2_FD_201031 | JGI IMG/M metagenome (GOLD analysis project Ga0308164, IMG submission 201031) | Phyllosphere microbial communities from UC Gill Tract Community Farm, Albany, California, United States - DLSLT.R2 | ecosystem: Host-associated > Plants > Phyllosphere > Unclassified | place: USA... | reverse complement strand
GTTTCATTAGATTTTTTTGAGAGAACCGGACTTGATCCAGTTAAACATGAATCTCCAAAAGCTGAACTTGAAAAAGTGATAAAAAGAATAGATCAGATTATTGCTTTTATAAAAACTCAGGAGAAAGAAACTATACGTCCAAGTTTTGAAGCAATCGTTTCGAGTGAGGAAAGAATTAAAAATGATCTCTCAAAAATTCTGAAAATTGAACATTTTAATGAATTCATCAGAGGGTTTAATTCTTTCGCTATGGAAACAAAACATTCTTTGAAATTATTAAATCAAGGCAATCACAATGAACATTAAAATTCAGGGTGGCGAAAGTGGTAAATATTCAAATTCCGGAAGTTCATCAAACCTGATTGATTATTTAGAACATGAAGACCTGGAAAGAATGAAGGAAGGGAAACAGGTTGAACACTTTTTTTCTCATGACCAGGATAGAGTTCCTTCAGCTAAAGTTATTGAATGCCTAGACAACAATAAACAAAAGCTGACAAAAGCTGATGCAAAATTCTTTGTCATTACTGTGAGTCCTTCAGAAAAAGAATTACAGCAAATTGGCAAAACCTCCCAAGAAAGAAGCAACGCTCTGAAAGATTATGTAAGAAACGAAGTGATGCAAAAATATGCTGAAAATTTTGGAAAAGGATTACAGGCAAAAGATATCATGTATTATGCTAAGATCCATCATGAAAGAAATATGAAAAATAATATTGATATGCATGTTCATGTAGTTGTTAGCAGAAAATCTTTAGATAAAAGAATAAAACTTTCTCCAATGACAAACCATAAAAATACAACGAGAGGACAGGTTAAAGGTGGTTTTGATCGTAAAAATTTCATTCAAAAATCCGAAGATGCTTTTGATAAGAAGTTTGCCTTTCAAAGAAACTATAAACAATCTTTTGAATATTGTAATGCTATTAAAAACGGTACAATCGAAGAAAGAAAAAGAGTAATAGAAACAGCGATAAAGCAGGAATCTGCAAAGCAATATGAAATTAAAAAAACTGTCGAACAAAATAAAAAGAATAACCAGGGCTTAAGCCTATAAAAAATAATAAACATGGAAAAAGATCCAATTTTAATGATAAAATTTATCATTGTCGCAATGTCTTTATTTTTATTGTATATGCTAGGAGTGAAGATTATAGGTATTAATTCATTCTTATACAATATATCTCAGCACGGATTTTCAGTAGTGGTATCTTCTAAAGCAAGTTTCTTTGCAAGATTAAAATTTTTAGTAGTAGGAATTTTTTTCGGATATATAGAACTTTTATACATTCTGATTCAATTCTGGATTGTAAAATCTTTGATTCCGCCACTGAAAACGCCTTTCAATTTTTATAAAAAATTAATTTTTTATCCTTTTGGTTTTATTAATAAAAAATTTATAGGCTTTTCATTATTGAAAGATTCAAAGAAAAAATTTCAGGGATTGACTTTACAAACCAAAAAAAGAATCGTTCAAATTCCTAACCCTTTTCGTGGAATTTTGGTGATTGGCGGTCCCGGAGCAGGAAAATCTGAAAGTTTTGCAGTCCCCTTTATACGAGAGTTAGCACAAAAAAAGTTTTCAGGTATTTGTTATGATTTTAAGTATCCGGCACTGGCAAATGATATAGAACTTTTTTATTCAGATTCAAGTATTAAGCATTATGTTTTGAATTTTAATGATTCACTTAAAAGCCATAGATGTAATCCTTTAAATCCAAAATATTTACCTCATTCAGCGTATGCAAGGGAATACGCTTCTGCCATCACCAAAAATTTGATGAAAGAATCTATTAAGAAAGAGGATTTTTGGTCACGTTCTGCAACAGATCTTCTGACAGCATGCATTTGGTTTCTAAAAAAAGAATATCCCGAATATTGTGATCTTCCGCATACTCTAGCATTAATTGCGACAAATCACACTGATTTAATTGCTTTACTGTCTTCAAATTCCGAAACCAAAGCAATGATATTGTCACTTGCTACAGCTTTAGAGAGCGAAGCAAATTCACAATTAGCGGGAGTAGTTGGATCATTACAGGGTGCAGTAGCACAAATTAATACTCCGGAGTTTATGTATATTTTCGGAGGAGAGGATTTTGATTTGAATATTAATAATCCGGATAATCCGATTGTTTTAACGGTAGGAAATAATCCTTCAATTGCAACTACGTTAGCTCCTTTGTGTAGTTTGGTTATATCAGTTGCTGCAAAACAATTGAATCAACCACATAAACACCATTCTTTTGTATTACTGGATGAATTTCCAACTGTTTTTATTAACGATATCCAAACTCTTCCAAATACAGGAAGAAGTAATAAAATCGCAAGTATGTTTTTCTGTCAGGATCTTTCACAACTTACAGATGGTTACACGAAAGAAAAAGCAGATGTGCTATTTGCAAGCTGCCTGAATCATTTTTACGGTCAGGTTTCCAGTAGTCATACTGCAGATATTCTCAGTAAACAGTTTGGTAAGAAAGATCAATATTTTGAAAGTAACAATACTTCACGTCATTTTCTCAACCCATTTAAAAGAAACGTTGGTCAGAGCCGATCTGTACAGGAAAGAGACGTTTTCAGAAATTCAGTTTTTATGGAGTTGCCGGTTGGTGAATTCATTGGAAGAGTTGCCGAAAGTTCTGAAGCCTATATTCATGAGAAATTTTTACCTGTTAAAAGAAAGAAATTAGCGTATCAGATAGACAGTCAATTTAAGAATCAGCCTGATTTCGTCATTACTGATTATTATGAAAAAGTTAGGGATGAAGTTAATGACATTATTTCTCTTTTCAAAGGCGAAATTAATAAAAATGAAAGCAAGCAAGACCGATCTAGGCAAATGAATCCAGCTCCCAATAATAGTTCTGAAGAATTTAGCGGAATCAATATAATTGAAGATGAAGAGACTAATTCACCCGCTGAACTTGAAGAGAATGAAAGAAACTTTAAGTTTTCAAGTAGGAGCCTATAAATAATTATAAAAACAAGAAAGTTATGAAAATATTACAGAGCAAAATTTCAGTTTGGGGCATTGTAACCCTATTAATAGTAATGATCTTTTTGATCTCAATTGCTATAAGAAAAGATTCAGTTAAAACAGCAACAGAAAAGCCGAAAGTAGATTATAAAGAACTTGACAAGGCTTTATTTGGAAATACAGAAAATAATTGAAATCTTTTTTGATAAAAATTTTTAATATGGAAAATAAATTCATAATGACCGAAAAACAAATAAATATTTGTAAAAACTCTCTTGAAGAGTTGAAGGTTTTACATCTTGAAAATCAACACTTTTATACTCCTGTTGACGTTTACTATAAGCCTTCAGGTGATCAATTTAAAAAGAGGGTTTTACTTAGGTGTAATGAGCATAATTGCGAACCTTTTGAGCAAGATATTCAAGATGCAATGATATTAAGACGTTCTAAAAAATGTCCAGAATGTCTTTCTATAATTCAAAGTGAAAATACCCGCATCCCTATTTCAGGACTAAATAATAGAATAAAAAATTCTAAAAATCCTGTTATCAGAGACAAGCAAGTTGTAATCAGATATGAAGATCATCTTCGCAATGACAAAAATAGCATGCTTATAGTAAAGTGTAATTTGTTTGGCCATCATAAGAATCTTTATTCGCAAACAGCTTTTTCAATAGGAAAGAATAATAAATGCCCGGAGTGTTCTAAAACGAGAGAATACAAAAGAAAAGCTGGAGAAAATCTTGTTGAAAAAATAAATAATATTTTAATCGAAAAGAACAATTCTTTTTCATTCTTCGGTTCCATAGATCGAAATGATAAAAGTATTATTTTCTATGAATTAATTTGTAAAAATTGTGAATGTTCAGAATGGGAAAGGGAAAAGTATGTTTCGTCAGTAAAGTGTAAAGTTTGCTATCCAAATGATACTACAGGCGAAAGTAGAGTTATAGAATATTTAAACTTTCTAAAAGTGGCTTTTAAAAAGCAAAAAAAATTCCCTGGATTGAAAAATGAAAAGGAACTAAAATGTGATTTTTTTATTCCAAAACTGAATTTAATAATTGAGTTTGATGGACATCAGCATTATTATCCGGTTGACTATTTCAAAGGATTTAAAAGCTTTAAAAAAACAATAAAATGCGACTGGATTAAAAATAGATATGCTTTGAAAAATAGTATAAATATCTTGAGAATTCCTTTTAAAGAATATGTTAACATGGAAACCCTAATAGATGATGCTATCACCAAAATCAATAATCAAGAGCGCTCATTTAAAAACTATTATAATTTTTTAAATGTTTACAGAATAAACTATATTCCTATAATTGTAAAGAAGAGAATGAGGTTAAAAAAATTATTACTTGGAAATAAAAGAAAACTGTATTATTTATCAGATCTAGACAATAAGAGATATCAACTAGAAAAATAGGCTGATTAAAAAATCCATCTCAAATAATTTAGAGATGGATTTTTACGAGTTTATTCTAACTCAAAATGAAAAAACTGTTCAGATTTTTAAAACCCTGCTTATAGCTGTTCAGATTTCATTTACCCTGTTTTTTCGTTGTTAAAAATAAGTATATTTTTTTAAAAAAACAACTTTTGAATGATTGTTAAGTATTTAACGCTTACTATTTATTATAAGCTTTTTTTACTATACATTAAATTTTTCAGTCGTCACTTCCTCAAACTTCTCGTTTCTTCAAAACGCTTGTTGTTCGTTGTTCCTTTGATCAAAATTCTTAATTTTTTATACTCTCTTGAGTATTATGGAAATCCGTAATGAAAATAAATAAATAATTTATATTTTGAAAACTCTTAATAATTTATTATTCTTATAAAAACTATTAATACATGAGCTTCAAAATTATAGCAATACGACCATTAAAAAATTGCAAAGAGAATATTATTAAAAATTTAAAAATTAATGAACTTTATTTCTTTGATAATGATACAAGTCTGTGGATATGCAAATAAATCTAATTCATTTACTAGACGGTAAAGCAGTTACTGAACAGGAAGATAAAACTACTATTAATAAACAGCTTGGGCTTGACATAATTTATCAAGAGTATAGAGAGTATGCAGAAGAAATAGTTGATCATATAATCATAGTTACTATGATGCTATGATTTCTAGCTATAATAGATTAGGTAAAAACTCGGATCAAATTGAGTCAATTATTTGGAGTGCTTATTTAAACAAACTTGGTGACAGACCAATGTCAAAGCTTACAAAGGATATATTGCCACAATTAAAGATAAAAAGAATTAAATTTTGAAAATGAATATTTTCTATTAGACAACACTGTATTGGATTTTTATGCCCATAAACAAACAGATATCAGAGTGGCTTTGTAAATATACTTTATATTCAATAATATTAATCAATCTTGGAAAATTTATTAATATTTGAATGGTGATAGTAACCATAAAAATTGATATTCTCGTAATGAACTTTTATTGTTGAAACTCATTTGAAAACCTAATTCAAATTCTATTTTATTAATTATATTTGATTATCCACAAAAACTAATAAATGAGGCCCAATAAATTATTTTCAAGGTTTAAACCCCTTATGACTGTAGAAGAAATTGAAGAATTTATTGAAAGAAATCCAGAAGCATGGGGGAGGATGAAACAACAATATGATATCGGAAGACAAATTGTTAGTGTTCAGTTAATGAATGGCTTGGATAGACTAAATGAAAATGTGCTAAGGAATTACCTAAAAGATTATGCGAGGAGATTTCTTATCGCTGGACCGAAATCTTTTCCAACTTCGTTTAATGTGCTTGAGCCTTTCTTCACATATAACATCAAAAATTCAATATTGCAGCTTGTTGATCAAGAGGAATCGTACGGTTTGTCATTATTTGACTTTGTCGATTTCATAACAAGCAAAAATTTTAGCTTTGATACCATTGATTTATATGAAAATATTCCTGAAAAATTAATTCATCATTTTAGTTTTACCTCTGGTTTTGATGAAATAAATTTTTCCAACGAAAAAGGAACATCGTTTTATATTTCAAGCTTATCTCTTATAAGGAATGGTAATGAGGTTTCTATGCTTATGCAAGCTGGAGAATCTTATGATAAAGCAGAAGCAGAAGAATATTTTAAAGATAAATCGTTTGAATCAATCAGGGAATCTATTAATCCTAAGAAAAAAGCTTTAGGCTTTGATATGGAAGAAACAAATGAAATTCCCAGAGTTGTTCACTTAGAAGAAAGAAATGATTTATGGTTACATTCGATTGCTCTACTATTCGATTTAGAAACACAATCAATAGATATTAGACATATAGGTAGAGATGAAAATCTAAGTTATAGTGTATTTACTGATGACTTTTTTGCTTTATTTGCTGGACAGAGTCACATGAATACAGAGGAAATAAAGGATTATTTTAAAATACAATTAGAAAAACTAGACGAGTATAATGCCATTTTTGACTTTGCAAGATATTGTTTGGCTTTGCCTTTCTATATTTATGAAAATGAAGAAAAAATTGTAGATGTAAATTATGAAACGTCATTGAATGAAATGATTAAAGGTCCGGCATCAAAAAGAAAATTTTTGTCAGTTCCTAGTAAATATAAAGTTTTTGCTAAACCATTTTATTATGTGGAGTCTTTAAATCAAAAAGTTATAAAGGATCAAACGTTAGATGACACTAATTTTAAAGTCGAACACAGCGGCTATTGGAAAAGACTTGGAATTAATGAAGAAGGATTTGATAAAAAGGGAAGAATTATCCTAGGAAAAACTTGGGTAGAAAGAAATGATGTATATTTTCATTCAACAAAAGGGATCACGAAAATTGATGAAAAAGAGCTTTATGATTCTGAAAATGCTGGTTACATTTATATCATGAGGCAACCAACCTACAAGGATAATATTTTTAAGGTAGGATTAACAACTAGAAGCCCAAAGGAAAGAAGTAAGGAATTATCTAATACTAGCTCTGTTGATAAATTCTTTGTTATAACCGAGTTTAATACAAAAGACTGTTTTCTAGCCGAAAAATTAATTCATCAGGAATTAGATTCTTATAGATTAACAGCAAGACGCGAATTCTTTCAATGTGATCTCCGAATAATTTTTGATGTATGCGAAAAAATTATTAAACATATTAATAATAATTAGTAATTTAAGCTGATCAAACTCGTAATAACTTTTTGTTTTCAAGTTATTTTAATAGCATAAATTTTATAAAGGGGAGAGAGATAATATCAATACCCATAATATTTATAAAAATATTGCCATTAGGTAACATTTTTTATTTAAAAGAAAGCTCATAACTGAAATCAACCTCATATTTTGTTTTGCCATCAATATCTTTATACCTTTCCGCTACATCTGGAAATTTATTAACGATGTTTTTTATCATTATATTGGTCATTAAGTAAGAATAAAAAAGCATCAAAAATAAATTTTCTTTCATGAATGGGTGCTCTTTAAGATGTTTTGTCATTTTCAATTGTAGAGCCAAACTTCCTTCTGAGTGTGCATAAACAGAGGCTATGTAATAAAGTTTTGAAAATACTCCTTCCGGTGCAAATTGAGATTCTGCAAATAAGGTATCCCAACTCTTAAATAACTTTCCGGAACCGTTTTCTAATAAACTTTTTTGTTGCTTATCCGATAAGGTTTTAAAGATTTCATTATTTGAGATACTTTTCTTCAATTCCTCAATAGTATTCTTTTCATTTTCTAGTGTTTTTTCATCAAGAGCCTTTGAGTTTGCAAAGACTTTTGCCCTCAACATCATTGAGGACATAATCCAAGATTCAAATCTTAATTTTTTCTCATCATCTATTTTAGAATTAATATATAAATGCTGATACATAAGCAAAGACTCATACTGAGATCTTACTATGGTTATAATTGATGATAAATCTAAAAACTTAATCTCAGAAAAATTCTTACTAAAGAATCTTGATTCGACGGAATGTCCATCCGAAAGCTTAATTAAACTTAAGTTTTGTAAATGAAGTTTAATAATTAATTGTTCCGAGTAAATATCTTTATCTTGTAACTTAACTTTTTTTTCTGCTAAAATTTCGTGTAAGTAAATCAGTAAATCAGAAGCATTAAACAATCTTTTTTTTATTTCTTCAGTGCTTTTCTTTTCATAGAGCATAAGTAATTCTATTGCCCACAGTCCCTCTTGGTCCATTTTTATTTATTGTTTTTAATCTTATCTAAATTTCTGTTTTTATTTGATACTATTTCGTTTTCTACAAAATTAAAGATTCCATTTTATCTCAAAAAATCTTTTTGGTTTCCTTAAAAAAAATTTTCCTCAGGGTAATAATTTTCCAGACGCTTCTAAATTAAAATCCTTCAGACAGAATGATTTCATAGCTAATATTTCATATTTCAATTTTAGCGTGGAATTATTAGCAGACGAAGGAAGTAGAATTTTACTTAACTAGTATTTCTGAAATTCTTTTCCATTCCATTCCATTTAAACTTGAATTTTTAGGACTTAAATTATCCCAGTCATTATTTGTTAGATTATGAACCCTATTCCTTAAAGTTCTATAGGAATATTCATTTATATTTCCTTCAATTAAATCCTCAAAGGAAAATGAAAGTGATCTTGGGACACCAATCATTCTAAATGCTAATGATTTTTCATTGTCAACCCCAAAGTAGACCAAAGACGGAATATGAGAATCTTTTATATCTGTATTCCCTTTTACTATTCCTTCTAATGCACTTAATCCCCAAGAAGCTTTAAATCTAATATCATTCATTTTTTTTACAAAATCGGTGATGCGATCTTCAGTTTCTTTCTCGTCAGTGTTTTGAATATTATAGATTGGATGTATATTAGCAATATTTGCTAATTTATCACCCTTAACCCAGTCAATTATTATTTTGGCGTACAACTCTGGATTAAATTGGCTAGGGGCTTCAACTCCCAGTTTAGTCTCCTTTAGGGCTGCTATTACTTTTATTTTCTCAGTTAAGTTTTGTGGATTTCCACTATCAAAAAGTTGTTCCTTTGACCAACTCGATAAATCACTAATTTCTGTATTACTGCGAGCTTGTCTCATTACGCTTAAAACAGAAGGTACAGAAAATCCTGTTTTATCAGCAAAAGCTAATACTCCTTTATCGCTATATCTAGATTGTAAAGTCAAGTAGATAGATTTACAAATAGATATAAATTTTTCTCGTTTCTCTGGTGTGTCTAGAAGATAATATTCTAAAGAGTCCTTAAAAAGATCTTCGATTTCAGTTACATAATATTCATTTTCTCCAACAGTAAGAAGATGTACAAAATATTGAATCAAAGGCGAAAGCGAATTAGAGTATTCCTTGAATAAATCATTAAACCCAAAAGGTTCTCTAAGCTTTTGCTCAATATAATCAGCATTTTCAAAAAGTTCAGCTAATACACTAGATAAAGTATTAGCACTATTACGAATTAAATCTTTACCGCTCTGTATATTTACCTTACTGTTGAAAGGCATAATTATTTTACCGTAATTATCAACAAGAGTTCTACCAGCTCTTCCTGCTATATTCCAAAAATCATTTGAATCTAATTTTTTGAATTGACCTCTTCTATAATCGTCAAAAAAGACTGAAGAAACTGGGAAATTTACACCTTCAGCTATAGTGGTGGTTGCACATACATATTGGATTTGCTTCTGTCTAATTAAATGCTCGACCAAGAGCTTTGTTTCATCAGACATACCACCGTGATGTGTAACAATTCCTTTGTCGATAACTTTGGATAAAGTAGTTTGTCGCCCAACTTCGTCTTCAATGAACTTTTTAACCAGTTGTACATCATCATTTGAGTTGAAATTTTGAACTTTATTGTAAATGAAATCAGCCCTTCTATTTGCCGTTCCTTTTCCATAACAAAGGATAAGCATCGTTTTTTCCTCTTCTGAAAAATGTTTTAAAGAAAATTCGAGAATTCTATCTTTCTTTCCCGAACTTTCTAAGGTGTAAGGATTTTGAATTATAGTTTTTTCAATTGGTCTTATTGAGTCATAGGGCGTGTTAAGTACTTCTAAATGTATTTCATTTTTAGTACTAGTTTGTTTTAAATCAATCCCTAAGATAAGTTTTTCAGAAGGTTTCCAATCAACATAAATAGAATTACCTCCACCAAGCCATTCTGTAATTACTTTACTGGCATTTTGTATAAATGGCGATAATAACATATATTTTGCATTAGGTCGCTCTCTTCTTAAAATAGCTAACAGTAATTCTAATTTTGCTCCCCTTTCTCCATTCTGAATAGTGTGTGCTTCGTCAATAATAAACATAGACACATCATCAACAGATGCATGTTTTCTTCTTATCAATAAATCTAATTTCTCAGGTGTGGAAATTAAAACGTCTATTTTTTCATCACCACTTAAGAAAGAGTCTTCCGTTGGGTCAACTTCAATAGCTGAAGAAGTTTTCTCGATAGTCAATCCCAGTTCTTCAAGATCTGATTTTAGATCATAATAAACTTGGTTCACAAGAGCTCTGGATGGCACGATGTAAACAATCTTTGCATCAGCTCTTAAAGCTTTTGTAATGATAATGTTAAATTCCGCTAGAAGAGTTTTTCCAGCACTTGTCGGCATCTGTAAAACAGTTACATTGGCTGCAACGTCTAAAAGGTTTTCAGTCATTGCCTTTCTTTGAGAGGGCAGTAACTCAAGCATACCTGTTTTGGCTTTGATTTTACATAACTCTTTGATTTTATCATTAAATCTTGTGTTGGTCCAAATTGCATTTTTATGTAAGGCATTTAGACCAAATTCAAATATCTGAAATATACCTAATAATCTTGGCTCATTGATTGCCGCTTTCTTGGCAATGTCTAAATGCTGTCTGATCACTGAATCAATACGTTCCCTGTAATCATATCCCTTTACAAGATAGGTGGCTGTTTCTACTAATGCTTTAGTAATGTGATACAAAGACAATAACAGATAGGCCTCATTTATTTCGTCGCTAGCTGTAAACTGCTGTAGATATTCCTCTTCATATGCTTTTTGTTGATTTCTTAAATTATCTATAATGAACAGGGCGTCTTCAATGTCTTTAAATCCATTCTTTTTACGAACTAAAAGGAGATAAGCTTCCATTGTCTTATTTATCAATTTAAACTTCCAATCTTCTGTCTCTGAGTCGGAACTATTAAATTCTTTAAGATCAATTCTTATATTAATAATTTTTTCAGCCTTTAATGCAATGTTGGATAGATAGAAGTAGTAAAGGATGGATGTGTCTATTCCTTCAAAACCAAATGCATTCTGAAAGTCATTAGCATCACTTTCCGAATCAATGTTTATTGACTTTAAAAGTTTATAAGCAATTATACTTTCTGAAATTAAGTCTTCCTCTTCAGAAAATATATTATTTGTAATGAAAAAAGTTAATCGAATAATTTCCGCATTATTTAGACTGGACTCTATTGGTAATTTTAATTGATCAAAAATGTACAGTTTCTCACTTTCACTTAAAAGTGAAAGTATAGATTCTTGTTGTATTATGGCATTGACAATATTTTTCATGAATTACGAAATCAATTGTTGTACTTTTTCATAAAACATTTTAACTGTTTCTTCGATGGTTTTGTCTTTAAATGATAAAATTGAAAAATGAACTTTGCCAGGCTCAAAATTTGTTTGTTCGGACTTCATTTTTCCAAAATCAGAATCTTCATTAACACATTCAAAATCGCGTATCAAAGTGCAGCCATAAGTAATATCAATCTTATCTTCGAATTTATGTTCAAGACAAATTACTGCGAACCCAATGATTTCTGCATCTTTTATATTCAACCTCCTGGCATAATCTGATAACCTCTGAATGACCATAGGGGGATCATTTTTATGATTTGAATGGGTTTTAAAAATCGAATCTGAAGAAGTATCAACAACGGACGGTGGTGTCTTTTTATCCTGTGAAACTTTAGCTTCTCCTAAAAGAATTTCTATCTTATTATCAGAAGTTTTCTTATAACCAATCGCATCCAATCCTTTACCAGGCATATCATATCTTTCTCTGAAAGTAATGTTTTTCAGTGGTATAATGAATCTCTCTCCTTCATCGATTTTTTCTTCAAAATAATAGGTCATTAAAAGCTCTCCAAGATCACTTCGATAAATATCTCCGAGAATAGTCGGTTTAAGTCCTTCCTCTCTTTTTTTATCGAAAGGGATAGCATTTTTTTTAATTATTTGTTCAAGTACTTCTGTACCAAACCCTAAATTACCAAATAATGTCTGGTCACTGATATCACTGTAATTAAACAAAGTTGTGCTTCTTTGTTCTAAATACTTTTGCGCAAATTTTTCTATAAAATTGTCGGCAACTTTGATATCTAATTTTTTATGAATGTGCATAATTTAAGGATTTGCAAATTTACTACTTATCCACAGATTTTCTCTTTAAAAATACGTTAAAAAAATGAGGTGGATTGAGTTGTTATTTTTTTAATATTACTTTTTAAACTAAGGTTTTCCCTTCATTATATAAAGTGAAAGTATCTTTGAGGTATACAAATGATGTAAGACATGAGAAAAAATCTTCTGAATGAATTTTTCTTTTATGTTCTATTTGAATTTTTTTCGTTATCAAGTCATGATGGAGGCCTAGATATGATACTGAAGAAATTTGCTCAGCTTCAAATTCCTTAAATAATGTTTCAAAGTGTGGAGTTCCAAATGCTCGGTTATTTTCTTCTGAACTATCTATTGCATCCATAATATTTTGAATTATATAGTGAAGATTCGCATCATCTCCTGGATCTGTGAAATCTCCAACACATAAAAAATCCTTTTCCCAATAAGCATCCATTTTAAGACTACCTTCGTCAAGATCACTTTCAGTGGGCTCGTAAAATTTTAACTCATCTGTTTTAAAATCAATATCGTAATAATTAGTATTGACTAATTTTCCTGATTTCATAATGTCATCACAGGTTAAATCTGTGTTTTCCTCAAGGATATCTTTTAACATTTTTCTATGTAAATGACCTTTATAAGGATTGTAAATACATAATGTGAAACCATGGGGATAAGGAGCTGAACGATAGGTGTTGTGAAATATTATAAATCCGTTTATATTTTGGCGATTAAATATGGTAGTTACATAATTGATAAATCCGTCTTTACTTTTAACTTCAAATCTTGTAAAGTATTCAAAAGTGTCAAAACATTCATAAGAAAATAGGTTTCTGTAATCTTCTTCATGTACATCTCGAATAGGATTGATAATTTTTAAACTTAAATTTTGAATCACTTCATTTTCAAGTGTAACATCTAATTGGAGTGGAAGTGCTTGAATATTTTTCCATAGTATTGAATACTCCATTGCAGACCTAAGTGTCACCCTCCACTCTGTTGATATTGGAATCCATATCACTTGTAAATTGGATAATCCCTGGAATTTGTTTTGTAACCCAAGATTATAAGCTGAAAGTTCAGTTATGGCTTCTCGCTCGCTACTGTTACTTACTTTGAGCTCCAAAAGTGCTAAATTTAAACTTTCAGTATTGTAAGCGAGCATGTCCACTGAAGGTTGCTTTCCTCTATTTGAACCTGTATGCAAAAGCTGAAATTCTGAATTAATTAATTTATAGTATTCTATGTTTTTGGTGGAACCAGATATTTTATCAGTTAAAACTAATTTAATAAGATCTGAAATCTTTATAGATAACTCACCCTCATAGATTTCTTTTTTTTGCTTGTCTATCTCATTATTAAACTCTTCTATATTTGATATTTTTTCATGGAAGCTGTCAAAATTTTCGCACAGATAATCTCGTACTATACTTTCTTTCATGGTAGTTTTGCTAGTAAATTTATGGATTTTATAATTGAAATTAAATAACTTTTATTAAAAAAATGTAATAACCAAGCTTTCATGAATAGCTTTTAATGTGGAATTTAAAAGGAAAGAATGGCAAGTTTTATTTTTTTTCGTTTTTCAGTAATTTATAAGTAAATTTTAGATTTAATTTTTTATATGAATTATGATTAAAAATTTGCAAGATATAGAATGTGACGATGACGAACTTATCGCTGGTTATGATTGGATAAGAGATTTTTTGTCAATCAATGACTGGATGAAGAAAAAAAGCCATATTGAAAATTACTTAATTGATAAACTTAAACCTGTCGATCCTTTAAAAAACATTGCTGAAAGTGAACGTATTATAATTGAAGATGATAAAATTGGCTGGTATTTGTATTTAGCTTACACATACATCTATGAACGCTATAAATATAATTATTTCGCAGGTGCGCGTGTTTTACCGATATTTAAACAAATTGGGAAGCATATTCATATAGTAAAAAATATTGCAGGGATTGATAAAAAGGTGAAAGATATGCTTAGGAAAAGACCTAACGAGGCTGATGCTATTCTTTTTGAGATTCTAACAGCTCTTTTATGGAGTAGAAATGGTTACACCGTGGAAATTATCGATGAAAATCAAGGTGCTTCTGGTAAAAATCCAGATTTTTTAGCAATAAAAGAAGGTGAAAGTTGGGAAGTAGAGTGTAAAAGATTAGGTGTTTCAGATTATACTGCGAAGGAAACAGTAAAGAAGCTTAGAATAATTAATGAGGTTAAGGAGTTATTAACGGAAAATAATATTTTGTTAAACATACAAATCCATACCGAATTGTTTGAACTTTCTGATATGTTCCTAAAGGAACAGCTGGAAGGTATTATTCTAACATTAGGAAATGAAGAAAAACACATAATTACTTCGGAAGCTGATATAAGGATTTCTAAAATCAATGTCGAAAAAATAAATGAACACTTAGAGAAAAATTTTGTTAAAGATGGCTCGCCTCAGCTCTTAGAACTCATTGCTGGAAGACCTGTAGATTACCAGGGGTTTACATGTGGTGTTGATGCTATGATTGAATGTGTTGATGGGAATTTACTTAGTCAATACATCGTTAACATTAGAAATGCTTATGGAATTCATTTTATCTGCGATGCAAAAGCTTCAATGACAGCAAAGGCAAAAGATGCCGGAAAGCAGATTAAAGGAGCGATAAAACAGTTCAAAGGTAATACTGGAGGTGTAATTCATCTTGGCTTAGAAACTGTGGATGGTCCTGAAGTTGAAAAAGTAAGAACAGAGAAAGTTTTCAAGACTTGGGAATATCTGGACGTAGCCGAAACCACTCTTTGTTGGATCTACTATCATTATTTTCAATCTTATTCACGTTCTTATAGAGAATGGTCGTTCGATGAGACTGTCAATGCTGTTACTAATCTACTATATCCAGACTCTCCAATTCCTAAACATTTCTTAATTGTACCTGAAGAAGAGGTATCAATTGTCGATGGTTCACATTGGGAAAGAGAAGCGCCATAATGTTATTTCAAACGATAACTTTAATAAGTGTTTGAGAAATACAAAAGAACGTTTATAATTGTATTATTAAAAGAAATATTTAAATATCAATTATTTGTGGAATAAGAATAATATAAAAAAGAGAATCTTAAAATAAATAGCCACCCTTTTGACCACCCTGAAAATAAAAAGCCTCTGAAAATCAAATGATTTCAGAGGCTTTTAGTACCCAGTACCAGAATCGAACTGGTACATCTTTCGATACTAGAGTTTGAGTCTAGCGCGTCTACCAATTCCGCCAACTGGGCTTGTTTTAAATTGGTGTGCAAATATAGGAACTTTTTTTATTATTCAAAAGTTTTTGCTTTAAATTTTTTTAAAATTCTATCTCCAAACCATCGTAGGCAAGGTGCATTCCGGCAGGAAGAAGCTTATCTTCAATATCATGCATTCCCAAATGATGACTGATATGAGTAAGAAATAATTTTTTAGGTTTTAGCTCTTCAAACAGCCTGATGACATCCGGAAGTATGAAATGAGCAGGATGCGGATCGAATTTTCTGATACAGTTTAAAATAAGCACATCCAGATTCTTGAGTTTTTCCTTTTCGGTTTCAGAAATAAAGCCGGCATCTGTGATATAGGCAAGGTTTTTAAATTTATATCCGAAAACGGTAATCTGATAATGAATAACTTCAACGGGAGTAATTTCTGTATCTAAAACAGAAAAGGATTTATTTTCTATTTCATGCAGGTCGAAAGCCGGAGCTCCCGGATACCGTACATCAGCAAAAGCATATGGAAATCTATTTTTTATTTCATTGCCAACCCTCTGGTAGCAATAGATCGGCATGTTTTTTCCACTTTTAAAGATAAGTGGCCGCATATCATCAAGGCCAATCACATGATCGTTATGTTCATGCGTAATAAGGGCTACATCTACGGTGTTTTCGTGATGTGCCAGCATTTGCTGCCTGAAATCAGGACCGCAGTCGATCAATATTTTTCTGTTTTCTTCAGTCGTAACCATCACAGAAGACCGAAGCCTACTGTCCTTTGGATTTTTCGAAGTACATACCTCACATGTGCAGCCTATAACGGGTACACCTTGGGAAGTTCCCGTTCCTAAAAATTTCAACTTCATTTTCTTTTGAGGTTGGTTTAATTTTGGTAAATTTACGAAAAATTTAATGTCATAATGTATCAGAAACTAACTCCTAAACAAAAAGCATTAACAATTAATCTAGATCCTACTATTTATGGTACTTTCGCAGAGATTGGAGCAGGGCAGGAGACTGTTCGGCATTTTTTTAGAGCAGGAGGTGCTTCCGGTACAATTGCCAAAGCAATGTCTGCTTACGACAAAGATTTTAGTGATGCTATCTACGGAAAAGAGGTAAAAAACAGGTATGTTACCCAAAACAGACTCCGTAAAATGCTTCGATACGAAGTGGCGTTAATTGAAGAGAGAATTTCCAGAGAAAACAATCCCAACAGAAAGTTTTTCTCTTATGCCAATACTGTTACCACTATTAATTTTGACAAAACGGTAAAAGGCCATGGCTGGGTGGGAATCCGTTTTCAGGTAAAAGAAAATGAGGATTATAATGAAATTGTAATTCACGTAAAATTCAAAGAAAATGATGCAACCTTACAGCAGGAAACTCTGGGATATTTAGGGGTTAACCTTATTTTTGGAGCTTTTACCTATTATGACAACCCAAGACGTTTAATCGAATCTTTATATGATGATGTAGCAACGGATAACCTTGAAATTGATATGATCGATTTCAGTGGGCCGGCTTTTGCCTATGTAGACAACAGGCTGATGTCATTGCAATTGGTTAAAAATAATATGACCGATGCGGTTATTTTCAATTCCCAGGGGAACAACATGCTTCCTGCCGATATTTTATACAAAAAAAATATTTTTGCAGTAAGAGGAAGTTTCAGGCCGGTTACCAAAGTGAATATTGATATGCTTCAAAACGGCATTGATATGTTTATGAAAGATGCCATCTGTACCCATGAGGAAACGGAAATTTTAATTGAAATCACCATCTCAAACCTTAGGGCAGACGGAGATATTGATGAAAGAGATTTTCTGGATAGGGTAGATGTCCTTGGAAAATTGGGATACACTGTTATCGTTTCCAACTTCTCTGAATATTACCGATTGATCGATTATTTTGCGTCCTATACATCAGGGAATATCGGGGTGGCTATGGGAGTGAATAATATGCTGATGGTATTTGATGAAAAGTATTACACCAACTTATCGGGAGGAATTCTTGAAGCATTTGGTAAATTCTTCCGTAATGGGATGAGAGTGTACCTGTATCCTTATAAAGATCCTGAAACCCATGAGCTGCTGGATTCTTCAAACCTTAAAGTGGAAGAAAACCTGAAAGAACTGTATAAATATTTCAAACACAATAATCGTATTGTAGATATTACCAGTTATAATCCGGAGTTTTTGGAAATTTATTCCAGAGAAATATTAAGAAAAATTGCGTGCAATATCAAGGGGTGGGAAAACCAGGTTCCGGATGGTGTCGCAGAAATGATAAAAGAGCGCGGAATGTTCGGATTTAAAGAAGAACTTTCATTAAAACAATTTTCTTAAATAAAATAATATACAATGTCAGAATTAAAGAAAAGGCTTTCTTCTATTCTTGAAAGCCCAAAACATAATACAGAAGAAAAACTTGAAAAAGTTTGTCATCTATTAGATCAGGAGATATCTTATTTCAACTGGACCGGTTTTTACTTTAAAAACGGAGATAAGGATGAATTGATCTTAGGCCCTTACGTAGGAGCTCCCACAGATCACACCATCATTCCTTATGGGAAAGGAATTTGCGGTCAGGTTGCCGTTTCCAATGAGACATTTGTTGTTCCTGATGTTAATCAGGAAAGCAATTACCTAAGCTGTTCAATCGATACAAAGGCTGAAATTGTAGTTCCGATCTTTAAAGACGGGAAAAACATTGGTCAGATTGATATCGATTCACATAAAGTAGATCCTTTCACAGATGAAGACAGAGAATTATTAGAATGGCTTTGTAAAGAGGTTTCTAAGATTATATAACTTGAAAATATAAACTCCGATCGAAAGATTGGAGTTTTTTTTGAACCACCCCGTCAAATCTGCGATTTGCCACCCCTCCAGGGGAGGGGAATTCTGATCCGACGAATTTTTTCGATATACCATATAAATTACTTTTGAAACAAACGCATTTCTGCGAGTAATTCCTTAAAGTAATGTTCACACTTGGCGATATGGGTTCCATACCATGAAAAGGCCTCACCATCCACAATTATGATCTTTTTATCAGGATATACCTCTTTTATTTCTGCCACATGTTTTTCTTTAAATGGGAATGGTTCAGAAGAAAGCATAATAACATCTGCTTCTGCCAGATCTTCAGTTTTAATTTCGGGATAGCGGGTTGTATGGTGGAAAATATTTTTAAAACCGATTTCTGAAAGAATGCGGTGGATAAAAGTATCTGATCCTACGGTCATGTAAGGATTGTTCCAAATCAGGTAGGCTGCTTTTATGGCAGAATCAATTTTAGTCTGATGTAATACTTCGTAGGTCTTAAGATTGAATATCTGGGCTTGTTCTTCTTTATTAAAAAGGTGACCTAACTGTTTCAGGAGATAATAATTGTCTTCAATGGTTTCTACATTGGTTACAATCACTTTACAATCATCCATCAGTGCTTCTACCTGTTCTTTGACATTTTCTTCCTTGTTGGCAAGAATAAGATCCGGTTTCAGGCTTTTGATCTTTTCAATATTGATATTTTTTGTCCCACCAATAATGGGGATATTTTGTACCTTTTCTTTGGGATGAATACAGAATTTTGTTCTTCCAATCACTTCATTTTCGGTTAAACCCAAATCGAATAAAGCCTCAGTAATTGAGGGTACCAGAGAAATAACTTTCATGTGCTGACTTTCTCAACCTAAATTACAAAAGTTTTCCCGTAAGGAAAAGTCCGGCAATAGAAAAATAAATGATAAGCCCGGTAACGTCTACCAAAGTTGCTACAAACGGAGCGGAAGAAGTAGCAGGGTCGAGTTTTAATTTTTTCAGGATAAACGGAACCATAGAACCGGAAAGAGTTCCCCAAAGAACGATTAACACCAAGGAAACGGCAACACTTAAGCCCACATATACCCAGTGAATCCCATAATTAAACAGCCCGATTTTGTGCCAGATCATGATTCTTAAAAAGCCGATGACACCAAGAATACTTCCAAGAGATAATCCGGTAAATATTTCTTTTTTCATCACATACCACCAGTCTTTCAATCCTATTTCCTGCAGGGCCATCGCACGGATGATAAGGGTTGCGGCCTGAGATCCGGAGTTCCCGCCACTGGAAATAATTAGAGGGACAAATAAAGCCAGCACTACAGCTTTCTGAATTTCATCTTCAAAGAATCCCATTGCCGAAGCGGTAAGCATTTCAGAGAAAAATAATATCACCAGCCACATTCCTCTCTTTTTTACCATTTCCATCAGAGAAGTCTGGGTATAAGGAAGATCCAGCGCTTCCAATCCCCCGAATTTCTGGATATCCTCGGTATTCTGCTGCTCTATCTGGTCAAGAATGTCATCAATCGTTACAATTCCTACCAAAACTCCAGCTTCAGTGATAATAGGAAGAGCCGTTCTGTCATACTTTTCAAAATATGTAACTGCATCTTCTTTTGAGGTCATTGTAGTAATAGCCACAAAATGATTGTCGGTAATTTCCGATATCAGCGTATCCTCTTCGGCCAGAAGAAGGCTTCCTAAAGCAATATCATCCACCAGGCGGTTTCTTTCATCCACTACATAGAGGTGGTTCATGGTTTCAACTCTTTTTCCGACTTTTTTAATCTGTTGAAGACATTTTTTTACCGTCCATTCCTTACGGATCTGGATATAGTAAGGTGTCATCAGACGGGCAATAGAATCAGAATTGTACCCTAAAAGCTTCAGGGCAATTCTTCTTTCCTGCGGATTAAGATGGTTAATAGAATATTTGATAAGCTCATCCGGGAAATCCTCAAACAAGGCAGTCCTGTCATCCGGAGTCATGGCGTTCAGAATTTCTGAAACCTCGTCGCTTCCGATACTTCTGATCGTTTCTTCCTGAAAGTCGGGATCGAGATGTGAGAAAACTTCTGCTTTATACTCTTTCGGAACTTTCAAGAATGCCAGAAGCCTTTCATCAGCGTGAAGTTCGCTGAGGGTTTCGGCAATATCGGCAGGGTTGAATATAAGTTCGTCTCTAGAATTCAAAGCATGAAATTTTTTGGATATGCAAAAATAATTCAAATTTTTAAGACTGGGTAGTAAACTGGGAAAATTAAGGATTAATTAAAGTTTTATACTTTTTGAAATATCCCGGAATAAAAAACATCCGTAAAAACGGATGTCTAAAAATTAAAATTTAAAAAGGATAAATCTGAGTATTTTTTATTCAATTTCAGGTCTGCATTCAATAATCGGCGACATGATGCACATTCCGCCATCACAACATTCGCCGGGCCAGCACTGCGCCTGTACGCTGCATTTTCTGATTGGACCGCCGCCGTTGATTTGTTTTTGTTCGTTTCTTCTTAATTTTTTGAGATTTGATTTTTTCATGATAATTAGTTTTAGGAATTTGTATTAAACTTCAAAACAAGGATTATACATGCATACATTTTGACAGCATGCACCTCCCGGGCACTCAGAATGATCATTACATTTTTTAATTCCTAAACTGCCACCGTGAATTTCTTTAAGAAGGGGTCGGCTCATTTTTTTGAGATTTGAATTTTTCATAGTATTTAGATTTTAGTAAAGTCTAAATTAATAAAAATATTTAAATAATTCATTACAAAGTGATTTTTAAAGAATCTTTTTTTTTGATAAAAAATCACGTTTTTATATAAAAATACCCGCATAAAGCGGGTAACAAGATCAAAAAATGGGTGTTAAGTTCATCATCCAATATTAAACTTCCATGCATGCATAGATTACGCATACCATGTCGCAACACCACCCGCCAAAGCACTGGGAGTGGCTTGTACATCTTCTGATTGCACCACCGTTTACTGATTTTTGTTCATTTCTGGTGAGCTTTTTAAGGTTTGAATTTTTCATAGAATACTGTTTTAATGGTATTCACTAAAATACTAAAATTATTTAAATTATTCACGTTTTGATGAATAATTATTGCTTTTAAACCTTATTTTAATTGATGTAATGAATAAAATTAACGATAGTACAGTGGAGTAGATATGGATTTATTGTTCAGAAGGAATATAAAATTAAAGTTCTGTTTCAACGGAAGGTCTTATTTTCTTTAATTTTTTCAGAATACTTTTTATCGCACCGTTTGTCCCGATTTTAATAGAGTTTTCAGCAGAACCTAAAAGACGCATGTTTTTACGATAGGTATCATAATCGGATTCTGTAATAAAGTTTCCTGCAGCATCGAAAAGTTTCATGCTTACTACCACCTGATTGGAAAAAACGTATTTTCCGATTCCTACTTTGAAGTATCTTACTTTAGGAACGATAGCAAAGTCTGCATCATTATTAACGCAATAATCGGAGATGGTTTGTTTGTCTATGCTGTCAAACGAAATTTGAGTTTCTGTTTTAAGCATTTTGTTTTTTCTTCCGCTTACATTATCTGACACCGCGCTGAAAAATGCATGGTTGGTTGGTTCTTTTATTTCTTCAATGTCGGGTTCTACCTCAGGATTGAAGTATAAGACTTTTTTAATTTTGTTGTCGGCATTTTTCTGAGCTTTCACTGAAGCTGCGCCGAGTAATAAAAAAGTACTGAATGCGGTAAAAAATAATATTTTTCTCATTTGTAATTCGAATGCAAAATTACTGTCTTTTAATGGGATGACATAAAATTTATTAAGAAATTTTTAACATTTTTTTCTATCAATTTTGATACATGGAATCAATAATGTTTTGCCGGGTTAGAAAATAGTTGTAATTTTGCACCCGTTACATAATAATCATTAAACAATATTGGAATGTACTTAACAAAAGAAAAAAAGCAGGAAATTTTCGGACAACATGGAAAATCTGCAACAGACACAGGAAGTGCTGAAGGACAAGTAGCTCTTTTCACTTTCAGAATCAATCACCTATCTCAACACTTAAAGGCTAACCGTCACGATTTCGCAACGGAAAGATCTTTGGTAAAATTAGTAGGTAAAAGAAAAAGTTTATTAGATTACCTTAAAAATAAAGATATCGCAAGATATAGAGCAATTATTGCTGAACTAGGTTTAAGAAAATAATCTACAAAGATTTTCAAATAAGAGCAGTTTCGAAAGAGACTGCTTTTTTTGTGGAATACACTGATAGATAATAAATCACAAAAGTCATAAAAGTTTTAATCTTAAATGATTGAATATAGTAAGTTCGCATAAAAGAAAAATCTGCTTAATTGGTACTATCTGTAAGAGTTTACGTCTTTAAGAATATCCGTTAAATCAACTTTAATTTTTCGGATCACATTCCCCTCTTTCGGAGGGGTGTCAAATCTTCGATTTGACGGGGTGGTTAAAAAAAGAACATCTCATCTGGCAATCTATGGTCAAAAAAATGAGATACTTACACAGTATCTCATTCATTATATAGTTGAATATTAAAAATTTTAATGTCCTGATTTAGCTTCAGTAGTCTTTACATGAGCCAGATACTTGGTACAGTACGCTCCGAAGATCAGAATAACCAGATAGCAGAATACCGGGATAATAAAGGAATGCTGTACTCCAAACTGATCCGCAAGATATCCCTGAAAAATGGGGACAATAGCACCTCCTAAGATTGCCATTACGACTAAAGACGACCCCTGACTGGTGTATTTCCCTAATCCTGAAATTGCCAGTGTATAAATATTAGAGAACATGATAGAGTTGAAAATCCCTATTCCCAAAATACTGTACATCGCCAGTTCTCCGTGATTAAACATGGCAGAAATGAGTAGCACAACGTTCACCGCTGCAAAAATAGACAGTGTTCTTGCAGGAGCTGCTTTTCCAATAAAGAAAGCCACAAAATTAAGCACAATGAATACAAGGAAAAAGCTGATCTGTGCAAAACTAAGATCTACAATACTGAAAATAACAAGGAATACAACACTTGCCGCACCCAGCATATATAAAGCTTTTTTCCCCTGACTTAAAGACTGGTTTAGCGATATAGCCCCCAGAAAACGGCCAATCATGGCACCGCCCCAATATAAGGCAAGATAATTTTTACTGATGATTTCATTAAAACCCATTATCTGAGGCTGCTCCAGAAAGCTGATGATAAAACTTCCTACGGCTACTTCTCCGCCTACATAACAGAACATGGCAAAAACACCGAATTTTAAATGGCTGAACTGTAATGCTCCCCAGCCTTTTACAATTTCCTCTTCCTCTGAAGTCTGAAAAGAAGGAAGTTTCACTCTAGAGATCAGTAAAGCGACCAATAAGAGAATTCCTGCAAAAATAAGATAAGGAATCCTTGTTGCTACTGCACTGAAAGATCCGTCCGGAGCAGAGAAAAATTCAAAAATCAAATGCCCACCAAGTACCGGCGCAATTGTAGTTCCGAATGCATTGAATGCCTGCGTCATATTCAGACGGCTGGAAGCAGATTCTTCACTTCCAAGCAAGGAAACATAAGCATTAGCGGTAATCTGAAGTACTGTAAAGCCAAGTCCTAGTATAAATAGAGCTCCCAAAAAGAGCGGATAATAAGAGAAAGTAGCCGCCGGATAGAAGAGAATACACCCAAACGCTGCCAGAAAAATACCGAATAAAATTCCTTTTTTGTATCCAACCTTATTAATAGGATCTCCTTTGGAAATAGAAATGAAAAAATAAATTAATGAACCAATAAAGTATGCTCCGAAGAAACAGAACTGTACCAGCATCGATTCAAAGAAGGTGAGTTTAAAAAGTTGTTTCAGATAAGGGATCAAAATATCATTCATACACGTAATGAATCCCCACATAAAAAATAGAAGAGTGATGGTGATCAGCGGAATCGTATAATTCCTGCTCTGCGGTTTTACTTCTTTATTATTCATAAACATTTATTTATTTAAAGGAAAGAGATTAATTAAACTCTTTCAGTTGGTTTTCAAATGAAAATCCTCAAACTTTTTTGCCGGCTGCATTTATATTTTGAGAAGCAGGGCAAATATAGGGGAACAACCTTTTTTTCTGCAAATTTTTCAAGTGTTTTTTCTTTAGTTTTTAGCTTTAAAGCTATTATTTGCTTTTTTTGAGACAATAATATTGAACCCATACTATTTTTATACAAAAACAACCTCTTTTTGAGGTTGTTTAAATTATTTTATAAAATAGAATTAATTAACTTTCTAAAACTGATTGATGCATATCATTTTGTAACAAATGAAACTTTGAAGAATCCCCCGTACAGAAAATATTTTTGGAAGATGCTGATGGAATGTATGGACCGTCATAACCAAAAGAATTGCTTAATGAACTCATATGTACATTATTATTATATAAATTATTTATAAATACATCATTAACTCGACCAGGAATATTTTTATTAAACGTATTGGAAATTAAAGATAGAGCGGTCATTGAAGAAGTCTCAAAATAAATATCGTGGTTGGTATTACCTTCAAAATAATTATTAATTAAACTTAGGGCTTCACGGCCGTTAGCTCCGATAAATGTAAATTGCAGACCTACTCCGAAATTACCTTCAAAACTACAGGAATCAAATTTCACAGCATGCCCTGCAATAATGACAGCTCCAAACTTATTATTAATTAAAAAAGTGCAATTCCGGAAATTAAGCAGATTGGGATGAGTAAATCCGTTAGGTACTGCTGTTTTCTCATTGTACATACCATAATTACAAAATTTAGAAACCAAAGAAGAAATCTGGGCATTACAGACATTAACTAATTGGAAACCGATATCAAATAATGAAATATCAATATTATTAACATTTGCACCCACAAAATCCTGAATCAGTAACCCAACTCCATAAAGACTTTCTTTTGTTGGTTTAGTGATTGTAAGGTCGCTGATAGAAAAATGAGGTGGTCTAGAAGGATCTGAAGGACCTTTGATAAATAATGCAACAGAGGTAGGTCCATAGTTTTTAATGACCGAATTCCCTAATCCTTTCCCAATGATCTGAATACGGTTGTTAACGGTTTCCTGCCAGGAGAAATCTAAAAGAAGTCCTTGAGTTATTTTCATTATTCCTACAGGAAGTAAAATATTAAATCCTAATCTGCATGCGTTGTTAAAAGCTGATTGAAGAGCAGTCGTATCATCGTGAATATCGTTAGCCTGTACCCCAAAGATTCTTACATCAAGATCTCCGTTTAACACATCAGTTCTTACATAATAAAAAGGGTTACCGGCAGAATCCATTTTTTTTCTATAGATAATTCCGTCCACTTTTGTGTCATCTATTGTGGTTCCGTCAATCCAAGTGCTTGTTTTCTTGAAATTAACATTTTCATTGGTGTAAGTGTCAACCAACTGTACCAAGCTATCATTGGTGTCAAAATTAGTTGTTGAAAAAAAAACATCTGTAAAAGTCATAATTTTGTTTTTGATGATTAATAAACTAAATTTTAAAATTCGTATAAGAATTTTATGTTATAGCAAAAATATTTGCCCATAGCGACAAAACCTGACGTATTTTTTATTCATTTGAAAATTTAATATATCATTATTATACGCTATATTTGCAGACGAAATTTTAGACGAACTATCAATAATTAAAGCACTCAATACGGAGTGCAACACAAAACAATTTATGAGTATACCTCAAGCAATTACAGAAACGATTACTCTAGCA
>Ga0308164_10001565_pt1 | contig 26235 bp, 30 predicted proteins | sample PhyTR2_FD_201031 | JGI IMG/M metagenome (GOLD analysis project Ga0308164, IMG submission 201031) | Phyllosphere microbial communities from UC Gill Tract Community Farm, Albany, California, United States - DLSLT.R2 | ecosystem: Host-associated > Plants > Phyllosphere > Unclassified | place: USA... | reverse complement strand
CGCCATAGCCTTCGCTTTTGCTCAGCACCCCGAAGGTAGGGTCGGTAAACCAGAGCGTGCCGCTGTTATCGGCCACCACATCGTTCGGGCTGTTCAACCGCTTGCCCTGGTACGTGTCGACCAAGGTCCGCCACTCACCATTGGCCTCCTGCCGCACGATACCGCGCTTGCCGTGAGACGCCGCGACCACACGGCCCTGCGCATCCAGCGTATGCCCGTTCTGGAAGTCGGCCGGTTCCAGCCAGGTCGATACGCCATCCTTCGCTTGCCAACCGCTGACCTTGTTCGCCTTGATATCGCTCCATATCAAACGACCATCCTGCAGACACAGCGGCCCCTCGGCCCACTTCGCCTGATCGGTGAGCAGCTCGACCCGGGCCTTGGCGTCGACCAACTGGCTGAACGCCGGATCGGTGACCACTTGCCGGACAGGCGCCGCTGCAGTGGCTGCGCTGGCAGAACCTGCGACCAGAATCGCGCTGCCCAACAACCAGGACGAAGGGCTCAGGAACAGTTTTTTAAAGGTTGGATTCATGTGTTCAGGTCCGTAGGGAATCAGTAGGCATAGCTGCCGTTGGTACGCTTGTCAGCCGCGCCTGGCTTGAGTTTGATGATCAACTGAACATTGGGTTCATCGCCTACGGTGCGGATCAGGAATCGAGCGCCGATACATCGCTGCAGGAATAACTTTCCGGAGCAGGTAGGTTGGTGAAATTTGAGGTAGTGTTTCTAACGCACCAGACAAGCCCCCAGGCTGGAAATGCAAAACCCTTGTTCATAGACCGAGTGAGCTTTCATGAATCGCCGCAATTTCATTCTAGGCGCCGGCACGGCAGTGCTGATGTTGAAAGTAGCGGCCATTCAGGCCAAAGATCCAACGGCCAACAGTGAAACAGTCCAGCTGTGGAGCGACGTCCCGCCAGGGGGAGGCGGACCCTCGGGCAACCACCTGCTCACATCCCATGGCTCGCTAAGCAACGTCACCCGTCCATACCTACAGATCTTCAGACCCGTCAAACCCAACGGAAAAGCGGTGATTGTCGCTGCCGGTGGCGGGTACAAACGAATTGAACTGGGGATCGAGGGATGGCCCTTGGCGGATTGGCTCACGGAGCGCGGGTACACCGCGTACGTGCTGGCCTACCGCTTGCCGAGTGAAGGCTGGAACGCCGGCAACATCGTCGCACTGCAAGATGCGCAGCGCGCGCTACGCATAGTCCGCAGCCGGGAAAGCCACGTCTCGCTACTGGGTTTTTCAGCCGGTGGACATCTGATGGGTATGACCGCGACGCTTGGCGATTCTCAGACCTATGCAGTGCATGACAGCATTGACTCGATATCCGCCGTGGCTCAGGGAGCAGCGTTGATCTATCCACCTATCACGTTGGAGCGGCCTTATACACATACCTCGACTCACAAGGTATTGGTAGGGCCGGACGCGTCGATGCAAGAAGAGGCTGAGTGGTCTGTGCAGAATCGGGTGACGGGGAGTACACCGCCCGAATTTTTAGTGCAGGCGGAGGATGACTCGGTGGTGGATCCGCACAATACGCTGATCATGGCTGCGGCGTGTCAGCAGCGTGGGGTGGCTGTGGAGATGCATCGGTATGCGACAGGTGGGCATGGGTTTGGGTTGGGGAGGAGGGGGACGGCGACTGGAGAGTGGCCGGGGCGGTATGAAGAGTGGTTGGGGCGGTTGGGGTGATGTGTGATTTGCGTTTTCGCTGAGGTTTTATCAAGTGGGGTGCGGCACCAGGAGTCGAACCGTTGAATAAGTGATTGTTTTAATAGAATTTTTTATTTTTTCGCGTTAATTTATACCTCTTGAAATACCCTCAATTTGTTATCAGTTCTATATTTCCTAGTGTCACCTATAACACATCAACTCGCCCATGGCCGTTCACAGCGAATTTGCGCGCGAGGCTTTTCTCGCCTAGAGGGCTGGATCCGGGCCTCTTGTGCGTCGCTCCATAAGCCTTTTTCAGCGCGTCAGTCGCCATTCTCTCCTTCGGTCCTTTACTGTTTAGGCACTAAGCGGTAGTGTCTGTAGTGGCATTGCGCCGTCATCATCATGTGGGAGCCTGGCCATGGATAGCCAAAGTGAAATCACCCTTTCCAAAAATATATTCGATCAGTCTTATAAATATTATTGGGTCGCCAGACGGTGCTACGGTCAGTTTTTAAGTTCCGGCCTTGGATGAAAATACAAGTATATAATATTTGAAATATCACATGACTGCTACGTGATTACGGTCCAGTTGCGCCGGCCGAAATATAATTACATGTTAATTTGAAGTCGCAGGTATTTGAATCTGAGATTTAAGGTTTAGAGTTATGGCGAAAAATAGTGTCGAAGCAAACTTGCCTCATACAGCGGTTGCGACGTGGGGTGGGTATATATACCAAGGAAAAATTGCGCTGTATCACTGCCTTAGTTTAATGTTGGAGAATTTAACTGATAGTAAAAAATTACTATTGCAGCTTGATAGTATTGATGATTTTGCCATCTTGTTAGATGGTGTGTGTCAGTCCATGCATCAAGTTAAAGCGTATAAAAGCGATGACTTTTCAGCTTATTCCGAGGCGATAAGCGAACAAGTCAAAAAGTCAAAGGCATATCCTGGATGTAAGGTCTTATTCCATGTTTCCAAGGACATTGTCCTTCCCGCTGATTTCAGTAGTGTCTACTCACCTGCAATTTTCTATAATTACAAAAAAGATGCACTAACTGAAAGTTATTGTGCTTTGTCAGAAGTTGACTCGCTATTGGAAAGTCTCATATGCGAATTTTATATTAAATATGAGTCGGGCGCAAAGCATAAAACTGTGCCGGACTATTTACAGTGGTCTAGAAATCTTTTAGAAGATATTATCGTAAGCAAGATAATATCTATGCATGCAGAAATCCAATTTTCCAAAGGGGCAGTTCAGCGTCAGGTTGCTAATAGAGAGAAAATTAGGTTTGTGGATTTTTTCGATATTCTATCTGTCGAGTTAACCTCTGCCATACTTTGTGAAAGTTATTTTTTCTCGGTGATAATTAAAGATATTGGAAATTACTATTCCCATTTTTGCGATGAAAACGACTTGGAAAGTAAAGGTTCAGATAAATTAGCGAAGTGCGTTGCTAGGATTAATAGATTTGATGTCGAAAAACTCAAAGTCTTCATGCGCTCAATCTTGCCTAGTAAAAAAGGACGGTTTAACTCCTTGGCGGAGTACAAGGATGAGTCTGTAAACTCTGATGATCTTCAGTATGGACTATTTAGAATTTTCGATGATTTAGTTGAGCCTGACTTCAATGATGGGACGCGGAATGCAGGTTTTTTCTGGGAGTTTTCTGGGTACAGTTACTACCCGACAGCAATTCACCAGGGCAAGAAGAGTGCCGGTGCTATTTGTAAAAAAATTATCGATAACTCTTTAAAGCATGATGTTGAATTTCTCTATGAAAGTGGAACGTTGATAACCACTGACATAGATGCGGATTCTATATTTTCGGTCGCGAATGTTGGGCCGCGAGGTGGCGCACTTCATGATCATACTAAATTTAATAAATTTAAAGATGTGGCGTTAGTGTCTATTGCTAATTTGCCAGACGGGATTAAGAAATGAAGCAACTCTTAACTGAATTATTCTCTAGGCATAGTTACTCAGAGACGTTGACTGAAGAGTTTAGCCTGTTCGTGCCGGACGATGTTAGTAAGGAAGCCTACTGGCTGGTGGTAGAGTCCTCGCCGCAAGCTGTAATTGAGAACCAGCATTCCTGGTTGACTAAATGCCAAGAGATATACCGGAACCCTGCGGTTGAGAAAAATACGAGCCTAATTTGCATTTGGCCTGTAGAAAAAATCACCGATAAAATTATCTCTGAGGTTCATGCTACGGAGGAGGATTTATTTTTTTTCAAAAAGCATGTGCTTTACCATACAGCTACCGAGATAGCTAGCCTCAATGACAAACTCGGAAAGGATAATGTTGCAGATTTAATTTTGAAATCGGTAAATAATCCTGATGTTTTTTCCAGTTATAAAGAATCTTTGGGCAGTGAAGGCTGGGAGGAGTTACTTTATAGGATAGTCATAAAGCTTGGGTTCATAGATATCGGAGAAGGTGAGCCGGCGGATATAGAAGGACTTTATACTCGACATGTCGAAAAAATTAGAAGCACGAAACAGCCGGAACTATTATCGTTTATTGAGTCCAGCGTGCTTACTTCGAATATTAACGGGTATGATAGCGCCGAGTCTCTATTGAAAGATTTGGTTGATAAGATAGCTGAGGCCGGCCATGAAGTTAAATATTAAGAAGATTGTTTTAAGTAATTTCAAAGCATTTGCGAGTCATAAGTTTGAGATTGGTAGTTGTAATCTGGCAGTCTTGGATGGGCCTAATGGGTTTGGTAAAACCTCTTTTTTTGATGCTGTAGAGTTTCTTCTGACCGGCGATATTAGTCGCTACAATAATTTAGAAAGCTCCGTAGTTGATAAGCGATCGATAGCTTTAGGAAGCCCAATAGTCAATGATCAAGCAGTTGCAGGGGCTGAGATTTCAATTGTGGCGGAGATTGAAACCAGTCAAGGACTGTTCTATTTAAAAAGAAGCGCGAGTAAAGATAAGCTGGATAAAGGGAAGGGGCTTGGATTAAAGCTGTTTAAGCTCTATGAGTTGACCAGTATAGATGACGAGGGGCGGTTGGTTCAGGACGAGGAGTCCTTCTTAGGTGCAATACTTGGGGCCGGGTATCTTCGAGATTTCAAGCTTTTTCATTATGTTGAGCAAGAAGATAATACGGCAATTTTAAAAAGTAAAGCTTCGACTAAGCAGCAGAAAATTGATCATTTGTTTGATGTGGGGGACTACAGAGAAAAAATAAAAAAAATTGATAGTGCAAAAGAGTTGGTCGCCAGCCTAAAGACAGCTGCGAAAAAGGAGGACTTAATTTCGCGCAAAGCAGAGATTGAGCAATTGCATCGCTCTGTTAGTGTTGGGGCTGAAAATGTAATTGAACCTTATCAAAGGTTAATCTTCACTACTCATCAACCTTGGGACCATGAAGATATCGCAGTCAAATCGTCAGTTATAGCTACATGGATAGGCGATGAAGGGACATTAAATAGGCTTAGGAAATTTACAGAGAAAGTAGATAATTTTATCAGTTTCAAATATAACTCTAGGATTGATAAAGTCCTAAAGCCGAAGCAGGAAGCGCTTGAAAGTCTACTGAGGTTTGGTGGTCGTCTGGATTCGATCGCAATATATAAAGATGATGTCGCTCTTTTTGACTTAGGTGTGGATTTTTTAAGTAAATTTGAAAGCGGGATTCCTTCGGCTTTAAAGAAGATTTAGAATTTGAACCTGATGTGTTTGATGGTTTTGGTTTTGAATTGAGTTATAATGATTTTTCACAGGCTGTTGCTGAAATAAAGTTAGTTGTTGAAAACTCAAATTCCATCGAGCTTGCTTATAATGACTTGAAGTCTGCTCGAGATTTATTTGTATCCAAGTACTCATCTGAACATATTAGTCATGACGATGCCAGCTGTCCTGCATGTGGTTATGACTGGAAATCGTACGATGAATTACTGCGCCACATGGAATCCCAAAAGTTAGCTCTAGAGACCCTTGTCGATATTAATGGCGAAGCGCTGAAGCGAAACATAGAGCGATTTGAAAGTAAATTCTTAGGTCCTATTTGCCGAATTATAATAGAACACGCTGCTATCCATAAAGACTCTATAGATTATAAGAAAAAAATTGCCTCGCTCCGCGAGGAGCAGGTCTCGTATTTGCGTAAGCTGGTGCGGGCATACTTATCTTATGGTGTTGATTTAACACCTTTCTACTGTACAACCTTTAACTTGCAAGAGTCTTTGGGTGTTAATAAAATTGGAGAGGTTGTTAGTGCTTTGTATCGCGTTGTCGATCATGATGCTATTGATGAAGATTTTCAAGAAATTTTTGAGCAAGTATTTTTGGAGGATGATAACTCGGCTTTAAGCCTAGAGTTGGATTCGATTGATAGAAAAATCTCCTATGTAAAAGCTGCTTATAATAGAAGTATTTACAGCGACATCAAGGATAAGGAAAAATCCTATGGCGTGGCGGAAGATACTTACAAGAAAGCCATTTACATGGATAAGGCTCTAAATAAGCTCAGGGATATTTATAATGAGAATTTAAATTCTTATGTGGCGTCAATTGCTAAAGGCATCGAAGTGCTATTTCACATATATTCTGGGCGGCTTTTGCAAAACTTTCAAAGCGGGCTTGGGATTTTTATCGAAACAGATGGTAAAAATCTGTCATTTCGGGAGAATCCGAAAAAATTGCATGACGTAATATTCTCTATGAGTTCAGGGCAGCTTTCTTCATTGGTGCTTTCGTTTACGCTTGCTTTAAATAAGAGGTACGCAAGGAACGCTATTTTGTTAATTGATGATCCTGTTCAAACTCTAGACGATATAAATGTCGCTGGTTTTGTTGATTTGTTAAGGGCTGAATTTTCAGATAGACAAATAATTCTTTCCACGCACGAAGATGAAATGTCGGCTTATATGCAATATAAATTTAAAAAATATAATTTAGACGCTGAGGGTTTAGATTTTAAAAAAGTCTTTGTAGTTAATTGATAGCTCTGGTTTTTATTTGTGCGTCCCTCTGTCGTTATGGGGGCCATCCTAGATGGTCTCCATACTTTTGAAAATTAAGTGCTATTGTGAGTGGCTGGCTTTGCTAATGTTTTTGAATTTCCAAGACTTCCCTAGGCGAAGCGTGATTAAGGTTATCGTCAAAATGTAGTAATGGCGCGTTGATTCTGCGCGCTGGTTAACGTACTTACTTAAGAACCAGGCAAGATGTTTTCGCCGCCAAGTCCACGGGTTTTCTCTGTTCCAGCGCACAGCAATAGCTGTTTGGATGGCTTTTGCTTGGTGTAGATGGCGCTGACGTGTCGACTGCGATCCGCTCATGACACCCTCAGGAATACCTCCATATCGAACTGTTCGCTCATGTTCGGCCACCGATGTATGCAGAAACTACGTCGATACGACCGTGACCCAGCTCATAGCTGATTTGTGCGCGTGCCTTCTGATCGAGGGGTTGGTCGATCTGGTAGCACCTTCCTCCTTTGATTGGCGAAAGCTGGTTTGTAATCTGCTCATACCGCTCGCATGCGTAGGCCGCCCGCAATTCGTGAAATCCCTTGAGGTGGTGCGCGTGAAGGATGCCCCGTGCAGGGCGGACGATCCGATGTTGAAAGTCTAGATAGCTTTCGTTCAGTGCAAGCAAGTTGCCGCTGCCGAGGGGAGAGGCTTGCTCGGCGTACGTGAGCGCTTCACGAATATAATCATTCATCCAGATCCAACGAGGCGCTGAGGCACCCGAGCGACCACCCTTGGTGCCATCTTGGATGTTAATTTTGCCATATCGGTGGGCCTCTCTCTGCAGTCGAGGAAGATCAGCCAAAATGGCCTCTCGCAAGCGCATGCCGGTGGCTCGCGCCAGCAGAACAATTGCGGCCGCCCGTTGCAGATGACCGCGGCAAAGCACATCGGCAATCTGCTTAACCTGCTCGCGGTCTTGCCCCTGCGGCACCGACTGCCGAACCCCGCTGCGCTGCATCCCCAACGCCTTGCTCGGACTAGGCACCTTCACATACTGATCACCGCGAAGCGCAGCCATGCTCCGGTTCACACTGGAAATACGGTTCTGCCCCGTACTGACTGCAAGCTCACCCCGCTCAACCTGACCACGAACGTGCGCCGCGTAATCAGCCAACACCTGCCGATCAATCCGCCGTGCATCATTCACCCCAGGCCCATCCTCCGACCGGCACCACTTCACGAACGCCTGCCACCGATCCGCATGCGCGATCTGCTCGGCAATGATCACCGCTGCATTCGCTGGCGACACCGCGAGCCGGTTGAGCGGGGCGCGCCGGCACTCGTTGATCAGGGCGCGCTGTTCAGGGTCTGGTACCGGATCGGTGCCGTTGGCGTCACCCACCCCCATGTGCGTAATGGTCCAGGGCTTGCCCTGGGCGTTGGCGGCCGCCAGCTTGCGCGCGCCCAAGGTGGTCAGCAGGGCATAAAATTTCGAGGCTTTATTGATCATGAGGGCGAGTCCTCGAGCAGGGAAGGCGGGTAGACATCGATCTCGTCGCCCTCGTAGACGATGATCCCGGAGTACAGCACCCCAGGCGTTTCCAAGCTGATGGCCAGGTCGGTGAGGTGGCGGCTGACCGGCTTGGCGTCATCGATTAGCCAGGTCAGGTGTTGCTGCATCTCTTCGCTGATGCCGCCTTCCAGCACGCCGATGCGCAACGAAAACGTGCCGGGCTCGCCCAACGGCTCGGTCTGCCACCATTCCTCGACCTGGATCAGATACCCCAACGGTTCCACCACCCGACGCAGCGCGCCGATCGTGCCCTTGCGCGCGTGCAGGAAGTACGAGGCGCGGATCACCTGGCGCTTGGTGGACTCTGACCAGGTCGCGTCCCAGCGGTCCACCGAGAAGGCCCAGGCCAGGTACGGCAGCAGGTCGACCGGGCAGCGGTCCGGGTTGACCAGGTCGCGGATCTGCACCGGCACGCGGTGGATCTGCGCGGCGGCTTCGGCGGCAAGGCGCTCCAGGGTGAGCGCGTTGGGGGCAGCAGGGCGGTCACGCCAGCACCCCGCGCGTTAGCGTGTAATGGGTGCAGTACGCGGCCTGGGCTTGAGTGGGGTTGAGGTCGGTCCAGCCCTGCAGCTGCACCTTGCGCACGCCTTCGACATGCAGCGCCGCGTGCAGGGCGGAAGTCGACACCTCCACGCCCAACCGCCGCCGCTTCGCCAGAAAGTCTTTCAGGCTGGCCTCGGCCGCCGCCATCACCGGGTCGGCCTCCGGGCCCACCGTGGCCAGGTAGAGCACGGCATTGATCACGTAGGGCAGGATCTCAGCGCCCTGAACCACCAGGCGGTCGGCGACGGGGCGTCGATCGTCATCGCTCAGGTACGCGTACACCGCGTCCACCACCGATTGATCCACGCTGCCGTCGCCCAGGGCGCCCTGCACCGTGACCACCACCGTTGCCGGCGACGGGCTCTCGGCCGTGGCGTCGGCCACCCGGCCGTCGGCACTGCGCGCGTGCAGGATGTAGCTGTTGCGCGGGCCGGCCGTGGACAGACCTTCCCACGCCAACTGGGCGCGCTCGCGCAGGCTGTCGTCGGCTTCCATGATCGCGGCCACGGGCGGCACCGCTTTCGGATCGGCGGGCCGCACCACCAGGCGCGCCACGTTCACGTTCGCCGCCACCTGGTCCAGGTCCTTGCCCTGCGCCTTGGCCAGCAGGGTCGCCAGCGCCGCCTCATTGACCCGCTGGCGCCACAGCATTTCACGGTAGGCGTTCTCCTGCAGCAGCTTGGTCAGCGGTTCGGACTCCAGCGCCAACGTCGCCGCCACCTCGGCCCGCTGCTCGGCGGGCCACAGGCTCACCGCGTACGCCTTGCGCTCGGCGAGGATCTGCTCGAAATCGATCTGCTCGACGAAGGTCGGGTCCGGCAACTGGCCCAGATCGATCGGGGTAAACGCCTTCATACGTGCGCCCCCAACGCCAGCGGCACACGCAGGCTCAACGGTTCATGGGTATCAACCTTGGTGCCCTCGATGTCCAGCTGCGCTTGGCCGCTGAGGCCGTCCAGCTGCAGCTGCACACGGCTGAGGCGGATCCGCGGTTCCCAGCGCATCAGCGCCATGGCCGTCGCGGCATAAGCCAGCAGGCGAGTGCTGTCGTTGACCGGCCAGTCGATCAGATCGGCCAACTGGCTGCCGTAGTCGCGCCGCATCACCCGCGCGCCGATCGGCGTGGTGAGGATGTCGGCGATCGACTGGCGCAAGTGCGCATCGCCGCTCAAGGCGCGGCCGGTGGCAGCGTTCATGCCGATCATGGGACAGGTCCGTCGGAGATGCTGGTGCCCTTCTGGATGCCGGCGGTCTTGTGAGTGGTGAGGCTGATCCTCTGCTCGCCGGCGATCACGTCTTGAGTGGCGGTGATCAGCCCGTCGACCTCAAGGTCACCGATCAACCGCATACCGCCCGGGGCGGTGGCCACGATCTGACCGCCAGCCGGGAGGGTGGCGGTGAGCGTGTGGGTGGCGGTGTCGTAGTCAACGACGGCCCCGTCGCGGTACCGGCGGCGGTGGCGGGTCGGGCTGTTGTCCGGCGCGGGGTAGCGATCGCTGTACAGGCCAATGAGGACGAATCCGGATTCCGGGTTGCCGGAGGGGGAGAGGATCAGGCATTGCTCGTCTAAGGCCGGTGGATCCCACTCTGCATCTTCTCCAGCACGAAGTGCGAAGAATGGAATCCAGCCTGTAATTAGACCGCCGGTTTCTACACGGCAACGAGGGGAATCTAGATCGAGTTCGGCGATGGTGCCGGCTCGGATCAGGTTTTCAAGACGCCTAAGGGTATCGGGAAAATAATTCATAGAGCGGATGGTAGGCTTGGTTTAGACCATCCGTATTCGCAAAGGATTGTGCGTGATAGTTATACAAACGGCTTAGTCAGGTGATAAGTGAAACTAAAAATTAGCGAGTAATTTTTAGTTTCAAAAATAGCTGGATGCTAGAACTCTAACGCAAGGTCTTATCCAAGGTGAAGATTACAGTATGGTGTATGTCGTTCACCAGGTTGGCATTGCTTGCAAGTATATCGCCAGCGTGCTTCTTAAATTCTGAAAGGGTCTCTATATCTCGGAGAATGGCAGTTAGAACAGCAGACTGACACCTGTAGGTGGCTAGCAAAACAATCTGGTCATACCGTTCCAAATCATGTGCCGTGAAATCCATACTTCTAAAACCGGAATGTACCGAGTTATTGCGAAATTCCCGCATACTATCAACATCATTTATAAGTTTTTTCTGCCAGAATTTGTACCTGGGGTGTGACTCCAGCACTGAAATTATGCTTGGGTCTAGGCTTTGTTTGCTTTTCCAGTTCGGAAAACCAAGAAAGCATCTAAGGAGTCCTCCGATCTGGTCTAATTCCGATTCTTTAAGTAGTGCCTCTAAGCAAAACCAGTAAAATAGAATTCGAAGTTGTGGGTTTTTCTCGTGTTTGCTATGTCTGCTCCAGTGCAGTGATCTTAGATATCTGTTTTTGAGCTCAGTGTTTTTGGCTAGTACGAAGTGTATCCAGTCTCTCCGTTGGATTTCATGCCGTCTCATCAGAAAGCTCATCGAGTTTGAGTAGGGCTTCTTGATGGGTAGGATCACACCAGAATCTAGATCTTTAATAAATCCCACACCGGACGTATTAAAACTCGAGGTTGGAAACTCTATAAATTTTAGATCCATGATCAACGCGAATTTAGCGTCAGCTTCCATTACAGCATCTTCTGAAGATGCACAGTTGACAATGGTTGCTATCCTGGCGCAAACCTGATAGTGCTCGAAATCGACGTGATGATCTGTAGAGGATTCCTTAAGTGCTTCTATTTCAAACGCGTTATCTGATTTATAGGATCGAAGCTCTACACTTTCATAGTATAACGTCGTTGGAATATATATGCTGTCAGGATCAAGAACTTTGACTACGAGGTAGTTAGGCATAGAGGCGCTCGCTAATCACGTCCGCTAATTTCTGAATTAGTATCTTTTTAATGCAGTCATTCCCCTCTGGAGAAGGTTTAATGTTATGAATGTAGAAGTGCCGAACCATTGGGATGGCGATAAGTGGTTCCTTAGACTCAATGCATAGTTGTAAGATTGTCGTAATGTGTTGCTCTTTCAGCTTTTTTGAGAGTAATATCAGAGCGGTTTTTACATAGTTGGTTTTGTCACTTACAGAGATGTAGTAGCGAAGTCTAAACCATTCCAGGTCAGTAGGAGAGGGACGAGCCTCCATGAGAAGAGAGTCATACTTCTCAACAAGTCTATTGTCGAACAGTGCTATGCCAAGATTGTAACCAAGTCTAATGGTCAAAATGTGTTTTGGTTTGAGCGCCTCTAGTTTTGCAAAAAAATATGCTGACTCTATATATTTCTGGTTGTCGTAAAGATATGAAATGTATGATGTAAGACGCTTCGCGTACTTGGTGTGCGCTGGTGGGGTGTCCCTAAATAGTTTCTCAGTTACATCCATGAATTTTATTCCCAAGACGGATAACCTATAATTTTGATGTCACAAAATTTTGCCGCTAGAGGGGGTCGAATATGGATTGCCCGCTGTAGGCAGTTTATACCAGGACTTCCAAAAGAATGTCTTTGAAATTTCTCAAATCGGACTTGGTGAAACCGAGCAGCTCTCGTGCGCTGTACGGCACCACGCGCTGACCGTGTGCTGGGCTGTCGCGTAAACCGGAATGATGAACCCTGGCTATGCGAGCAGCTCGCCCAACAAATCCTACTGTCAACTCCTGGCTGGAATGCTCAGTCCGCATATGCCGCACACCGCGCAGCTTTCTGAACATTTGCGCTTTGACCCTACCCCTCTTTGCCTTTAGCTCTCGACGCTTGCGAGGCTCGTAAGGCTTCCCATCTGGTGAGCGCTGCAGCGCAATGCGCTTCTGTTGATCGCGTCGTAGGTTTCGCGCCATCGTACCCAATAACTTCCGCCGCTCCCCCGGCTCAAGCTTCGCCAACAAAGCCCCAGCCCACTCCTCGAGCACATCCAACTCATCCCTCATATTCCACCCCACGTCGCCAGCAACTCACCCTTCAAATACAGCTCCAGCGACCGCAACGTAAACGGATCAAGGTCCACCACCGGCTCGGCCGGGTGATCCACCGACAGCGCCCCATCCTCCAACGTTTTCACCACCACGCGCTCGGTCAGCGGCAACTTGATCGACAGGTCGACCTTGCTGTTGTCCAGCACATCCGCCTCGAAGCCGATCGCTTCCTTGCCGCGCACCAGGTTCTCCATCAGCTCGCGCTGGTTGACCTGGACCCAGGCGAACAGAGGGATGGCCACCGCATCGGGGTGGCCGGCGTAGTCGGTGAGGATGATGTTCAAGGTGTAGCTGTATTCGAACGACAGCCCGTGGGCCACGGTGCTGCGCAGGGTGCCGTTGTCGATGAAGATCATCAGCCGGTCGGGGTTGTGTTTGAGTTCGGGGATCAATCTCAAGAAATATTCGCGCAGCGAGCCGGGCTTGTTCATGGGTTGGCGGCCTGTTGGTGACGGAAAATCATGTCGACCTGGGCGGCGCAGTCGGCCCAGGCGGCTTCGAGGCTGTCCTGGTCGCCCAGCAGCTGGCCGTTATGGCGCGGGGCTGTCGCCGGTAGGGTGCAGGGGGTCACGGCCGGACAGCCAGTCACGATAAGCGTCGGCGCCGGTGAGGGCGGGGCGCTGGCGCAGCCGAGCAGCAGCGTCAGGCAGAGGCTGTTCAGCCCAATGGCGAAGTGCGGTGTTTTCACGGGTGAGGGTCTCAAGCTGTCGTTGGCGCGTAGCCAAGGCGGTGCGCAGGTCGTTTTGCATCAGGCGCAGGTGCACCTGGGATGCGCGTTCATCGCGCAACACATCCCGCAAACCGGCAACCTCAGCGGCGGTGCGCTCGGCTTCGGTACGGGTGGCCTCCGCTTCCTGCAGGGCCAGTTCCGCGCGGTCCTCCGCAACCTTGAGGCGCAGGCTCTGCGTCCACAGCAGCAGAGCCAAAGCCGCCAGCAACGCTGCGCCAAGCAGCACTTGGCGTAGCAGGCTCATGCGGGCACCAGGCACCCGGCCGCGTGCCGTTCATAGGCCCGCTCCAACCGGATGTCATACAGATTTCGCTGGTACGCCGGGCCGTTGTAGCCCTTGGCGAACACCGCCCATTTGCGTGCCTTGAGCGCCCTGTGCAGGGCAGGATCCGCTTCGATGAAGCGCACGAAGGCTTCGAACTGTTCGTTCTCGTTCAGGGCCATGCGCTGGGTGAAGTCCTGGACGCTGGCATAGCCCAGGCGTTCGGCGTGGTAGCCCATGACTTGGAAGGCGCCCCAACTGGTCGACTCCAGTGCGCAGTTATCATCAATGAGCCGCGCGTTGGCCAGGCGCTGGTGCTCGGCGCTGCCGCCGGCATAGCCACCCGGTCGCGGGTTGACCAGGTTCGGGTGGCTGACCAGAAGCGCGGCCACCTCGTCCTCGGGAAGGCGCGCCATGCCCAAGCGGCGGTGCATGACGTGGCGCTCGAACAGGATCGATGGCTTGCCGTTGGCCAGAAAGCCCTCGCCCTGGCTTTCCACCTCGTTGACGGCCATCACGGTGGCCAGGTCCAACCCCAGGCGATCGGCGGCGGCAACCAGCGATCGCTGCTGCAACAGGTGCGCACAGTGTCCGCCGCCGAGGGCGGCAAGGGTCTTGGGTCCGGCGATGCCATCGGTGACCAGGCCGACTCCGCCCTGGAAGGCACGTACGGCGTCCTCGGTGGAATCGCCGAACAGGCCGTCCGGATACAGATCGGCGCCGCGCTGGTTGAGGCGCTGCTGCAGCAACAGCACCGCCTGGCTGCGTTCGCCGTGGCGTAATAGGGTCATGGTTGTTCCGCCTTGCGTTTGAAGAATTGAGCGGCCATCGCGCGGGTGCCTTCGACGCCCAGCAGGCCGATGACGCCGCCGAAGAACGGGCCGGTGCTGCTGGGGATCCCCACCAGCGTCAGCCCGTGGCTGGCCGCCAGCGCCAGGGCGCCGCACAACGGCGCTTCCAGGGCCACGCGGCGCCAGTTGCCGCCGCCGTAGACGACTCGAAGCGCCGCAATGAAGGCTGCCAATGCCCCGGCGTACAAGCCGGGCCAGTTATGCTCCAGCCAGGTTGCGAACCAGGCCAGGTTGTCCGGTTTGTCAGGCATCTTGTTCATTCCGCTGTCCGGTGGTGGGGGTGGAAGCCGGTGGAGTCAGTCCCATAGGTTCACCATTGAGCGCTGCTCGGCCTGGGGCGGGGCATCCGGAAGGATGACCGGGGTACCGTGAGGCAACACCGGGCCCAGATCCGCCAGCCCGGGGTTGGCCAGCAGCACCGCTTCGGTCACGCCTGCGGTACGCCCGTAGAAGCGCCAGCAGATTAGGTCGACCGTGTCGCCTTGCCGTGCGAGCTGGACGGCCATCAGATCAGCTCGATGGTCGAGTGCGGGGTGCCCAGCAGATTGCGGATGGCAAACCGCGCGTCGCGCCGGAACTCGTCCACGGACGGGGTCAGCTCATCGGCCTTTTTGTGGCCGTCGCCGGTGCTGTCGAAGCTGCGATACCGCTCGGCCAATTCGGCGCCGACGGTGCAATACACGGCACGTTTGTACTGCCAGACCCACTGGCTCTCCCCCTGGATCTGCGCCGCGGGCACGGCCGCCAGGGTGCGATAGCCACCCCCCAGATGAACGGCCTTCAACCTCTGCAACTCGGCATTGATCTCGATCAGCGCATTGACCGTGGCCACCTCTAGGCGCGCGTCGGTGATGCTGCCGTCCAGGCGGATCGAGGCGCGCAGCACGGCGCCATCGATGTCAGGCCAGAACCCGTCGTTGGTGATTGGGAAGGACTGGGTCGGCGTGCCGCCGGCAATGAATCCACTCATGTTCAGCACCTCAGTCGGCGGTGGCCGGGGCGTTGCAGTGCAGCGATCAGGTCACTGGCTGCTCGGCCCCGGGCCGCCGGGCTCGCGGGGTACGCTCGGTCAGCTCCCGATGAGGGGAGCAATCTTTTTCAGCAGGCGCTCGGCGCCTTCCAGATCCTTCTTGCCACCGCAGCTGGTGTTCAGCTCGATGGCGCGTTTGAGCAGCTCGATGGCGGCGCTGACCTGGCCGGGTTGGCCAGACTGCTCGGGCGTTAGGCCCAGCAGCGTGACGCGGCCGGTGGCCAGGTAGAGCTTGGCGCGGGCCTCGTCGGGCATGTCGTGATCATGGGTCAGCTCGACCGTGCGGTGCAGCATGGCCAGGTCGAATGTGCCGCCGGCCTTCAGCGCCAGCAGCGCGGCTTCGGCCACTTCTTCGGCGATCAGGCATCCGCTGGTACGCTCGAAGCGGTCCGGCATCAGCAGGCCGTGCTCCATCACGTAGGCCGCCAGGTCGAGTGCGCCGGCGAAGTCGCTGGCATCGATGCGCCAGAGCATCACCGTGGTCAGCACTTCGTCCTGGGCGCCGCGGCCGGCCTCGATCACGCCCTGCACATAGGGTTCATAGGCTGGCAGCAATTGGCGCTTGAGCGCGCATTTGCCCTCGACGGACTGGATCTGCTTGAGGCGCAGACGGTCCTGCAGCAACTGGGCCATCTGCAGTTCGTAGGCGTTGGCGCCTTCCATGCTCTGCTCGGGGCCTACGGCTTCGGCGGCGGCCAGCGCCGCAGTGGTGCGCTGGAAGTGGCGACGGCAGGGGTTGCTCATGGCATTGCCTCACTTACCGACCAGGTCGATGTTCTCGGCCAGCGCCGCGCAGCCCAGGTCCTCGATCACGTAGGCTTCGTTGACCGACTCGAAATTCTCCACGCGATCACGCTTGGCGTTGTCGACCACCGTGCGGCGGCGGGTGCCTTCCTGCCAATACACCGACAGGTTGTCCAGGCGCGTGACCATCAGCCCGTTGGCCGGGAAGTAGGGCACGCGCACGGCGGGCAGGTTGCCGATGCGTTTCTGACTGGTGACGATGTCGGCGGCCAGCATCTCGCTGGGGTCGAGCTTCTGGTTGATGATGGGGAAGTACTTGTCGGCCAGCAGTTGCCGACCGCACACCACCACCAGCTCGGGATCTTCCTGATACCAGGGCTCGATGAACTCGGCGACCATGCTGAACACCAGGGCGTCGAGGTTGGCGAAGTCCTTGCCGTCGCCGATCACGATCTTGCCGCTGTCGGGGGCCACTTCCTTCAGCACGCGGGCGGCGTTCTCCAGGCGCATCTTCTGCAGCCAGCCGACGTTCACGTCCTGCAGCAGCGGGTTGGTGGCGGCGTTGGAACTGTCGGCGCGGCTGATGCCGTTCCAGCCGATCATGATCCGGCTTAGCGCCATCAGCTTGATGATCGCGTCACGGATACGCGCCTGAAAGTCCGGAAACTTGGCCCAGGCGTCGAGCTTGGCGTAGCGCAGGTGGGTGTCGAAGTTGGTCTGCGTACACAGGTAGCCGCGGTCGTCGAGGGTGCTGGGGTCGCGGGTTTCGCGGTCCTTCGCGGTGGTGTCGGTGGTCCCGGCGATCGGGCCGGAAATGCCCAGGCCGATCTTTTCGCCCATCTGCTCGTTGACGCCGTAGATGTTGATGCGGCGCAGGAATTCGCTGGATTCCTGAATACGGGTTTCCAGCTTCTGGGTCACGGACGGCGCCGTGGCGAATTTGGTGGTGACATCGGGCACACCGTGCAGCTGGGCGAGTTGCTGCAGGTAGGCGTTGTACAGGCGGCGGGTTTCGTTGCGCATGGGTTGCTCCGTGGCGATGGGGGTTTCAGCAGTCGGTGAGCTGCTCGCCGCGGCCACCCGTGGCCGGTGGGCGCTGGGTCTGGTGCGGGTCGGCGGTGGTGCTGAGGGTCTGTTTGAGTTCGCGCAAATCCACGCTCAGCCGTTGGTACTGGGTGGCGAGCTCGGCCACTTTGGTCTGTTCGCCGGCGAGCAATTCGCCCTGGCCCTGGACGTGCTCGGCCAGGGCGGTGACCGCCTCGCCCACCTGGGCAAACTCGGCGTCGACCTGCGCGTCCTTGCCCTTGATCAGCTCCCTGACCTTGGCGAACAGCGCGGCGCCGGCAGAGGGCTTCTGCTCGTACTCTTCGAACTCCAGCGTGACCTCGATGGCGGCCGTGAACAGGTTGTCCGGGTGCTGCTTGCGGGCGCTGTACGGGTTGCTCTCCGGGTGCTGAGCGGCGAACGACAGCACCTCGGTGCCCAGGCTGGACGGGCTGTCGGTCACGCCCAGGCCGACCAAGTAGGCGCGGCCGGTGTCGGCAAACTTTTCCGCAATCTCGACGCTGGTGTAGATCTTCTGCTTGGCCTTGGTCATGGAGACCAGGTCGGGCGTCGGCTCGATCTGCGCGAACAGCGCCCAGCGCATCTCGCCGTCGACCTCGACTTCCTCGGCCTTCACCGCAGTGACATCGCCATAGGCACGGAACGGGCTGTCGGCCAGCGTACCGCGAATGTGCTCCATCCAGATGCGTGCGCCATACAGCGTGGGGCTGTAGCTGGCGGCCATTTCCTGGATCCAGGTGGGTTCGATCTTGCGGCCGTCGGAGGTCGCGCCGGCCGTGGCGACGCGGAACCACTTGGAGCGGAATTTCTTCATTCGGGATGTCCTCGGTGCAGGGCAGTGCGTTGAGGTGCATCGTCGGCAGTGCACGGCCGGGCGGCAACGCGGGCCGGTTGTAGTCCTGTTTCCTACACCCAACCCCACTACGCCCCACGCGCGCGCGGCGTCAGCATCGCCGCCATGACTGCCGTGTTGCCCGCACCCATCCGCGATAACCGTCGCCAGGCGAAATTCCTTTACTGGACCGGCCTGCGCATTTGCGCGATCGCTGAAATGCTCGAGGAAAACGAGAAGACCGTGCACGCCTGGAAGACCCGCGACGAGTGGGACCGGGCCGACAACGTCGAACGCATCGGCGGCGCCCTGGAGGCTCGACTGGTGCAGCTGATCCTCAAGGAGGGCAAGACCGGCGGCGACTTCAAGGAGATCGACCTGCTGCACCGCCAGCTCGAACGCCAGGCGCGCATCGAGCGCTTCAAGGGCGGCGGTACCGAGACGGACCTGAACCCCAAACTGGCGGCGCGCAACGCCGGGCCGAAGAAGAAGGCGGCTCGCAACGAGTTCGACGAAGGGCAGATCGAGCTGCTCACCGAGGCTTTTCGCGATGGCTGTTTCGGCTACCAGCTTGACTGGTACCGGGCGGGCAACCAGCGTACCCGGGCGATCCTCAAGAGCCGTCAGATCGGTGCAACCTACTACTTCGCCCGCGAGGCGTTTCTCGATGCGCTGGTGACCGGGCGCAATCAGATTTTCCTGTCGGCCTCGAAGAACCAGGCGCACATTTTCAAGGCCTACATCCAAGCCTTTTCCCGTGAGGTGTGCGGGGTTGAGCTGACCGGCGACCCGATCATCCTGGCCAACGGCGCCGAGCTGCACTTCCTTGGCACCAACGCCCGGACCGCCCAGGGCTATCACGGCAATTTCTACTTCGACGAATTTTTCTGGACCTTCAAGTTCAACGAGCTGAACAAGGTCGCCAGCGGCATGGCGATGCAGAAGCGCTACCGGCGCACCTACTTCTCCACACCCTCGAGCATGGCCCACGAGGCCTTCACGTTTTGGACCGGCGAGCGCTTCAACAAGGGCAAGCCGGCGGCGCAACGGCTCAAGCTGGACGTGTCCCACGAAGCCCTGCAGCAGGGGCGGCTGTGCGAGGACCGGATCTGGCGGCAGATCGTCACCATCCTGGATGCCTCCGAGCGCGGCTGTGACCTGTTCGACCTCGAGGAGCTGCGCCTGGAATACAACGCCGAGGCCTTCGCCAACCTGCTGATGTGCCAATTCGTCGACGACGGCGCGAGCATCTTCCCGCTCAACGTCCTGCAGCCGTGCATGGTCGACAGCTGGATCGAATGGGCCGAGGACTACAAACCCTTCGCCGCCCGGCCGTTCGCCGATCGGCAGGTGTGGGTGGGTTACGACCCCGCCGAAACCGGCGACAGCTCCGGGCTGGTCGTGGTCGCACCACCCTTGGTGCCCGGCGGCAAGTTCCGCGTCCTCGAGCGTCACCAGTTCCGCGGGATGGACTTCGCCGCACAGGCCGAGGCCATCCGCCAGATCACCCAACGCTATTGGGTCACCTACATCGGCATCGACATCACCGGCATGGGCTCCGGCGTGGCGCAGCTGGTGCGCCAGTTCTTCCCCAACCTGACCACCTTCAGCTACTCGCCCGAAGTGAAAACCCGCCTGGTGCTCAAGGCCTACGACGTCATCCACAAAGGACGGCTGGAGTTCGACGCCGGCTGGATCGACATGGCCCAGTCGCTCATGGCCATCCGCAAGACCGTCACCGCCAGCGGCCGCCAGTTCACCTACACCGCCGGCCGCACCGACGAGACCGGCCACGCCGACCTGGCCTGGGCGCTTTTCCACGCATTGCAGAACGAACCGCTGGAGGGGCAGACCGCCACCAACACCGGGTTCATGGAGATCTATTGATGAACGACAGCCCAGCCCATCTGCCAGTACCCGCCTCCCGCATGGAGGCCTTCACCTTCGGCGAACCCACCCCGGTGCTCGACGAGCGCGGCATCCTCGACTACCTGGAGTGCTGGTCCAACGGCCGCTGGTACGAGCCGCCCCTCTCGTTCGACGGCTTGGCCAAATCCTCCCGGGCCAGCGTGTTCCTGCAGTCGGGCCTCAATTTCAAACGCAACATGCTCGCCCGCACCTTCATTCCCCACCGGCTGCTGTCGCGCCAGACCTTCGAACAATTCGCCTTGGACTGGCTCTGGCTGGGCAACGCCTACCTGGAAAAACAGCGCAACATGCTCGGCCAATCGCTGGGCCTGCAGCCGGTCCTGGCCAAGTACATCCGCCGCGGTACCGAGCCCGGCAGCTACTACCAGGTGCGCAACTGGAAGGATGAACATGCGTTTCTTCCCGGCTCCATCTGCCACCTGCGCGAGGCCGACATCAACCAGGAAATCTACGGCCTCCCCGAATGGCTCCCCGCGCTGCAGAGCGCCTTGCTCAACGAGTCCGCCACGCTGTTCCGCCGCAAGTACTACAACAACGGCAGCCACGCCGGTTTCATCATGTACATGACCGACACCGCCCAGAACGAAACCGACGTAGCTGCCTTGCGTGCAGCCCTCAAGTCCGCCAAAGGCCCGGGCAACTTCCGCAACCTATTCATGTACGCCCCGGGCGGAAAAAAGGACGGCATCCAACTGATCCCTGTTTCCGAAGTGGCCGCAAAAGACGAATTCAGCTCAATCAAAAACATCAGCCGGGACGACATGCTCGCCGCCCTCCGGATACCGCCGCAGTTAATGGGCATCGTCCCGCAGAACGCGGGTGGGTTTGGCTCGATCAAGGAAGCGGCGCAGATCTGGGCGATGAACGAGCTGGAGCCGATTCAAGCGAGGTTAAGGCAGGTGAATGATTGGGTGGGGGAGGAGGTGGTGCGGTTTGCGCCTGTTGGCGCTTTGGACGCCCATTAACCCATACAAGGCCTGGGCGGTAGTTGGCCGGGCCGTCGTCTCGACGAAGTGTTGTTATCAAGGATCTTGAATGTCAGCTCCGATTTTCCCCTGGATGGGCGGCAAACGCCGTATGGCCAAACACATCCTCCCCGAGTTTCCCGAACATGAGTGCTACGTGGAACCCTTCTGCGGCGGTGCCGCGCTGTTCTTCATGAAAGAGCCCAGCCGGATTGAGGTGATCAACGATTTCGACGGCGAAGTCGTCAACCTCTACCGCGTGGTGGGTAACCACTTGGAAGAGTTCGTGCGCCAGTTCAAATGGTCACTGGTGAGCCGCACCATGTTCCAGTGGGCCAAAGATCAGGCACCGCGTACCCTGACCGATATCCAGCGCGCCGCACGGTTCTTCTACCTGCAGACTCTGTGCTTCGGCGGCAAACCTACCAGCCGGACCTTCGGCACCGCCGCCACCACACCCCCGAAACTGAACCTGCTCCGAATCGAGGAAAAGCTCAGCGAGGCGCACTTGCGGCTGGCGCGGACCACCGTGGAAAATTTGGATTGGAAGGAATGTGTCCGACGGTACGACCGCCCGCACACGCTGTTCTACCTGGATCCGCCATATTGGGAGACGTCTGGTTATGAGGCGGATGCGTTTCCGTTTGCTGAGTTTGAGGCGATGGCGGAGATGGCGCGGACGATACGTGGCCGGATGATCATTTCGGTAGGGGATCATCCCAGGATTCGGGAGGTGTTTGCGGGGCTGCGGGTCAAGGAGGTGCCGTTGAGGCATACGGTGGGTGGCGGCAGCGGGAGTAAGGTGATGGAACTAGTGTTTTTCAATTGGGAAAATTAAAGACCCCGTCAATAGCCAGAAGAGTGCTCGACAACACTAGCTGCGAAAAATGTACCCATACAGTAAAAAAGTATTGGTTCAGGTGCCATTTAAGAGGGGTATCACGAATCAACAAATGACAGGCCGTTCAATAGTTTTTCGAACGAGCGTGAGGCGTACTCCTTCGCTAATTAGCGATTTAGCTAAATGCTTAAGGAGGCGCTGCACGCACATGCAGAAAGTCTCGGAGCGTGCATACGAACCACCGTTCGTCGCCCAGTTGGGAAATCTTAGAAGTTTTTTCGGTGCCATCTCCGAGTGACTGCACATGTGCCCCACTTGCTGCACCACCCAAGTTCTGCGCTGATTGCCGCAGAACAGTTCTCACCTAGGTTGGCGACCCACAAAAAAAACACAAAAAAACCCGCACGTATGCGGGTTTCAGGTCGGAATTAAGCATTGCTGCTTGTGAGCGAACGCGTGTAACCTTTGCTCAACTGCTCCGACGGGGCCTTACCTTTGATCGGGAAATCACAGGTTAGGTGCCCGGGAACCTCCAGTCAACCACCCTTTTCGGTCAAGTCTCGCCTAGTTGGGGCTATAGATAGCTGATAGTGCTATTAAGGCATGTAAAGGTAGTTAAGCTGGAGGATTTACCTGACTTGAGAGCTTTTGTCAGGTTGAGAGCAGGAAACGCTGGTTAGTCTCGTTTACTAGCCGGTTAATCCTAACGTTCGAGGCTATTACCTATGAAGCGGTTCCTACCCGAAGAACTGATACGCGCACTTCAAGCGGCCTACTGGTCGATTCGACTTGTGCGTATCATTCAAGAGTTGTAACCACAACTCACAACAGGGGCTTACGTCCCTGTTGTTCTTTGGCCGTCTTAGTGCAAATGTGCAGTTTTTTCCTGATCGTACGCGGCTGCTATCAAACCTGACCAATTCAGCTGCCTACCAAGCTCTGCATCACCACCCTCCTGCAAACCTCGAGTAAGGGCTGCGCTACAGTCCATTCTACGGTTGATAGCGCACTATGATTGCTCAGTCGCTTAATCAGCCGGCCTGCACCACCACGACTGTGCATACAGACGCCCGTCCTCAACCTCCAGCCCGCTTAGGACAAGTCCGTTCGGCGCCATCCAGGACAGCACCACCTCATGCAGCGGTGGCAAGGACGATGGGCCAATCGGATTCACGCCTCGCACGACCGCGGTCTTCGAGTTTCGCCCGAGCTGCTCGCAGCGCTGATCGGTGATCTGAACATCCCCCACTAGCGGCTGAATTGAGCGAACCTCGGCCATGTCTATCGGCTGGCCGCGCATCATCCGCTTAGTGACTTGGTATCTCATGGCTGTCGATCGTGTGCGCGAACGCTGTGCGTCACTACGCCCCAGACTGAGAACTCATCGCCCTCGAGAATATAGCGCAGGGGATAAGACGGATTTGCCGAGCGCAGTACGTGCATTCTCCCGCAGCGATCAAGCAGTTTGACCATGGGCTCGTTGTTTACCACACCGATTACCACCCGCCCGGTCGCTGGCTCAACGCCCTTGTCTACTACCAGCAAGTCTCCACTGTGAATTCCCACGCCGATCATGCTGTCGCCAAGGCATCGCACCAGGTACGTGCCTGGTGCATGGATGTTCAGGGCTTCATCCAGTGAAAGGGACACTGCATCTGTAGTGAAAGGGCTATCCATAAATGAGACTCAAGTACTGTATATGCAAACAGTATTCTTGCATCGACCCGCGGCTGTTGGCAATGCACGGCGGTCGGCTTCGGTATTGATCGCGGTGGGGTCTGAGGGGGAGAGGCCCGAGCATACCGAGATAGAGCCCTACCGATTGATGTCAAGGGACCATCACCCAGCGCGCGCCGTCGTCCCCCCTCCCCGCCTGCGGGCTAAAGAGGCCGCATTTTCTGCACACCTGCAGCTGGTATCCGTACGGGGCTGTCCGGGGTGTGTCTGCCATTCTCAAGCAGGCTGATACCTGCAGAATCCTGCACCGAACCCTCGATTTTTAGCGCGCTCGCAGAAGCGCTCCGGAGTCGCATTTACGGGAGACCCGTGGGGAAGAGGTAATCGAGGAAGCTGGAAGTCGGAATCGGGCTGAAGGCCAACGGCGATGCGGGTTGTAGCGCTTACCCAGTGGAGTAATCTCGAGTAACAGTATAGGTAATTTTCTGTTAACTAGCTGTTTTATAAGGATTTTTAATATGGTCGTACTCACCCTGCTGAAAGGTAAGACCATTACTTCAAATTACTTGAAAATTACTTTCATAACTGGGCTAGAACGCTTGTGTGGCAAGGCTTTCCGAGGAGTAGACCGAAAAATTACCTCGGTTACCTGTTTCCTACGGGTCACCATGAAAACAAGATTAGCCACGCTGGGAGAGGGCTCGTAGATGGCTGCACGCTTGGCCGCAAGACCGCAAGACCGCAATGCTCGGGCGTCTGCCCATGCTCGGTCGCGTGCTTGTTACGTGCGTTGTTACGTGCGGGACAAAAACAAAGGGCCTGCATCGCTGCAAGCCCTTGTTTTGTATGGTGCCGGCACCAGGAATCGAACCCGGGACCTACTGATTACAAGTCAGTTGCTCTACCATCTGAGCTATACCGGCAAGTGAGGGCGCTGATTATAGCCATTCGATCGCCCGAGTAAACCCCCCTGCGGCATAATTTCTTCGTCTTTAGCTCTTAACCCGTCAGTGCTTATGCACATTCGGCGTGCCAACCCGGTCGACCGTTCGCCGATTAGGTCGTTTTGATGACATCGTTCGCAAGCTACTGTTTTCGCTGGCGAATCGGACATGACCGAAAAATGACCAGTCTGCATTCTGGCGTTCTGGCGCAGCACCGATGCGTCGCGTCACACTTCTACCCACAGAGTTATCCACAGGTTGCGCAGGCTTCAGGTGCGTTCGGCGATGATCATCAGATTGCGTGGCGTCAGGGTTTCCGGGCAGAAGGTGCCGACCTGTGGGGTGTACTGGCGCTCTTGCAAGTACAGGGCGCGGTCGAGCACCAGCCACAGCTCCAGCGGCTTGCGGAACATGCCGCGCAGCAGTTCGAGGTTGCGGACTTGGGCCAGTCGTTGCCAGCCGCTTGCTTCGAGGTCATCGAAGTCCACACCATGCCCTATGGGTACGCTCTGCAGTGCGGCTAGGTCGCGGCAGTAGTCGGCGAAGGTTTTGTCCAACCAGGCGGCGGGCAGGGAGGGGCAGGGCAGGTAGTGGTCGGTGCCGCGTTGTTCGCGCTGCAGCAAGTCGAAGGCCAGGCGGCGGGCCATGGAGTGGTCACGCTGGCGGCGCACGCGGGCGCCGGCGGTGACGGTGGCTTCCAGGGGCAGGCCGAGGTCTTCGAGGGTGAGGGAAAGGGCGGAGGGTTCGGTGCACAGTTGGCGGTAGGCGCCGTGGGTGCGGTTGTAGCAGCAGGGTGCGAGGGCCAAGTGCTGGCAGCCCGCCTGGGTGGCGCAGTGCATGAGCTGGACGTGCAGGTCGCCGCAGGCGTGCAGGGCGACCGGGGTGATGCAGGCTTGCAGGCGCAGGTCGTCGGCCATGACGTCTTGCAGCCGGTGGTGGGCGGGCAAGGCGTGGTGGGTGCTGAGTTGGGCGCCGCTGGCGACCAATGCGGGGTCGTATTCCAGGCAGGTGAGATGCTGGCCATCGCGCAGCAGGCGGCGGCCGAGGTGGCCTTTGCCGGCGCACCAGTCCAGCCAATGGCTGGTGGAATCGGCGAAGGGCAGGGCAGCGGCGAAGGCTTCGATCTGTTGCCATTTGCGGCCGGGCACGTCGACGTTGAGTCGGTGGCGGGCGGCGGGCACGTCAGTGGTCGGCAGCGGGCCCACTGCGCTGAGCGCACGTGCCTGCCGGGCCAACGCAGGAAAAGGCGCAGGTGCGTCCAGGTCGAACAGTGAGTTATGCACAGCCTCGGCGTCGGCCAAGGTACGGGCGCGCAGCCAGGTGGCAAGCTCGGGGTATTGCGCTTCCCAAGGCAAGGTTAGTTGGGTGAAGGGCTTGGGCCGCCAGAGGTCGACATGCGCGGCCAAAAAGGCGTCCAGTGCGTGAAAGCGCTCACGCAGCTGGTCGCCTTGCAGGGTCAGCGGCCCTGACACGCGTCCACGCGCAGCCAACGTTCGAGCAGCTTGAAGGCCTGCACCAGCACGAATGACATCGCCAGGTAGAACATGCCGGCGGCGAAGAAGATTTCCACCGGCAGGTAGGTGCGGGCGATGATCGTGCGGGCCATGCCAGTGAGTTCCAGCAGGGTGACGGTGCTCGCCAGCGAGCTGGCCT
>Ga0308164_10001564_pt1 | contig 26242 bp, 17 predicted proteins | sample PhyTR2_FD_201031 | JGI IMG/M metagenome (GOLD analysis project Ga0308164, IMG submission 201031) | Phyllosphere microbial communities from UC Gill Tract Community Farm, Albany, California, United States - DLSLT.R2 | ecosystem: Host-associated > Plants > Phyllosphere > Unclassified | place: USA... | reverse complement strand
AACTCCGAGCATTGCCGCCACAAGATCTTCAACGCCAGTTGGGACATCGACGGCGAAAGCCAGGAAAAAAGCCTGTTCGGCATGATCAAGAACACCTACGTGATGCACAGCGAAGGTGTTCTTTCTGCTTATAAAGACAACGCCTCGGTAATCGTCGGCTCCGTCGCCGGCCGTTTCTTCCCGGACCCCGAGACCCGCCAGTACGGCGCGGTGCAGGAGCCGGTGCATATCCTGATGAAGGTCGAGACCCACAACCACCCGACCGCGATTGCCCCGTTCCCAGGCGCAGCCACCGGTTCCGGCGGCGAGATCCGCGACGAAGGTGCTACCGGTCGCGGCGCCAAGCCCAAGGCCGGCCTCACCGGTTTCACCGTCTCCAACCTGCAGATCCCGGGCTTCGAACAGCCGTGGGAAGTGCCGTACGGCAAGCCCGAGCGCATCGTCAATGCGCTGGACATCATGATCGAAGGCCCGCTGGGCGGCGCCGCGTTCAATAACGAGTTCGGCCGTCCGGCCCTGACCGGCTACTTCCGTACCTTTGAACAGTCCATCACCACCCCCCGTGGCGATGAAGTGCGCGGTTACCACAAGCCGATCATGCTGGCCGGCGGTATGGGCAACATCCGTGAAGAACACGTCAAGAAAGGCGAGATCCTGGTCGGCTCCAAGCTGATCGTGCTCGGCGGCCCGGCGATGCTGATCGGCCTGGGCGGCGGCGCTGCTTCCTCCATGGCCACCGGCACCAGCTCGGCGGACCTGGACTTCGCGTCCGTACAGCGTGAAAACCCGGAAATGGAACGCCGTTGCCAGGAAGTCATCGACCGTTGCTGGCAACTGGGTGACAAGAACCCCATCAGCTTTATCCACGACGTCGGCGCGGGCGGTCTGTCCAACGCCTTCCCGGAGCTGGTCAACGATGGCGACCGTGGTGGCCGCTTCGAACTGCGCAATATTCCAAACGACGAGCCGGGCATGGCCCCGCACGAAATCTGGAGTAACGAATCCCAGGAGCGTTACGTGCTGGCCGTCGGCGCCGACGACTTCGCGCGCTTCCAGGCCATCTGCGAGCGTGAGCGCTGCCCGTTTGCCGTGGTCGGCGAAGCCACTGCCGAACCGCAACTGACCGTCACCGACAGCCACTTCGGCAACAGCCCGGTGGACATGCCCCTCGAAGTGCTGCTGGGCAAAGCCCCGCGCATGCACCGTTCGGCGGTACGTGAAACCGAACTGGGCGATGATTTCGACCCAAGCAAGCTGGAACTGGCCGACAGCATCGAACGCGTGCTGCATCACCCGGCCGTGGCGAGCAAGAGCTTCCTGATCACCATCGGCGACCGCACCATCACCGGCCTGGTGGCCCGTGACCAAATGGTCGGCCCGTGGCAGGTCCCGGTGGCTGACGTGGCCGTCACCGCCACCAGCTTCGACGTTTATACCGGTGAAGCCATGGCCATGGGCGAGCGTACCCCGCTGGCCCTGCTGGACGCTCCGGCGTCGGGCCGCATGGCCATTGGCGAAACCCTCACCAACATCGCCGCATCGCGCATCGGCAAGCTGTCTGACATCAAATTGTCGGCCAACTGGATGTCCGCCGCCGGCCATCCGGGTGAAGACGCGCGCCTGTACGACACCGTGAAAGCCGTCGGCATGGAGCTGTGCCCTGAACTGGGCATTACCATCCCGGTGGGCAAGGACTCGATGTCCATGGCCACCCGCTGGAACGAAGACGGCACCGACAAGAGCGTCACCTCGCCGCTGTCGCTGATCGTCACCGGTTTTGCCCCGGTTACCGACATCCGCCAGACCCTCACCCCGCAACTGCGCATGGACAAGGGCACCACTGACCTGGTGCTGATCGACCTGGGCCGTGGCCAGAACCGCATGGGCGCCTCGATCCTGGCGCAGACCCACGGCAAGCTCGGCAAGCAGGCCCCGGACGTCGACGACGCCGAAGACCTCAAAGCCTTCTTCGCCGTGATCCAGGGCCTTAACGCCGACGGCCACCTGCTGGCCTACCACGACCGTTCCGACGGCGGCTTGCTGACCAGCGTCGTGGAAATGGCCTTCGCCGGTCACTGCGGCCTGAACATCGTGCTCGACAGCGTTGCCGAGGATGCCTCCGAGATCAACGGCATCCTGTTCAACGAAGAGTTGGGTGCAGTGATCCAGGTCCGTCAGGACGCCACTCCGGATGTGCTGGCTCAGTTCAGCGCGGCCGGCCTGGCCGATTGCGTCGCGGTGATCGGTCAGCCGATCAACAACGGCGAAATCAATATCTCCTTCAACGGCGACACCGTGTTCAGCGGCCAGCGTCGTCTGCTGCAACGCCAGTGGGCCGAGACCAGCTACCAGATCCAACGCCTGCGCGATAACGCCGACTGCGCCGAGCAGGAATTCGACGTGATCCTGGAAGAAGACAACCCGGGTCTGAGCACCAAGCTCAGCTTCGACGTCAACCAGGACATCGCCGCGCCGTACATCAAGAAAGGCATCCGCCCACAGGTGGCGGTGCTGCGTGAGCAGGGCGTCAACGGTCAGGTGGAAATGGCGGCGGCGTTCGACCGCGCCGGCTTCAATGCGATCGACGTGCACATGAGCGACATCCTCGCCGGTCGCGTCGACCTCAACGAGTTCAAGGGCCTGGTGGCCTGCGGCGGTTTCTCCTATGGCGACGTGCTGGGTGCCGGCGAAGGCTGGGCCAAGTCGGCGCTGTTCAACAGCCGTGCCCGCGATGCGTTCCAGGGCTTCTTCGAGCGCAACGACAGCTTCACCCTGGGTGTGTGCAACGGTTGCCAGATGATGTCCAACCTTCACGAGCTGATCCCGGGCAGTGAGTTCTGGCCGCACTTTGTGCGCAACCGCTCCGAGCAGTTCGAAGCCCGTGTCGCCATGGTGCAGGTGCAGGAGTCCAACTCGATCTTCCTGCAAGGCATGGCCGGTTCGCGCATGCCGATCGCCATCGCCCACGGTGAAGGCCATGCCGAGTTCGAAAGCGAAGAGGCACTGCTGGAAGCCGACCTGTCCGGCACCGTGGCCCTGCGTTTCGTCGACAACCACGGCAAGGTCACCGAGACCTACCCGGCCAACCCGAACGGCTCGCCGCGTGGGATCACCGGCCTGACCAGCCGCGACGGCCGCGTGACCATCATGATGCCGCACCCGGAGCGCGTGTTCCGCGCGGTGCAGAACTCGTGGCGTCCTGAAGAGTGGAACGAAGACGGTGCCTGGATGCGCATGTTCCGCAACGCGCGCGCGTGGGTGAACTGAGGCGGTGTACAAGCTCAGCTTCTTTGTGCCCGACAGCCATGTGGAGACGGTGAAAACCGCCGTCTTTGCAGCTGGCGGCGGGCGCATCGGCGACTACGACAGCTGCGCCTGGCAAGTGCTGGGCCGCGGCCAGTTTCGCGCGTTGGACGGCAGCCAGCCGTTTCTCGGGCAAGTCGGCGAGGTTGAAGTGGTCGATGAGTGGAAAGTTGAGATGGTGGTGGCGGACGATTTGATCGTAGCCGCAGTGGCTGCGTTAAAGGTCAGCCATCCCTACGAAACACCTGCGTATGAAGTGTGGTCGTTGGCGGATTTCTGATCTGCCGGCAGCCACTCCAAGCAACCCGCCGAGCCTTTATGGTCGGCGGGTTTTTTGTGGCCGGTGTTCAGGGGGCCGGTGTCAGTTTCACCTCTTCCCTCAAGGCTTCGATCAGGGTGTTCTGGAACTCGAAGCGCTGTTCTTTCATGTTCCAGCGGTCGATGAAAAACAGCCCGTTGTCATCCACCTGGATGGGCGTGGAAACGATCTCGCCGCTACGGGAGCGGTGCAGGATGTTGGTTTCGGCGGCTGATGGGCGTTCCACCAGAAAGAAACCGGGTCGAGTCAGTTTCGAGCGGTCTGCGGCAGCAAAGGGCAGGGGTGTCTGGGTACCTGCGATACCGACGTCCAGCTTGAAGTCGCTACGCACGGCAATCCAGTAGGCGCCCTGAATGTCCGTCTCCCAATAACCGCGATGCAGGCTGCGCGACAGGGTGGGCGCGACGTCGCGAATATGCAGGCTGATGGCGCCCTGCAATTCGGCCAGCCCCGGCACCCCGAGCTGGGTATTGGTGTGGCCGCTACCTACGAACGCCACCCATTTGTGCGGGCCATGGGCCGTCTGGTCGGCCTTGATTACCTGAGCGGCAAAATAGCTGAACAGTTGATTGCGATCGGTGATGCCCTCCAGGCCTTTGACGTGATAGCTGGCGGTGCAGTCCAGGGCGCGAACGCGAATGCCATATTTGCCGGCGGCCTGAATCACTTCGGAATAACTGTTAGGGCCTCGGTACAGCGGCATATGCCCGCTGTCCTGGCGCTTGAGGTAAGCCTTGAGTTCGTCGGGCAGGCGCTGGGTGCGATGGAACAGGTCCAGTTGTGCCTGATGCAGGTCGGTCAGCAGGTGCTCGACATATAAGGTTTTGAAGCCTTGTTGCTTGAGGGTCTTCATCTGTTTGCGCAGGAACGCTTTGCTGGCCTGGGCCGAGTGGGCTTCGCCAATCACCAGCCCCGAGAACGTGCTGTCACTGACCTGCTTGAGGAAAGCTTCCGGTGTGGTGTCCGTTCTCAGGTGCGGCAGTTCCGGTCGGGGCGTGGCGTGATAGTCGGCAAAAAACGCTCGGGCCTTGGCCTTCAACTGCGTGCGTAGCGCCACAAAGGCATCGAATGCTTCACGACTGCGGGCACCGCTGGGGGCGTAACGCGTGTCCAGGCCCCTGGGGTGTTCGGCCAGGCTGGCGATGTCGTCCCTGAAGGTGGGCGCAATGTCGAACTCACTGAAGTGACCGGGCTGGGGTGCACTCTCCGCGATACTGGGTTGGGGGGCTTTGTAGCCGGTGTGCAGGGTCATATGGTAATCGGCCTTGGCCAGTCCATCGCCGGGAATCGCGCCGGGAGTATCCAGCCAAAGGCCGACAGGTTGGTTCGCACCTACGTCGTCGATGCGCAACGCCACCGCATTGTGCAGGTCGGCCAGCCCCGGGGTTTGATTGAAGCTGCGCATCCGGGACGGTTCGACCAAGGCCACCCAGCGTTCATCCATGGCGTCGACGCTGTCGGCTTGAATCACTTTATGGGAGTAGAAGTTTCTCAGGTCATTGCCCCGTGGCGTGGTGGACGGCGTATTACCGAGCAGGGTCAGCGAGTCTTCGAGTTGATAGGACGTCGTGGCATCGAGGGCGCAGATTTGCACCTTTTTTTCCTGCGCTTTACCTAGCAGGGCAGCGTAGGAAAACTCGGCGTCGTCGGCGATGCCGAAGGCGCTGTCGATACTCCGCATATGCTGCTGGATGTGCCGCCAGGACTGGCCCTTGTTGAATTTCTCCAGTTTCGGCCGGAACACGTCCCCCGGCAGGTATTCCACGTACAGGCGCTTGAAGCCTTTTTCGATCAGGGCGTCCATCTGTTGCATCAGCACCTGTTTACTGGCGATGGAGCCGGGTACCGCCCCAATGACCAGGTTCTTGTTGCCGGCGAACACATCGCTGTCGAGCAGTTGCCTGAAGGTTGTGCCGGCCTCTATGGGCGGCGCGGGCGCGCGGGTGGGGATCGGGTCGAGGAATCGGAAAAAATTGCGCGCATCCTTGATCAGCCGCTCGACTTTCTGCACGTAAACCGGCTGCAAGTGTTTCACGCTGTCGGCCGCGGACGACAACACCGTATAAGCCGGCACGTCGCGTTCGCGGCCCAGCCGTATGAGTTCTTCGCGAACGTTCGGGTTGATCACCGTCGTCAGGTCGCGCCAGTGTTTCTCCGGCATTTCATACTGGGCAAACGGTTGGGGTGTCTCTGGCAGCGCTTCATATTTCGGGCCGCCGCCGGCCACTCCGGTACGACGCCATACGCCCTCGGCATTGGGGGCGGCCACGCGGGTGGTCGAGACCAACTTGCCGCTGAGCGGATCGAGCCGATACAGCAAATAGCGCCCGATCACATCCGGCGTACGGCTCGCCCACAAGGCTTGCCCTTCGAACATCACCGGCTGCATGTTGGCGGGCACCGCAGGGGCGGGCTCCAGTTGCCGGATCAATTTCATGGCGCGCAGGTGTTCGTTCTTGGCTGCGGCCAGACGCAACGGTTTGCCAGTCGGCTTGAGGCCGCGCAATACCGGGCGCAAGTCGGTGAACACCGCGCCGGCGCTATTGAGCAGGTACCCGGCCAGGTGTTCCAGTGTCGCGCCGGTGTCGCCCTGGTGATAGGCGTGCAGGGCGAGCATGGCGTCCTTGAAAGCCAGCAACATGCCGGTGCTCAGGCTCAGCACCGGGTAGGGCGCGGTGGCGATAGCGGTGACCCATTCCACACAGGTCCAGAGAATGCCGGTTACCATTTGCGTGCGGTTTACCGTGGTGCCCGTGACGTTGTCGATCTTGCGTTGCAGTTTCATGTTGTACAGCAGCTGGCGCAGGTCGGTAACAGGCGGCACGCCGGCTATGGCGTCGTAGCGCGCCGGACTGAGGCTGGTTCTATCCAAGTGCGCGGGCAGCAGGCGCCGCGCTTCTTCCAGAAAGCTGCGCACTCGCGCCTGGGATTGAACGCCGACCCGGTTGACCAGGTAGCCGATCCAGCCGGGCTGGGTCTTGAGCAGGTAATTGAACAGCCGAGCCTCGCGAAAGCTGATGCCGTCGGGCGCTTGCGGGGTGTACAGCAGGACCGGGTTGTCGGCGTGGCTGAACAGGTAGGTGTCGATCACCCAATCGCCATCGATCATCAAGCGGTGGATGGCGTAGGTCTTGCGGGTTTGCACGGTGGTGTCGCCCAGGCTGGCGATGCTTTTTTTCAGCCAATTCAAGTCCACCCCGGCGATGTCGCCTTTGAGCTGCGCCTCGATGGCGGCACTGAGCAACTGGCGTTGGGTGATGGCCAGAATGGCATTGCGCCGGAAGTCATAGGCCGGGCTGTCGGCATTCAGCAGCTCGCGTCTGACTTTGTCTGTATAGCGCTGACCGATCCACACCCCTGTGACCGAGCGCGCGACCTTTTCGGCGGTCAGTGCGCTCAGGTCGATACCCTCCGGGCCCCTGAAGGTGGCCGAGCGGGAAAATTTCTCATCGAGAAAGCCCACCCCGTCGGCGTAGCCGTCGCGAAACAATTGGGTGTAGGTCATCGGTTCGGGGCGCGAGGCAAGAACTAATGTCGGCGGGGCATAGACCCAGACGGTATCCGGGTCGACGTCATTCCCTGGGCGGCCCAGCAGGCCATTCAAGCGTTGTCGGGCCTGGTCATGGAGGTAGGTGTTGAAGCTGTGGAAATTAGCCTCCGAGAGCGGATGTTCGTGGTAGGCCTGCAGCGCCCCTTCGGCGTCCTCGGCGGCGGTCACCAGTTGTTTGCGCACCTCATCGGTGGTCGAGCGGTACCAGTTCGGGGTGCTGAACGCATAGTCGTCGATACGCGCCGACAGCACATGGCGCGACATCGCTTGCAGGCATTCGGCGTGGCTGGCGGTGGTGCTGAAGGTGACCTCTTTGTGTTCCTCGGCGTGGTATTTGAGGCTCAGGTTGCTGAGTACGTGCTGCATGGCCGCGCGAAAACGCAGCGGCACGCGGGTGATCAGGTAATCGGTCATGCTCCCCGGCGCGGCCTTCAGGCCGTTGTCCAGGGTCCAGCCGAGGATATGTTGCTGGCAGGCCCGTTCCGTGTCGAAGGCCTTGAATTGCTGGTCGCGTGGCGCTTCAGGGGTGCACAGCAGCACGCGGTCCACGACGCCGCTGGCGTTCGTGCGGCGCAGCACCCACAGGTCCTGAAGCTGTGCGCCGTGCAGCGACAGGGTATTGGCCCCCACGGTGGCGGCGCTGAGCTGCGGGTCGGTGCCTTCGCGCAGACGCTCAAGCAGTTGCAGGTCGCTCTCCAGCAGATGACCCTGCAGGTGGGCGATATACGCCAATGCGACGATACGTTGATCGAGCATGTGCTCAACCGCGCGCCGCACTTCTGCCCGGCCATGCAAATCGCGTTGCGCATCGGCGAAGTCCAGGCGCGGTTGCAGGGTGGCCATTTGCTGCGCCAGCCAGGCGACGTTCAGATCCTGATAGGCCGCTGGCAGGGGCGCATCCTTGTAAGTGAGGATGGTGTTGGCGAGGAAGTCGGAGCCCGGCTTTTCATCGTCGGTGTGCAGGCCGCGCAAGGCCAGCTCGATCAGCGTGCGGTCGTGATCGTAATGGCCGACATTGGGGACGAAGCGTCGGGTGCTGACCAGCAGGTGCTGGGGTTCCAGGTCGTGGATGTCCAACTCGTCCGCCAGCCGTTCCAGCCATTGATAGCGTGCCAGCGTGCGGGGGGTGGTGGCCGGGTTCAACACCTCCAGCATTGCCCGGCGCGCCTGATCGTAGCCCTTGAGGCGCTCGGCCAGGGTGCTGCGCGCAACCTCGCTGGCGCTGCGGTACCAGTCCGGCGCGCTGTAACGCAGGCAGCGTTCGAGCAGGGTCTGGGCTCGCAGTTCAAGGCGGGCGGTGAGGTCGGGCAGGGCGGCCTCGATGGCATGCTCGACAGCCTCAATGAGTTGCGCGGCGTTCTGGTCCGGGTTGTCCACAAGGCTTAACGCGCGCTCGATGTCCAGGGTGCGCCGGTCGATCAGCACTTCGTTGACGTGCTCGAACAGCGGCTTATCGCTGATGGGCGACAGCGTCAGCGGCCAGATTCCGCTGCTACCCAGCGCTTGGTAGCGCACTGGCAGCAGCGCCCTGAATTCCTCGGTGCTGGCGGGGTGTTCGAACTGCTGGTGCAGGCGTCTGTCCAGCAGCGCCAATGAATCGAATGACTCGACGCCCCGCGCTGGAGTGAACAGCAGCACCTGGCCGACATCCTGCGGGGCGGTGAGGCTGCTCGGCACGGGATGGTTTTTTTCGGTCACCACAAACGCACCGGCCAGCTCGACGGTCTGCTCCTGATAGCTGAAGCGCAACGCGTACAGCCCCGGGCGCAGGGTCGGGTATAGCGATACCTTTTCCAGCATCGCGCCTTCTTGCGGGTGCAACAGCCGATCCTGCACGCCGAGCTTGGCTTCGTGGGTCAGGGCGATGAAGCCGGCGTCGAAGGTCATAAAGGATTTGCGCGGCTTGCCGTCGATCTGGTGGGCCAGATCCAGTTGTCGCAACCGGGTATCGAGGTTGGCCTTGAGGGTGGCGAGCAAGGCTTGTCCTGCTTCGCTGCGCAGATCGCTGTCGCGCAGTGTTCCGTAGTGGACACGCGCATGTTCAAGGTATTGCCGGCGGGCACCACGGATCAGCCCGTTCAAGCGTTCGAGATAACGCAGGTCGGGCGAGGGGGCTTTCTCTGGGATCAACAGTGTGGGGGATTCGAGCAGATGCTGGCCGATCTGATTGAGGTAGGCCTTTATCTCATCGAACGTCGGGGCAATAGGGGGGCTGGACGTGCTCACGGGCACATTCTCCATGCTGAGGGAAAGAACCCTTAGCTTGGAGAATGGCGCCGTGAACGGGCTGTAGATAAGTCAGTGGTGCCCCCGCCGGTCAGGCGTTGAGCGGGCGGGTCAGGCGTTCCAGCGCCTCGCCCAATCCGGTTGCCTTGTCACCGACCAGCAGGTGCCAAACGCCGCTGTCAAGCTGGCTGATGCCCTGGCAGCCCAGCGCCGTCAGTTGCGCTTCGGACAAGGCTGAATCATCGCCCAGCACCACCCGCAGGCGGGTCATGGCCAGCGCTTCCAGTTGGCGCACATTCGCGCGTCCGCCCAAGGCGTTCAGCCATTGCTCGGCGTGCTGCTCATTCACGGCTTTCGGTTTATCCACAGGTGCCGCTGCCACCGGTGCGGTAGCGACGAATGACGGCATGGCCAAGCGAATTTCATCGGCGATGCTATCGGCCATCGGCCCGACCACCACCTGCAGGCTGCCACCGTTGCCGGGGCGCACTACGGCCATGGCGCCCAGTGCCTTGAGGTCGGCATCCAGCGCTTTGTTGCGATCCACCATGTCCAGGCGCAGGCGGGTGGTGCAGGCGCCGACGCTGAGCAGGTTGTCTGCACCGCCCAGGGCACGGATATAGGCGCTGGCGCGTTGGTCGTCGGTCAGGGTTTGCGTCGGCGCGGCTTGGATATCTTCACGCCCCGGCGTTTTCAGATTGAAGCGGCGGATGCAATAGCTGAACACGCTGTAGTAGATCAGCGCATACGCCAAGCCGACCGGGACCACCAACCACCCATTGGTGGACTTGCCCCAACCCAGCACCATATCGATAAAGCCACCGGAGAAGGTAAAGCCGAGGTGGATGTTCAACATATTGGTGACGGCCATCGACAGACCCGTCAGTACTGCATGGATCAGGTACAGAAACGGCGCGAGGAACATGAAGGCGAATTCGATCGGCTCGGTCACCCCGGTCAGAAACGATGTCAGGGCCATCGACAGGAAAATCCCGCCCATCACCTTGCGCCGCTCCGGCAAAGCGTTGCGGTACATCGCCAGGCACGCGGCGGGCAGGCCGAACAGCATCACCGGGAACATGCCGGTCATGAACTGGCCGCCCTTGGGGTCGCCGGCAAAGTAACGGGTCAGGTCGCCCGTGACCACTGCGCCGGTGGCCGGGTCGGTAAAACTGCCGAACACGAACCAGGCCATGTTGTTGAGGATGTGGTGCAGACCGGTGACGATCAGCAGGCGGTTGAACACGCCGAATACGAATGCGCCGAGGCTGCCGCTTTCCATCAGCAGTACGCCGAAGCTGTTAATGCCATGCTGGATCGGTGGCCAGATCAGGCCGAACACCACGCCCAGGCCCACGGCAGAGAACCCGGTGACAATCGGCACAAACCGCCGGCCGCCGAAAAACGCCAGGTACTCCGGCAGCTTGATGTCCTTGAAGCGGTTGTACAGCGCCCCGGCCATCAAGCCGCTGGCGATACCGGCGAGCATGCCCATGTTGATCGTGGTGTCCATCACCTTGAGGGTGGAGATCATCACCAAATAGCCGATGGCCCCGGCCAAGCCGGCGGTGCCGTTATTGTCGCGGGCAAAACCCACGGCGATACCGATGGCGAAGATCAGCGCCAGGTTGGCGAAAATCGCCTGACCGGCATCGTGCATCACCGCAATGTTCAGAAGGTCGGTGTCGCCCAGGCGCAGCAGCAGGCCGGCGATCGGCAGGATCGCAATCGGCAGCATCAGTGCACGGCCTAAGCGTTGCAGGCCTTCGATAAAGTGCTGGTACATGGCATGTCTCCCTTTTTCTTGTTGTTGTCAGCTCAGCGGCCAGTGGCGTTGACAGGCTTGGCGAACGGCCGCGGCACTGCTCAGGTCGAGCAGCCCTTGGCTCAGTTGCCGGCAGTGCGCCGCCTCCAGATGGCGGACGCGGTCTTTGATCTCGGCTATTTGAAGCGGGCTGACGGACAGCTCGCTGACCCCCAGCCCCACCAGTACCGGGGTGGCGAGTGGATCGGAGGCCAGGGCGCCGCACACGCCAACCCAACGCCCGTGCTTGGCCGCGCCGGCGCAGGTTTGGGCGATCAGGCGCAACAGCGCCGGGTGCAGGGCATCAACGCGGGCCGCGAGCCCCGCGTGGTCGCGGTCCATGGCCAAGGTGTACTGGGACAGGTCGTTGGTGCCGATGGAGAGAAAATCCGCATGCCGGGCCAGTTGCTCGGCCAATAGCGCGGCGGCAGGCACTTCGATCATCACGCCCAGTTCCGGACGCACGCTCAGTTCCAGCTCCATACACAGTTGGTCGAGACGCTGGCGGATGTGCAGCAGTTCGTCGACTTCGCTGACCATCGGCAGCAGGATGCGGCAACGCTCCAGCGGCGTGACTTGCAACAGCGCGCGCAGTTGTTGATCGAGCAATTGGGGCCGTACCTGGGCCAGGCGAATACCACGCAAGCCCAGCACCGGGTTGGCTTCCGCCGGCAGCGGCAGATAGTCGAGCTGTTTGTCACCGCCCACATCGATGGTGCGGATGATCACCGATTTGTCGCCCATGGCATCCAGCACCGCTTGATAGGCCTGACGTTGCTCCTGCTCATCCGGCGCGGTGCGACGGTCGACGAACAGGAATTCGGTGCGCAGCAGGCCGACGCCATCGGCACCGTTCTCGAACGCTACCTGTGCCTCGGCGCTGGAGGCGACATTGGCCGCCACTTCAATGCTCACCCCGTCGCGGGTCTGCGCCGGCTGGTGTGCCTGGGTTTGTTGCTGCTGGCGCCGCCGTTTTTGCGCGTCGCGAATCCGATGCACTTCGGCGTGACGTGCCTCGCTGGGCGCCAATTCGAGGCGCCCATTGGCCGCGTCGAGCACCACCCGTTGGCCTTGGGGCACGTCGAGCACTTCGGCGCCGAGGGCGACCACACACGGCAGCCCTTTGCCTCGGGCGAGGATCGCCACATGGGAGGTGGCGCCGCCTTCGGCCATGCAGAGGCCCACCGCGTGTTGTGCACTCAATTGCAGCAGGTCCGATGGGGTCAGTTCATGGGCGCTGACGATGGCCCCGGCGGGCAGTTCGAACTGCCAGGCTTCGCCAAGCAATGCACGTAGCACCCGTTGCTGCAGGTCGCGCAGGTCATTGGCGCGTTCGGCGAACAGCGGCTTGCCCAAGCCCAGCAACACCTGGCACTGGGCCTGGATCGCATCGCGCCAGGCGTGGGTGGCCGCGCTGCCGCGTTCGATGGCGGCGTTGGCGGCGTCCAGCAACGCGGGGTCTTCCAGCAAGGCCAAATGGGCGGAGAAGATCTCTTCTTCCTCCACGGCTTTACGGTGGCGGGCCTGTGCCAGGGTGGTGCGGATTTCGCCGCGTACTTGTTCCAGCGCCGCGTCCAGACGCTGCAATTGTTCATCGGCTTGATGATTGCCGGGATCGGGCGCCAGCTCCACACCGGCCATGCGCAACAGCGGCCCGCACACCAGCCCGGGCGCCGCGCACACGCCTTGCAGCACGCCGGCCTCGGCAGTGACCCGCACGGGCGCGGCGGCGGCCGGCGCGTGAGGGGCATCGCCGATGGGCTGGGACAGCGCCGCCACCAACGCTTGCAGTGCGGCTTCGCAATCCTTGCCGCGGCATGTCACGCGCACCTCGTCGCCTTCTCCCACGCCCAGCCCCATCACGCCCATCAAGCTGTCGCACGCCGCCGAGTGCCCGGCAAAATGCAGGCGTGACTGGCTGCTGAACCCCTGCGCCGCCTTGCGGATCAGCGCCGCCGGACGCGCATGCAAACCGCCCCGATGCGTGACGCGCACCTGGGAGCTGGCTTCAGCGTCGCTGTTGTCCACAGCCGTGCGCACCGAAGCGGTCGTGCGCGCCGTAATCTGCATCAACGGCTCGCCGACCTTGACCGAATCAATCCCCAGCGGATGCAATTGGAAGTGCTCGCCATTGGTGAGGATGATCAGGCTGATCAGGCTTTTGCAGTGGCGTGCGACGCGGTCCAGGTCGAACTGCAGCAACACCTGGCCCCGGCTGACCCGCGCGCCCTGTTCTACGCGCAGGGCAAAGCCCTGGCCGTTGAGCGCCACCGTGTCGATGCCCACGTGCATCAGTAGTTCGGCGCCGTTGTCGGCTCGGATCGTCAGCGCATGGCCGGTGCGGGCTACTTGGATGATCTCGCCGTCGCACGGCGCGTGCAGGCAATCGTTCAACGGATCGATGGCCAGGCCGTCGCCCATGGCACCGCTGGCGAATACCTCGTCGGGCACATTGCGCAGGGCCAGCACCGGCCCGCTTAAAGGGGCGCTGAGGGTCAGGTCATTGTTGTTATTGGACATGGGCACGGTACTCATCAGGAAAACACGGCAAGCGACTCAGTGGGTGCGGGTGACTTTGCTCAGGTGGCGCGGCTGGTCCGGGTCCATGCCTCGCGCCACCGCCAGGCCGGCCGCCATCACGTAGAAACTCTGGATCGCCAGGATCGGGTCCAGGCTCGGGTGTTCGGCGCGGCTCAGGGTCAGGTCGCGTTCGGCGATATCGTCCGGCGCGGCCAGCAGCACGCGGGCGCCGCGTTGGCGCATTTCGGCGGCCAAGCTCAGCAGACCAGACTGCTCAGCGCCGCGCGGAGCGAACACCAACAGCGGGTAGTTGTCATCGATCAAGGCCATCGGGCCGTGACGTACTTCGGCGCTGCTGAAGGCTTCGGCCTGGATCGCCGAGGTTTCCTTGAGCTTGAGCGCGGCCTCCTGGGCAATGGCGAAACCGGCGCCACGACCGATCACCATCAGTCGTTGGCTGTCGCGCAGGGCGTCGATGGCGGGGGTCCAATCCTGCTTGGCGGCGGCGCGCAATTCATCGGGCAATGCGCGGCAGGCGCGCAGCAGCTCGGCTTCCTGGTTCCAGTGGCCGATCAACTGCGCCGTGGCGCTGAGGGTGGCGATAAAACTCTTGGTGGCGGCGACACTCAGTTCCGGCCCGGCGCACAGCGGTACGTGGAATTCGCACGCGGCTTCCAGGGGCGAATCTTCGGCATTGACCAACGAGATGCTCAAGGCGCCACGCTTGCGCAGCAGGCGCAGGCTGTTGACCAGATCCGGGCTCTGGCCCGATTGGGAAAACCCGAACGCCACCTGGCCGCTGACCTTCAACGGCGCTTGCAGCAACGTGACCACCGACATCGGCAACGACGCCACCGGCACACCCACATGCTGCATGGCCAAGTAGGCGAAGTAACTGGCGGCATGGTCGGAGCTGCCGCGGGCGATGGTCAGCGCCACTTGCGGCGGCTGGCGGCGCAGGCGACCGGCAATCTCTTCCAGCAACGGATCCAAACGTTGCAACTGCACGGCAACCGCGTCAGCGGAGGCCAGGGCCTCTTCAAGCATTTTTGAAGTCAATGGTGTCTCCTTCGACCATTACGTCAGTGAGGTGCAGGGAACGGTCCAGGCGCACGCAGTCGGCAAAGCTGCCGGGTTGCAGGCGGCCGCGTTCTTCCAGGCCCAGGTAATCCGCGGGGAATTGCGACAGGCGCTGCGAGGCTTCGTGAAGCGGCAGGCCGATCTTCACCAGGTTGCGCAACGCCTGATCCATGGTCAGGGTGCTGCCGGCCAGGGTGCCGTCGGCCAGACGCACGCCGCCCAGGCATTTGGTCACTGTGTGGCTGCCCAGCTTGTATTCACCGTCGGGCATGCCGGCGGCGGCGGTGGAGTCGGTGACGCAGTACAGGCACGGGATCGACCGCAACGCCACGCGGATGGCGCCAGGGTGTACGTGCAGCAAATCCGGGATCAATTCGGCGTAGGTGGCATGGGCCAGCGCGGCGCCGACAATGCCGGGTTCGCGGTGATGCAGGGGGCTCATGGCGTTGTACAAATGGGTGAAGCTGGTAGCGCCGGCGGCCAGGGCCGCAACGCCCTCTTCATAGCTGCCCAGGGTGTGACCGATCTGCATGCGCACGCCGCGTTGGCTGAGGGCGCGGATCAGGCCGTCATGGCCGGCGATTTCCGGAGCAATAGTGATCACCCGGATCGGCGCCAGTCGCAGATAGGCTTCCACTTCGGCCATCAGCGCGGTGTGGGCGAAGTTGGGTTGGGCGCCGAGTTTTCCTGGATTGATGTAGGGCCCTTCCAGATGCACCCCAAGCACCCGGGCGCAGCCAACGGGGCGTTGCTCGCAGAACGCACCGAGTTGGCCGAGGACACTGGAGATTTCATCCACCGGTGCGGTCATGGTGGTGGCCAGCAACGAGGTGGTGCCGAAGCGCACATGAGTGCGGGTGATGGTCTCGAAGGCCGTAACGCCTTCCATGATGTCCTTGCCGCCACCGCCGTGTACATGCAGGTCGATAAAACCGGGCAGCAGGTAGGGCAGGTCGTTGTCGGCCGGGTCGCACGGCTGGCCGTGGACGGCGATGACCTTGCCGTGCTCGTGCACCAGGCGGCCGCGCACCCAGCCTTGGGGCGTAAGGATATTGTCTTCGGACATGGGCAGTTCTCTGTGTCTCGCAAAGGGTCGCAACGTCAGCGCCGCGCGGCGTTTTAACGTCGAAGTTCGGCGACGAAGTCGTAGTAGTCGTTGCGACAGTAGGTGTCGGTGATTTCGATCGGTGTGTTGTCGGCGGTGTAGCCGACCCGGGTCATCAGCAGCATGGCGGTGCCGGGGGCGATGCCCACCAGGTTGGCGAACTCGTCCGAGGCGTTGATCGCCTGAATATGCTGCAGCGCGCGCATGATGGGTTTGTTGACGCCGTCCAGGTATTCGTACAGCGAGTTGCCGACGGACTGCGGCTGCGGCAGTACGCTGGCGGGCAGGGTGGTCATCTCGATCGCCATCACCGTGTCATCGGCCTTACGCAGGCGCTTGAGCCGCGCGACTTTGTCGGTGGGCGACAGGCCCAGGCGGATCAGTTCTTCATGGGTCGGCGGGGTGATCTCGCGCTCCAGCCACTGTGAGCTGGGCACGAACCCCTTGAGGCGCAACATCTCGCTGAACCCCGACAGGCGCGACAACGGCTGCTCCAGGCGCGGCGTGATAAACGTCCCGGAGCCCTGGCTGCGGCGGATCAGGCCCTGGCTGAGCAACACTTCCAGCGCCTTGCGCGCAGTAACCCGCGAAATGCTCAACTGCTCGCTGAGTGTTCGCTCCGACGGCAGCGCTTGTTCGGACGTCCATCGACCGGCATGAATGGCGGCCTCCAGATTGCGCGCCAATTGCAGGTACAGCGGCGTGGATTGTTTGTCGTCGGGGCGCAGGGTGAGGATGTGGTTCATTTGTGAGGTGTCCGATGCGGTTATTGGTGTTTTGGCACTCGGTATGGGGCGCAAGCTAATACCACTTAAATACCATGTCAATGCTGCCAAAACGGTGCGAATCCATGATTTAGGGCGCGATATTGGTGCTGTTTGGTAAGTGGTATTAGAGAGGTCTTTGTGGCGCGCAGAAATGCACAGGCCCGCGCGGTGAACTGGTATTCACCGTTAGGCCTCGCCAGGGGCGATAGAAGTTTTTGAATTATTTTACGAGCGGTCGACGGTTACGGCCGGATCTCGATCAGGGTGCCGTCTTTGACCAGGTTCCAGACTTCGCGCATGTCGACGTTGCGCATGCCGATGCAGCCGTCGGTCCAGTCCAGGGTATGAAACCACTGCTCCGGGTAGTCCTCGGTGTCGGGGGTGCCGTGGATCATGATCATGCTGCCGGGCTTCACGCCTTCACGGCGCGCGCGTGCGGCATCGCTGATATTGGGGTAGGAAATGTGCATGGCCAGGTTGAAGCGCTCGCTGGTCTTGCGCCAGTCGATCCAGTACAGCCCTTCGGGGGTACGGCGGTCGCCTTCGATCAGTTTGTGGCCTTTGGGGTTTTTGCCCAGGGAAATGCGATAAGTCTTGAAAGGCTTGCCGTCATTGATCAACTGCAATTGATGAGCGGACTTGAGCACCAGCACCTTCTCGACCGTTTTACCGCTCGCGGTTTGCAGGGTGGAGGCTGACGACAACATGGCGAACGACAGGCAGAACAGAGCAAGCAACCAACGCATTGAAACGATTTCCCTTTGAAGGCCGTCTGCCGTTGTTATTGGGCGGGTTTGGCAAGTGGCGGCACCGACTCGCTGCGCACTGGGTAGGCGTGCTGGCGGCGGTCAGCGAAGAAGCATTCTAAGGTACGCCCGACGGTGCGGAAAGCCAGCTCGGACCAAGGGATGTCAGCCTCGGCGAACAGCTTCACTTCCAGGCTTTCGGCGCCGGCGGCGAAGTCCAGGTCGATCAGCTCGGCACGGTAGAAAATATGCACCTGGCTGATATGCGGCACATTGATCAAGGTATAGATGCTCAAGTCCCGTACGCGGGCGCAGGCTTCCTCCAGGGTTTCGCGCATAGCGGCCTGTTCCACGGTTTCGCCGTTCTCCATGAAACCGGCGGGCAGGGTCCAGTAACCCAGGCGCGGCTCGATGGCGCGGCGGCACAACAGCACTTGATCGCCCCACACCGGCACGGTGCCGGCGACGATGTTGGGGTTCTGATAATGAATGGTCGAACAGTGATCGCACACATAGCGCAGGCGCGCGTCGCCGTCGGGAATGCGTTGGGTCACCGGTTTACCGCACTGGCTGCAGAATTTCATGCTGGGGTTCCTGGAAAGTCCATCCATCTTGGCTTGGGGTCAGGCGTTCCTGCAAGTTGTCGTTTCGCGACACGGTCATGGTTTTGGGGTTGGGCGCCTGCACGCTTTGGTGCATGATGCCAGGTAGCCAACAGATCGAGATGACTCATGCTGGACGAGCTACTTCGCCGGGTAAGCAACCACACGCCGCACACGTTGGAGACCGACGGACGTTTCCCCGAGGCCGCCGTGCTGGTGCCGATTACCCGCAGTGACGAACCTGAGCTGATCCTGACCCTGCGCGCCAGCGGCCTGTCGACCCATGGTGGCGAAGTGGCCTTTCCCGGCGGGCGTCGCGACCCGGAAGACCCGGACCTGGTCTTTACCGCCCTGCGTGAAGCCGAAGAAGAAATCGGCTTGGCGCCGGGCCTGGTGGAGGTCATCGGGCCACTCAGTCCGCTGATCTCCTTGCACGGTATCCGCGTCACCCCCTACGTAGGTGTGATTCCGGATTACGTGGAGTACCTGGCCAACGATGCCGAGATTGCCGCGGTCTTCAGCGTCCCGTTGGATTTTTTCCGACAGGACCCGCGGGAGCATACCCACCGAATCGATTACCAGGGCCGCAGTTGGTACGTGCCCAGCTACCGTTTCGGTGAATACAAGATTTGGGGGCTGACGGCGATCATGATCGTCGAGCTGATCAACCTGCTCTATGACGACGCGCAGATCAGCCTGCACCAGCCGCCCAAGAGCTTTATCCATAAATAAGCCATCCATTCAATGGCAACGCCGTGAGGGAACACCATGAAATACCGCCTGGGCGATGCCCGCGTCGAGACCCATCCACACAGCTGGGTGGCGCCCAACGCCACGCTGGTGGGCAAGGTCAAACTGGAGGAGGGCGCCAATGTCTGGTTCAACGCGGTATTGCGCGGCGACAACGAACTGATCCTGATCGGCAAGAACAGCAACGTGCAGGATGGCAGCGTGATGCACACCGACATGGGCTACCCGCTGACCCTCGGCACCGGCGTGACCATCGGCCATAACGCCATGTTGCACGGCTGCACCGTCGGCGATTACAGCCTGATCGGCATCAATGCGGTGGTGCTCAACGGCGCGAAGATTGGCAAGCATTGCATCATCGGCGCCAACTCGCTGATCGGCGAAGGCAAGGAGATTCCCGATGGCTCGCTGGTGATGGGGTCGCCGGGCAAAGTGGTGCGTGAGCTGACCGAGGCGCAGAAGAGGATGCTAGAGGCCAGTGCCGCGCACTATGTACACAATTCGCAGCGTTATGCCCGTGACCTGGTTGAGCAGGAAGAATGAGTGCAGTTGAACGACCTGTTGCATCGCCCTGCGTGAGCATTTGCGCGCTGGATGATGACGACATCTGTACCGGCTGCCAGCGCACCGTGGATGAAATCACGCGTTGGAGTCGCATGGATAATGCCGAGCGCCGGGTAGTGTTGGGCTTGTGCCATGAGCGGGCCTTTGCGAATGGGTTGGTGTTTATGGCTTCTGGTAAATCTGGCGCCTGAACCATTGCTATCGGGGGTAAGCCCCCTCCCACATTTAAAAGCGTGTGGGAGGGGCTTGCCCCCGATAAGGCCCCCCAGACGACATCTGTCTTAATGTGAAGTACCCTGTGCCCCTTATACACAGGGCCCATCCCGCCATGCTCTTCCTGATCGCCTATATCAGCAGCGTCGTGCTGATCAACTTCGCCTTCTCCACCGCCCCTCACCTGGATGTGATCTGGTCCGCCTGGGGTGGCCTGGTGTTTATCCTGCGCGACATGGTGCAAACCCGCTTCGGCCACGGTGCGATCATCGCCATGCTGGCCGCGCTGGTGCTGTCCTATATCACCTCCGACCCGTCCATCGCCCTGGCCAGTGCCACGGCATTCGCGGTGTCCGAGTGCATCGACTGGCTGGTATTCACCATCACCAAGCGCCCGCTCCACGATCGCCTGTGGATAAGTTCGGCGCTGAGCATCCCCCTCGATACGTTCATCTTCTTCGGCCTGATCGGCGCGTTGACGCCGATGGTGGTGGGCACCGCGCTGGTGTCGAAATTCGCCGGGGTCACTGCGGTGTGGCTGATCATGGCCTGGCGCGTGCGCAAACGGGCGGTCGCCAACTGAGGCCAATTTTTACAGTTCATGTAAAATGCCGGCCTTTCTCCCCATGATCCGCTCCCCTGAGGACCTGAGATGACCCGAATCGGAACTCCATTGCTGTGTGGCTGCGGTGAACTGGGCAAGGAAGTGGTAATCGAACTGCAACGCCTGGGCGTTGAAGTGATTGCCGTGGATCGTTACGCCAATGCGCCGGCCATGCAGGTGGCCCATCGTAGTCATGTGATCAACATGCTTGACGGCGCCGCCTTGCGTGCGGTGATCGAAGCGGAAAAACCGCACTTCATCGTGCCGGAAATCGAAGCCATCGCCACCGCTACCCTGGTGGAGCTGGAGGCCGAAGGCTTCACCGTGATCCCGACCGCACGCGCCACGTCGCTGACCATGAACCGTGAAGGCATCCGTCGCCTGGCCGCCGAGGAACTGGACCTGCCGACCTCGCCGTACCACTTCGCCGACACCTTCGAGGACTACAGCAAGGCCGTTCAGGACCTGGGCTTCCCGTGTGTGGTCAAGCCGGTGATGAGTTCGTCGGGCAAGGGCCAGAGCCTGTTGCGCAGCGCCGATGACGTGCAGAAAGCCTGGGACTATGCCCAGGAAGGCGGACGTGCCGGTAAAGGCCGGGTGATCATCGAAGGCTTTATCGATTTCGACTACGAAATCACCTTGCTGACCGTGCGCCATATCGGCGGCACCACGTTCTGCGCGCCGGTTGGTCATCGTCAGGAAAAAGGCGACTACCAGGAATCCTGGCAGCCACAGGCCATGAGCCCGATTGCCCTGGCCGAATCCGAGCGCGTGGCCAAGGCCGTGACCGAGGCTCTGGGCGGACGTGGTTTGTTCGGCGTGGAATTGTTCATCAAGGGCGATCAAGTGTGGTTCAGCGAAGTATCGCCGCGCCCGCATGACACCGGCCTGGTGACCCTGATTTCCCAGGACCTGTCGCAATTCGCCTTGCACGCACGCGCCATTCTCGGCCTGCCGATCCCGTTGATCCGACAGTTCGGGCCATCGGCGTCGGCGGTGATCCTGGTGGAAGGGCAGTCGACCCAGACCGCTTTCGCCAATCTCGGCGCGGCATTGAGCGAGCCGGATACGGCATTGCGTCTGTTCGGTAAGCCAGAAGTGAATGGCCAGCGCCGCATGGGTGTGGCGTTGGCGCGGGATGAGTCGATTGAAGCGGCTCGGGCCAAGGCTACCCGTGCTTCTAAAGCCGTTGTTGTAGAACTCTAAAAGCATCGGGGGCAAGCCCCCTCCCACATTTGACTGTATTCACAAATCAAAGTGGGAGGGGGCTTGCCCCCGATAGCGGCCTATCAGCCCACCCTGTTCAAATCGTTATCCCGCGTCTCTTTCAGGCACAGCACCGCAATCAAACTGAGCAGTGCCGCCGCCGACACATATCCACCCACATAACTCAGCCCGCCCATCGCCACCAGCTTGGTCGCGAAAAACGGCGCGGCCGATGCGCCAACGATGCCACCCAGGTTATACGCCGCCGAAGCCCCGGTATAACGCACGCGGGTCGGGAACAGCTCCGGCAGCAAGGCGCCCATCGGTGCGAACGTCACGCCCATCAGAAACAGCTCCAATGCCAGGAACAAGGCCACGGCCCAGGTGGAACCATGGGTCAGCAGTGGTTCCATGGTGAAACCGGACAGAATCGCCAGAATCGCACCGACGATCAGCACGGGTTTGCGGCCATAGCGGTCGCTGGCCAAGGCGGCAATCGGCGTGGCCAGGCCCATGAACAACACGGCGAAGCACAGCAGGCCGAGGAACGTCTCGCGGCTGTAACCCAGGGTGGAAACACCATAGCTCAGAGAAAATGCGGTGGTGATGTAGAACAGCGCATAGCACACCACCATCGACGCGGCGCCCAGCAGCACTGGCAGCCAATGCTGGCTGAACAGCTCCACCAACGGCACTTTCACTGGCGCTTGCTTGGCTACGGCCTTGGCGAACACCGGCGTTTCATGCAGCTTCAGACGCGCATACAAACCGACCATCACCAGCGCGGCGCTGAGGATGAATGGGATGCGCCAGCCCCAACTGCGGAACTGTTCGTCGCTCAGGCTCATGGCCAGGATCAGAAACAGGCCGTTGGCTGCCAGAAACCCAATGGAAGGGCCTAGTTGCGGGAACATACCGAACCAGGCGCGCTTACCCTTGGGCGCGTTCTCGGTGGCCAGCAGCGCCGCGCCACCCCATTCGCCGCCAAGGCCCAGGCCTTGCCCGAAACGCAGCACACACAACAGGATCGGCGCCCAGGCTCCAATGCTGTCATAGCCGGGTAGCAAGCCGATCAGCGTCGTACACACGCCCATCAGCAGCAACGAAGCCACCAGTGTGGACTTGCGGCCGATGCGATCGCCGAAATGGCCGAACAGTGCCGAGCCCAGCGGGCGGGCAATAAAGGCGATACCGAAAGTGAGGAAAGACGCCAGCATCTGCGCGGTGCCCGAACTCTGCGGGAAGAACACCGGGCCGATCACCAGTGCCGCAGCGGTGGCATAGATATAGAAATCATAGAACTCGATGGCAGTGCCGACGATGCTCGCGGTGGCGACCCGTGCGGTGGAGTTGCTCGGGGCGGCGGTCGCGGCCTCGTTATAGGTGGTGCTCATGGCGGTATCCCTGACGGTCGTTGCGCGTTTGGACGCGGATTATTATTGGTCGAACACCCATGGATCAGGGTTGCACGGGGGGCGGCTCGGGATGGGAGCGAACACCGGTCGGACATGGTGAATCGATGCCTGGACGCGCTGAGTGCGGGTAGCACGCGGTCTGGCAGAGCTTGGATAAGCCGCAGGGATTATAGGAAGGGGCGTGGAATTGTAACAAGGCCTGACACGGTGCAAATCAACCTGTGGAGAAGGGGCCCACGTTTAATTTTGGTTGATCAGAAGTTATGCGGCGACAGGCATTCTGCTGGTATGCCAGATCAACACCTTGCTCACGCGGTTATCTTCGGTCTCGAGGATTTCCAGGCGGTAACGCCCGATCTTCAGGCACACCGCGCAATCCGGGATGGTTTCCAGCGCTTCGGTCACCAGGCCGTTGAGGGTTTTGGGGCCGTCGCTGGGTAAGTGCCAGCCCAGGCTTTTGTTCAGCTCACGGATCGAGGCGGCGCCGTCGATGATGTAACGACCATCCGGCTGGGCCTGGATGTGCGGGTTATCCGCGCTTTGCTCGCTTTCGAATTCGCCGACGATCTCTTCGAGGATGTCTTCCAGGGTGACAATCCCCAGCACTTCACCGTACTCGTCCACCACCATGCCCAGACGACGCTGCTGCTTGTGGAAGTTCAGCAGTTGCAACTGCAGCGGCGTGCTTTCCGGAACGAAGTAGGGGTCGTGGCAGGCGGCGAGCAATGCCTCTTTGGTCAGGCTGGCGTCGGGCAGCAAATGCTGGATCTGCCGCGTATTCAACACCGCCTGCACCTGGTTGATATCGCTGTGGAACACCGGCAAGCGCGTACGCTCGGAGGCGCGCAGTTGTTCGATGATCGCTTCGATCGGCTCGTCCAGGTTGATGCCGTCGACTTCACTGCGCGGCACCAGGATGTCATTGACCGTGATGTTGTCCAGGGCGTGGATGCCGGGCATGCCGTGGGCTTGGCTTTTATCGGTTGCCTGCTCCGCTTCGTCATCGTGATCGGGCAGCGGCTCGTCGCTTTTTTTGACTGCGCCGGTCTTGCGGGCGAAGGGGCGCAATAGCATCAGGCTGATGCCATTGAGCAGCCAGGCCAGGGGATAGAGGAGCTTCAGTGGCACGCCCAGCAACGTATTGCCAAAGCCGAGCACCGCTTGCGGATGACGGGTAGCCAGGGCGCGGGGCAGGTAGTCGGCCAGCACCAGGAGGACCGCGCAAGAAATCAGCCAGCCCAGCCACGGACCGTTTGCCGCCCAGGCGTAAATTGCCAGCAGCGTACACAGGATGACCACCACCCCACGGCACAGCGTATTGCACAAGATCAGGCTGTCACGCGGGAAATTCAGGCGGGCGGCGGCCTTGTCGCCCTGGCGCGTGCCGGGGCGCAGGGCCAGCAGGTGTTGCTGGGCGGCTTCTATGGCGGTAAACAGCCCGGCCCATAACACCAGCAGGGCGATTACCGCGAGCATCGGCCCCAGGGGCAAATTGTCCATGATCGCTGCCCGTCAGATATGCAGGATGTATTCGCGAACCAGCTTGCTGCCGAAATAGGCCAGCATCAGCAAGCAGAAACCGGCCAGGGTCCAGCGGATTGCCTTATGCCCGCGCCAACCGAGACGGTTGCGGCCCCACAACAACACGCTGAACACCACCCACGCCAGGCAGGCCAGCAGGGTTTTGTGCACCAGGTGCTGGGCGAACAGGTTCTCGACGAACAGCCAGCCGGAAATCAGCGACAGCGACAGCAGCGTCCAACCGGCCCACAGGAAGCCGAACAGCAGGCTCTCCATGGTTTGCAGCGGTGGGAAGTTCTTGATCAGGCCCAATGGGTGTTTGTGCTTGAGCTGGTGGTCCTGCAATAGCAGGAGCAGGGACTGGAACACGGCAATGGTGAACATGCCGTAGGCCAGGATCGACAGCAGGATGTGGGCGAGAATGCCCGGTTCTTCGTCGATCACCTGCACGGTGCCGGTGGGTGCGAACTGCGCCAGCAGCACCGTCAACATGCCCAGCGGGAAGAGCAGCACCAGCAGGTTTTCTACGGGAATGCGGGAGCAGGCGAGCAGCGTTAGGGCAATCACCGCGGCGGCGATCAGGCTGGCGGCGCTGAAGAAGTCCAGGCCCAGGCCGACCGGCGTCATCAAATGGGTGAACAGGCTCGCGGCATGTGCCAGCAGGGCGAGGACGCCCAGGCCGACCAGCAGGCGTTTGTCGGCCTTGGCGCATTGGGCCAGGCGGGTGCCCTGGTAGAGAGTCGCAGCGGCATACAAAAGGGCGGCGGCGAGGCTGGGTAGCAAACTGGGTGGCAAAGGGAGCATAAATCCTGTTAGGCAAGCCCGAAAGGCGCTGAGTTTGGCATACACCTGCGTTCCACGAAAGACTCCCGCGCCAGACAGCGGGTGTGCATGGGCGCAGTCTTCGCTATAATCCGCGACCTGCCCCCGCCGCAGGCTCGCCGGCCGCTGTTTCTAATAGCGATTTACCACAGCCTGGGCCGCCATTACCTCGGTCTACCATAGGGCCTGAAAGGATCGCGCATGTTTGAAAACTTGACTGACCGTCTCTCGCAGACGCTGCGCCACGTTACCGGCAAGGCCAAGCTGACCGAGGACAATATTAAAGACACCCTGCGCGAAGTGCGCATGGCACTGCTGGAAGCCGACGTCGCCTTGCCTGTGGTCAAGGACTTCGTCAACTCGGTCAAGGAGCGCGCAGTCGGCACCGAAGTGTCCCGCAGCCTGACTCCGGGCCAGGCGTTTGTGAAAATCGTCCAGGCCGAACTCGAAAGCCTGATGGGCGCTGCCAACGAAGACCTCAACCTCAGCGCCGTGCCACCGGCCGTCGTGCTGATGGCCGGTCTGCAAGGCGCGGGTAAGACCACTACCGCCGGCAAGCTGGCGCGCTTCCTTAAAGAGCGCAAGAAGAAGTCGGTGATGGTGGTGTCGGCCGACGTGTACCGTCCGGCGGCCATCAAACAGTTGGAAATGCTTGCCGGCGAAGTGGGCGTGACCTTCTTCCCGTCCGACCTGAGCCAGAAGCCGGTCGACATCGCCAACGCTGCTATTAAAGAAGCCCGGCTGAAGTTCATCGACGTGGTTATCGTCGATACTGCCGGTCGTCTGCATATCGACGAAGAGATGATGGGCGAGATCAAGGCGCTGCATGCCGCGATCAACCCGGTCGAAACGCTGTTCGTGGTTGACGCCATGACCGGCCAGGATGCGGCGAACACCGCCAAGGCATTCGGCGATGCGCTGCCACTGACGGGCGTGATCCTCACCAAGGTCGACGGCGATGCCCGTGGCGGTGCTGCTTTGTCGGTGCGCTCGATTACCGGCAAGCCGATCAAGTTCATCGGTATGGGCGAGAAGAGCGAAGCGCTCGAACCGTTCCACCCTGAGCGTATCGCCTCGCGCATCCTCGGCATGGGCGACGTGCTCAGCCTGATCGAGCAGGCCGAG
>Ga0308164_10001562_pt1 | contig 26255 bp, 27 predicted proteins | sample PhyTR2_FD_201031 | JGI IMG/M metagenome (GOLD analysis project Ga0308164, IMG submission 201031) | Phyllosphere microbial communities from UC Gill Tract Community Farm, Albany, California, United States - DLSLT.R2 | ecosystem: Host-associated > Plants > Phyllosphere > Unclassified | place: USA... | reverse complement strand
TCGCGCCAGCCGTCGGTCGAGAACACGAAGGACGGGTTCTTGGTCGTGGCGACCACGACGACCACGACGATGGCGATCAGGATGCTGGTCTCGCGGGCCTTGAAGAAGTGCCCGATGCCCGCGGTCAGCGCGTTGCCCTTCTTGGGGCCCGGGGCGCCGTTGCGCCGCGTATCGGGGGTGGCTACGGATGTCACGGCTGAAGCTCCTCGGCGTGGGTGGCGGCGAACATGACGGATTCGGCGTCGGCGACGCTGCGGTCGAGGTGCGCGGTGATGCGGCCCTCGCGCATGACGAGCACGCGGTCGGCCATGCCGAGCACCTCGGGCAGCTCGGACGAGATCATGAGGATTCCCATGCCTTCGCCCGCGAGCTGCGACAGCAGGCGGTGCACCTCGCTCTTGGTGCCGACGTCGATGCCACGCGTCGGCTCGTCGATGATCAGGATGTCGGGGTGCGTGGCCAGCCATTTGCCGAGCACGACTTTCTGCTGGTTTCCGCCCGAGAGGGTGCCGACGGGTGTGTCGAGCGCGGCCGTCTTCACCTCGAGGCGCGACGCCCACACCGTGGCGGCCTGGTTCTCGGCGCCGTTCGTGATGAGGCCCATCTTGGCCAGCTTCGTGCGAATGGCCATGGTCGTGTTGCGGGACACGGATGAATCGAGCACGAGTCCCTGCTTGCGGCGATCTTCGGGCACCAGCGCGATTCCCCGCGCCATGGCGGCCGTCGGATTCTTCTTCGGGATGGCCTTGCCCTTCAGTGTCACCGAACCGGAGTCGTAGCCATCCACACCGAAGACGGCGCGGGCCACCTCGCTGCGGCCGGCGCCCACGAGCCCGGCCAGGCCGACGATCTCGCCCGCTTTGACCTCGAAGGAGATGTCGGAGAAGATGCCGGCGGAGTTCAGGTCGCGCACCTCGAGGAGCGTGTCGCCGACCGTGGTCTCTTGTTTCGGGAACAGATCGGTCACGTCGCGGCCCACCATGCGGCGCACGATCTCGTCGACGCTCGTGTCGCTGATGGCGTCGGTCGAGATGTAGGAGCCGTCGCGCATGACCGTGATCATGTCGCAGAGCGCGAAGACCTCTTCGAAGCGGTGTGAGATGAAGACGAGTGCACGGCCTTCGTCGCGCAGGCTGCGGGCCACGGCGAAGAGCCGGTCGACCTCCACGCCCGAGAGCGCGGCGGTGGGTTCGTCCATGATGAGCACGCGGGCGTCGAGCGAGATGGCCTTGGCGATCTCGATGATCTGCTGGTCGGCGATCGACAGGCCCTCGGCGGGGCGGTCGGGGTCGATGCGCACGCCCAGGCGTTCGAACAGGCCCTGGGCCTCTGAGCGCATGGCCTTGCGGTCGATGCGGCCGAAACGGTTGGTGGGCTGGCGGCCCATGAAGATGTTCTCGGTGACCGACAGGTCGGGGAAGAGGGTCGGCTCCTGGTAGATGACGGCGATGCCGGCGGCCTTGGATTCGGCGGTCGAGCGGAAGTCGACGTCTTCGCCGCGCAGGCGGAATTCGCCCGAGTCGCGCTGGTAGAGGCCGGCGACGATCTTCACGAGCGTGGACTTGCCGGCACCGTTCTCGCCGACGAGGGCGTGGATGCTGTTCATGCGCACGGTGAGCGTCGCGGACTTGAGGGCGACGACGGCGCCGAAGGCCTTGCCCACGTCGCGCAATTCGAGCGCGGCCGGGCCGGTCGGCTCTGCGGTGTCGATGGGAGTCGTCATTGACTTGCTTCCTCCACGGTGAGGTCGGACCGCTGATGAATCGTTTCAACCGCGGGATCGTTATGACTTTACGGCCGGGCGCGGCCCGTCGTCAAGTCTGATGCGCAACCGTTACACGAACGCCGGGTGCGCCCGTCCATTCTTCCGCACACGGCGGGCCCACGAATCGCCGCGCGTCTCTGCGGCCTCGCGTCGGTTCGGCGCCGGATGCCTGCCCGCGCGCCGGTAGAGTAGGCCAAAACTCGGGCGACGATGGGGTGGCCGCCGCATGACCGACACCCGGGAGCCCGCATGATCCAACCGCTCATAGCCGGCGTCGTCGGGGCCGCCATCGCCTTTGCCAGCACGTTCGCGATCGTGTTGGCCGGCCTGACGGCCATGGGCGCGACACCGGCCGAGGCGGCATCCGGGCTGTTGGCGCTGTGTCTCGTGCAGGGCATCCTGGCGGCCGTGCTGTCGTGGCGCTACCGTCAGCCGCTCTCGTTCGCGTGGTCGACGCCGGGTGCCGCGCTCCTCGTCGCCGCCCACGGCAGTGCCGCGTCGTTCCAGGCCGCGGTCGGCGCGTTCCTCGTGTGCGGGGTGCTGCTGCTGGTCACGGGACTGTGGCCCGCGCTCGGGCGGCTGGTCGGCCGCATTCCGTCACCGTTGGCCGGGGCCATGCTCGCCGGCATCCTGTTCCCGCTCTGCATCGCGCCCGTCTCGGCGGCCGTCTCGCTGCCCGCCTTCGCGGTGCCCGTCATCGTGGTGTGGCTGGTGCTCTACCGGCTCGCCCCGCGCTGGGCAGTTCCCGCGGCGCTCGTCGTGGCCGTCATCGGCATGGTGATCGCCTCGTCGGGGGCCCCCTTCGACGATAGGGATGGCGTGCTGCCCGCGCTCATTCCGCAGGTGCCCGTCTTCGATCCGCTCGTCATCGTCAGCGTCGCCCTGCCGCTCTACGTCGTCACGATGGCGAGCCAGAACATCCCCGGTTTCGCCATCCTCAAGACGTTCGGCTACTCGGATGTCCCGGCCCGGCCGGTTCTCGTTGGGGCTGGTGTCGCGTCCCTGCTCGCGGCACCCTTCGGCGGGCACGCCGTGAACCTGGTGGCGCTGTCGGCGGGCATGACCGCGGGGCCCGACGCGCACCCCGACCGCTCGAAGCGCTGGGTGTCGTCGCTGTCGAGCGCCGCGGTCTACATCGTGCTCGGGCTGTTCGCGGGGGCCGCTGCCGCATTCATCCGCAATGCCCCGCCCGAGCTGATCGCGACCGTCGCCGGGCTGGCCCTCATCGGTGCGTTCCTGACCGGGGTCACGGCCGCCTTCGAGGAGGCGCCCCTGCGGGTTCCGGCGGCGATAACGTTCCTGGTCGTCGCATCCGGCGTCGTCATCGCGGGCATCGGGAGCGCGTTCTGGGGTTTGGGTGCGGGGCTGCTCGTGTGGGGGTGGCTCGGCGTCAAGCGCCGCGGTTGAGCAGCCCTAGGCGCTCGCGCCGCCGCCCACGGGCGGTCCGACGATCAGCAGCGCGCCGAAGACGACGATGACGCCCACCGCCGCGATCGAGGCCACGAGAACGGGTCGCGCGAGCACCAGGCGCAGGGCACGGTTCGGCAGACTGTTGTCGCGCGGATCGTCGCTGGCGTGGCGGCGCCAGGGTCCGGCGAGCAGGCCGCGGCGGGCGGCGACGATCTCGAACGGGATGGTGGCGAACGGGATGACGGCCGACACGAGCCCGAGCAACATCGTGCCGATCTTCCAGCGCTGGTTCACGCCGACGAAGACGACGACCACCACGTAGCAAAGGAACACGAAGCCGTGCAGGCCGCCGCCGATCGAGACACCCCAACCTCCGGCATCCAGCACGTATTTGATGAGCATGCCCGTGAGTAGCAGCGCCCACGTGATGGCTTCGGCGATGGCGAAGAGGCGGAAGAGGGCTTTGGGGGTCATGAGGGCTCCCGGATCGGCGGAACGAGGGTGCGACGAGCGCCCCTCGAGGCTAACGCGAGCATCTCTGAAAGTGCTGCGCGGTCGTTGGTGAGGAACGCTCGGCTCACCGGGGCTGGCAGGATGTGTGCATGACGGAGATGCCTGCCTCGACCGCCCTCGCCGCCGAACTCGTCCCCACCAGTCGCCCGAAGGTTTTGGTTTTTCTGCGGTGGCTGCCCTCGCTCGTTGGCGCCTTTTTCTTCGGTGATGCCACGGGCGCGACGTGGAAGGGCACCGATATCGTGGTGCGTCGCGCCGACACGGGCCGTGACGTCCTCCGCATGGGCGGGTTGGATGTCGAGGAGGCCGACCGCCTCATCGCCCTGGTCCGCGCCGATCTCGAGACCCACACCGTGGAGTCGTTCCTCGACGAGTGGCGCCACCGGGCGTAGTCGGCTTCTGTGTCGCGCGCCGCCGATCTGCCCGCGTCGAGCCGGGCTGAGCCGAGCCCCGCTTCGCCTATTCGGAGTCGGCGACGTGGATGGCCAAGTCGGTGCGGCCGGGGAGGATCTCGGGAGCCAGCGCCCGCGTTCCGGCATAGTCGCCGTCCTTAAGTCGGCGGTAAGGCCGTCCCGTCTCGGTCTTGAGTCGGTCGATCCGCTCGTTGAGGCGCGCGATCTCCCGTTCCACCCCGGCCTCATCGAGGTCGTCGGCATCGTGGATGACGTGCAGCTCGAGCGCTTCGATCCCCACATACCAGAGCGTGCCGTGCGTGAGGGGGAAGAGCAGAGAGTCGAGGTCCCCGCTGATGCCACGCTCGCCGATCGAGCGCTCATCCTCGCCCGCCGTCACGACGATGAGCGCCCGGCGCCCCGCGAGACCGCCGTCTCCGTACCGCCGCGGCACTCCGAGTTCGGGATCGAGGTCACCGTAGGCGAACCCGGCGGTCAGCACGCGGTCGAACCAGCCCTTCAGAATCGCGGGCGTTCCGTACCACCAGAGCGGAAACTGGATCACGAGCAACTCGGCATCCGCGAGCTTGGCTTGTTCGTGGCGGACGTCAGCGGGAACCTGTCCTCGGGCGAAAGCCTCCCCGGCGAGCACGCCGATGTTTTCGGATTCCTCACTGAGGTCGCCGAGGTCGCCATTGCCGAGAACGGGGTCGAACCCCTGCGCGTACAGATCGGATGTCGTCACGCTGTAGTGCTCCGACAGCGCCCGCGTCCCCGCGCGAAAAAGCTGCCCGTTAAACGAATCCGGGCGCGGGTGGGCGTAGAGCCACAGCGCCGAGCCGGGCGTGGGTGTGTGAGAGATCGTCATCGTTCGATCGTCCTTGCGTCCTGTGTGTTTTCGCGGCAGAGCGCCGCGACGAGCTGTGTGAGCGTTGTGCGCGCACGGTCGGCGTCGATCGATCCGTCGAGCGCGCGGCGGGCCAGCGCGTCACCCGCGCCGACGATGGCTGCAAGGCTGGCCGTATCCAGGGGGCCGCCAAGTGGTTCGAGGGCTGCTCGACACATCGAGAGGTACTCGTCCTCCGCTTCCTGCCGCACCTGGGCAAGCGTCGCCGAGCCGGCCAGGGCGGCGACGACGTCGGCGAGCTCGCGACCTTCGGCTAGGCAGCAGTCGATGTATGCCCCCGCGACGAGCCTCGACACGACGGCCAGGTCGGGCGCCGCACCGCGCAGCGCCTCCTCGAGCGTTTTGCGCTGTCGTGACTCGAATTCACGGTAAAGCTCCGCCAGAACTCCGGCCCGGTCCCCGAAGTGGTCGTAGACCAGCGGCTTCGTCACCCGGGCCCGCTCGGCCAGCCGACCGAGCGTGAACGTGTCGGTCCCCTCATCCCGAATCAGCTCGCGAGCCGTATCGAGCAACTGCCGGTGCCGCTCACTCTTCGACAGCCGCTGACGGGGCTCCGTCGCCACATCTCGTTCCATCGCCGCTCCTCGCGCTCCCACAAACTTACCTCTAGTAACTTACGAAGAGTAACTTAATCAGATGGCTATGAGCAAGAGCGGCCGCGAACGCTCACCGGAGAGGTCGTTGACTGCAGGATGAGAGACTGGGCAGATGCTCGAGCGGGTGACGGCGGATGAGATCGAGGGGCTGCGGGCCTTCCTCGGCGAGGTCGATCTGACTCTGTCGGGGCTCGATGCGCCGACCGTGAGGCTGTGGACGGAGCGCGCGCCGGATGGTGCGGTCGTCGGGAGTACGGGCTACGAGCTGAGCGGCGATGGCGCCCATGCCTTGATTCGCAGCGTGGCCGTGGCGCCTGGTCGTCGGACGGCCGGGGCTGGTTCGCGGTTGGCGCGGTTCGCGCTCGACGATGCTGCTCGCTCGGGCGCACGACGGGCCTGGCTGTTTTCGCGGCGATCGGGCCCGTTCTGGCAGAAGCTCGGCTTCGAGCCCGCCGACCGGGCCGAGCTCGCGACGGTTTTGTCGCAGACGCACCAGGTGCGGCTCTTCACCGAGACCGGGCAGCTCGACCGCGAAGTCGCCTGGTCGCGCGGTCTCGAAGACCTCTCCCGCTGAGTTCTAGAAAGGTCGAAGGTCGAAGGTCGACGTTCGCCGTTCTCAGGCGTCAGTCCGACGGCGCGCGAGTATCGCACCGTGCGGCCGATAGCCCTGACCCGTGCGGGTGTGTGTCTCGACGATGTCGAAGCCGGCTTCCTGCACCTCTGCGCTCAGAGCTTCGACGGGCCAGAAGTAGGCGCCGATGACGGCGTGATCGAAGCGCTCAACCGACGGCCCGGTGAAGAACCCGAGCAGTAGTCCGCCCCCGGGTCGCAGGACGCGCGCAAACTCTCGCAACGGCACCTGAATCGAGCTGGGCTCATGGTGAATGAGTGAGTACCAGGACAGGATGCCTCCGACCGACGCCGGAGCTGCGCTCAGGTCATCCACGCTCTCGGTCTCGAACGTCTGCTCGGGGTATGTAGCGCGCGCATGCTCGACGAAGCGTGGCACGACATCCACGCCGCGCACGTCGCCAATCCGTTCGGCGAGGAAGGCGGTCCAGTGCCCCGGGCCACAACCGGCATCGATGAGCGGTCCGTCTTGCTCGAGCGCCCACGCCGAGACGAGCTGAGCGTCCGAGGGATGGACGCTCGCCATCGACCCCAGGTGCTCGACGTATTCGTCGGCTCGGCGCGAATAGGACTCACTGACCGGGGTGTGAACGACATGGGTGCGCGATGAACCCTCGGGATTCGTCGTCATGAGGCTGCCTCGTGCAACGGCGCGCGGTGGGACCGAAGGACGCGCGGACTCCGCCAGAGCGCGACGCCCGACAAGATGAAGCCGAGGGCGTGCGTCGTGAGAAGGGTCGACAGGTTGACCGTGTAGAAACTCGCGGCGAGGACGTTCGACATCGCGAACGAGATGACGACGACCTGGGCTACGAGATACAGGGCGTAGGCGCCGAAGCAGACGACCGAGACCCGGAACCACGTCGTCCAGGGCGCGACGAGCGGCGGAAGGGAGACCAGGAGCACGGGCGCCAGCTGCCACAAGACGCGCGGGTCGATAACGTCCGAGACGGCGCTGATCGACTGGCCCATGTTCGCCACGGCGAGGAGAACAAGTCCGGCGAGGGCCGGGATGCCGTAGAGCAGGGCAATGGCCCCCTGGAGTCGTTTTGACAGGAAGTCGAAGCTCGGCCGGATGGTCCGCCGGGAACTGCGGTCGGCCTCATCGAAGCCCGCGCGGGCGACGGCCGCGGGGGAGCCGAGTGAGTGGATGACATCATCCAGTTCTGTCGCCGTGATCTCGTCTGGCTCGTCCAGCTCGAGATGTTCGGCCACATCGAGCCGTACGCTGTCGCGCTGGCGTCGGGGGAGCGCTGCCGTCTCCCTCCGCAGTTCGGTGAGGTAGTCGGCGGCCGCCGCCGACGCGGTGAATGGGGTGATCGTGGTCATCGTGTGGTCTCCATCAGGTCGTCGACGGTGTCGCGGAACGGGGCCCAGGCGCCGCGGAACGCGTTCAACCGCGCTCGGCCTTCGGTCGTGAGCGCGTAGTAACGGCGCTGGCGCCCCTCGGCGGGATCGGTGAGGTGGGTCTCGACGTAGCCGGTGTCTCGCATGCGCGACAGGAGCGGGTACAGCGTCCCTTCGCTCGCGAGGAGCCCGCGCTCGCCGAGGCTGCGGGCGAGGTCGCGTCCGTAGCGCGGAGTATCGGCGATCGCCGACAGTACGCAGAACTCGAGAACGCCCTTGCGGAGGTTCGTGAGGATCTTCTCTTCTTCGCCATCCATGCGGCCACTATAGCTTGCGTAACAAGGCGTTGCATCACAAAGTTGCGGATGGCGTGGCTTCTCGGCGCGAAGAGTCTCTAGCCCAGCGTGGCGCGCAGCTCGACCCGCCGCGCGCACGCCCGTGAGGCGCGAGTGGCGATGTCGCGCGCCACCTCGGCGCTCGGGGCTTCGATGAGCCAGAACCCGGAGAGGTACTCGCGCCCGGTGGCGAAGGGCCCCGCGGTCAGCGAGATGTCGTCGCCGCGCGCGTCGATCACGACGGAGTCGTCGGGATGGGCGAGGCCTTCGGCGGCGATCAGCTGTCCCGCCGCTACCAGCTCGTCGTTGAGGGCGCCGACGGCGGCCATTTCCTCGTCGGTTCCCGTGCGGGTTGCCGTGTCGATGACAGAGAGAAGAAACTTCATCGTGACTCCTTCGTTCGCGGTGTAGGGGCCACGCTCGCAGAGTAGGAATCAGTCGTCAAGGACGATGTGCGAGCCCAGGCCCCGCGCGCCGGCGAGAGGGCGGCGGCGGAACCTACACGATTTCTCGCCGTCGTGCTCCGAGACCGGCACGCGGCCGCGGGGCAGCCGTCAGGCGGCGTCGGGCTGGGCCACGTCGACGAGGGAGGTCAAGAACTGCAGGACGACCGCGGCGTCGTCGACCGAAAGCTGCTCGATGAGCCGTTGGATACGCACCTCGGCGGCCTCGCGGCTCGGGGTGGCCGAGGGGGCCATGTCGCGCGCCTCGAGGGTCAGGGCCCGCCGGTCGGTGGGGTGCGGCACGCGTTCGACCGAGCCCAACTTCTCGAGGCGGTCGATGAGTACGGTCGTGCTCGGCGACGAGAGCCCCAGGTGGGAGGCGAGCTGCTTCGGGCCGACGGGTTGCTGCTGGTTGCGCTGGTCGCGCAAGTAATCGACGGCGAGGATGTCGGTGTCACCCATGCCGGTTTCGGCGCGGATGTGTCGGCGCATCGCGATGTCGGTGTTGCGGCAGAGCAGGAGTGCGCGCATGATCTCGGCGTTCGATTGCTCCCGGCTCAGTGTGCCGCGCATCAGGCCGCGCGGCTGACGGGGGCCGGTTCGGGCAGCGCCTGCAGGCCGTTCGTGCTGTTGGCGCTCGACAGGAGGTCTTCGACCCAGGCACGGTTGATCGGCACCTTTTTGCTTCCCGAGTACTTGAAGAACAGGGGGATGGCGGGGTGAATCCAGATCGTGGAGCGACCGCTGCCGGCATAGGCCGGGGTCTCCCACGAGAGAACGTGCGGTTCGCCGCGGCGCAGCTTCGTGATGATCGCCAGCTGAAGATGCGCCAGCATGCGGTCCTCGAAGTCGATCTTCGCTCCATCGGTTCCGTACAAGAGCATGCCCATCGACACCACATCCATTCATTCAAGCTGTCTAGTAGTTAGATCATCTAGTAAATACGTCTGAATAACAAATCGCGGCGCGTCGCAGTGCGTTCTTGACGTGGCACCGGCGGGGCGGGAGCATCGGAGGAACGAGCGCAGGCCGACACACCGAGGCTGCGGCATCCGACCGAGGAGAGACCATGCAGCCACGCATCCACGTCACCAGCCTGTTCGTCGACGACCAGGCGAGGGCGCTGCAGTTTTATACCGACACGCTCGGCTTCGTCGCCAAGACGGACATTCCCGTCGGAGAGTACCGCTGGCTGACCGTCGTCGGCCCGGGCGAACCCGACGGCGTCGAGTTGCTGCTCGAACCCGATGTGCACCCGGCCGCGCAGGCCTACAAGAAAGCTCTCGTGGCGGATGGCATCCCGGCGGCTTCCTTCATGGTCGACGATGTGGATGCGGCGTTCCGCGAGCTCTCGGCGCAGGGCGTCACGTTCGTTCAACCGCCCGTGCCTGCCGGGCCCGTCACGACGGCCGTGCTCGACGACACGTGCGGCAACCTCATCCAGCTCGTCAGCCCCGTCGCGCCGTAGGGGCCCAGGCCGGTTGCGCTTGCGGGGCGCTCGCGCCTCGACGTCAGCCGTCGACCACGATGCCGAGGTGTTCGGCGAACATCGAAGCGAGTTCGGAGACCTGCATCGACGACATGGTGGCGCCCTTCAGGCCCTCGAGCCCCGAGATGCGGCGCAGGTCGAGCGTGCGCAGGTCGACGTTCTGCAGGGTGGCGCGCGTGACGTCGAGGCTGTTGAGCGTGCAATCGACGAAGGCGAGCCGGTTGACGGTGGCGCCGCCCAGGTCGAGTTCGTCGATCGAGCAGTTCGTGAACTGGACGTCTTGCAGCACGGCCCCGCGCAGGTTGACGAACCCGAGCTTCGACCCGGTGATGTGCACCGACCGCCAATTGGACTCATAGAACTCGGCCGAGCCGATGCGCGATTGGTCGATCGACACCTCGCGGAACCGCGATCGCGGCGCCGCGATGATGGGCGCGTTGAGCCGCTCGATGGTGGTCTCGACGAAACCGGCGCCGCGCAGCAGCACGTCGTGCGCGTCGAGGTCTTCGAACGCACACTCGGTGACGGTCAGGCCGCTGAGATCCTGCCCCGAGACGTCGGCCCCGACGAAGCGCAGGCCGTCGACGTTCTCGTGCGCATCGAGCAGGCCCGTATCGCCGTCTTCGAGCCCGACGAGCCGGATGGTCGGAATCTGCGGCGTGAGCGAGGACTTCTTCTTCGGGGGCATGACTCTTCACTTCTGGCGGGCCGGCGAGGCCTGTTTCTCGGCGTTCCGAGCTGCGTCGAGGCTATCGTGCGGCACCGACATCCGGCCCTGAGCTACATCAGCCCCTGGTCGGCGAACAGGCGTCGGATGGCCGGGGCGATGTGCTCCGAATACGCGGTCGTCAGGTGCACGGTGTCGTATTTCGTCGGCCACGTGGCGGCGAATGCGGGGCAGCGCCCATCCACGCAGTTGACGGGCAGCGCGTCGATGTAGTGATCGCCGGATGCCTGAGCTTGCGCCTGTGTGGCCGCCGAGAAGTCCTGCCACGCGGGGTCGATGTCGACCACGCAATCGCCCGGGTTCGACACCTGCGAGTAGCACGCGTCGAGGTCGGCTCCGAGGGGCGGCGGCGCGAGGTAGACGATCTTGCCGGCGCTTTTGAACCGTGAGGCGAGCGATGCGGTCGAACTCACCATGTCGGTCGTCGAGAGCGGGCGCCCATCGGACGACTGGCCGAGCGCGAAGGCGTTGGCCACGACGACGAGCTGCGGCTGATCGCTCGCGATGCGGTCGGCGATGTCCTGTTTGCGCTGCGTGCAGCTGTCCATCACGCCGTCGCCGTCGTTCTGCACGAGCACATCGGTGAAGCGGCAGCCGTAGAGGCCGATGGTGGTGATCTTCCACTGCCCGTCGCTGTTGTCGGCGATCTGGCGGAACGCGGGGGCGTAGGTGAGCGCGATCGAGTCGCCCACGACATACATGTGGTTGGGGGCGTCGCCCGAACCCCAGGTGCAGCCACCGAAATCGGGCGTCGAACCGGGCTCGAAGCATCCGCGGGCCGGGTTGTCGTTCGAGGTGGTGCGCAGGGCGTCGTCGAGCGAGGGCGACAGGTTGTCGGGCCAGGCCGTGGCCGAGAGCGCGGCGCTCAGGTCGGCGCGCGCCTGGTCGAGCGGGTTCGCGGCGTTCTGTTGCGACGCCTCGGGCGCGGCCTGCGGGGCCTGTCCGCGCGACGAGAAACCGGCGGCGATGATGACGACCGTGACGACGACGAGCAGGACCAGGGTCGAGAGGATGAACTGCGAGCCAAACCTCTCCTGCCAGCGGCCCCACGCCTCGCTGCGGGCGGTCGCACGTGCGACGCGTCGAGCCTCGGCATCCGTCACGCCGACCTCGGAGAACGACCGCAACCAGGGCGAGTGGTGCAGCGGCTGCTCGATCAGCAGGTAGGCCAAAACCGAGATCACGAAGATGAGGCCCGCGGTGATGAGTGTGCGCTCGAGCGTCGCGTCGACGAGGAAGAGCGGCACGAACACAATCACGGGGAAGTGCCACAGGTAGAGCGAATACGAAATGTTGCCGAGGAACGTGGTGACGGGGTTGCTGATGGGGAAGAGGTAACGCTGCGGCCCGCCGATGCCGGCCAGCAGCACCACGGCCGTCGCAACGACGGGCAGAGCCGCCCACGGCCCGGGGAACGGCTTCGAGGCGTCGATGACGAAGAACGAGGCGACGATGCCCGCGAGTCCGGCCCAGCCGAGCACGAAACGCACGGCGACGGGCAGCCGCAGGAAGAGGGGTGCGGCCGCGGCCAGCACCGCGCCGACGCCGAGCTCCCACACGCGCGTGAAGGTCGAGAAGTAGGCGATCTCGGCGTTCTCGCGCGTCTCCCATACGGCGAAGGCGAAGGAGGCGACCGAAATCAGGCCCATCACGACGATGACGACGATGCGGATGCGGCGGCCCGAGCGGTCGCGGTTGCCGCGGGAGAGCGCCATCCCGATGGCGAAGAGCAGCAGGAGCAGCGCGGGCCACACGAGGTAGAACTGCTCCTCGACGCTCAGCGACCAGAAGTGTTGCAGCGGCGAATCGGCGTCGGTCTGCTGAAAGTAGTCGGTGCCCGTGACCGCGAAGCGCCAGTTGGCGGCCAGGAAGAAGCTGGCCACGGCATCCCAGATGGTCTCCCAGGCGCGCGTCTTGTTGAACACGAACCAGCCGACGGCCGTCGTCGCGATGAGCACGGTGAGCGCCGCGGGCAGGATGCGGCGAATGCGGCGCGCATAGAAGCCGACGATGCTGAAACGGCCGGTGCGCTCACGTTCGCGCAGGATGAGGCCCGTGATCAGGAACCCCGAGATGACGAAGAACACGTCGACGCCCACGAAACCGCCGCTCGGCCATCCCAGCAGGTGATTGAGGATGACGGCCACGACGGCCACGGCGCGCAGCCCCTGAATATCGGCGCGAACCCGGCCGCGAGGTGCCGCCGTCGTCTCCGGAAGAGAAGCTGTCTGTTCGGTTGTCGTTTGCGCTGCCACTCGTCTCCCCAGATGTGAACCGCAGACGAGCCTAGCGCAGCAATGTTGCGGATGATCGCGTTCCCACGACCGTGATGCCGCTCGGGTCTGCGCTCCCATGAAGAAGGGTGCGCCCGGCCGACGAATCGACCGGACGCACCCTCGGATGGAGCGTGGAGCGTGGAGCGGGTTACTCGACCGTGTCGACCGAGCGGGGTGCCTCAGCGGTGGCGCCCACCGAGCGGCCGCGCAGGCGCATCGCACCGAGCGTCGCGGCACCGAGGGCGAGCAGGCCGGCGGCGAGGCCACCGATCAGCAGCGCGTCCGAACCCGAGTTGGCGAGACCTCCCGGACGGGTACCGGCACCAGCGGCAGGCGTCGTCGGCAGGGCGACGGGCGCCGGCGTGGCCGACGGCGAGTCGCTCGGCACGGGAACCGGGGTGGGCTCGGGCGTGGGCTCGGGCACGACCACGGCCGCGGGAACCTCGACCTCGGCTCCGGCGACGCCGGCCCAGAGAAGCGAGGTGGCGACGTCTTGCGACCCGCCGACCACGTGGGCGCGGTAGGTGGGAACCGTTCCGAACAGCAGGACGCGGGAACCGGTGGCTGCCGTCTTGGAGACGACGGCGGCCTGGCGTGCCGAGTTCTCCTGCGCGCGACCGGCCGACGAGGCCCAGTGGCCCGAGACGAACGGGTCGGCGGCGTAGGTCTGTTCGACCGTGGCGGCCGGGTCGAGCACCGTGAACCAGGTGGCCGGCGAGACGAACGCCGTGTCCTGCGGGAAGTCTCCGAGCACGCCGTCAGCGGCGGTCTCGACGCTCACGATGCCGTTGGATCCGCTCGTGCCCGACACCGGGGTGGTGGTCAGCAGGCCGAACGTGTTGGCGAAGTTCGCCGCAGCCGTTCCGCGACCGGTGACACCCTTACCGCTCGCGAGGTAGGCGTTGACGGCCGCGGTTCCGGCGGCCTGGTCGGCGTTGAACGCGAGGTTCGAGCCGATCCAGAGCACGTCGATCTGCGACAGGTCGGCGGCCCCCGAGGTGATCGAGGCCGCGTTGACGAGGACCAGGTCGCGGAAGCCGAGGCGTTCCAGCGTCACACGGTCGTCCTGCGTGCCCGTGTAACCGACACGCTGGGCGCCGAGACCACTGCTGTCCTCGGTGCGCAGGCGCTGGCCATCCGACGCCGCGAAGGTGACCTCGTATTTGGCGGTGACCTCGCTGACCGACTGGCGGCTGGTCTCGTCGAGCTTCAGGATCACGGTGCCGTCGTCGAAGCGCGAGACCGCGACCCCGTCGTGCAGCAATTCGTTGATGGCCTGGATGGATGCCACACCGCTGGCCTCGAGCTCGAGGTAGGCGGCCGTGGCGGGAACGACGGAGCTGAGCGGCGTGGAGGTGACGGGCGTCGCCGTGACGGCGAGCGGGGCGTCGGTGGTGCTGCCGATGGCGTCGACGTCGGCACCCCACAGGAGCGAGAGGCTCCAGGCGGAGATGTCGTACATGTCGGGCACGCGCTCCGAGATGTCGGTTCCGTCGGCGAGCAGCACGTTGGCGAGGCCGCGCAGCGGCTGGTGCATGTCGACGAGGTAGGAGCCGGCGGGGTAGGTGGTGCCGTTTGCCGTCAAGGCCGACGTGGTCTTCTGCACCTCGATGCCGTTGACGAGCAGCTGGTCGACGAGCGTGTTGGCGTCGGTGTCCGAGCGCTGCGTGCCACCGACGGGGATGACGTAGGCGCGGGGCAACTTCGCGGTGTAGACGTCGGTCTCGTCCCAGATCTCGGCCCAGGCGTTCGGGGCGGGAACCGTTGCGGGGTCGATGTCGGCGGGAACCGTGCGGAGCGGTTCGCCGGCGTCGCCGCGGCGGAAGATCTCGATCTGGTTGTCGAGCAGCGCGTCCGAGTTCTCGACCACGTAGTCGACGGCCGTGTCGATGACGACACCGGCCACGGCGACGTTCACCTCGCCGCGACGGGTTCCTTCTGGCACGTTGTTGTTGACGCGGCCGAGGGGGAGCTCGACGGTGTTGGTGATGGCGCCCTGGAACGCCACGTACTGGGGCGCGAAGATGGGGGGCCAGTCATCCCAGCCCGCGCGGATGTCGCGGTAGGGGATGAGGATCTTGCCCGTGTTGGTGGTCGTGGCGCTGCCATCCGCGGCCTGGTAGGTGTTGCCCGGGATGTTCGCCTCGACGACGGCCTTCTCGATCTCGAGCGCGGCGTCGTAGGCGTGCGGCAGGAACAGGTCGTATTCGTAGTTCTCGCCGTGGGGCGGGCCACAGGGCTCGACCTGCAGGATGTTCGTGTAGCCGTGGATGTCGATGAAGTTGGTCGGCTGGATGATGTTCGACAGGTCGCGCGTGATCGATGCCTCGACCGTCGCACCCGTGATGAAGTCGCGGTTGGGGTCGAAACCCGCAGCCACGGCGCGCTGGCCGAGTGCCCGGCCGTCGGGGTTGTTCGTCAGCGTGAAGTAGATGCGGTGCGTGCGCAGCAGCTCGGCGGTCTCGGCCGAGGTGTCGTTCAGCATGTCCTCGATGTACTTGATGCTGGCGTCGGTGCCCTCCCACTCGTTTCCGTGGATGTTGGCGTTGAACCAGATCGGGATCTTGTAGCCGTCCTGCAGCGCCTGGTCGGTGGCGGCCGCGGCGGCGTTGTTCTTGATCTTGTCGCGCCAGGCGTTCTGCTGAGCGGTTTCGGCGGCCGTCTCGGGCGCCGTCAGGGTGATGAAGTGGATGTCGCGGCCGAGGTCGGTTGTGCCGACCACCTGCGCGGAAACCTTGTTGCTGCGTGCGAGCCACGAGTTGATCTTGGGTGCGATCTCGTCGTAGGGGGTCAGGCCGCGCTGCGTCGATGCATCGGCCGGGAAGTCGGCGGCCAGGGGCACGGGCTGTTGGAAGGGGTAGCTGGTCGGCATCTTGATGGCCGGGTTGGTGGGGCGCACGATGGGAGTCGCCGACGACTCGGCATCGGCGACCGCGGGGTCGGGGAAGAACGAGAGAAGCGCCACTGCTGCCGATATGGCACCAACGGTGAGGATGGGTCTTTTCTTAGCCATGGTTTCCGTTCGTCGAAATGTGGAGGTGCCGCCCCAGAATAGGGGCGCTGCGTTTCGGCCCCGGTTTCCTTACGTTTCCGGCTCGTTTCAGCTTCGTTTGCGTCATTTGTCGCGCTAGACAGGCCTTTCTGGTGCATTATTTCGCGGGGCGCGCGAAAAGCGGCACGCGCGGATGTCGCGCGCAACGATCGTGCGCCCCGTGCGCGTTTCGGCCCGCGGGAGGGGCTTTTTACACCCGTTCGGGGGTGCTGGCAATCGTCTTGTCGGATCGCATCCATTTTGGAAAAGTGGCCGACCAAGACGATCAGGTCACCCCATCCCGCCAAGGAGAAGACATGCGCGCCATGGAATACCGCGGACCGTACAAGGTCCGCGTGCAGGAGAAAGACATGCCGAAGATCGAGCATCCGAACGACGCCATCGTGCGCGTCACGATGGCCGCGATCTGCGGTTCCGATCTGCACCTCTATCACGGCATGATGCCCGACACCCGCGTCGGCCACACGTTCGGCCACGAGTTCATCGGCGTCGTCGAACAGGTCGGATCGTCGGTCGAGAACCTGAAGGTGGGCGACCGCGTGATGGTGCCCTTCAACATCTATTGCGGCTCGTGCTACTTCTGCGCTCGCGGCCTCTACTCCAACTGCCACAACGTCAACCCGAATGCCACGGCCGTGGGCGGCATCTACGGCTACTCGCACACGTGCGGCGGCTACGACGGGGGACAGGCGGAGTATGTGCGCGTGCCGTTCGCCGATGTCGGGCCCCAGGTCATCCCCGACGACATCCATGAAGAGGATGCCCTGCTCATGACGGACGCGCTCTCGACGGGCTATTTCGGCGCACAGCTCGGCGACATCGTCGAGGGCGACACGGTCGTGGTGTTCGGCGCCGGACCGGTGGGCCTCTTCGCCGCGAAATCGTCGTGGCTCATGGGCGCCGGCCGGGTGATCGTGATCGACCACCTCGAGTACCGTCTCGAGAAGGCCCGCACGTTCGCCCACGCCGAGACCTACAACTTCGCCGAATACGACGACATCGTCGTGCACATGAAGAAGATCACCGATTTCCTCGGGGCGGATGTCGCGATCGACGCCGTGGGTGCCGAGGCCGACGGCAACCTCACGCAGAGCATCACGGGCACCAAGCTCAAGCTGCAGGGTGGTTCGCCGACGGCACTCAACTGGGCCATCGACTCGGTCCGCAAGGGCGGGACGATCTCGGTCATGGGTGCCTATGGCCCCATCTTCAGCGCCGTGAAGTTCGGCGACGCGATGAACAAGGGCCTCACGCTGCGCATGAACCAGGCGCCCGTGAAGCGCCAGTGGCCGCGCCTGTTCGAACACATCAGGAACGGATACCTGAGCCCGCGCGACATCATCACCCACCGCATCCCGCTCGACGAGATCGCCGAGGGATACCACCTGTTCTCGTCCAAGCTGGACGACTGCATCAAACCCGTCATCGTGCCGAGCGCGAGCTGACCCGGCCCGCCGCCGGAGAGGAGAAACGATCATGGCCTACACCGCAGAGAAACCGACCCGCGCGCTGTCGAGCGACGAGCTGCGTCAGCGCATCCCCGGCTGGGGCGCCGACCTCGACAAGAAGGACCGCCCGGCCGTGCCGAAGGAGCGTTTCGCGCCCGAGGTGACGGGGGCGCACTGGGACTTCCCCGAGCGCCAGGAGGAGCTGGTGCCGCGCGAGCGTTCGATCGAGCACAAGTTCTTGACGCCCGTTTTCGGCACGTCGGCGCCACTCAAGGGGCTGAGCGGCGTGATCCGTCGCTACGCCTATGCGCAGTACAGCGAAGGACGTCTGGCGCACTGGATGCTGCTCATCCTGGGCGATCGCGTCGACGCCATCGAGAGCCACGTCACGTCGCTGGCATCCGGACACCCCGATAACCCGATCACCGAGACGGGCGTGTTGGCCGAGGGCAAGTATCACGGGTTCGCGTCGCGCTTCGGGCGGCGTCGCGTCGATGTGAAGCACAGCTGGATCGACCCGATCGTGGTCGCGGGGCCGTGGCTGCTCGTGGGCTGGGCGGCTTTCGTGGTCGGCCGCGCCGGGGTGCGGGCCGTGCGTCGCTGAGTCTCAGGTGCGGCCGACCCTGCGCGCCTCGGCGACCGCGCTCACGATGCCCTTCTTCCACGGCTTGCCGTGACCGGGCAGCACGATATCGGCGCCGGTCGCCGCGAGGGCGTCGAGCGACGCGAGGGCCTGTGCGCTGTCGGCCGTCGCCGCGCCCGAGACGATCTGCGGGCCCGTGCCGCCCGTGTAGGGGTTGAAGGTGACGAGCGCGTCACCCGAGATCAGCGCCGAGCGCTCGGGCAGGTGCAGGGCGCAGTGCCCGAAGGTGTGGCCCGGGCTGAAGACGACGCGCGGCTGGCCGGGCACGTCGAGCACGTCGTCGGCCGCGAAGGTGCGCAGCTCGTCGATGCCCGGTACGGTCAGGGCGCCCGCCCGCACCATCCGCCCGAGAATGGGGATCGACGTGGGGTGGGTGACGGGCCAGAGCAGCCGCGGCGACTCGTGGGCGTAACGGTAGGGGTGCCGGGCGATGTAGCGCTCCTCGGGGTGCGCCCATACGGGCACCCGCCATTCCTTGCGCAGGCGCTCGGCCATGCCCAGGTGATCGAAGTGCGCGTGTGTCAGCACGACGGCGCGAACATCGTCCTTCGTGCGGTCGATCTGCCGCAGCGCGTTGTGCAGCAGCGGCCACGTCGCGGGGAAGGCGGTGTCGACGAGCGTCACGCCGCTCTCGTCCTCGATGAGGTAGCAGTTGACGTAGGCGTGTTCGAGCCGGTGGATGCCGGGCGCCACGTTTTTGCTCAACGTGGCGCGCCGGGTCTTCGTGCCCGTCGCGCTCTCTCCAAAGATGGCCTGTGCCATGTGGGTTCCCCTTTCGCCTGGCGCGCGGCTGCCGTTCGCGCATGGCCGCGGTCCCACGATGCTAGGCAAGCCTCGGCGTCGGCGGCAGGGGATTGACGACCGCGATCGGGGTGTCGTCAGCCGGTGGACGTGATGCGGAACGGCGCGCTCTGCAGATCGGCGGGCCTCGAGCTGGTGCCGACGAGCAGCTCGAAGTCGCCGGGTTCGACGACGCGATCACCCGCGGCATCCACTAGGGAACAGGCCGAGGCCGGAAGCTCGATCGAGACGTCGACCGTGGCCCCCGCCGGCACGGTCACCTGGCGGAACGCCTTCAGCTCGCGCTCGGCCCATGTCACGCTCGTGACCGTGTCGGTGACGTAGACCTGGACGGTCTCGGTCGAGGGGCGCTCGCCGATGTTGGTCAGCGTCACGGTGGCGCGGATGATATCGGCCGCCGTCACCTCCGCAGTCTCGAGTCGCAGCTCGCTGTACTCGACGCGCGAATAGCTGAGGCCCTCGCCGAACGCGAACAGCGGGTCCTGCGTCAGATCGGCATAGCGGTCGCCGTGCTGCCCGCGCAGCTGGTTGTAGAAGACGGGCAGCTGACCTGCGTGCCGGGCGAACGTGATGGGCAGGCGCCCCGTCGGCTCGATGCGGCCGAGCACGAGTTCGGCCACGGCCAGCCCGCCCTGCATTCCGGGGTTGAATGCCTCGACGATCGCCGCGGCATGGAGCGCCGATTCGGGCAGGACCGACGGTTTCGACTGCACGAGCACCACGATGGTGGGGGTTCCCGTGGCCACCACGGCGTCGAGCAACGCGATCTGGGCGCCCTGCAGTTCGAGTGTCGCGGTCGAGCGTCCCTCACCCGCGAGTGCGACCGTGTCACCCACGACGACCACGGCCCAATCGGCGGATGTCGCAGCCTCGACGGCCTCGGCGATCATGCGTTCGTCGGGGCTCGCCGCCTGGAAGTACGGGGGCCGCGGCTGCCCGTCGGGGAACACGCCGCGCGGGTCGTCGGCCAGATCGCCGATGTCGGCGCCGCGCGCGTGCGTGATCGTCCAGCTCTCGGGCACGGCCCGGCGAAAACCGTCGAGCACGGTGAGGACGGTTTCGCGGGGGTGGCCGTCGGGCATCCAGTCGACCTGGCCCGAGGCGCCCGCCCAGTCGCCCAGTTGCGCGTGCGGGTCGTCGGCGTTGGGCCCGATGACGGCGACCGTGCGGGGTGCAGAGGGCGCAGCATCCGGTGTCTCGAGCAGCGGCAGCGTGCCGTCGTTGCGCAACAGCACGAGCGAGCGACGGGCCATCTCGAGGTTGAGGGCGGTGTGCGGCGCGCTGCCGATGACCTGGCGCTGGCGTTCGGGGTCGGGCAGGCGCGGGTTCTCGAAGAGCCCGAGCTCGAACTTGAGCCGCAGGATGCGCGTGACGGCGTCGTCGATCTGTGCCACGGTCAGGCGGCCGGAGCCCACGGCCGCGAGCGCGGCGTCTCGGAACTTCGGCGTGGCCATGATGAGGTCGTTGCCGGCGGACACGGCCACGGCGGCGGCGTCTTCGTAGGTGGCGGCGACGTGTTGTTCCCACACCATGCGGCCCACGTTGTCCCAGTCGGTGACGAGGGTTCCGTCGAAACCCCACTCGCCTTTGAGCACGTCGTTGAGCAACCACTCGTTGGCCGTGACGGGAACGCCGTCGATGGCCTGGTAGCCGAGCATGAAGGTGCGGGCGCCCGCCTCGACGGCGCGTTCGAACGGCGGCAGGAACCAGGAACGCAGCTTGCGGCGGCTGAGGTCGGCCTCGCTGGCGTCGCGCCCGCCCTGCGTCTCGGAGTAGCCGGCGAAGTGTTTGGCGGTGGCGAGCACGGCGTCGGGGTCGGTGAGCCCCTCGCCCTGGTAGCCGCGGATCATGGCGGCGCCCAGCTCGCCGATGAGGTGCGGGTCTTCGCCGAACGTTTCGTCGACGCGGCCCCAGCGCAGGTCGCGCGAAATGCACAACACGGGGGAGAAGGTCCAGTGCAGGCCCGTCGCGGCGACCTCGACGGCCGTCGCCCGCGCGCCCTGTTCGACGAGGGCCGTGTCCCACGTGGCCGCCATTCCGAGCTGCGTGGGGAAGATGGTGGCGCCGGGCCAGAACGAGTGGCCGTGGATGCAGTCGTCGGCCATGAGAAGAGGGATGCCGAGGCGAGTCCGGGTGACGAGCTGCTGCGCGCGGATATTGCGCTCGGGAGAGGCGTGCAGCAGCGATCCGACGAGCGAGACCCCCACCAGCTCGTCGAGGTCGGCGCGCGCGTCGAGCTGCAGCATCTGCCCGATCTTCTCCTCGAGCGTCATGCGCGACAGCAGGTCGGCGAGCCGCTCGTCGATGCCGAGGTCCGCGTCGCGATAGGGCGCGTCAGCGGATGTTGCGGCCTGCGTGGCCGGGGTCGACGGGTGGGCGGAGGGCGGCGTCGTTGCAGAAGTCATGGCCCACCCATCGTTCCAGATGTATGCGCTTAACTCCACGCCTGATCGGGCTGATTCGTGACGCCGCTCGGGGCAGGCGGGCTCTGGCAAGGGGGTCGACAGGGCCGCCGCGCACCCGCAACTGTGGAACCATGTCCGCTCGCTCCGACGTCCGCCAGGCGTCCCCCGCCCGTCCCCTGCAGAGCCGCTCCTTCTGGGGCGCGTTCCTTGTCGGCGCCGCCATCATGGCCGCCGTCGACGAGATCGTTTTTCATCAGATCCTCGCGTGGCACCACTTCTTCGATCGGTCGACGCCTGCCATCGGGCTTCTCTCCGACGGCTTGTTGCACGCCGCGTCCCTCATCGCGCTCGTCGCGGGGTTCTTCTTGCTCGCCGACGCCCGCCGCCGCGACGCGTTGGCTCGGCCGATGGTGGTCGCGGGCCTCTTCGTCGGGCTCGGCCTCTTCCAACTCTTCGACGGGATGATCGATCACAAGGTCTTGCGCGTGCACCAGATTCGTTACGGCGTCAAGCTCCTGCCCTACGACCTCGCCTGGATCGGGGCGGGTGTCGTCCTCTTGGTCGTCGGAATCGTCTTGACGGTCCGCGCCGCGCGCCTCGTCCCGGCCCGGGGCTGAGCGCGTGTCGTCACCGGCAGCGCCTCTGGCCGTCGGGCTCGGACCGGGCGCGCCCGCGGTGTCGGCCGCCGCAATCCAGCACGCAGTGGGCTTCCCCCCGGGCGATCTCGGTGCGTCCCTCTCCGCGGGGCATCATGCGCCGGGTTTCGACCCGGGCCTTCTCGCGCTCCTCCCGATCCTCCTCGCGGCCGCCCTCTACCTCGGGGCCGCGCGCGCCGAGCGCCTGCGAGCAACCCGCGACTGGCCCGCCATCCGCACGGTCTCATGGATGCTCGGTCTACTGATCGTCGCGGCGTGCTTCGTCGGCCCGCTCGCGGATGCCGCGCACACCGGTTTCGTCGCCCACATGTTCGTGCACCTCGTCGCCGCCATGGTCGCGCCGCTGCTGCTCGTGCTCGCGGCGCCCGTGACCCTGGCCCTGCGCACCCTCGAGGTCGGTCAGGCGCGCCGCTTGTCGCGCCTCCTGCGTTCGCCGGTCGCGCGCGTCGTCGCCCACCCCGTCACGGCTTCGGTGCTCAACGTCGGATCGCTGTGGCTGCTCTTCGCAACGCCCTTCGGGCACGCGCTGCTCGAGGCTCCCGCGCTGCATCCGCTCCTCACCGCTCACTTCGTGGCCGCCGGTTTCCTGTTCGCGGCGGCGTTCGTGGGCCCCGACCCGGCCCCGCATCGTCCCGGCTTCGGGTGGCGCCTGGTGATCCTGCTGCCGGCTCTCGGGCTGCACAGCGTGCTGGCCAAGCTGGTCGCCGCCGACCCACCCGCCGGGGTGACGGCATCCGACGCTCTGGCCGGCGCCCAGCTCATGTACTACGGGGGAGGCCTGGCCGAGCTCGCCCTGCTGATCCTCTTCTTCGCGGGGTGGTTCCGGGCCAGCGATCCGGCCCGGCGGCGCACACCCGCCGGTGTTAGCGTTTCGCTATGAGTACACCGGTCGTTCCCCGCCTCACGCTCAACAACGGCGTCACCGTTCCGGAGCTCGGCTTCGGCGTCTACAAGGTCGATGCGGCCGACACCGAGCGGGTGGTGTCCGAGGCGCTCGAGGCGGGTTACCGGCACATCGACACGGCGTCGGCCTATGGCAACGAGGCGGCTGTCGGGCGAGCCGTCGCGGCATCCGGTCTCGCGCGCGACGAGGTCTTCCTCACCACCAAGCTCTGGAACGACGAGCATGACCAGGCTCGGGATGCCGCGCGCCGCAGCCTCGACGCCCTCGCCGTCGAGCGTCTCGACCTCTACCTCATCCACTGGCCGGCCGCCGATCAAGACCTCTATGTGACGGCCTGGCGGGCCCTCGAAACCCTCGTCGACGACGGCCTCGTGCGCGCCATAGGTGTCTCGAACTTCCAGCCCGCGCACCTCGAACGCCTGCTCGCCGACACGGATGTCGCGCCCGCCGTCAATCAGATCGAACTGCACCCCTACCTGCAGCAGGCCGAGTTGCGTCAGCTGCACGCGCGCCACGGAATCGTGACGGGAGCGTGGAGCCCCCTCGGCCGCGGAAACGTGCTCGCCGACCCCACCATCGCGGCCCTCGCGCGCAAACACGGAGTCTCGCCCGCCCAGGTCATCGTGCGGTGGCACCTGCAGCTCGGCAACATCGTCATCCCCAAATCGGTGACACCCGAGCGCATCCGCTCGAACCTCGACGTGTTCTCGTTCGCGCTCGACGGGCCCGACCTCGCCCGCATCGACGCGCTCGGCCTGCACGAGCAGCGTTTCGGGTCGCACCCCGACGAGGTGCGCGCCGACAAGAAGTTGTAGGAGCGGCGGCGCGCCCGTACGCGGCCGGCATGGCGCCTCCTGCGGGCTCGCGCGGCGGTCACGCCCGGGCCTGCCCGACGAAACGGGGGACTGCCCAACGTCGGACCCCCTCGCTACGCTGTCCCCACACCCTCATCCGCCGAATCACCCGTGGAGGACGCCATGAGCGACGACGATGCCGCCCCAAACGCCTCGAGTGCCGTCGTCAGCGACGTGCCGCAACCATGGAAGCGCAACGTCACCCTGTTCCTGAGCGGCCAGACGGTGTCGCTCTTCGGCTCGATGATCGTCCAATACGCCGTCATGTGGTGGGTCACCTTCGAGACCCGGTCCGGCCTCGCGGTCGCGCTCTATGCCGTGGCCGCCTTCCTGCCGCAGGGCATCGTGTCGATCTTCGGTGGCGTCATCGCCGACCGCATGAATCGGCGCGTGCTCGTCATGGTGGCCGACGGGTCGATCGCGATCGCCACGCTCGTGCTGGCCGTGCTCATGATGAACGGCATCACCGAGCTCTGGGTGATCCTGTTGGCCGTCGGCGTGCGCTCGGTGGGCGCCGGGTTCCAGTCGCCGGCGGTGCAGGCGATGATTCCGCAGATCGTGCCGCCCGAGCAGCTCATGCGCGTCAACGGCTTCTTCCAGACCATCCAATCGGCCATGGCCCTGCTGGCCCCCGCGGCGGCCGGGGCGGTATTCGGCATCTTCGGCATCGTGCCCGTGTTCTTCATCGACGTCGTCACGGCCGTCATCGGCATCGGCTTCCTCGCGTTCGTGACCGTTCCGACGCTCGCGTCGCTGGCCGACAAGACGTCGAGCTATCGAGAGGACCTGTCCGAGGGGTTCCGCTTCATCTGGAACAACCGGGTGGTGCGCTGGCTGCTGGGCGTTTTCGCCATCGTGTTCCTGCTGTCGGTCGCGCCGTCGTTCATCACACCCCTCATGGTGGCCCGCTCGTTCGGCTCGGAAGTGTGGATGGTGACGGTGCTCGAGTTGGCGTTCAGCATCGGCATGATCATCGGCGGCGTGTTGGTGGGCACGGTGCTCGCCAAGCGCAGCGCGATGGGCCTCATCCTGTTCGCGTCGTTCGGGTTCGCGGCCTTCACTCTCGCGCTGGGGCTGAGCCCCAACCTCTGGGTCTTCTACGCCTTCATGTTCGCGTTCGGGCTGCTCGTGCCGCTCTTCTCGGCGCCGTTCATGACCATCATCCAAGAGACCGTGAAACCCGAGTTGCACGGCCGGGTGTTCAGTTACGTGGGCATCGTGATGGCGCTGGCCACACCGCTCGGCATGGTGGTCTTCGGCCCGCTCGCGGATGTCATCAGCGTGCAGTTGCTGCTGATCGTCGCGGGCATCGTCATGATCGTCGTCATGGGCGTGGCGATCGTGCTGCCGTCGGGTCGCGCGGCCATCGCCGCCGCCAAACCAGCGGGAACCCCCGTCACTGTCACCGAGGGCGACTCGGCTCAGCTGTAGTTCAGCTGTAGTGGAACCGGCACTGCGCGATGAGGATCTGGTCGTCCGCAAGACGATAGACGAGGCGATGTTCGTCGGTGATGCGACGCGACCAATATCCGTGAAACCCGTGTTTGAGCGCCTCGGGTTTGCCGATGCCTTCGTTACCGTTTCGCTCGATGTCCTTCAACAGCAGGTTGATGCGTTTGAGCACCCGCCGGTCTTCGGATTGCCAGTGCGTGTAGTCCTCCCACGCATCCATCGAGAACGTGTACTTCACTCGTCGAGCTCGCGGTCGACGCCTTCGCCGCCCTCCAATTGCACGATCGAACGCAGGATGCGGTGTGCGTTTACCGGGTTGCGCAGGAGGTAGGCCATCTCTTTGAGCGACTCGTAGTCTTCGAGCGCCACGAGCACCACGGGCTCCTTGCCGGCGCGCGTGATGACCACCTCTTCGCGATCGTCGAGGACCGAGTCGAGCGTCGCGGCGTAATGCGCTCGCGACTGTGAGTACGTCAGTGTCTTCATGAAAACCTCCAGGTACAAGAAAGTGTACCCGTTCGCTCACTCAGCCGCGCGATCAATACGCGGGTTGCACGGCGCTCATCGTTTGAGACGGGCCGTCGTAGCGCCAGATCCCACTCGTGCCGCGCGCGATGATGAAGCGGTTGTCTTCTGACGAGGAAGCGCCGGTTCCGCCCGTCATGTCGGTCGGCGCGGGCACCCGCGCGTTGAGAACCGCGTCGGCGGCCCAGCTCGCGCCGTTGTCGATGCTGCGCCACCATCCGCCGGTGCCCCACGCGAGAACCGTGAGGCCCGAATACGCGACCATGGTGGCGTTGCCGTCGGGCAGTGGTGCCGCCGTCGTCCAGGTGTTGCCGAAGTAGTCGCTGACCTTGATGGTCGAGCCGTCGGTGGTCGCATTCCGTCGCCCCGCCGAGTCGGAGTCGATGATCCCCGTGGGCGGGTTGAGGGGCGCGAAGACGTTCCAGGAGCCGGGGGTCCCCTCGGCCGCCGGGTGCTCGGAATACCACCAGGTCGTGCCGTTCGTCGCCATCACGACGGGCACGATGGTGTTGGAGGTCGCCATGACGGCGGTGATGCCGGATGCGGGGAGCGCGCGCATCCGCCAATCGCCACCGTCGTATCGGTAGGCGTATTGCGTGCCGTCGAAGGCCACGCTGAGCGCACTCTCGGCGCTGAAGCTCGTCGGGCGAAACGGCGGCGGCGGAAAATCTGTCCACGCTATCGC
>Ga0308164_10001560_pt1 | contig 26289 bp, 32 predicted proteins | sample PhyTR2_FD_201031 | JGI IMG/M metagenome (GOLD analysis project Ga0308164, IMG submission 201031) | Phyllosphere microbial communities from UC Gill Tract Community Farm, Albany, California, United States - DLSLT.R2 | ecosystem: Host-associated > Plants > Phyllosphere > Unclassified | place: USA... | reverse complement strand
GTGGAAGAGGCGCTGTACCTGGCCAACATCGCCAGCAAGGTGACCCTGATCCACCGTCGCGAGACCTTCCGCGCCGAGAAGATCCTGATCGACAAGCTGCACGCCCGTGTGGCCGAAGGCAAGATCGAGCTCAAGCTCAACGCCACCCTCGACGAAGTGCTCGGCGACAACATGGGCGTGACCGGTGCACGCTTGAAGAACAACGACGGCAGCACTGGCGAGCTGAAAGTCGACGGTGTGTTCATCGCCATTGGCCACACCCCGAACACTTCACTGTTCGAAGGCCAGCTGGCGTTGAAAGACGGCTACCTGGTGGTCAGCGGTGGCCGTGAAGGCAACGCGACCGCGACCAGTGTTGAAGGTGTATTCGCCGCCGGCGACGTGGCCGACCACGTGTACCGCCAGGCGATCACCTCGGCCGGCGCTGGCTGCATGGCCGCACTGGACACCGAGCGTTACCTCGACGGCCTGGCGAACGCTACGTTCTCCTGATCGCCCCAGTCGAGCACAAAAAAACCGGCCTAGCGCCGGTTTTTTTGTGCCTGCAACGGCGTCAGCCTTTGCGGCTCAGGGGTTGCGCAGCAAACTTCACCCCGGCCAGGCCATGGGCGATCAGGTTGCGGATATTGCCATGGTCGCTGCCTTCCGGCGTGGCCACCACCGAACGGTAATGCTCGCCAAACGCCAGCAGCACTTCCTGGTCGCTGAAGCCTTCCAGCAGGGCCAGGCCGATGGTCTTGCACGAGCCCTCGTTCTGCCCGGCGGCGCTGTCCAGGCCGCCATTGGTGAACGCCTGGGGCGTGTAGTCGTAATGTTCGGCGACGAATGCCAAGGTCTCGGCGAACGGGTTGTTGCCGGTTTCGAGGCTGGCGCGGAAGGCGTTGATTTCAGTCATGGGATTTTCCTTTGGCGAACGCGGCGGCTTGCTCGGCGCTCGCTTCTTTCTGATAAAGCGATTTCCACTCGGCGTAAGGCATGCCGTAGACCACTTCGCGGGCATCGTCGAGGCTGACCTCGATGGCACGTTCGTCGGCGGCGGCCTTGTACCACTTGGACAGGCAGTTGCGGCAGAAGCCCGAGAGGTTCATCAGGTCGATGTTCTGCACGTCGGTGCGCTCGCCCAGGTGCGCGACCAGGCGGCGGAAAGCGGCGGCTTCGAGTTCCAGACGTTGTTGATCGTTCATGATGGCTGCCCGGGTGTCAGTAAATGAACCATGAATGATAAGAGCCACGGGCCCGGGCGGCAATGCCCGGTGCCACTCAGCGTTCGGCGGCCAGGGTAATCGACACCGATTCGGCGAAGCGCAGCGCGTGGGGCTTGTCGACTTCCACTTCGGCGTAGTGCACGGCGCTGTGCTGCATCACCAGGTCGAGAATCTCCTGGGTCAGGCGCTCCAGCAGGGCGAAGCGGTTGCCCTCCACGTGCTGGATCACCGCCTTGGTAATGGTGCGGTAGTTGAGGGCGTGGTCGATATCGTTGTCGCGCACGGCGTCCTGGGCGGCATAGAGGATGGTGAGGTTGATCAGTACATCCTGCTTGTTGACGATCTCGTCTTCGTTAATGCCGATAAAGGTGCGCAAGCGCAGGTCCTTGACCCGGATGCGTGCGGTTCCTGGCTCCAGTCGTGACATGAATCGGTGCTCCGTAAAATCAGTGGCGGGAAGCCGAGGCTCGGCTTATTTCAAATGTCGGCCGCCGTTCACGGCCAGGGTGGTGCCGGTGACGTACGGGTTATCCAGCAAGTAGCGCAGGCTCTGGTAGACCACCTCGGCGCCCGGTTCGATGCCCAGCGCCGACTTGTTCAGGGCCTTGGCGCGGTAGGCGTGATCGTCTTCGGCGTTGAACAGGATCATTGCCGGGGCGATGCCGTTGACCTTGATGGCAGGCGCGTAACGCGCGGCGAACGACAGCGTCAGGCTGTCGAGCCCGGCTTTGCTGGCGCAGTAGGCGATGTGTTTGGCGCTGCCCTTGCGGGTGACGTCGTCGCTGATGTGCACGATGTCGGCCGGCCCACCTTGCTTCAGCAATTCGGCGCAGTGCAGGTTGATCAGGTAGGGCGCCAGCATGTGCACGCTCACCATTTGCTGCAGGGCGTCCTGTTCGTCGTCGCCCAGCCAGGCCGAGGCGTTGTGGACGATGGCGCGCAACGCCGGGGCCTGTGCCTTGACGGCATCGATGAAGGCCAGGATGCCCGCCTCACTGGAAAAATCGGCAAACAGCGTGTGCGCGCCAGCGGCCTGTAGTTGCGCGATGCCGTCGCGTGGCGTGCGGTAGGTAGCGATCACCGGTTGCCCCTGCTCCAGCAAACGCAGGGCGCAGTGCAGCCCGATGCGCTGGCTGGCGCCGGTAATGAGGATGGGGGCAGGGCGGGGCATGGCTGGCTAGTGGCTCGCTGAACGGCAATATTACCCAAAAGCGGGTAACAGCATGTGTCAGCAAACTTAACCCACTGGCCAGCCGGGTACAACCTCCCCGTCAGCGGCCCGAGGCCGCAGGCTGGGCACCCGCCACCGCAGCGGGTTTGCCGCGGGCATGCAGCCAGCCGGCGAGCAGGTGGCTCGACAGCGGGATGAACCAGAACACCATGATCGGCGTGAGCACCAGCGTGCTGAGGAGAATGCGCAGCACCAGGCTCAGTTCGCCCAGCCAGTGGCCCAGCAGCAGGTTGAAGATCAGGTTGACCGGGAAGAACGCCAGCCATACCGCCACCGATTGCTTCCATTTGGGCGGACGCGAGGCATGCGGGCCGCCGAACCAGCCGTCGATGCCTTGCACGCGGTGCTCATGGGGCTGGGCATGCAGGCCGCTGCCGCGCTTGAGCCAGGCCTGGCGCGAGGCCGAGTGCTCCCAGGCGTGCAGGGTGGCTTCGTCGGCGAAGCGGAAGATGATCTGGAATTCGTCGTCGTCGGTCGGCGGCGCGAGCACACCGGAACCCAGGTAGCCGGGAAAGTCAGTGGCCAGGTGTTCGCCTTCATGCAACCAGGCGATCAATGCCTGGTAGTGCCCAGGAGCGGCACGGCGGGCAACCATCAGGGTGACGGGCGAGGTAGACATTAGGTATCTCCATGGGGTTCGAGCACCTGGGTAAGGGCCCAACAAAAGCGCAGCACCGGGGTGGTGGGGCTGTGCTTCGGGTCTTGGCGGCCGGGTCAGGCCGTCGCCAGGGATGAGCTGGCGCTGAGTTACAAGCAAGGATTATTCCGTATCCCGCTCAATGTTGCAGCATGTATCCGACCATCCGGCAGCTTACCCTCCGGCACGGCGTGGGGGTTAGAATGCCGGTTCATTCGCCAAAGCGCGGTTTTGCCTGCATGACAGACCCTTGTTCCGACCAGCCCAGCACCACCAGCCTGACTGGCGAAGAGCTGTACCCCATTCGTGAGGTCGCCCGTGCCACAGGCATCAACCCGGTCACTTTGCGTGCCTGGGAGCGCCGTTATGGGCTGATCCAGCCTACGCGCACCGAAAGCGGGCACCGCTTGTATTCCCAGGCCGACATCGACGACGTGCGCAGCGTGCTGATGTGGATAGAGCGCGGCGTGGCAGTGAGCAAGGTCGGCAAGATTCTCGCCCGGGGCAGTAGCCGCGATACGCTCACCAGCGAAACCGGTGGCCACCGTGCCGAGTGGGGCGAGTGGCAAGCCCAGGTGCGCCGCGCCGTGGCCGCCTTCGATGAATTGCTGCTGGAGCGCGTGTACGGCCAGGTGTTCTCCAGCTATCCGTTGGTGGTGGCATTCCAGGAAGTGTTGATGCCGGTTTGGCAGGGCCTGCTCACGCGCCTTGAAGGCTATGGGCACACCAGCGAATGGCTGTTCCTCGACAGCTTCTTGCGCGCCCGCGCCCTGCAACGCTTGCACATGACCCGCGGCCATGGCCAGGCCTGGGTGGTCGTGGTCGCGGCGCTGGGCGAATGCCGTGAGCTGGAATTGCTGGTCGCCGGCCTGATGCTCGGCGGCCCGCAGGTGGACGTTCACGTATTGGGCTTGGGGCAGCCGCTGGAGGAGCTGAGCCTGGTGTGCGAGAAAACCCGGCTCCACGCCATGGCGCTGTTTTCCGACCGGCCCTTGGCGAGTGATCAGGGGCGCCGGGTACAGCGGTTGGCCATGAGCCTTGAGTGCCCGCTGATGCTGATGGGGGAGGCGTCGGAAATGGCCCAGGAAGCCTTCATCGGTACGTCGATCGCTTGCCTGGGCAGCGAAGGGCGGTTGATGCAGCGGCGCTTGCTGCAATATCTGGAAGGCCACCTGGATACCTGAAGCGGCTCAGCTATGCAGTTCCGGGTGACTGAGGCTGTGCTGCTGCAGGATGAACTGGCGCAACCGCTCGGTCTCTTGCGGGGCGCAGTCGCGCAGGCTGTAGGCGAACAGGCCGTCGGCGGTCTTGCGCTGGCGCTTGCCCTTGAACGCCATGGCGCTGTGGCCATCGGGCGCGAACCAGGCGGCCAGCACCGGCGGTGCCGGGCGGTCGCGGGCTTCCAGCAACAGGCCATTGAACGACAGCTCACGAACCCACAGGCCGGTCAGGTTGCCATCGTCGTCTTCCAGCGGCACCGGCGCATTCAGCGTCAGCCGCCACGGGCGAATCATCGGCCCGTCTTCATAGATGACCGGAGCGCCGAGCTTGATGTGCTGGGCGTGAAACTCGTCTTCCACCAACTGCAGCGGGAAGCTGATCTGCTGGTTTTCGAATTGCGCCTGGATCGTGACGTGATCCTGGGCGACCAGCCGGGTCAGCAGGTCCTTTATCTGCACACCGCCATTGACCAGCAGGCTGGCCGTGGCGTCGCGCACGTTCAGCTGCGGGTTATGTTGCATTCTCTGAATGAAGTCCAGCTCATCCTGGGTCAGGAGGGCGTCAGGTTGCATGGTGATGCTCAGAAGGTGAAAGACGAGATGTCATGGATGTCGACCGCATTTTAGCAAATTTGTTACGCCCGCTGGTCACCTTCGAGTGCGTTGATCCGCGCATTGGCGTGAGCGAGTTGGCGTTCCAGCTCGGTGACTCTTTCCTGCGCTGCCACCAGTTCGCTGACATCGCTCTGGATGCCAATGAAATAGGTGCGCGGGTCACCGGCGTTGCGCACCGGGGTGATGGACAATTGGTTCCAGAACGGCGTGCCGTCCTTGCGGAAGTTGCGCAGGATCTGCCGGCTCGGCAGCCCTTGGTCGATGGCTTCACGCAGGGCCTTGAGGCGGCTTTCGTCACGCTCGCCGTTCTGCAGGAAGCGGCAGTCGCGGTACAGGGTTTCATTGGCGTTGTAGCCAGTGAGGCGTTCGAATGCGGCGTTGGCGTAGATCAGGATGTTGTCTTCGCCTTCCTGTTCGGCGACCACGATGCCATCGTCGGAGGCGTCGATCACCCGTTGCAGCAGTATCGCGTTGATCAAGGTTCAAGTCCCGGTTTGGGCCCGGCAGGCGCTGCCGGGCGTGGATTCTAGCGGATTGCGCGAGCGATCTCATCGGACTATTGGCGTATTGCCATGATGTTTTTCAGGGTTCGATGTGGGCGGTGCAGGCTGGTATGCTCTGCGGTTTAACCTGTTTCAGGGAACTGCCCATGAAAGTCGCGATTTTTTCCGGTTCTGTGTATGGCGTAGCAGAAGATGTAGCGCGGCGCGCGGCAAAAGTGCTGAATGCCGCGGGCTTCGAAACCTTTTACGACCCACGGGCGAATCTGGATCACTTGCTGGGCTTCGGGCCCGAAGCGCTGCTGGCGGTCACCTCGACTACCGGCCTGGGCGAGCTGCCCGACAGCCTGCAGGATTTGTACGGGCAGATGCGCGACCAGTTGCCAGCGGCCTGGCGCGGCCTGCCGGGCGCGGTGTTGGGCCTGGGCGACTCCAGCTACGATGACAGCTACTGCGGCGGTGGCGAGATGATTCGCGAGCTGTTCGCCGAAATGGGCGTACGTGAAGTGCTGCCGATGCTGCGCCTGGATGCCAGCGAAACCGTCGACCAGGAAGACGACGCCGAGCCTTGGCTGGCCGAGTTCAGCGCCGCGCTCAAGGGCTGAGCGGTACCAGCGCGCGCTCGCGCAGCAGTTCCAGCCAGGCCTGGGCGGCGCGCGACAGGTAGGCGCCTTCGCGCCAGATGAAGGCGATGTCCCAACGCAGGTGGCTGGGCTCGACCAGGCGCAGGCGAATCACCCCCGGGCGCACCAGCCCCCTTGCTACCACGCTGGGCAATAGCACCACGCCCTGGCCGGCCGCCACCAAGGCCGCGAGAAAATCCGCCTGGCCGCTGCGGCCGCCTTCCTTCGGGGTAAAGCCGGCGGCCTGGCAGGCTTGCAGCAGGCGGTCGTTGAGCACGAAGCTGCGCTGGTACAGCAGGAACGGCGTGTCGGCCAGTTCGCCCAGCTGCACTTGCTGGTTGCCCGCCAAGGGGTGGTCGGCGGGCAGCAGGGCGTCCAGCGGCTCGTCGCAGAACGGCTGGTAGGCGAAGGCCGGGTCGCTGGGCGTCAGGGCGCCGCCCAGTTCCAGTTCGCCACTGAGCACCGCCTGCTCGATCGCCAGGCTGCCGCCTTCGAGCAGCTGGATGCTGATGTTCGGGTAGCGTTGGCGGTAGGCGGCGAACAGGTTGGCGAACAGCGTATTGCTGCCCAGCAGTGGCAAGCCCAGGCGTAATTCGCCGCGCGCCAGGTGGCTGAGGTCGTCCAGTTCGCGATGCATTTCCTCGCGCAGGCGCAGCATCGCTTCGGCATGCTGCAGCACAACGGTGCCGGCGGCGGTGAGGTTGAGCTGCGCGCCCGAGCGGTCGATCAGCGTCACCCCCAGGCTCTGTTCCAGCTGCGCCACCTGCTTGCTCACCGCCGACTGGCTGACGTGCAAAGTCTGCGCGGCCTGGGTGAAGCCCCCTTTGCGCATGACCTCGGTGAAGCTGCGCAATTGCTTGAATTCCACAACTGGCCATCCTTTTGCATTCCATATTGGAATCAAGTCTAGTCTAACAATTCGCTTTTGAGATAGCGGCTGTCTCCGTAGACTGGCGATATTGCAGAGGTCCGCATCGATGAATCCCACACGTTTCAAATACTGGAGCCGGGTGGCCGTGGAAATGGCCGTTCTCCTGGCGCTGTGCCTGTTCGGCGGGCGGCTGGCGGCTTGGTTCAACTGGCCGATTCCGGGCGGCGTGATCGGGCTGGGCTTGCTGTTGCTGGCGTTCGCCTTCAATTGGGTGAAGCCGGCTTCTTTGCAGCTCGGTGCGGGTATGCTGATGGCGGAAATGCTGCTGTTCTTCATTCCCGCGCTGATGAGCCTGCTGGACTACGGCTCGCTGTTTCGCCAGGAAGGCCTGCGCATCGGCCTGGTGATTGGCGTCAGCACGCTGTTGGTGATGCTGGTCACGGCTTTCACCGTAGACGCCGTGTGCCGCTGGAAGATGCGCCATGACGCTTGAATGGAGGCCGATGTTCTGGCTGGTGTTCACCGTGGTCGCCTACTTCCTCAGCCGCTGGCTGTACCGGCGCACCCAGCAATACCTGCTGTCGCCCTTGATTCTGGTACCGGCCCTGCTGCTGGCGGTGGCCGTGCCCCTGCATACCGCCTACGCCGAATACGCCACCAATACCCACTGGCTGCTGCTGGTGCTGGGGCCGGTGACCGTGGCGTTCGCGGTGCCGATCTGGCAGCAGCGGGCACTGTTGGCCCGGCACTGGCTGGCCCTGTTGTTGGGCATGCTGCTGGGCAGTGGTGCGTCGATCGGCAGTTCCTGGTGGCTGGCGCGCTTTCTGGCGCTGGATAGCTCGGTGGCCTTGTCGCTGGTACCGCGTTCGATCACCACCCCGTTTGCCATGCCGCTGTCCCATGACCTGGGTGGCCTGCCAGACCTGACCGCGGTGTTCGTGATGTTCACCGGGGTATTCGGCGCCGCGCTGGGCGGCACCTTGCTCAAGTGGCTGCCACTGCGCACACCGCTGGCCAGGGGTGCCTTGTTCGGTGTCGGCGCCCACGGCGCCGGTGTCAGCCGCGCTCGGGAAGTGGGCCATGAAGAGGGCTCGGTTGCCGGCCTGGTGATGGTCTTGACGGGCTTGCTCAACCTGTTCGCCGCGCCACTGCTGGGCGCCGTGATCTGACCCGACGCACGGTGCCACGCGCCGTGCCCGCACTTTCCTTGGCTGACCTGCAAGGCCACTAAGCTGGCTGCCAAGGCAAGTGCTCGCGCTCCACCCCTCTGCGTAGACTGGCCTTCGGGAAGCACAAGCACGTGCCGAGGAACATGCCATGAATGCACTCCGTTTACGTCCAGCAACACATATCTCCTCATTGCCGAGCCCGGTCTTCCCTGCCCGGCCGGGGTGGCGATGATGCCCCTGGCCGCCATTCCCCTGCGCATCTGGCGCACCCGCTCGCAGACCTTTACCTTCAAAGGCCACAGCATTCGCTACTGGAGTGCCGGGCGCGGTGCACCACTGTTGCTGCTGCACGGCTTCCCCACGGCCAGCCACGATTGGCATTACCTCTGGCAGCCCTTGGCGCAGCAGTACCGGGTGATCGCCTGCGACATGCTCGGCTTCGGCGACTCGGCCAAGCCCAGCCGCCACCACTACAGCCTGCTGGAACAGGCCGATCTGCAGCAGGCGCTGCTCGCCCAACTGCGTATCGAGGAACCGGTGCATCTGCTGGCCCACGACTACGGCAGCAACGTCGCCCAGGAGTTGATTGCCCGCCATCAGCAGGGCACGGCCCGGTTGGCCAGTTGCGTGTTCCTCAACGGTGGGCTGTTCGCCGAGGCTTTGCGCCCGGCAAAGCTGCAGCGCCAGCTATCGGGCCCGGTGGGCTGGTGGGTGGCGCGCGCGTTCAATCGTCAGGCGCTGGTGCGCAGCGTCGGCGAGTTCTATGGCCCCAATACCGGCCTTAATGAAAGCGAACTGGACGACTGCTGGGACCTGCTGGCGTGCAACCGCGGCAACCGGGTGTTCCACCGGCTGATCGCCTATCTGCAGGAAACCCGCGAGCACGGGCCGCGCTGGACGCAGGCCATGCAAGGCTGCGACCTCGCCATGCGCATGATCGTCGGTGGCAGCGATTCGATTGCCGGGGTGCGGATGCTGGAGCGCTATCGGCAGTTGATCCGCCACGCTGATACCGTGCTGCTGCCCGACATCGGCCATTACCCCCATACCGAGGCGCCGTTCCAGGTGTTGCGGCATTTTCGCGAGTTTCACCAGCCGGTCGAGCGGCGGGTGATGTCGATGTGAAGCCCTGAATCGCGGGCAAAAAAAAGCCACTGCACAGGCAGTGGCCGAATCAAGACGTTTACTTTGAAGGAGCAACACAAACGTCGGTACAACGGAACAACACAGGAGAAACAACAGCAGTCCGATGAACCTCAGTAGTGTGCAGCGCGGGGATTAGCCGCTGATTAACACCACCGTGGGCAGTTCGCCGGTCAGTGATTGAATTCTAAGGCGTTGCCCGGGCGGGAAAAACCGCCAATCGCGACATTCACTGTTACTGCGCCCGCAACAGTGCACGCATCGGCGAGTGCGCGCTGTTCTAGTGCATCACGGGCGCGGCCACTGGCAGCTGATGCAGGCGGTCGGTCAGGCGCAGGCGCTGGATGGGGTCTTCGCTGAGCAGCAGCGCGCGTTCGAGGTCGAAGCGTTCGGCCTGGGGGCAGTCGAGGCGCTGGTACAGGCTGGCGCGGGCCAGATAATCGGACACCGATGCGCTGCCCAATTCCATCACCCGTTCGGCGTCTTTCAACGCGGCGATGGTGTTGTCGTGGCTGCTGTGCAGTTGCCGCAGGTTGCGCGACAGGCGCTGGAGCATCTGCAGCGGCGTGGCCTCCACCAGGTGCTCGGCCTTGAGGCCCATCTGCGGGCCGAATTGGCGCCCGAGCAGCTCGCGGCAGTCGGTAGGGTAGAGGCGGCGGCCGCCGCAGGGGTCGAGCAGGTGGTCGGCGCCCGGTACCCGCAGGAGGAAATGGCCGGGGAAGTTGACGCCTATCATGGGGATGTCCAGGCGCCGCGCCAGCTCAAGGGCCAGCAGCGCCAACGGCAAAGACTGCCCGCGCTTGCGTTCCAGCACCTTGTCCAGCAGGCAGGCCTGGGGGCGCAGGGGGTGGAGGTCGTCCTGTTGAAAACCCAGGGTATTGAGCCGCCGCAGCAGCGGTTGCGCCAGCTCGCTGACCGGCAGCATCGGCAGGCCGATGCTTACCTCCTGCTGCAGGTCGCGGACGCTGCGCAGGAGGCGTTCGGGTTGTACCAGCGGGTCATGCTCCGCCGCCACCCATAGCGCGGCTTCAAAGGTCGCGACCGGCGTTCGCGTCAGGCATTCGAGGCAGGCTTTGCGTGGGCTCATGGCGGTCTCCGCGTTTGTTTCTGTTGTAGCCCTGCCGGAGGGTTTCGTCCAGTGCATTGCGCGCGAGCGGTGCCGATGAATCTTTCTTTCGATTTCGGCACGGTGGCAGCCGGCTCCTATACTCAAGCGATAACAAAAAACCGGAGCTCGTCGATGTTTGCACTTATGCAAAGCACCCGCACCGAGGGCGTGCACCTGGCGGTCGACCAGGCCACCGGTTTGCGCGCCGTGGTTGCCATCCATGACAGCCGCGCCGGCCCTGCCATCGGCGGCTGCCGCTACCTGGCCTACCCTGACGACGACAGCGCCATCAGCGATGCCATTCGCCTGGCCCAGGGCATGAGCTACAAGGCGGCGCTGGCCGGGCTGCCGGTGGGCGGCGGCAAGGCGGTGATCATCCGCAACGCCCACGTCGCCAACCGCGCACTGCTGTTCGAGGCGTTCGGGCGTTTTATCGAGGGCCTGCACGGGCGTTACATCACCGCCATCGAGAGCGGCACCTCTTCCACCGACATGGACTGCATTGCCCAGACCACCCAGTACGTGACCTGTACCACCGCAGCCGGCGACCCGGCGCCGCATACCGCCATGGGTGTATTTGCCGCCATTCGCAGCACGGCCATGGCGCGCCTGGGCACCGATGACCTCAGTGGCCTGCGCGTCGCCATTCAAGGCTTGGGCAAGGTGGGCTATCCGTTGGCCGAGCAGCTGCATGCGGCGGGCGCCGAATTGCTGGTAGGGGATATTGACCAGGGCCGGGTGCAACTGGCCATGGAGCAACTGGGCGCGCGCCCCATCGCGGCGGAGGCGATCTTGAGCACCCCCTGCGATATTTTCGTGCCTTGTGGCCTGGGCGGCATTCTCACCGGCCAGAGCGCGGGGCAGTTGCGCTGCGCGGCGGTGGCGGGCGCAGCCAACACCCAGCTGACCAGCCTGATGGTGGCGGACCAGCTCGAGGCGCGGGGCATTCTGTATGCACCGGATTACGTAGTGAACGCGGGTGGCCTGATCTACGCCACCCTGAAGCACCGGGGCGAGAGCCATGGGGTGATCACCAAGCATCTCGCTTGCATCAGCACGCGGCTCACCGAGATATTCGGCCACGCCCAGGCGGAGAAGCGCTCGCCCGCGCGGGTCGCGGAAATGCTGGCCGAGCGCCTGGTGTACGGCAAAGGCTGAACGTTGGTGGGACGAGAGTATCCCGTTGGTATACCATTGCGGTATTACCCGTGCTGAGATCTTTCCATGTCCGACCACCCGCCTGCTTCTCAATTGTCCTCCGTCATGGCCAGGGTTCGCCCATCGGCCACCGCAGCCATCGCCGAAACGGCGCGGCGCATGGCTGCCGAAGGCCGCGCGGTGATCAGCCTGAGCACCGGCGAACTCGATTTCGATACCCCGGCGCACATCCAGCAAGCCGCCATCGATGCCCTGCGCCAAGGCGCCACGCGCTATACCAACGTGTCCGGCACCCAGGTACTGAAGCAGGCGATCATCGGCAAATTCCAACGCGACAACGGCTTGACCTACGGCACCGACCAGGTAATCGCGGCCACGGGCGCGAAGCAGATCATCTTCAATGCCTTGCTCGCCACTCTGGAGCCCGGTGACGAAGTGGTGTTCGTCGCACCTTATTGGGTGTCCTATCCGGAAATGGTCGCGTTGGCCGGCGCTGAATCGGTGGTCGTGACCCCCGTGCCGGCCGATGCGTTCAAGCTCACCCCGCACGCCTTGGCGGCGGCGCTGACGCCGCGTACCCGCTGGTTGCTGCTCAACTCGCCGGGCAATCCTTCGGGGGCCTTGTACAGCGCCGACGAACTGCGCGCGCTGGCTGAGGTGCTGCGCGACCATCCGCGGGTGCTGGTGATGTCCGATGACATCTACGAGCCGATCGTCTTCGACGGCCGCTTCAGCTCCTTCGCCGAAGCCGCCCCGCACTGCCTGGAGCGCACCTTGACCATCAACGGCGTGTCGAAAAGCCACGCCATGACGGGCTGGCGCCTGGGCTATGCCGGTGGCCCGGCGTGGTTGATCAAGGGCATCGAACTGCTGCAGTCGCAAAGCACCAGCAACCCTTCATCCATCAGCCAGGCCGGCGCGGTCGCGGCCTTGAACGGTCCGCAGGATTTCATCGGCCAGTGGCGCGAGCGCCTGCGCGTGCGCCGCGATCATGCCCTGGCGGTGTTCGCCGCCGCGCGGCCGCTGCTGAACGTCGATGCGCCGCCCGCAGCTTTCTACCTCTATGTGGAATGTGGCGCGCTGCTCGGCAGGCAAACGCCGGATGGCCTGGCGGTCGAGACGGATGTCGACCTGTGCCGCTATCTGCTGGAAAGTGCCGGAGTGGCCGTAGTACCCGGCACCGCATTCGGCATGGCGCCGTATTTCCGGGTGTCCTACAGCGTCAGCGATGAGGAACTGGCGGCGGGCTGCACGCGGATCGTCGAAGCCTGCCGGGCATTGGTATAGGCGCGGGGCGCAGGTTCGGCGGCGCGAAGGTTGCCGAACCGCAGGGAATCAGAGCTGGCTGAAGCGGTTGATGATGCCTTGGCGGACACTGTCGATATGGGCGGCAGCGGCTTGCGCCGCCGAATCGGCGTCAGCGCGGCGTAGCGCCTCGATGATCGCCAGGTGTTCCAGGTAGCCGGTCTTCAACGCCTGGACGATGGCCAGGTGTTCGTGGTGCGCGCTTTCAAAGCGCTCTGGCGCGACGCTCAGGTTGAACATGCGGGTTTTCAGGCGCAGCGTTTCAATATACTGCGCCAGCAAGTGGTTGCCACTGTAGTGCGTGAGCATCTGGTGCAGTTTGCTGTCGACCAGCCAATCTTCTTCCGCGTTCGGCACTTGCGCCGCGAGCAGGCGCTGTACGCTGGCTTCCAGCTCATCCAGTTCCGCAGCGGGCACCCGGCCGGCGGCCAGGCGCGCGGCCTCGGCTTCCAGCGTGCGGCGAACGTGCAGGGTCTCGATCAGTTCGCGCAGGGAGAACTGCCGTACCACCAGCGTGCGGCCGGCGGCGCGGCTGACCAGGCCTTCGTTTTCCAGGCGCGTCAGGGCATCGCGCACGGGCGTGCGGGAGATGTTCAGCAGCTCGGCCAGCCGCCGTTCCTGCAGCACGGTGTTGGCCGGCAGCTCGCGGCTGATGAGCATCTGCAACATGGCGTCGTAGGCCTTGGCGCTGAGGTTCTGTTCCCGTTCACCGAGGAAGTCGGCTGTGGATTTGGTCGGTTCCATAAGGCACTTCACGCAAGGGAGGTCAGGAAAAGGTGCGGGGCAGCCGGTAACCGGGTGCCCCGCAATGCGCGGATTTTACGCTGTGTGGCGGTTGCTGCGATAGCAACCGGGGCAACTTGGCCGATAATTACTCAGGCAGCGAGCGCAGCGGATCCTTGGGGGCCGGGTCATAGCCGATCAGGTCGGTGGTCAGGGCCGCGTAGGTGCCGTCGGCTTTCATGTCAGCCAGCGCCTTGTTGATCGCGGCCACCAGGTGCGGTTTGCCCTTCTTGAAGGCAAAGCCTTTCTGGATGTGGCTGACGTAGTCGTCGGTCATGGTGATTGGCAGGCCGACATGCTTGATCAGGTAGGCGCCGGTGATCGAGTCGGTGATCACCGCATCGACGTTATGGTTGGCCAGGTCTTGAATGGTGTCGGATTCCGACTTGTAGCTTTTGACGATGGCGCCGTGTTCTTGCGCCAGCACCGCATAGGTGGATGAGACCTGGGTGCCGACGCGCTTGCCCTTGAGGTCGGCGGCCGATTTGATCGGCGAATCGGGCGCGGTGAGGATGCGCGCGCCAGATTCGATCCAGCCATCGGAGAAGGTCACCTGCTGCTGGCGCGCCGGGGTGATATCCATGGCCGCGGTGCTGACGTCGAACTGGTTGGCCTGCAGCGCCACCAGCAGCGAATCCCATTGCACCAGCACCGGCGTGTACACCAGGTTCAGGCGCTTGGCGATTTCCTTCATCACGCGAATTTCCAGGCCATCGAGCTGCCCGTTGGGCTGGCGCATGGTGAAGGGTGGGAAGGTCCCCAGGGTGGCGACTTTCAGCTGGCCGGGCGTCAGCAGCTCGAGGTCGTCGGCCAGCGCGTGGGTGCCGAAGCTCAGCACGGAGAGCACAGTGAACAGCTTGCAGATGCGTTTGAAATTCATGGTTGTCTACTCGTGGGCGAATTCGGAAAAGGGCACTGCGGCGATCAGCTCAGGCGCAGCTGGCGGCGTTCCATCCAGCTCGACAGCTGCGTCAGCAGGGTGGTCAGCACCAGATAGATCACGGCGGTGGCGATGAAGAACTGGAACGGGCGGAAGGTGGTGGAGATGATGGTTTGCGCGTACAGGGTCAGGTCGACCACGGTGATGGTCGACAGCAGCGAGGTGTTCTTCAACGCGGCGATGGCCTCGTTGGTCAGCGGCGGCAAGATGATGCGAAACACCTGGGGCAAGACGATGCGCACCATGGTCTCCGGGTGGCTCATGCCCAAGGCCTGGGACGACTCGAACTGGCCCTTGGGGATCGCCAGCAGGCCCGAGCGAATGATTTCCGCGACATAGGCGCCGCTGTTCAGGCCCAGGGCGATCACGCCAGCCAGGAAGGGCGAAGGGTTGAGGCCCAATTGCGGCAGGCCGAAGTAGATGATGAACACCTGGATCAGCGCCGGCGTGCCGCGAATGAACCACACGTAGAAGCTGGCGATGGCGCGCAACGGCAGCCAGTCGGAGCGTTTGCCCAGCACTGCCAGCAAGCCGAATACCCAGCTCAGGGCGATGGTGGCGACGGTGATCAGCAAGACCAGCCAGGCGGCCTCCATGAAGCCCGCACCGTAAAGCTGAATGTCGTTGTACAGCTGGTTCATTGCGCCTTCTCCGCGGCTGAGGGAGTGATGTCTTCGTGCAGGATCCGCTTGAGAAACTGGCGCAGGCGTTCGTTCCTGGGGTTGCGCAGCACGGTCTCGGGCGGCCCGTCTTCGGCGATGGTGCCTTGGTCGAAAAACAGCACGCGGCTGGCGACGTCGCGGGCGAAAGCGATTTCGTGGGTGACCAGCAGCATGGTCATGCCTTCGGCGGCCAGGGAAGCGATCAGCGCCAGTACTTCGCCGACCAGCTCCGGGTCGAGCGCCGAGGTGGCTTCGTCGAACAGCATGACCTTGGGTTTCATGGCCAGCGCACGGGCGATGGCGACCCGCTGCTGCTGCCCGCCGGAGAGCTTGCCGGGGTACTGATGGCGCTTGTCGAACAGGCCGACCTTGCTCAGCAGTGCCTCGCCTTCGGCGATGGCCTGGGCCTTGGGCATTTTCAATACGCGCATCGGCGCTTCGATGACGTTCTGCAGCACCGTCTTGTGCGGCCACAGGTTGTAGTTCTGGAACACCATGCCGATCTGCGCACGCAGCGCGCGTAACTGCTCGGGGCTGGGCTGCGCGCGGGCACCCTCGCGAAAGTCGAAGGCGAACTGCTCGAATTCCATGAAGCCTTGCTGGGGCATTTCCATCACGTTCAGGCAGCGCAGGAAGGTGCTCTTGCCCGAGCCGCTGGCGCCGATGATCGACACCACTTCGCCGGGGTAGACGTCCAGCGCGACATTCTTGAGCACATGCAGGTCGCCGTAGCTCTTGTGCAGTTCCTTGATGCGCAGCAGCGGTTTGACTGCGGTGGTCATGGCGTCATTCCTCGGCGGGGGTGTGGACGGTCCAGCCGATATCGCTGGGCTGGCGGCCGGCACCATTGATGGGGGTGATGTCTTGCGGGCAGGCGGACAGCACCACCAGCACGTCCATGTGCGCCAGCAAGGTCACCCGGTCGCCGGCTTTCGAGCGCGGCGGTACCCGCTGCACGCTGCCGTCCTCGGCGATGGGCACGTTCATGAACAGGTTCAGCGAGGCCGGCGTGTAGCTGCAGCGCACGTCTTGCTCGGCGAGGGCTTCGTGGAAGTTGTCGGTGCAGTTGCGGTGGTAGTCGCTGCAGCCCAGCTCTGCATAGATGGCGGCGTTGCAGGGGCAGAGCAGGGTGTCGTGGCGCCCCGGGGAGCTATCGGCGATGAGCTGCAACATTGGCCGGCGCAGGTTGCTGACCAGGGTCATGCCCTGTTCGAAGAACAGGTTGCTGTTGATCGAGCGGGTGTGTTCCAGGGCGCTGCATTCAGTGGCGTCGGTGAGGTTGACGGCCCAGGCATCGACGACCTGGTTGCCGTGCAGGTTGATAACGCTCACGGCCTCGCCCTTGCGCAACGGGATGGCGGTGCCGCGGGTGGCTTTCAATATCTGCACGCGCTCGGCGCGGGAAGGTGAAAGGGGCATGGCGTCTCTCCTGAAGGAACAGATCGCAGAAAGCGTTCAGCTCTGGTAGATTTTCGGTATACCAATGGAATGCAATGTAAGTGCCATTGTCGAAAACCTTCAGAAATGTGGTGATGCCTTATGAATCAATGCTTGCTACCGCAACCTATCCACCCCAACGGCGCCGCCCGTTTGCTGGCCGCCGGGCTCGAGCCGCTGATCGGCGAGCACGCCTGCGCGATGGCCGATCCCGAGCGGGTGGTCGCGGGCATATTTCGCAGCAGCCTGTTTGGGCGCACCAATATGGAGCGCTTCAAATACCTGCGAGTCATTGGCGTGCACGGGGCGGGTTTCGACAATATTGACCTGGTGGCCGCCAAGGAGCGGGGCATCACCGTGTTCAATATCCCCGGTCGCAATGCCCGCTCGGTGGCTGAGCATGTGCTGGGGCTGATGTTCGCCTTGGCTCGGCAACTGCTGCCCAGCGACCAGGCGGCGCGCTCCGGCAATATGGCGTTCCGGTTTGGCGCACAGTTGCGCGAACTGCACGGGCAGACCCTCGGCCTGGTCGGCTTCGGCGCGATTGGTCGCGCCACCGCGGCCCTGGCGGCAGCGCTCGGCATGCGCGTGCAGGTGTTCGCCCGCAGCGCCACCCAGGCCGACTTGAGTGCTGCGGGCGTGCAGCGGGCCGGGAGCTTGCAGGCCCTGTTGGCTACCAGTGATTTCGTGTCGCTGCATCTACCCGCCGTGCCGCAGACCTACCATCTGATCAGCCATGAGCAACTGCGCTGGATGCGGCCGGGCGCGTTTCTGATCAATACCGGTCGCGCGGCGTTGGTCGACGAGGCGGCGTTGATTGCTGCGCTGCAGAGTGGGCTGCTGGCCGGCGCTGGGCTGGATGTCTATGCTTTCGACCAGATGCCGGCAGATTACCCGCTGCTGCATTTGCCCAATGTACTGCTCACGCCGCACACCGGTGGTTCTTCACAGCAATCCTTGATGCGCATGGCCGCCGATGTCACCCAGGGCGTGCTGGATGTGCTGGCGGGGGCGGAGCCGCAGAGCCGGTTGGCATGAGGCCCCGTTCAAGCGGCTATCACCCTGGCCATCGGCGCGATGGTCACCCCGGCGTGTTCCAGCAGGGCGCGCAGGTCTCTGGCCATGGTGGTCGCCCCGGGGGTGTCGCCATGAACGCAGACGGTGTCGATACGCACCGGTATGCGCACGCCGTCGACGGTGGTGATGGCCTGCTCTTCGATCATCCGCAGCACGCGTGCGGCAGCGGCTTCACTGTCGTGAATGACCGCGCCCGCAAGCTTGCGCGACACCAGGTTGCCGCTGGCCGCGTAGGCGCGGTCGGCATAGATTTCCCGCGCCATGGGCAGGCCGAGGCGTTCGCCGGCGCGTTCGGTTTCCAGGCCTGGCATGACCACGAAGATCAGCTCGGGGTCGACTGCCTTGATCGCCCGTGCCACCGCCATGGCCAATTCGGGCTCGTCGTTGGCCATGTTGCCCAGTGCGCCGTGGGTCTTGACGTGCTGCAGGGGCATGCCCGCAGCCTGGGCCAGGGCCTTGAAGGCGCCAATCTGGTAGATGAGCTGGCGTTCGATCTGCGCGGGCGAGTCACCGCGGATCTGCCGCCGGCCAAAGCCGTGCAGGTCGAGGAAGCTTGGGTGGGCGCCTACCGCCACGGACTTTTGCCGGGCGAGGCTGGCGGTGTTGAACATGATGTCGGGGTCACCTGCGTGGAAGCCACAGGCAATATTGGCCGAGCTGACGATACCCAGCATCGCGCTGTCATCGCCCATCTCCCAGGCGCCGTAGCCTTCACCCATGTCGCAGTTCAAGTCGATCAGCATACGTCACCTGCGGGGGCGCCTGGCCCCTGTCGAGAAGTTGACGGGCGACAGCCTGGCAGGCGGATGTTGCCTGCATTGGGCTATCTTTCGTCCCTATATATTGACAGAATACCTTTGGTATTCCAAAAGCATTCCGCGTTTATACGGAGAATTCGGTAGTGAGCAACGCTGAGCAGGCGCCCGGCTTCAGAATCGCGCCCATCGCCGACCATGCCCTGTACGTCGATTTCGGCGAGGTGATCGACGCGGCGGTGAACCAGCGCGTCACCGCTTTGGCCCAGCGCGTGGCCGCTGCCGATATCGCCGGCGTCACCAGCCTGATCCCCACCTATCGCGGGCTCACGGTCGGCTACGATTGCACCTGCATCCGCCAGGCCGCCTTGCGCGTCCAGCTCGAGCACCTGCTGGCGCAACCCGACACCGCAGCGGCCCGGGTGCGCTGCTGGGAGCTGCCGGTCAGCTATGGCGGCGCGCACGGCATCGACCTGGAGTGGCTGGCCGGGCAGCATCAGCTGGATCCACACGAACTCATCAGCCGCCACAGTGCGGTGAGCTACCGGGTCTACATGATCGGCTTCATGCCGGGCTTCGCCTATCTCGGTGGCCTCGACCAGCGCTTGCATACCCTGCGCCGCGAAACTCCGCGGCTGCAGACCCCGCCCGGCTCCGTCAGCATCGGCGGTATGCAAACCGCGGTTTCCTCCGTAGCGGCCCCCAGCGGCTGGCACTTGGTCGGCCGTACCCCGGCGCGCAGTTTCGTGCCGTCGCGCGAGCAACCGTTCCTGTTTCAGGCCGGCGATGAAATTCGCTTCATGCCCATTGGCACCGACGAGTTCGACAGCCTGGCGGCACAACCCGATTATCTTCCACAGTGGGCCTGGCGCACATGAGTAGCCTTACCGTTTTGCGGCCTGGGCTGCTGACTACCTTGCAGGACCGCGGCCGCACCGGTTTCGAGGACCGTGGCGTACCGCCCTCCGGCGCGCTGGATGAACTCAGCTTCGCCATCGCCAACGCTCTGGTAGGCAACCCGGCGGGCACTGGCGCGCTGGAATTCACCTTGCTGGGTGGGCAGTTCCAGGTAGGGCCGGGTGGCTGCGTGGTGGCGGTGACCGGCGACATGGAAGTGTTTATCGATGACCAGCCAGTGCCGCCCTACCAGTGCCATGTACTGCGCACCGGCGCCCTGCTGAGCGTGGGGCGCGCATTGACTGGTGCACGCGGTTACCTGGCAGTGGCCGGGGGTTTTGCCGCGCAGCCAGTGCTGGGTAGCGTCTCGACCCTGCTGCGCGGCGGCTTGGGCGGTTTCGCCGGGCGTGCGCTGGCCAAGGCCGATGTGCTGCCGCTGGCGGCGCCTTCGCAATATCTGCCAGTGGCGGCGCGGGCTCCAGCGCAACGCTTTTTGCCGCAAGGCGAACGGCGGCCGCTGAGCGTGGTGCTGGGGCCGCAGCAAGGGCATTTCAGCAGCGCTGAAATACAGCGCTTCCTCAGCCTGGCGTTCCAGGTGTCCGGGCAGAGCGACCGTATGGGCTATCGCCTGAGTGGCCCGGTGCTCAAGCATCTCAAGGGCTTCGACATCGTCTCCGATGCGATCAGCACCGGCAGTGTCCAGGTGCCCGGCAGCGGCCACCCGATCATCGCTATGCACGATCGCCAGACCACCGGCGGCTACCCGAAGATCGCCACAGTAATTCGCGCCGACAGGGCGCGCCTCGGGCAACTGAAGCCTGGCGACTGGCTGCGCTTTCGCGAAGTGACGGTGGAGCAGGCCGAAACCTTGTGGTGTGAACGGCAGCGGCTGCTGGCTGATTTCCTTGACGACTTGCACAGGCGCTATCGCCGCCGTAGCTGATGGCGGCCGGTCGCGGTGCCAGCACCTTGCTGGGCAGCCGCGCCTCAGGTTTCAGCGCTCCGCTCGCTGGCGCAGCACCTGCGCCAACACCTCGGTAGCGGCGTCGAAGTCTTGCGCCGCCATGGCTTCATCTGGGTTATGGCTGCCGTTGGCGTTGCGTACGAACAGCATGGCGGTCGCCACCCCGGCGCCGGCAAACAGCGCCGCGTCGTGGCCCGCCCCGCTGGGCAGGTCCAGGCTGCTATGGCCGAGTGCGGCCGCGCTTTGGCGCAGCTGCTCGGCCAGGGGCGGGCAGATCACACCGGCGTCGCTGCCGGTCTGCTCACCCAGCAGGATCTGCACGCCCTGGCGAACGGCAATCTCGGCGATAGCGCATTGCAGCTGCTGGTCCAGCAGCGCAAGCGTTGCCGGGGATTGCGAACGCATATCGATGGAAAAATCCACCTGGCCGGCTACGGTGCTGAAATCGGCCTGCTTGGGGTCGGTGTGGAACTGCCCGACGGTGACGGTCAGCTGATGCCCTAGCTGTTCCAACTGTTGCCACAGCCTTTGCAGCGCCACCACCAGTTCGGCGCCCGCGACTACGGCGTCCTGGCGATAGTTGCGCGGGGTGGCGCCGGAGTGGGCATAGCGGCCGAGAATGCGCGCATGCCGGTAGCGCAGGCTGCCGCAAATGCCCGTGACGATACCCAGCGGTACCGCCGCCTCGACCAGCACCGGCCCCTGCTCGATATGCAGTTCGATGAAGCAGTCGATGGCCTGTGGCTCCAGCCAGGCTTCGCCCGCAGCGAGGCGCTGGGGGCTGCCGCCCAGCTCCTGCAAATGGTGTTGCAGGGTTTGCCCGCTGTCGGCGCGGCGCACCTGCAGCGCAGCGGCTGGCAACTTGCCGAAAGCCGCTTTGCTGCCGATATAGGAAAATGGAAACCAGGCGCTTTCTTCAGCGCGAATGGCCATGACGGTGACGTCGCGCAACGGCTGGTAGCCAGCCTGCCGCCAACCGCTGAGGGTGGCGATGCCGGCGACTACGCCCGCCGCGCCATCGAAGTTGCCACCCCGCGGCACCGAGTCGAGGTGCGAGCCAGTCATCACTCGGGGCAGCGTGCGCGAGCGCCCTGGCAGCGTGATGTACAGGTTCAGCGCCGCGTCGGTCTGTACTTCCAGGCCAAGGCGCAGGGCGTGTTCACACAGCAGTTCGTGAGCGCGTTGCTCGCCCGCGCCGTAGCTGTCGCGGTTGATGCCCACGCCGTCGAAGCTCTGCGCATGCAGGGCCGCGAGCAAGGTGGCGGCCAGGGCCGAATCCGGGACGGCGTTCATTGCATCGGGCATGTGGGTTGGCTCCCTGCACATTAGCGGGCGTAGTGCTCTTGGCCCCAGGCCAGCATGGTCTGCAGCAAGGGCTTGAGCACGGTCTGGGTTTTTTCGGCACCGGCCTCGCGGTACGCGAATGGGGCGAACTCATCCATGTAGGTGCGTTGCGCCAGTTCCAGTTGCACGGCGTGGATATCGCCCTGCGGTTGGCCGTAAGTGCGGGTGATGTAACCGCCCTTGAAGCGGCCGTTGAACGAATGGCTGAAGCCTTGGGCTTGCTCACACAGGCCTACCAGCCGCTCGGCGAGCTCAGGGTGGCAGCTGGCGCCATTGAAGTTGGCCAGGTTCAGGTCGGGCAGCGCGCCCTCGAACAGCATCGGCAATTGCGAGCGGATGGAGTGTGCTTCCCACAGCAGGGCGTAGCCGAATGTCTCCCGCAGCCGCGCCAGCTCCGCCGCCAGGGCGTCGTGGTACGGCTGCCAGATCTGCTGCAGGTAGGTGCCGCGTTCCTGTGCATCGGGAGTGGCGCCGTCGCGATACAGCGGCGTGCCGTCGAACAGGCACGCCGGGTACAAACCCGTGGTGGCGCCGGCGTACAACGGTTTGTCGTCGGACGGGCGATTGAGGTCGATCACGAACCGCGAGTATTGCCCGGCCACCACGCTGGCGCCCATGGCGACGGCGAAATCATACAGCCGCGGAATGTGCCAATCGGTGTCGCACAGCCCTTGGGCCTGGTCGACCAGGCCGGCGCGCACGGCCGGCGTGACCTGGGTGCCGGCGTGGGGAATGCTGATCAGCAACGGCACGCTGCCTTGGTGAAAATTCACGGGGTTGTGCACGGGATGGCTCCGAAAAAAGGCGGTTTCAAGGGGGGCGGGCTACTTGGCGTAGACGCTTTCCCAGTCGGCGAAGCCCTTGATCTCGATCGGGTTACCGAACGGGTCGAGGAAGAACATGGTCGCCTGTTCGCCCGGCTCGCCCACGAAACGCTTGGTGGGTGCGATCACGAACTCGACTTCATCGAAGCCGCGCAAATGCTCGGCCAGCGACTCCCAGTCGGGCATGGCCAGGATGATCCCCAGGTGCGGCATCGGCACCCAGTGGTCACCGACCCGGCCCGTCTGGGTCACGGCGAAAGGTTCACCCAGGTGCAGGGACAATTGGTGGCCGAAGAAGCTCACATCCAGCCAGGTGTCGGTGCTGCGGCCTTCAACGCAGCGCAGTACATCGCAATAGAAGCTGCGTGCCTGCTGCAGGTCGCGAACGTGATAGGCCAGGTGAAACAGCGACTGCATGGCAATACTCCGAAGGGGGACGAGGCGCCATGATGTCGCTGGCGCTTCGAAAGGGGTAGCATGTAATTCTTCGTTCGGTGGAAACAAAAAGTTTTGGATAGCCGTTATCTAAAAAGCCTGATCTGCGTTACGGACTGCGGCTCGATCGCCGAGGCGGCGCGCCTGGAAGGGCTGACCGGTGCCGCCATCAGCCAGCGGGTCAAGGCTCTGGAGCGCCAGTTGGGGTTCGCCTTGCTGTCCCGTGCCGGGCACGAGGCGAAGCCGACCGAAGCCTGCCTGGCACTGCTGCCGCGGGCGCGCCGAATCGTTCAGGAAGTCAGCCTGCTGGCGGGGGATGCCGACCTCAAGGGGCTCACCGGTGCCCTGCGCATCGGCGCCATTTCCACCGCGCTCACCGGTTTGCTGCCCCGCGCCTTGCAACAGCTGACGCGGCTGGCGCCGGGCATCAAGCCATCGATCCTGCCCGGTACCTCTCGGCAGTTGTACCAGGCGCTGCAAGGCGACGAGCTGGATGTCGCGCTCATCGTCGCGCCGCCTTTTGAGCTGCCCAAGGCATTTCGCAGCCAAACCCTGCATCTGGAGCCGCTGGTATTACTGGCCGGCCCCGGCTCGCCCCCTGACGTGCTGGACGCGCTGAACAGCCAGGCCTACATCAGCTACGACCCCAGCTCCTGGGGCGGCCGCCATGGGCAGCGCTATTTGCGCGACCAGGGCCTGCGGCCCGACGCGCTGTACGATCTCGATGGGCTGGAAGCGATTGCCATGCTGGTCGCCGACGGCCAGGGGGTGAGCCTGGTACCGCGCTGGTCCGGCCTGGAACGCATGGCCCCGGGGCTGACCATCACGCCGGTGGGCGAGGGCTATGGGCGGGAAATCATCCTGGTGTGGCGGGTGCAGGCGGAGCGCCCGGGCATTCTCGATGCTCTGCTCAAGGCGCTCTCGCACTGAGGCTCAGAAGTCAGCGGGCAGCGCTTCTTTCAGCCATTTCTGCGACAGCTTGTCGAGGCTGCCGTCGGCCTTGGCGGCCGCGACTATGCCGTTGACCTTGTCCTTGAGGGCGGTTTCATCCTTGCCGACACCCACGTAGCAACCCGAGTCCTTGAGCTTGAACTTCAGCAGCGGCGCGCGTTGCGGGTTGCGGTCGGCGATCACTGCCATGGTCGAGTTGCCGCTGGCGATCAGCTCGACCTGGCCGGCGAGATAGGCGGCGATGGTGGTGTTGTTGTCTTCGAAGCGCTTGATCACGGTACCTTCGGGCGCGACCTCGGAGACTTCCAGATCTTCCAGCGCGCCTCGGCTCAGGCCTATCGATTTGCCCTTCAGGTCTGCCGGTGCGCTGATGGCGACGTCCTTCGGCCCGTAGACACCCATGTAGAAAGGCGCGTACTTGGTGCTGAAGCCGATCACTTGTTCCCGCTCTGCGGTTTTGCCCAGGCTGGAGATCACCAGGTCGACCTTGCCTGAGGTCAGGAAGGGAATACGGTTGGCGGAGCTGACGGCGGTCAGTGCGAGCTTGACGCCGAGCTTGTCGGCGACCAGTTGCGCCATGTCGATGTCCAGCCCGCGGGGCTGCATGTCGGTGCCGACCGAGCCGAAGGGTGGAAAGTCTTGTGGTACCGCCACTTTCAGCACGCCGCGGGCGGTGATGTCGGACAAGGCGTCCGCTTGAGCGAAGGGCACTGCGGTGATAGCGGCACTGGCAAGCAGGGCACTCAACAGGCAACGGCGGAACAGGTTCATGGCATCTCTCACTAGGCTGAATCGATAGGGCGACGCGAAGCATCCGAGCGTGGCAGGCGGGCTACCAAGGTACGGAAAAGGGGGCAGGGGTAAGGCAAAGGGGGGAAGCGAGGGACTGCTACGGATCGTCGCCGTGCGGTTGCCAGCTATCTGGCTTGTGGGCCGGGAGCGATTCGGTTCACGAGTGGGTGATGTTCAATGGGGTACAGCATGCCGGTTCAGGTCGAACAGGGACAATCTTAAATTGTATGTTCGCCCGAAAGAAATTCTTTCAAAGCCTGGAGCTCCCGCCTGCCGAAGGCGGGGGAGCTGCAGTCAGCCTGGCGGCCGTATCAGTCGGCAGCGGCCGGCTTGTCGAGGTCTGCCAGAGCCCCGGCGTTGTTCTTGAACGCGGCGGCGAAGATGGCGCGGTTCTTGGCCATGAAGATACTGGCTTCTTCGGCAAGGTGTTCGTCCATTCCCGGCACGTTCTTCACCAATACCTCAGTGAGTACCTCGGCCAGCTCCAGCATCAGATCATGTGCATCAGCGAGTTTGCGGTCCAAAAACGTGGTCTCCAAATCGCGCGTGCTGCGGTAAAGAATCTCAACAGCCATACGAGGCCTCTCAATGATTGATATCAGGTGGCTACGGAGCCGAATCCCATTGTTTCCTTCAAGCCACGCCGTCCTGCCAGGCACCCGCGTGACTCGCTTGGCTTGATACTGTCTATTTATACAGTATCGATTTTGCTCAGGCAAGCGTGCCACGCGCTTTAGCCTGTATAGCAGCCCAGCGACATCACGCCACGTGCCGCAACACCTCTGGTAACCATCTTATTGAAGAGCATGGCCTTTTTTCTGCATGGGAGGGTCATGTTCGTCCCGTACCCTGCATCACGGCACACGCGCCGCCGCAGTGTCTCTACCGTTACCGAGGGTGTCATCGATGGAAATGAAATGGGCCGACAGGCTGCGCAAGACCTTGCACGCGCAGGCCGACTCTCTGGGCAACCTGTGCGTGGAAGCCTTCCACTACCTGGCGCTGTTCGGGATCGGCGCGATCACTGCGTATGCGGCGATCATCACTTTCGTGGGCATGGTGCAGAAGGGCAGCGTGTCGGTGGACGACATCCTGCTGCTGTTCATCTACCTGGAGCTGGGTGCCATGACGGGTATCTACTTCAAGACCAACCATATGCCGATCCGCTTCCTGCTCTACGTGGCCATCACCGCGCTGACGCGTCTGTTGATCGGCGACGTGTCTCATCACAACCCACCTGACCTGGGCATCATCTACCTGTGCAGTGGCATCCTGCTACTGGCGTTCGCGATTCTGGTGGTGCGCTATGCGTCGTCGCGCTTCCCTTCGGTAAAGGAAAAAGCCGAGAGCTGAGCAGCGGCTTGGCGCACCAACCTCAGCCAGCCACACGCGCCGCGACTCCAACTGGTGCGCCGCAGATGAAGGCTTTTTGATGGCGATCAGCAGGTCTTCAAAATGAAGGAATTTCGGAAGGTGCACACGGCGAACCCGGCTTCAGCCGGGTAGGGCGCGCAAGGGAAAGATGGGCTCAGAGGCCGGCGGCGAGCGGTCCGTTCCAGGGCTTGCTGGCCTTGGGCAAAAGGGCGGGGCTGTCGCGGTCGGTCATCGCCGCGAGGATTTCCATCGCGCTGTGGCCTTGTTCG
>Ga0308164_10001558_pt1 | contig 26341 bp, 14 predicted proteins | sample PhyTR2_FD_201031 | JGI IMG/M metagenome (GOLD analysis project Ga0308164, IMG submission 201031) | Phyllosphere microbial communities from UC Gill Tract Community Farm, Albany, California, United States - DLSLT.R2 | ecosystem: Host-associated > Plants > Phyllosphere > Unclassified | place: USA... | reverse complement strand
TGAAAAAGATACTAGTGGCAGATGAGGTCGGGCTGGGAAAAACAATCATTGCAAAGGGAGTGCTTTTAAAGGCCTTACAGTTGAGCTATACGGGAAAAAAGCCATTTCATGTCATATACATTTGTTCCAATCAGGTTCTTGCGCAACAAAATTTGAGGAAGTTGAATCCTTTCCGGGAAAGCGCACAGCCGTATAACAGGTTGATCTTCTTGGCATTTTGTCATCAAGACAGCGATCTCCCACTGCGGTTAAGTTCGCTCACGCCAACTACATCGTTCAAGATTACTCAAAGTGTAGGTGTGAAAGATGAGCGAGCCATCATCTTCAAATTGTTGCATGATTATGCTTACTTCAGAAACAGGGAAGAAACCCTGATCAAAATATTTCGTGGTAACAGACAAATCGGAGAGGAAAGCTGGAAAGGTCTGACCCAACATTACATCCGCAACGGTGATAATTTTCTTCGTCCCGGCCTCTCCCGAAAATTTAAAATTAGTTTGGAGGGTGTCCCTTTTCATTCTTCCCGGATGCCGCTCACCGCAGGTTTTATTGGTGTAAATGCCGGTATCAATTTATGGGAAGGAGTTCAGCTTCTTATCAATAGGCTGGATCAACAGCCCGAAAATGATCCCCTTAGGTTCTCCTATGAACTCGTCAGGGTACTTCGTTACGAGCTTACCCAAGTTTGTGTGGAATTTCTTGATGCTGATTTGTTTATTCTTGATGAGTTCCAGCGTTTTAAAACCCTGTTAGATGGTGATGATGAAAGCGAAGCCGGCGAGATAGCGCGCGCAGTGCTGAGCAACGAGCAATCCCGTGTTCTGCTTTTGTCTGCAACGCCGTTCAAATCATTTACCACACGCCTGGAAGAACTTTCACATGAAAACCATTTCAATGAGTTTAAGAAACTGATTATCTTTCTCGGCGGCAAGAACGGGGAAAAAATATGGGACTCGATCCGCCACGATCAGGAAGCATTCTTTCAAAAGCTGCGTTTTCCGCGTGAAACTTTGGCAAATTTCGCCGAATCGGTAACGCTAAAAAAAGGACTCGAGCAAAAATTAAAATCGGTGATGACCAGAAACGAACGCCTCAGTGTTGCCGGCGATAATGATGATATGGTACTGCTGAATACAGCAAACCGAGTACGGATATTGCCGGAAGATGTCCGAAATTTTATTGCAATAGATCAGGTTGCCGAAACTTTAAAAGATATTGTAAAGCGTAATTCGAAGTTTTCCGGTTCTGTAATGGAGTTTTCTAAATCTGTCCCATACCCGCTTTCTTATTTAAGGGGATATAATCTACGAGAGATTCTGAATGAGCATAAGGAAGATTCTGAAATCAAATCTTTGCTGCGAAATAATAAAGATTCATTTATTGACTTTAGTAAGATTAATAATTACAAACCCATCGGAATGACTGACGGTAGGCAGGCTTATCCGAATGGGAAGCTAAGGGTGTTGGCAGATGAATGTTTTGAACATAACGGACACTTACTTTTATGGGTTCCGCCTTCCAAGCCCTATTATACCCCTTTCGGGGTTTATGCTAAGAGCACCGGTTTCTCAAAGGTGCTGGTATTTTCAGGCTGGGTAATGGTTCCCAGAGCCGTTTCAACTTTATTATCTTATGAAGCGGAACGGCGGACAATCGGCCAGGAAGACATGAAGGAAAATCAGGAAAGGGGTAAACGGTATTACTTCACCTCTGATAATAAGCGTCACCCGCGGCCGATAATCACTTTCCCGGCAAGTGAAGACAAACTACGTATGACCAATATTTGCCTGACCTATCCATCCATCATGTTTCATCAATGGATAGGACAGGAGGTGTTGATTGGAAATAACGACCAGACTTATACTCATGTAAAGCAAAGAATTATTCAAATTCTAAAGACTAATATTCAAGCACTTGAAATTGAGGCTCGTTTTTCAAACAGCAACCGAAAAGATCCGCAATGGTACTGGCTGCTTTCGCCGCTAATTGACCATCTTCATGACCATTTCCTGAATTTGGCTTTGATTGCCGGCAGTGAGCAGGGCGGTAAACGGATGCATTATCAAGGTTTGCAACGCCTGATGTTATCTTTAACAAAGGGCAAGGGTGATGAGATCGGAGTTTATCCTGATGATATCTTTGAGGTGATGGCTGACATTGTTCTAGCATCACCCGCCAGTGCGGCGCTTCGTATTTATTCAACTTATTTTCCCGGGTCGAATGAAAGCCAGTTATCCGCTTACAAGACGGCCGATGCTTTTGTTTCGCTTTTTAATAAACCTGAATCGATCGCCGCTATCCGCCTTTCAATTAAAGATGATGTTTTCTGGAAGCAGGTGCTGCGTTACTGCGCTTCCGGTAATCTAATTGCTATGCTCGAAGAGTATGTTTACCTTTTAAAAGATTGCGAAAACAAGCAAACCCCTCAAGATGTCAGTGCTGTGCTTGAAAACGTACTTACAGTTAAAACAACAAGCGTAAAGGTTGATGACCGTCAGGGATTTTATGATGAGAAGGATAGAGATATGCGCTGCCACTTTGCTATCAGTTATGGCGATCAGAAAATCGGTACGGAGGCGGGAAACGATCGTATGGTGAACGTTCGGGAAGTATTTAATTCTCCCTTCAGACCGTTTGTGTTAACCTCCACATCTATTGGTCAAGAAGGGCTTGATTTTCATTATTACTGCCGAAAGGTATTGCACTGGAATCTTCCGCATAACCCGATTGACCTCGAACAGCGGGAGGGGCGTATCAATCGTTATAAAGGCTTGGTTATTCGTCAGTGTCTGGCTGCCAAGATCCCACTTGAAAAATTATTATCAGCAAAACATACATTATGGCAAACCTTGTTTAGCATAGCTGAAAAAGAACTGAAACGACCGCAGGATTCGGACCTCGTGCCGTTCTGGTATGTTAATGAGGGCCACTTCAAAATTGAAAGGCTGGTGCCTATCCATATATTTAGCCGTGATGAATTCCGTTTTGAGCGCATCAAAGAGACCCTGGCATTGTATCGCTTGACCTTTGGCCAGCCGAGACAGGAAGAACTGTTGGAAGCATTCAGAAATGCCGGACTTACTAATGACGAGGTGCAGCTGATCCGCAGTTCTCTACTGATAAATTTGAGCCCACTCACTTAAATAAACCAATAATTCCAAACATCCCTTTTATTAAAAAAAAAATATGATCACTGTAGACGGATACAATCTTTACTATACGACCGACCATCTGTTAACTCCCAAGCCAAAAGATTACCAAGAGGTAATTGAACGCCTTAAAACAATCAACAGTAAGCTTTTTTATAATGTTATCAGTTCACCGGCCTGCAATTACGAAAAAAAGTTTTCCGAAGGCAGAATAGATGAAACATATCGTACCATGGATCCTGAAAGCAGATTCAGAAATATTTTTATAAATAAAGTCTTATTTGCAAATCCGAAAGGATATTTCGTAAATAAATTGAAAAGTGAACCGAGAAATTGCCGGGAGATTAAGTCAGTTAGTTTTACCCTGTGTGAACATACAGAACTTTACAAACACTTCAATCGCAGAGGTTCGGATTATGGGATATGTTTTTTCCACGATTTCCTACAGGACAGAGGGCTTCGACCTGTGACTTATTTAAATGATAATGATATTCAAACTATTAGTCGGTTTGTATTTAATTCCCCGCACCTTTTAGAGGTGTACCGGGATGAGTATGATATGCGGTGGGAGAATGAATGGCGTATTAAAAATGATCTGCATTTTACTGAAGATGATGTCGCCTTTGTAGTAGTTCCAAATGAGAAGGTTAATTTTTATATTGACTGGTTTCAGGGAAATGATGAATTTCAAACGGTACAGGTGATTTCGGTTAATGCGTATCGGTCAGTTCTCGACCATTTGATACAATATCCCCAGCAGAACAATAATAGCTGGCGGCAGGTTGAGGTATTTAGCGATAAAACAGGCCCTGGTTTTAAATTGTCACCCGAAGATTTTAATAACATCGATGTCGGAAAAAAAAATGCATTCGCCCAGACTATCGATAGTGATCTACAATTATTCTCTAAAGGGGTTATCCTTTCAAATTATGAACATGCTTACATGAACCGATATCTTCGTTTTGAAAACCAGCTTGCAAATCCTGCAATCCTTGATGAATTATTTCCCGGCCGGCAGGAGATTTCGGGCAACAAATATGAGCCTGAAGATACCCTCCACGATCTGATTAAGCGGCTTTTTGGCCTTCTTTATGAAGCTTTTCCTATTTATAAAGAAGATTATTGAAGTAACTGATCACCCATTTTTAAATAATACGATTGTGGACCGTTGCCGATATTAAACACTCTCACAAGGAAGAATGACTCACCTGTTTTGGTATCTCCGAGAAAATTCCATTCCCGTGCACTGATGGGCAGCGCGATCAGATCGGCGGACTGAATATCAGTTGTAGTTGCTTTTACTTGTATGTATACCGTTTGTCCGTTTTCTGTTTTTGCTACCAGGTCGTATTGTTTGCCTTTATCGAGAATGTAGTGCCGTCCACCCGCATCATCAATAATAAATGTGTCTGTAGGAGTTACAGAAAGGTTAGTCCATTCTACTTGTATGCCTGCGTTCTTCAATTGCTGAAAAATAAATGCCTCACCCTTGTAGCCTGTAATAAAATTTTCTGCCTGCTGTATTTCGTTAGGTGTATAGTCGACTTCTGTCTTTAGCCCTTTACTTAATTCCTCCAAACGGAGCAGATGCTCCATTCGTTGAATGGTAATGCCGGGAAATTTCTCCATAACCGACATAACCTCTCCGATATCGTTAGTTTCAACAAGGTCTGCAATCTTATTGATCGTTGCCGCGGAACTCACGTTTTTTGATAATTTAGCTAACGCGGCACTTTGCCCGCTTTTCAAAATCTGATCAACGTTATCTCTTTCTTCGTTGGTGTAAGTGTTCAGTACTATGCTGTGACGCCTTTCGTAAAACCGCCCGAAGTATGCACCACGGTTTGGTTCGTCTATATTTACAGCGATCCATTTGTCAAGTTCTCTTATGGCATTCTTAATCTGTGGGTTTTGGCTGTCCCGGTTGTCTATGATTAGCTTATCAGCGATACCGCAAATATCTTCTGTGTCAAATGCTGCAGGGAGTTTTAATGTTACGCCTTCATGCAGCAGGTATTTTTTAACGTCCTCCCCAAGTTCCTTAACAAGTTCTTTTAATCTCTCTGGAATGCTATTGCTGCTGTCTGGCTGACCAATTGTTGTCGATTTTTTGTATGTGTCGTTAAAAAGATCTGCACTGTATAACAAAAAGTCATTATTTTGATTTGGAACAATGGCATATTCTTCAAGCAACCGTTCTGCGTTATTGTTAAAAGCTCGGATAAAAACGATCACTTCATTGATAAATCCGTCGGTTTGAAATTTAAGTTGTTGCTCATCTTCGCTCATAATCGTAGTAACAGGATAGTCCGCGTCATTTAAAAAACTGCATAAGCCTTGCATACTTTCGAAATTCGCAATTTTATCAAGGCATTTCTCTACAACCCACCTGTGGCAATATGACCAGTCAAAATCCTGTGCACCGGTAATGAGTGTCAAATCGCTTTTCAGTTCCTCCGGAAATAATCTTTTGCTTAGCTTGAAAATCATTTTATGTGTATCCGTCGCTTCATTACAATAGGCGATCAGTTCGAACATTGCTTTATTGAAACTTTCAAGTTCCGCTTTTTCGGTTTCTTTTAAAATCGGTTTCGAAAGATATTTCTCGGCCTTTGCCTTCACTCTGTCAGAGGCGTCTTTGATGCTTCTTGTCATCGAACTCTCAAAGCAGGTGATCTCATCTTTAACAAGCTTTTCGAACCAGTTATTACCCATCGTTTTGAGGACGTTTTTAACCTCCAAGGGGATAGGGCTTTCAGGCCATCCCTTGTCACGGCGCAGTTTTTTCTTCTCGGTAAATGTTCCCGATTGAGCGGGTATAATTAGGTAGGGGTCCTTAACCCGGTCCAGTAACTCCTTATTTTCTGATTCAGTAAATTGAATGATTTTATTCAATATTTGATATGCAAGTCTTTCATTTTCCGGAAAGTACTTTGAGGTGAATGATGACATATCCAATCGTTCGCCCACTAGGTCTAACAAAGATTCAAGTTCAAAATCATGCTTGGCATCTTCCCAGTACTCTTTGTTTTCGGTTATAACTTTTTTCCAAAACGAAGCCTGTTCCTCATGCGGAATTTCACCCGGAATAAGGTGAGCACATAAGGTCCAGAAATCATGCAATTTTAGATCTTGGTAAACTGGGAATTTTGCATCAAGTACTCGAATGTTTTCTTTGCCCGAATGCGGTTTGACCATTTTCGCGTTTTGAATCGCAAGCAATAGCTTTGACTGAATTTCATCCTTGTACCATGGCATATCCATATCCGGAGGAATGGCAGTTTTAGCAAAGTAATGAAGATTTTGCCATTTTTGAGTTATAGCATAGTCCAATAAATCCAGGTATAACTCTATACATTTTTCAAGCAACTGTCTGTTCAGTAATACTTTTTTATTGTAATTGGCTTCTGTTGTTAAGTTTAAATGAACCTTATCACGCAGGTCTCCCGGATTAAATAACGGACTGTTAATAATTACGGGAAAAGTAAATGATTCAGATCCTATCAGCGGAAACGAAATGAACTGATATGGTGTTTTCTCATCAGGCGTGGACAATGCGTAACTCAAGCCGGAAGCAGTGATCGGCAATGCGATAGATGCTGCATTATGTTTTGCAGAAGCTTTAACCACTTGTAAAATAACAGGGTCGTTGTTGTCGATTTTTTTTGAGATCCTTATTATTGATATTTTCCCGGTGGTAATCGGTTCAATTCTTTTATATATAGTCTTTACACCATTTTCTTTTATGGTAACCTGCTCAAACAAATCTATAAAGCAAAAAACAAATTGAATTGAAGCATGCAGGTCTGCTAAACCTTCATTCGCAATCAATTTGCTCGCATCATCTTCGAAGGTATATGTAAACTTTGTATTGCATTCGGTTGGGTTAATATTTACCGTAACATTCCGGTCGGCATCAGTGAATTTTTCTATTTCAGAAAAACGATCAAAAGAAATCTTGACCTTATTGACCATCTCGGTGTCAATAATAACCGATCTGTCTAGGGATATGCTGAATTCCTTAGTCCGCACTCCATCAGTATATAAACTCTCGAGTTTGATGTTTTTACTTAGCAAATAGGTTGTCATGAAACCGGAACCAAATCTCCCTGAAGTCTTAAGAAATCTCTCAAGTTCTGTTTTATCAATAGTTTGGTCTTCACTAAATATTCTATCAAAGAAAGATTTTTTTTGATCATCGGTGTAATCCGGTGCTTTACTTGTACGCTGACTTAGAATGGCTGCCAGGTTATTATATGAGAATGCGTTACCGTTATGTGCGAATGTAACAGCGTCATCGGTCAATACAATTTCTACAAATCCTCTGCCACTGATGACATCCTTTGCATTTTGCATTAATTCCCAAATCCATCTTCTTCGATCCCTTATCTTGGTAGGAAGTTCAGTATAAATTTCTTTATATAATGATTGACTGATTACATTCAGCCCTTCGTCCCGAAGCATCTCATCAGACCTATTGTTACTCATTGAAATAGCGATTTAATTATGAATGATTTATTATTTTAATGTTTACTAACTTGTTAGAATCCCTACAATACCATTTATTAACCAATTAAGTTTTTTAGCAAATTCAGTCCTTTGCAACCGAATTGATGTTGTATTCAAAACAAGTTAATTATCATAAATATTATATGTTAATGTCCGTTTGGTAATTTTTTTTTTAAAACTAAGTTATTATAAATTTAGGTATTTATATGAACAACAGACCTTTTCTACACGATCCTGTAGCCGACTAATTATTCAGCTTAATTTGCAATAATTTTTCAGATTTAGAGATAATCTGAATATTTTGAAACTAATGTTCAATTCATTTCGGGATTTAGTGTATGTTCGTTTCGGTTGTGGTGCTCTCAAAGGTTTGGCAATCAAAATGATACATCTCAGGCTTATATTTTCCGGCTTGGTCAATCCGTTGCTGAGTCACTTAATTCAAGGTAGCCGAATCTCCAGCCCTTCCAAAGCAAACAAAATCTACCGCGCGTAAAAATTCAAGAAAATTTAAATCTGCAATAGATTTATGCCATATTTAATCGATATTTTTACATCAATTTGCAAGGACTTAAAAGCTGCAAACCTTAGAATCTACGCATGAAACCCTTAGTAAAATATAGAGGAGGAAAATCCAAGGAAATTCCTCATTTGGAGAAGCATATACCGGAATTTTCGGGGCGCTATATCGAGCCATTTTTTGGCGGCGGCGCGCTGTACTTTTATTTAGAGCCAAAAAAAGCAATCATCAACGACATTAATACCAAGTTGATGACTTTTTACAAAGAAGTTCAAACAAATTTTGACAACCTTCAGAAAGAACTCTACGAGCTCGAAACAGCATACGTTTTTAACAGAAAAAAATTTGATTCCCTAAAAAGTAAAACACCCACTTTAAGGGTGGAGGATGATAATGAAAAACTATACTACCGAATCAGGAACATGTTTAATGATCTGCAAGAAAAAGAATATTCAGATGCGGCATTATATTTTTTCATCAATAAGACGGCCTACTCGGGAATGATCAGGTATAATGCCAAGGGGGAATTTAACGTTCCTTTCGGAAGATACACAAATCTTAATACCTCGCTAGTCACCCAATCACACAGCAAGCTTTTGACAAATACCGAAATCTTTAATAAGGATTATCAAGACATATTCAAAATGGCGAAGAAAAATGATTTCATGTTCTTAGACCCACCTTATGACTGTGTGTTTTCAGATTACGGCAATGTAGAATATAAAGATGGTTTTGATGAGGGAAATCACAATAGCCTGGCCGCTGCCTTTAAAAAACTAAAGTGCAAAGCTTTAATGGTAATCGGTAGAACACCCTTAACGGAAAAGCTATACGGAGATATGATAGTAGATGAGTACGGGAAATCCTATGCTGTTAATATTAGAAATAGATTCAAATCTACGGCATCACATATCCTAATATCAAATAAGAGAAATATAGAGTCAGATAAAGAAGTCGAAACAGAATTACATCACGAATTAGCTCAATAAACGCTCATGGCCAGAATCGATAGTAAAGTAATCTTCGTAACCACATCACCGCGCACACCTGCAAAGATGATTCCGGAGATAGAACTTTTGAATTCAAATTTTTCAGGAATGAGATGGAATAATGAGAGTCAGACACATTTCATGGAGCTATTGAAAGAAGGGAACTTCTTTAATGGGGAGGGAGCCAACGATCCGGCTTTCAGTGCCAGGGATCGTATAAACAGAGCACCAAAGGCGCTAGGATTTGTGGTGTTGTCTCCGGTAATCAGATTAACCCCTGCCGGACAGGCATTGATAAGTGCAAGACGAAAAGACGAAGTATTCCTCAGACAGCTACTAAAATTCCAGGTCCCTTCACCATATCATAAACCAACGGCAAACTCAGCCGATTTTTGGGTTAAGCCATACCTGGAGTTGTTTCGACTCGTTCACCGATTCGGATCCCTCAAATTTGATGAGATAATGTTCTTCGGTCTTCAGCTGGTAAATTATAATGAGTTTAATAACATAGTAGAGAAAATAAATCAGTTCCGAACAGCAAAAGCGGAATATAGCGGAAACTACAGGCAATTTCGTGCAGCTTACCTGGATAATCAATTAAGAGAAATATATGAAAGGGATATAGTTGCAGGGCAAACAAGAACAAGAGAAACGAACGATAACTCCACTGCAAAGTTTTTGGCAACCAAAGCATCAAACATGCGCGATTATGCAGATGCCTGCATTCGTTACCTTCGAGCAACAGGATTAGTAAATATTTCTCACATCGGTAAATCCGTTTCTATTGTACCGGAAAAACTTCAAGAGGTCGAATACTTCCTGGAGCATACTGACAGAGAACCCTGCTATGTCGAAAATGAAGCTGATTACATATCATATCTGGGAAGCCTTGATCAGCCGGCACTTTTAACAGATAATAGATCACTACTTGAGGAAAAAATCAAAATAGAGTTTCCGGAGATTTCAGTCAACGAAAACCATTCTTTACCGGAGCTTAAAGATATCTTTGAAGATGAGTTAGAACGTAGAAAACAGCAAATACTAAGCGACCAGGTAGCAGCGATAAAAGATTACCGTCTATTCGAAGATATCAATACTACGTTTAACCAAATCACATCCAATACCTTGTACGATGCACCCCTAATGCTAGAATGGAACACCTGGAGAGCCATGACAATGCTTAACGGTGGAGACATAAAAGCAAATTTAAAATTCGATGACTTCGGTAATCCAATGTCAACAGCACAAGGAAATATGGCCGATATCGTTTGCGACTATGGAAACTTTGGGCTCACTGTAGAAGTTACCATGCAAAGTGGCCAGCGGCAGTACGAAACAGAGGGTGAGCCTGTATCAAGGCACCTGGCAAAGGTGAAACAACAAAGCGAAAAAACCGCATATTGCCTTTTCTTAGCCCCCGTTATAAACCAGGCATGTGTAGCACATTTTTATGCCCTGCATAGAACGAACATAAGCTATTACGGAGGAACTTCTACTATTGTCCCTTTGCCGCTCAATATTTTCATTAAAATGCTCGAAGATTCTTACAATGCCAACTATATTCCAGGACCCGAAAACATTCAGGATTTCTTCGAAACTTCAAACCGGCTTGCCAATGAGACCAACAGTGAGCTGGAATGGTATGATGGCATCAAGCAAAAGGCATTGAATTGGCTAAACGTATAGACTATTCAGACCTCAGCAGGGCTCACAAATAACTTTAAGTATTCACTGTATAATAGGGGAAAATTCGATGGCACGACAATAATCTGTACGTCTGGTCGAAAAATACTTTTGATTAATGATACGATTCCGAATGACACAAAACGTTTTACAATTGCCCATGAATTAGAGGATTGTATCATGCATGCCCATTTTTATCGGAACTTGATCCCTTATGCTAAGGTCGAGGGAGAAGCAAACCGTTTCCTTGAACTTTAAATTTTTCGTATTACCTGTCTGAACTGTCTCTGCCAAGGCTAAAACCAACTGTATGTATTGTTAGCCATTTTTAATTGTGCACATATCTGACCCGAAAGAGACCATGAGCACTTTGGGTAATTATTGTCCAACCCTTTATCATCATACCTTGCTATCATTGGTTTATTTTATTGTAATGCTAATTGATACCGAACTGTTATAAATGTTGTTTGCTTTTCATTTTTTATTATATACACTGGTGATGTACCTTCTTAGTCAGTTCACTCAGTTATGGGTCAGAATTTTGAGTAAAAAGTGTTTTAACCTGCATTGCAGGCGAAATTTTCCCGATACTAAACTGGCAGGCAGGGTGCTAAACTCGCTCCATGTCTGTTTGATTGGGCAGTTTGATTTCGATTATAAACTTTTTTATCCGCTGCATTTACCGATTGCTGTATTTTTCCATTTGCTCGGCTTGGAGGCTATGCGCGATAATGTTCCCAAGGGCAACCTTAAGCTTGATTTTACAGGCCCGAGACCAATATATCCTTTCTTGCATGTAACGCCTTATAACCATCATTTGCAACCTTGGCCTGATCCCCGAGATCACCTTCCTGAACAATTATTGCATTGAGCAAATCCACTTTTCAAAGATTGAAATTTAATATTGAGCACACACAAAGGGAGAAGCAGTAACTGCTGTATATCTTTCTGGAATTATTATTTTTAAATAGTTTACCTAGGTCAAGAAAAGAGTGAATGGGCATCCCGAAAAGAAGGTAATTAATGATGAAAATCTTTATTACAAACTTTCATCAAATTCTTAATTATTCATCGTGTTCAACATTTCTTACTTTGTTCTGTTATTTATAATATGGCTGATATTTACTCCAAAAGGATTCGTTCGTACAACATGAGTAGGGTTAAAAGTAAAAATACTTCCCCTGAACTCCTATTGCGCAGGGCGCTGCGAACTAAAGGGGTTTTCTACCGGATTCACGTATCGAATCTTCCGGGTAAGCCTGATTTGGTTATTAGGCGTTTTGCGCTTGCGGTTTTTGTGGATGGGGGTTTTTGGCATGGCTATAATTGGGACGTAAAAAAGGAGGAAATCAAGAGTAACCGCGATTTCTGGATTGCAAAAATTGAGGGGAACATGAAAAGGGACTTGAATAACAGAGAAAAACTGGAGGCTATGGGTTTTACGGTAATGCGGTTTTGGGATCACGAGCTGCGAAAAAATCTTTCGGTATGCGTGAACCAGATTTTACTTTACATTGAGGCGGCTAAATCTTCGCCGGTTCCGGAGCGGCCTTAATTTGTTGTAGATATTTTATCTGCCTATGTTAGCAATTTTCGCAGGTAAATACGAAAAAAATTAGCAAATTGCGCCGCATAAAAATTAGTTATTTCAATGGCGTTAGCGAAAGCAATTGTATTAAAGGATCTTGAGGAATCGGAAAAGAAAAACAAAGTAGTTTCAGGTGATGAAATCAGGGCGGTAGTTACCCATTACCTGCAAAACCTGAATTCATCCGCGGCCGAAACTTTTGAGGCGGATGCTGATTTATTCATCAGGGAAATCCTTTCTGCTAAGGGTGATAACGTGCAAGTTGATTCAAAATCCGTTAAGCAGGAATTAAAAAAAATAGAGCTTGTTTGTTCGGATATTCCTTTTCCGCCGCCTGCAAAACCGAAATTTACATTTATCGATCTTTTTGCCGGTATAGGCGGCTTTAGAATGGCCATGCAGGAATTAGGGGGTAAGTGCGTTTTCAGTTCGGAATGGGATGAGAAAGCTAAGGTCACCTATTTAACTAATTATGGTGAGGTTCCTTTCGGGGATATTACCAGCGATAAAATTAAATCTTACATTCCTCAAAAATTTGATCTTTTGTGTGCGGGATTTCCTTGTCAGGCCTTTTCCATTGCGGGAAAGCGTGCAGGATTTGAAGATACCAGGGGTACGTTGTTTTTTGATGTTGCGCAGATTATTAAAAAGCATCAGCCTAAGGTTGTGTTTCTGGAGAACGTTAAAGGGTTGTTCAGTCACGATAAGGGAAATACCTTAAAAGTTATCTTAAATACCCTTCGGGAAGATTTGGGCTATTTTGTTCCGAATCCCGAAATTAAAAATGCGAAGCATTACGGGGTGCCACAAAACCGTGAGAGGGTGTTTATTGTTGGCTTTCATCCGGATTTGAAGGTTGGTGATTTTGCGTATCCTGACAGTAAAGAGATAAGTGTCGTTTTGGAGGATATTTTGGAAAAAGAGGTTGTGGAAACCAAATATTACCTTTCCGATCAATATTTAAGTACGCTTAAATTGCACAAGCAGCGTCACGCTGGCAAAGGCAATGGTTTCGGCTATGAGGTGATTGCCAATGACGGTATTTCCAATGCGATTGTTGTAGGGGGTATGGGCAGGGAAAGAAATTTGGTCTTTGATGAACGCATAACCGACTTTAATCCGACAACTAAAATCAGGGGTGAGGTGAACCGTGAGGGTATTCGGAAGATGACCCCGCGTGAATGGTCGAGGTTACAGGGGTTTAAGGATGAGTTTTTAATTCCCGTTGCCGATGCTTCCGCTTATAAGCAGTTCGGAAACTCCGTTGCAGTTCCGGCGATACGCGCCACCGGTGAAAATTTGCTTAAAAAAGCAGGTTTGATTTAGGGTTGGTAGATGTAAGCGCCTGATGGATTTTCTTGGGTGCTTCTTATCCAGCGGATGTTCATTTGATATTTTTCCCTGATGCTTCTGAGCGTCCTGGTCCATTCCCTGGTTTTGGCAACCACGGCAATAACGTGCGGGGGAAGTTCGATATTGGGGTTTAATTCAAACAGCCTTTTAATCCTGGCGCTGCCTGAACTTTGCTGCATGATTTCCTTCATTTGTTCAGCGTTGAAGTCACTGAAAAAATGTTTTTTTCCCCCGTTGCATTCATTGCAAAGTGCCCAGAGATTGTCAGGTTCGGTTTTTCCGCCCCATTCGACCGGAATTTTATGATCAATTTCGAGTTTGATGCCGTCATCAATCGTTTTGCCGCATCTTTGACAAACGGAGTTGTCCCTGAGCAGTACCTGGTATCTTAGTTTTGTACTGATGGCCTGTCTGTTTGTATTTCTTTCCTGTTGGTTTAGGGAATGAAGAATATAGCCGCCTTTAACCGATTCTATATCCCAGCCTTCCTGGCGAAGTGTTCTTACCACCCGTTGCCAGGAGTGTGTACCGGCAACCTCGCTAAGGGTATTTAGCGGGATAATTTCCGCGGGGTGTAATTTGAAATAGTCTAAAAGTTGCTTTTTTGCGCTCATTCTTCAAAAAATACTCCGGGGTTTACTTCCAGGGCTTTGGCTAGTTTTTCCACTATTGTAATGGATAAATTTCTCTTTCCTTTTTCAATTTCCGGAATGTAGGTCCGGTCTATTCCAGAAAGGTTGGCAAATGCTTCCTGGGACAGGCCTTTTTGTTGCCGTAGCTTTTTTAACTTTAATCCGAATCTTTCTTTAATATCCACAATCCAAATATTGGTTTTAGGGGACAATTAGGCAACAGACAACTGTCGGCTTTTTGGTCGTTGCCATGGCTTTTGCCTTTTTTGTTTATGTTTGCGGTAAATCTTTTTTATGAGAACTGCCAATAAGGGTGAATGGAGTGAACTTTACGTTTTTTTGAAGGTACTTTCCGATCAGAAGCTTTTTCCCGGTGATGGAAATTTAAATACGCGGCCGGGGCATTTTTATCCGGTCATTCAGATCCGACGAACCGAAAAAGGAGTGGACAGGACCTATACGATTTCCCCGCCCAATGTTTTGGTCAGTAAAGCGGGTGCGGCTCCCAAAGTTTTTCCCATTACCTCGTTTTCAACCGAGGCTGCAAAGCTGCTGAAAATTATAAAATCTGCCAGCGGTACTTTTTCTGCGCCGTCTGCGGAAGCTTTTTTTGCTTCGGTTGAGGGGACGCAGATCAAAGCGGATTCGGGTTCTAAGGCGGATATTCTGATCCAGATTCATGATTTCAGGACCAATATGCAGCCGGTACTCGGATTCAGCATTAAGTCTAAATTAGGAAGCGCTTCGACTTTGCTTAATGCGGGGCGCACTACCAATCTTATATTTGAGCTGAAGGGGAGAACATTATCTGCCGCGGAAATTGCATCAATAAATGCAATCACTACGACTTATAAAATCCGCGACCGGATTGCTGAAATCTTTAAGCTTGGTTTAACGGTGGAATATAAGGGATTTGAGCATAAAACGTTTAAAAATAATTTGTTTTTAATTGATGCGGCGCTTCCCGAAATAATTGCTCAGGCGGTTTTAAAGTTTAATCAGCAGGGAATTTCTTCGCTGGCTGCAATTACCGTTGAACTTGAAAAGCATAATCCCTTGGGTTTTGATCAAAGTGAATCCCATGAACATTACCGCACTAAACTTAAGCGTTTTCTTTCGGAAGTAGCTTTGGGTATGGTTCCTTCAAAGGTTTGGAACGGTAAGTATAACGGTACGGAAGGCTATATCGTGGTTAAAACGGATGGTGAATTGGTATGTTACCATATTATCGAAAAGAATTTATTCGAGGATTATTTACTGTCTTCAACTAAACTGGAAACCGCAAGTTCCGACCGTCACGGTTTCGGAAAGGTTTATGCGGATTCATCCGGTCAGTACATCAATTTGAATTTGCAGGTCAGGTTTTTGTAGCGGTATAATGACATCTTCGCTCTTTCTGGCTGCTAAAAAACTGATTAATTGGTTATGCCATTCCTCTCTTTTTTTATAAAGGATATATTACTATTTTTACGTAATCATTAACCCTCCAACTATTTATGTCTGAAAAGGTTCTCATTTCTGCGATATTTAGACCGCTATAAGGCTGAAGAATTCCCAAATACTTATTTTATAGGTAGCTACTCAAAGCGAGTTACCTTTCATTCCCAGCAAAACCGAGCTTTCAATCTGGTTTGGGCTTTATTCACAAGCGGCTTAATAGGAAAAGAATCTAAAGTGGCTATAATTGGTGGAGGACTTGCCGGTATAACCGCGGCGGCAGCAGCCAATAATAAGGGTTGTAAAGTCGAATTGTATGAAGCACTAGATGAGCTTTTGCCTATCCAGAGAGGAAATTACACGCGCTATGTCCATCCTAACATTTATGATTGGCCAAATAAAGGAGCTGAGGAAAATAAAACTAATTTGCCATTCTTAAACTGGGAGGCGGGAGTTACGGATAAAGTCATAAAGCAGATTGAAAAAGATTGGGGAAGAGTGAATAGGGACATAATTATAAGATTAAAACATAAGGTAAATAGCATATCAAAATCTAATGGTAAACCTGCGTTAAGTGTAATTGATCCTTTTGTTGATGAAGAATATGATTGTGTAATTATAGCCACTGGGTTTGGTTTGGAGCGTACTACGCTTAATGCACCCAAAAAGTTTTATTGGATGAGCGAGGACTTTCATCAACCAAGGCAAACAGATAAAAAACCGGAAACTTGGATGGTTAGTGGGTGTGGTGACGGGGGGTTGATTGATGCACTTCGATTAACACTAAAGGATTTTACGCATGAGGATTTTACCCTTGAGTTATTACAAGATTCATCGCTGGAAAGTATCAAACACAGACTCATTGACATCGATAATAATATTCCGAAAGACTGTGATGATGTATCAAGGTATTTGCACAGTGAGTATAAAAAGTTGGAATTACCAGCTGAACTTTTAAAAAAAATAGCCAAAAGAATTAGAGCGGACACTAAGGTAACCTTAGTAGGTAAGGCAAAAACCCCGTTTTCGCCAAATTCTTCACTATTAAATCGTTTTGCAATTTTCCTGGTTTTGCAAGCTAACAAGTTACCCTATATGTCAGGTGAGGTGATGAGTGTGGAACACGCAGCCGATGGTTACAAAATTAATTTTAAGCTGAATGATAATGAGCAAACAGTTTTAGATTTTGATAATTTAGTTCAGAGACATGGGCCTGTAGCCGTTATAGGTGATTTGGTGAAAAACAGAATAACTACTGATAGCGATATTGACAATGAAACAGCAAAAAAGCTGTGGTCAGATGATTTCTATGAATCTACACCTAATCCACCACAGACCCCCGTTGAGAAGGCAGGACTATTACGTTTACCTTTACAGCGAGAAATTTCAAAAGTAAGAGGAGTTTCAGAAGTTGGCGTTGCAATTGGTGGAACTGAAAATAATCCACTACTCCTCGTGAGTTATTCAGGAAAACTCACCAAGGCGCTAATGAAGATGGATAATTATGAAAGTTTCCCGGTTGAGTTTATAAAGAATCGTATTTTTATGGTCAATATGAATGCTGAAATTGCCCCTTCTGACAGGGAAGCAAGTATGCCTGAGGTTTTAACTAGCGGAGCCAGAATAAGAAATAAGACGGCAAGGGGAGGCATCGGAACACTGGGTTGTTTTGTAACCATGACCAACGGAAGAACCGGATTTTTGTCTACAAATCATGTATTGGTTGGTAACGGCAAACTTGATAACAAGATAGTAGCTTTAAAGGAAGATGGATTTGAGTGGGAAATCGGAAGGCTTGAAAAATTTGTTGATTCACGCAAATCTAAGGGACGAAGCGGTGTTATGGGTTTCATGGATGCTGCTATAGCTATTTTGAATCCTGGAGTTTCTTTTTCCCCAAATCTTACAATTGCTAAACAAAGAATCGTATTCAAGGAAGTTTCTAAACCAATGCTGGGTACGAAGGTGATTAAAAATGGTGCGGGTTCTGGATTAACAAAGGGTTCTGTCGAAGCTATTAATGGAACATTTCATCTTCAAATGGATAAAGACGAAAGAAGAATTCTTCGAGACATGATTCTGATAAGATCAGAAAGTGAAAAGCCGTTTGCATCAAATGGTGACAGTGGTTCAGTTGTTTTTGATGAAATGGGGCATGTTTTTGGAATTGTCGTAGGTTCATCAGGAATTTTCACTTTAGTTTTTCCTTTACAACCAATTTTGGACAAGTTCGAATGTAGGCTTTATGTAAATCGTCATTAAAATATTCTGAAATTAACTTGTTTGCAAAATTATTAGCTTGTTGATCGCGTTGAAGAGACCGGTTATCAGTAATATAATTATACGGTACCCATTTTGGATTATGTTCCCCGAAGATATGGTTCTGACAGGCTTTTTATTGGCAGTACTGCTTCTTGTGATGGAATAATTAATTCACTTGCTAGCCTGTGCTTTCACCAAATAGAATGAATGTGATGGAAATTCCTTCGAGTCAATTATTGAACCTAAAAATCGGTATCTGTCAGAAAGTATGTTTCATTCGAATAACAAACTGTAAAACTACTGATTGTTCTTGGGACCTGCGCTAATTACATGTTCATTTGACTTGTTGAATCCGGTAAGGTTATTTTTATTAATGATCGACAATTGTGCGGGCAAAGGCCAGGCACTCCGAGCTTCCGTTTTTAAAGTCTTTATATATCGCTTTTAAGTCCATAGACAATATTTCCAGCCTGAACGGGCCATGGGTAAGGGTATCAAGGTGGCGGTGTTCTTCAGCTGGTATGATAACCAAATTATTTTGGCTGTTGCCGTTGGCTACATTGTAAGCATAAAGTTCCTTTTCGAAAGGCCGCTGCGCATAATTTTCCAGGTTATAGTATTTAGCGTCGCCGATGAAACCGCTTGTTATCAAATCCGGGTGCAGGGTTTTATAATTCGGGTCTTGCCAAAGAGCCGTCCTGCTTGCAGGATTATGGCCCAGAACCTTTTGTAGCATGAACTGGAATACGAATTCAAAGTGTTTGGAGTAAAAAACATTGATGTGGTTTTTAGCATCAATACGGGTATTTTCCAGGTAATCGGCCAGAGTTTTCATTATCACCTCGTGAACCGGGTTAAACTGCGTGGTTTGGAGTTTGGTCAATGCCTGCGAAACCTCAAAAACAACCTCTTTGAATTTAAAACCCTTCGCTTTCAGGAAATTTTCCATTTCCGAAATTTTAGCCGATTCGATTGGTGAAGCAAATTTCCACTCGAGTTCCTTTAAAACCGAGTAATATATATCCCTGACGGGGTTAGCCGAGTAATCTTTGATTCGGTAGGTAATTCCGTTACCCAATCGTTCGCTGTTGATATCGGTCATCAGGGGGCTGATCGTCCCCGATACCGGTTTGGTGCTGTGCTTAAAAAGTCTTTGTTTCGGGTGATAGAATTCAAAAGTGAGGTAGTCCATGAAAAATCCGTACAGTTGTCTCCAGTAAAAGAATTCGGATTCGATTTCCTTCCCGGTTGCAAAAGATTTATTCTGTATCAAGAGCTTCCCTTTTTTTCTCAAACCCCTGAATTCCTTCAGGAGTTCAATGGTCAGGCATACATTTTCCTCGTTTGCGGATTTAAAATTTTTGGGCAATGCAATAAAATGATGATGAGGGGTCAACACTTCACCGACAAAAACAACCTTGTAGCTTTGAAGGAACTGTTTGACTTCGATCAGCCCGTGGCTGAACATAAAATCAAATGAAGCCCCGAAGGCGGCCTTGGAATATTCCCCCGAATCAAATAGTATAGTCACTTGCAGCCCCTGTTTTGATTTTACCCAGTAAGTATTGCAAAGTATGGTTATCCGATCCGCGGTCAAGGTCATCGAGTTCAATGAATTCTATCCTGTTGCGCAGGTCATCATTGTTCCTGATCACATCGGTTTTAGAGGATATGAAAACGAAGCCTAAATTATCGGGCAAAATCCGTTGCCCGTTGTCTTTTGACAAAAATTCAAATTGCTTATCCACTAAAGTGTTCAATGAAAAAAAACGAACCCCGTCGTTCCTCTTGGTGGATATCGCCTGCAGCAGCACGTCATTTATAATTTCCAGGTTTTTGTGGCATTCATCGATCACGATGGTATAGTGGTTTGAAGGGTCGAGCGATGCTTCCCGGATAAATTCTCCCACTTTGGTTAATTGATAACGCCTGTCTATGGGTGAATAATCAACGAGTATATGCTGCCACATATTGTCCAGGATGACAAAAAGCGTCTTATGGCCTTCGTTAGCCAGTGTTTTTTTGATGCGGTAGCTTTTACCCACGCCTGATTCACCGACTATACAAACGGCTTGGTTGAGCCTGTTTATTTAGGCATATGGTTGTTATCAAGGTCTAAGAAATTTATATAAGATTTTACAGCGGCCGAATAGAAGCGTGACGTGCCGTACGAAGGTGCATCAGCGTGGAAAAAGCGCCCGCTCGGATCGTCCTGCTCGGCTAGTAATTCCTCATAGAGGTTATTGAGGTATAATTTGTCACGGCTTTCGAAAAGTTTTTGCCCTAAAATTGCCGATAAAATCTTGATGGCTTTAACATAAGAACCCTGCTTGTTGCTCTTTCCTATTTTGTTTTCTTCCAACCATTGGCGGTAGGCAGCTTCATTATCGGGATTAATGCCTTTATAGCCTGTAATCAGATCGAAATAATGTATGTTCAAAAGGGTGCTCCTGATCTTTTTGTACATCCGGTCGTCTTTCTCCCCGATGAGGTTATTGTCGGTTATTTTTTTTGCCAATAGGGTACCGATGACTCCGAAATATGCACCCATTGATAACGAGCGGGGTTCTTCGATGCCCCTGTAAAATTCACACAGGCTGTCATAATCATTAGCTTGGCCCAGGACATTGCCCAATATATTCCGCCAAAACGGGTAGTAGACGGGGTATTGCCCCGGGAGCTGGCAATGTTTGATAATGGAAAACAAATGGTGCACAAAATTTCCCAATGCCCGGTTTTCGGAAAGGGGGTAATCCCTGAGCTTATCCGTCGCCTTTATTTGATTGAATTCTTTGACCAGGCTTAGTTTAGTGCCGTCCGACAAGTCTTTTCCTTCGTTGAAATTATTGATCCAATTGTTAACGTTGACAATCTTGTCAATCCCGCTGATAAATTTCCGCAGTGCGGGAAGATCTTTATTTGTAAACTGTTCCCCGGTTTTTTTTATTTTCCCAATAACCGATTCAATTACCTCCCGGTTCTCTTTGAGCATGGCGGTCTTATCTTCGATGTTGATCAGCCAGCCATGCTCTTGCTGAAAGATTTTATCATAAAGGCTTTTATAATCATTCTGAACTTGCAGGAAAGTCAATTTACATTCTTGGGTGATTTGTTCGAGCGTTTTCAAGTTTAAATTTGTTTAATAAATTTTATGCAAAATAAGGCCTTTAGCGAAAAGGATAAAATATATTTTGTAGTCCCACCGTGGGAGCAGTGGGCCCTGGGTAACCGCTTTGAGCATTTCATGTGGGTTGAAAATCACTTAACCTGCTTTTTGAAACTTATCTTGTAGCTTTCCTGCCTGATTTTAAAGCTGTTATTTTCAAGTAACGTTTCATCATCTTTAAGGACGAAAAAGTCGGGGTAGGCGGTTATGACGGGTTTTTTGCCTGAGATGTTTTCTACGGTGATGAGTAAATAATCTTCTGCGTTTGCCAGTGCGAAACCAAGCTCATTGTCGCTCATTTTGAAGCCCAACTCCGGGCTTACGATACATTTCACTTCAACATAGGTTTTCTTAGAGTCGTTTGTGTACTCCATATCATACCCCAGCCCTGAAACACCCATAACGTAAGCACCCGATCTGCGGCCATTCTCTGACTTCCATAGTACCTTGCCGCGGGGATATTTTACCCTCAGGGTTTCGTAAACCAGCTTTTCCGCAATGAAGCCAATCGTTTCGCTATCGATTGACTGGGGGCTTTTTTCTCCCCTGAAACTTCTTGGCCGCGCATCGGGATGGGTAGCTTGAACGGGTTCACTTGCGCGTTCACCGGATGATTCGCCGATCTCATAGAGTTGGTAATCATAACTGGCATCCATTTTTTCGGCAATGGATTTATAGTCATCCTTTGCCAAATCCGGTATTATCTTATTTCCCTCACTTATCGGTTTTGCGTCCGGCTCTTTTTGAATTTGGTCCTGAACTGTTTTTTTAAGCATGTCATATTCGCCGAAAAGCAGAAGACTCTGTACCTGCGGTGGCGTAAAGCCTTCCAAATTGAAATCTCCCTCGGTGAACAAACCGCTGTCTTGGTGCATTTTTTCAAATAAGGTATTTACGTTCCACCCTTCAGGCGATTCCGGCGCAGTTAACTCCAGATTGTAATCTTCTGCAGTGCGCCGGATCAGGTAAGCGGTGATGTCGGTTTGGAAACCGTCATGGGTCCGGTAGACGCTCTGCGAAAAGCCATAACATTTATCAAAGTATGCTGCACGGGCCTGAAGGCTGCCGTTAGCCGAAAGTTGTTGAAACAGGGTATATTCAAACACCTGCTCCAGGCTGTCCCTGATGGATTCAAAGCGTTTGCTCAGGAATCTTTCGAAATCCAGTTCTTCAAAATGCAGCTGAAATTTTTCCGTATCGAGTTCATTCTCAACAATCAGCTTATAAACCGGTGCCAGGAACTGAAGCGAATACAGGTTTTTAAAATTATCGTTTTCCAAAAGGAAACTTAGGGATGCTTTATCCGCCTTGATTTTTGCCCTGACCAAAGTTTCCAATGCTTGAGGATCCCCGAAAACCTCTGAGGGTATCTGGAGACCTTTACACTGAAAAACGGCCTTCCAAAAGGCCGCCCTCAAATCAACTTCAATGCCTAAGAGCTTCTTGGCGCGTAGCAGCTTGATGTGGCCGTCGGTCTGTATCTCGTGCATCAAAAGCGCCTCACGTTCCGATGGTTGCCTTGAGTAAAGTTCGCGAATGAATGACCTTTGGGTTTCCGACCTGAAAATCGTGCTGAAAATCTCCGCTACACTTTCCGCAAAAGCAAGGTTTGCCCTCAGGGGCTGCATTGTCGCGGTGGCCAGGGGTATTTTGATATAATATTTCGTTGAGATGTTATTGCCCGTTATGATAAAATCATAATCCCCGAGCTCAAAATCCCGCTTGATGCCGGCGTGTTCAAAACTGCCCTGTAATTTACTCACCAGGGTGATACTGAGCGAACGAAGCGCGGTTTTGACGCGGTCCTGGGAATCGAACTGGTAAACCAGTGCATAAGCAAGGGCTTTGAATTGCTCGGTTTCTTGTTTGAAACTCCCATTCAGCAAATGTGGCGTCGGTATGCCCGAAAGCTCAAAACTTATCCCTGTTAGGGGTTTTACCCCGAAGAGTTTAAGCACTTTTTGGTTTCCTTGCTTGCGCTGGAGGGGTACCAAATGGAATTCCGAGGTTATATTTTCCCCGTACCTTTTTGTTTCCAGGTAAAATGCCTCGGACACATCCACATATTTGGTGTTGCCGTTTTTACCGGTCCAGATTTTCCCGTAATTCAGAAACTTTTGGTACTCGCTGTTGGATAACTCCAGTGTCTCGGGATCAAAATTGCTCATCACTTCCTGATAGAGTGACTTAGCGATTTTACCGGTCGGGTCAGTAGCGGGCAGATTATTCAGCATGCTATAGAGCTGTTCGGTTGACAGACTTCCTAAATCCAGGTGGATTCCGATGAGCCTGTAATATTCATCAAGCCCCCTGGCGTCTGTTGTGAGGATACGTTTAAGGGCGACTTCATCCAATTGCGGTTTCACCAGTAGCGGGCTAAGCAAATTGCCTATGGTTTTTGAAGTACAGCAGTTCTGAGGGGCGGTTATCCCATTTTCACTAGGTATCCATGCAGTGGTGCCAAACAGCCACGCCGTATAGTTTGGTAGTTTTTTATAAATAACGGCAGAGTTGGAATGTCTTGAGCCGAGCATTGGCTGATTTTTAGTTTCGTATTTCGAATCCAAAGCCTGCCTAAGCCTGTGGTTTTCTTTTATCCAGGAAAATATCGCCCTGTATGGGGCATTCTCCAGGATAGGGCCAAGATGCTCGAATGTATCAATGTAAAAAGCAATTATGCCGGCTTCGGCCTGCTGCCTGTTGCCGTATCGGGTGCCTGCGAAAATTAAGCTGTAATCATAGGTGGCCAGAAAATGCTCTTTAAATTGCCGGTAATGGATGTGCTGTTCATCTATAATCATCGGTTTGAACTGTGGTCCGGCTTCTACGCCGAGCCAACGGAAATAATTATGGTATTCGCCCGGCTCTGGCAAACCGAACGCGCCCGGTGCAGCAAGCAGCAGGTCGGGGTTATGCTTTAAAAGTTCTTCTGTTAACTCACCGCCATATTCCATCCCGAAATATAACTCCGAGAGGGGTTTGATTTTTCCGCTCCTGCTTATCCCCGGAAAATATGTCAAAGCTTTTTCCCTGTAAATATCCTCGCCGCCCGCTAATTGCAAGGCGGCTATTTGGTTCAGGCTGAAATGGAAAGCTGCGACATTTTCATTGGTTGGTGAGTTTAAATAGTGCTCTTTTAAGGTATCGGCAAAGCCCGAGATGCTAAAGCGCCTGAATTTAAACGGAAGCAAGCGGGAGTCCAGGTAAATGAAATCCTGGATGCCGAATGACTTAAGCATCGCCCTGCCAATTTCTTTGTTTAAAAAAGAAACCTTGATCTCTTCCGGTAATTCCAAAACATCGGTGTCGTGCTCATGGGGCAGGAAGGCTTGGGAATCCCAAGCAATAAAGCGGCCGGCATCATCCGTGAAAAATGGCTCAATGCTATCATAATTTCCATTTAGTCCCTTAATTTCTTCGTAGCGGCTTTTGAGCATGGCCAGAATCAGCGCAGCGTATTGCTCTGCAGGCAGTATTGATCTTTTCGAGATGATGCGGGAGAAATGTCCTGCATTGTAATGAAAATTCCCGAAACTTTTTATAAATCCGACCAAACGGGCATCAGCGGTATGGGGCAAGAGGGATGAAACATCTTCACCCCTCAGGTATTGCGAAATCTCTTCATCGTAATAAACCCTGTTGTCCAGGAAATCTACATATTCGCCGTTGACATTCGGGAAGAGTTTGTTTTTTTTGATTTCTTCGCTCAACAGGGCAGGCAGTTGAAAATCTTTGAAGAATCCTGATATCGAACTTGTATTGATATTCAGGAATCTAAGGGCATGGTAGCTTGCCGGGCTGTGTTTGGCGGCCATTCCTTTAGCAACCTCCACTAAAAATACAGCGAGTTCTTTGATCAAAAAACGGTTAAATCCATCGGCGTCATCCACCAAATGGTTGCGGTCGGGGTTGAGCTCGAAAGTTCCGTGTACCAGGCCGGGGAAGTTCAGCGCATCGTTGGTCCTGAAATAACTGTGTAACCTGCCCGAGTGGTGTTCCAGTCCGTCTGTATAGGCAACTTTAAGTTCGTAGTTTTTATCTTTATGGCACCCTTTTTTGTGTTCGACAGTCCATAATTTTTTCGACAAATGTCCGGTCGAGGGGCTGTCAAGGCTAATGACCACCTGCCCGTTTTCAAAAGCTTTCGAAATGTGCAGGTTTCGACCCGGGCTCTCTAGGGTAATTCCCCTGAGGTTATTCAAAAACAGCAGGGTTTCCCCGTCAACGATGGTATTTATTTGCTGTTGTACTTCAGGCTCAATACCTGCTTTTAGCTTAATGGTAATCAATGTATCAAAACGGCCGCTGAGCTCCGGGGTATAATCGCTTATGGTCGGTACCCGAAGGATTGCAATAGGATTTTCATCAAGTGTTTTACTTTTCAGGTAAGGTCGTATTGTGGGAACTTCGCTAATTATGCCCTCAAGGACCTTACAGGCTTCTTGTTTGGAAAACATCAGGTTGAGGCCTTCACTGGAGATGATTACCTCATCGGCCCAACTTAATATCGATCTGAAGCCTAAACCTTTCTGACCGATTAAATTTTGTTCAACTGCTTTGGGGCTTAAATTGCTGAACAGGATGGACTCCAATCCGCCTTTGCTAAAAGGATAGCCGTGGTTGGCAATGGTAAGTATCCCGTCTTTAAGCTTTACCAGGGCTTGCTTTGCGCAATCGGGCCGCTCGGCAGCATCGTCTGCATTTTGAAGCATTTCCAGCAGTTGCCTGCCGTTGTAGCTGTCAATGTTGGCTTTTTCGCTGACATAGTTTTCGACAATATGTTGCGGGGTTTCTTTGTACTGGCGTATCCTGGTTTCCAGGATATCTTTGGCGTATTGGTGAAGTGTTGAGTGCATTAAGGAGATAATTTCAGATGCTTGCAAAATAATAAAATCAATCATTGTATAACGCACAATGTTATCTTATTTTTAAACATGATAATTAGGAAAAAGAATTCCAGTCAACTCCGTGCGCAAAACATGATCGCAGGATAATTAACGCCTCAATGAAAATGTGATTTACGGTCAGATGGGGCCAATATGATGCTGTTTGT
>Ga0308164_10001556_pt1 | contig 26384 bp, 18 predicted proteins | sample PhyTR2_FD_201031 | JGI IMG/M metagenome (GOLD analysis project Ga0308164, IMG submission 201031) | Phyllosphere microbial communities from UC Gill Tract Community Farm, Albany, California, United States - DLSLT.R2 | ecosystem: Host-associated > Plants > Phyllosphere > Unclassified | place: USA... | reverse complement strand
ATATGGGTGTTCGGTGGCATATTCCCCAGGCCGAGCGAAGCAAAGGCCCGATTCTTGTATGGCTACCCGATCCCGAAGCAATTTCTTTGGTGACTTTCTTTTTTGCGAAAAGAAAGTTACCGCCACCTGCGTAGGGTCTCACCCCGCAGGGGATCAGAAGAAGCAAACAAGCCGAAGGCAGTTAAACATTATCCCAAAAACTTGGCAAACATAAAACTAAATAGCCCGAGCTAATCTCGTTTCCAAACCGTACTGCAACAAAACCCCACTAAAAGCAGTCAGACCTAGAGATGCGTAGGCCCTTCGAAGCCTTGTTGCTCAGCCATCCAGGCCAGCACCGGAAACGCACCCGGCAACACCGGTGACACCGTCAGCGGCAAGGTCTGCCACTGCATCTGCTGACCTTCGCGCATCTCGAACTCGCCGGTCCATTCGCGCACCCGGCACCAGTGCAGGCGCACCAGGGCGTGCGGGTAATCGTGCTCGGTAACCTTCCACACTTCGGCAGCGCCAATGACGATGCCGAGCTCTTCCTCCAACTCGCGGCGCAAGGCCTGCTCGACACTTTCACCAGCCTCCAGCTTGCCGCCAGGAAACTCCCAATAACCGGCGTAAGGCTTGCCCTCGGGCCGGCTGGTGAGCAGCATGTCTCCACCGCGATCCGGGCCGCGCAACAGCACGCCGACGGCGACCTCGGTGTGCTTGCGGGCGTCAGACATCGGCACGCCCTGCGCGGTCGCGCGCAAACTGCCAGGCCACCCGACCGCTGCGCGAGCCCCGCTCCAGCGCCCACACCAGCGCATCGGCGCGGGCGTCGGCGATCTGCTCCGGCGTCTGGCCCAGGGAGGCCAGCCACTGGCCGCAGATGACCAGGTATTCGTCCTGGGTGAACGGATAGAAGCTCACCCACAGGCCGAAGCGCTCGGACAGGGAAATCTTTTCCTCGATCACTTCGCCGGGGTGGATTTCACCGTCGGGCGTGTGCGAATAGCTGAGATTCTCGGCCATGTACTCCGGCAGCAGATGCCGCCGGTTGCTGGTCGCGTAGATCAGCACGTTGGGCGTGGCGGCCGCCACCGAGCCGTCGAGTGCGGACTTCAGCGCCTTGTAGCCGGATTCGCCGTCCTCGAAGCTCAGGTCGTCGCAGAAGACGATGAACTTCTCGGGCCGGTCGGCAACCATGTCGACGATGTCCGGCAGGTCGGCCAGGTCGGATTTGTCCACCTCGATCAGTCGCAGGCCCTGCGGCGCGAAGGTCTTGAGGCAGGCCTTGATGAGCGACGACTTGCCGGTGCCGCGCGCGCCTGTCAGCAGCACGTTGTTGGCGCCGCGACCGTCGACGAACTGGCGGGTGTTGCGCTCGATCTTTTCCTTCTGCGGCTCGATCTCGCGCAGTTCGGACAGGGCCAGGCCGGAGATGTGCCTGACCGGCTCCAGCCGCCCTGCCCCGTTGGCGCGGCGGCGGTAGCGCCAGGCAATGGCGCCTTCCCAGTCGGGCGCGGAAAGCGGCTGCGGCAGGATGGCTTCGAGACGACCGAGCACCTGCTCGGCACGGGTGATCAGGCGTTCGAAAGCGTCGGTCATCAGGATCTGTAGTCGGCGTTGATGGTCACGTATTCATGGCTGAAATCGCAGGTCCACACGGTGTCGCTGGCCTCGCCCCGGCCCAGGCCGACACGCACGGTGATCTCGCTCTGCTTCATCACGCGCTGGCCGTCTTCCTCGCGGTACTCGGCGCGGCGGCCGCCCCGGGTGACCACGTGCACGTCGTCCAGGAACAGCTCGATGCCGCCCTGGTCCAGGTCGGCGATGCCGGCATAACCGACCGCCGCCAGGATGCGGCCCAGGTTGGGGTCGCTGGCGAAGAAGGCGGTCTTGACGAGCGGCGAGTGGGCGATGGCATAGGCCACCTGGCGGCACTCGGCGGCGTCGCGGCCGCCTTCGACGCGCACGGTGATGAACTTGGTCGCGCCTTCGCCGTCGCGCACGATGGCTTGCGCCAGCAGGCGCGCCACGCCGAGCATGGCCGAGTGCAGTTCGCGGCCGGCGGGGCTGTCCAGCGAGTCGATGACGGCGTTGCCGGCACGGCCGGTGGCGATCACCACGAAGGAATCGTTGGTGGAGGTGTCGCCGTCGATGGTGACGCGGTTGAAGGAGCTTTCGGCCAGTTGCGTGGCCAGTTGCTGCAGCACCGGCTGCGCCACGGCGGCGTCGGTCGCCAGGAAGCCCAGCATGGTCGCCATATTGGGCCGGATCATGCCGGCGCCCTTGCTGATGCCGGTGATCGCCACGCTCTTGCCGCCGACCTGCGCCTGGGCGCTATAGGCCTTGGGCACCGTGTCGGTGGTCATGATGCCTTCGGCGGCACGGCCCCAATGGGCGGCTTGCGCGTCGGCGATGGCGGCGGGCAGGCCGGCCGCGATGCGGTCGACCGGCAGCGGCTCCATGATCACGCCGGTGGAAAACGGCAGCACCGCCTGGGCTGGCAAGCCCAGCAGCTCGGCCGCCGCGTCGCAGGTGGCCCGGGCATTGGCCAGGCCCTCGGCGCCGGTGCCGGCATTGGCATTGCCGGTGTTGACGACCAGCGCCCGCACCGGCTGGCCGCCGGCCAGGTGTTCGCGGCAGACCTGCACCGGCGCGGCGCAGAAGCGGTTCTGGGTAAACACGCCGGCCACGCTGCTGCCCTCGTCCAGCAGGAACACGGTCAGGTCCTTGCGGTTGGCCTTGCGGACGCCGGCTTCGGTCACGCCGATACGCACACCGGCGACCGGCAGCAGCGCCGCTGCATCGGGCGCGGAAAGATTCACGGGCATAACGGTGCTCCTGGAGAGACGGGGCTCAGCTCAGCTGGCCGTGGCAGTTCTTGTACTTCTTGCCGCTGCCGCAGGGGCAGGGATCGTTGCGGCCGACCCGCAGGCCGTCCGGCGTGAGGCTGCCGGCGTCGGCCAGCATCGGCTCGCGGGTGGTCTCGACTTCGCCGGTCTCGGTCGGTGCCTGGTAGGTCACGTTGCCGATGGCTTCGGCGCGGCTTTCCATGGCATCGGCGGCTTCGCCCAGCGCTTCCTGCGACTGGATGCGCACCGTCATCAGCGTCTTGGTGACCTCGGTCTTGACGCTGTCGAGCATCTGGCCGAACAGCTCGAAAGCCTCGCGCTTGTATTCCTGCTTGGGCTGCTTTTGCGCATAGCCGCGCAGGTGGATGCCCTGGCGCAGGTAGTCGAGGGATGCCAGGTGTTCGCGCCAGTTGCTGTCCATGCTCTGCAGCAGCACCACACGCTCGAACTGGGTGAACTGCGCACCGCCGACCTGCTCGACCTTGGCCTTGAAGGCGGCATCGGCGGCGCCGACGACCTTCTCCAGCACTTCCTCGTCGCTGATGGCGCTGGCGGCCTCGACCTCGGCCTTGAGCGGCAGCGCGACCTGCCACTCCTCGTTGAGGACCTTTTCCAGGCCTTCGATGTCCCACTGCTCCTCGACCGATTCGGCCGGCACGTACTGGCGGGTCAGGTCGGTGAAGGTGGATTCGCGCAGGCCGTCGATCTGCGGGCCGAGGTCGGCCGCGTCCAGGATTTCGTTGCGCTGGGTGTAGATGACCTTGCGCTGGTCGTTGGACACGTCGTCGTACTCGAGCAGCTGCTTGCGCATGTCGAAGTTGCGCGCCTCGACCTTGCGCTGCGCGCTGGCGATGCTGCGGGTGACGATGCCGGCCTCGATGGCCTCGCCGTCGGGCATCTTCAGGCGGTCCATGATGGAACGCACCCGGTCGCCGGCGAAGATGCGCATCAACGCGTCGTCCAGGCTCAGGTAGAAGCGCGAGGAGCCCGGGTCGCCCTGGCGGCCCGACCGGCCGCGCAGCTGGTTGTCGATGCGGCGCGATTCGTGGCGCTCGGTGGCGATGATGCGCAGTCCGCCCTGGGCCGACACTTCGTCGTGTTCCTTCTGCCAGACGGCGCGGGCATCGGCCTTGCGCTGCTCGATGGCGGCTTCGTCCAGGGTCTCGTCGGCCTCGATGCCGGAAAGGATCTTCTCGAGCGCGCCGCCCAGCACGATGTCGGTGCCCCGGCCCGCCATGTTGGTGGCGATGGTGATCATCTTCGGCCGGCCGGCCTGCGCCACGATGTCCGCCTCGCGGGCGTGCTGCTTGGCGTTGAGCACCTGGTGCGGCAGGTTTTCCTTCTGCAGCAGGTTGGAGATGATTTCCGAGTTTTCGATGGACGTGGTGCCCACCAGCACCGGCTGGCCGCGCTCGAAGCAGTCGCGGATGTCCTTGATGGCCGCTTCGTACTTCTCGCGGGTGGTCTTGTAGACGCGGTCCTGCTGGTCGTCGCGCCGGCTGACGCGGTTGGGCGGCACCAGCACGGTTTCCAGGCCGTAGATTTCCTGGAACTCGTAGGCCTCGGTATCGGCCGTGCCGGTCATGCCGGCGAGCTTGCCGTACAGGCGGAAATAGTTCTGGAAGGTGATCGAGGCCAGCGTCTGGTTCTCGGCCTGGATCTGCACGCCTTCCTTGGCTTCCACGGCCTGGTGCAGGCCTTCGCTCCAGCGGCGGCCCGACATGAGGCGGCCGGTGAACTCGTCGACGATGACGATCTCGTCGTTCTGCACCACGTAGTGCTGGTCGCGGTGGTACAGGTTGTGCGCACGCAGGGCGGCGTACAGGTGGTGCATCAGCGAGATGTTGGCGGGGTCGTACAGCGACGCGCCCTCGGCCAGCAGGCCCTGCGCCACCAGGATGCGCTCGGCGCTCTCGTGGCCCTGTTCGGTGAGGTAGACCTGGCGGGTCTTCTCGTCCATGGTGAAGTCGCCGGGCTTCTCGACACCCTCGCCGGTACGCGGGTCGGCCTCGCCGATCTGGCGCACCAGCAGCGGCACCACCGAGTTCATGGCGACGTAGGTGGCCGTGTGGTCCTCGGCCTGGCCGCTGATGATCAGCGGGGTGCGGGCTTCGTCGATCAGGATGGAGTCGACCTCGTCGACGATGGCGTAGTTCAGCCCGCGCTGCACGCGGTCGCCGGACTCGTAGACCATGTTGTCGCGCAGGTAGTCGAAGCCGTATTCGTTGTTGGTGCCGTAGGTGATGGCGGCGCCGTAGGCCATCTGCTTGTCCTCGCGCGCCAGGCCCGGCAGGTTGATGCCGACCGACATGCCCAGGAAGTTGTAAAGCCGGCCCATCCACTCGGCGTCGCGCTGTGCCAGGTAGTCGTTGACGGTGACCACGTGCACGCCCTTGCCGGACAGCGCGTTCAGGTACACCGGCAGCGTGCCGGTGAGGGTCTTGCCCTCGCCGGTGCGCATTTCGGCGATCTTGCCGTAGTGCAGCGCCATGCCGCCGATCATCTGCACGTCGAAGTGGCGCATCTTCATGACCCGCTTGGAACCCTCGCGGACCACCGCGAAGGCCTCGGGCAGCAGCGCGTCCAGCGTCTCGCCCTTGGCGATGCGTTCGCGGAACTCGTCGGTCTTGGCGCGCAGGGCGGCGTCGTCGAGCTTCTCCAGCGCCGGCTCCAGGGCGTTGATGCGTGTCACCACGCTCCGGTACTGCTTGAGCAGCCGGTCGTTGCGGCTGCCGAAGATTTTGGTCAGAAAGTTGGTGGCCATGCGTGTGGAGCGGTCCGCCGCCTTTGGCGACAGGGCTCATCCATCCTCAGAGTGAAGGGCTATCCGGAAATCAGGCCCTCGCCCGCCGAAACGGGAAAGGGCGCTCGGGCACGTCGGCACGGTCCGGTCAAACGGCAAATTCTAGCCGTGCAGGGTGACGCCTGCGGATAATGGGGACGCCGATGCGCGGCTTCAAGCGCCGTCGGGCTGCCCGACCCCCCTTCCATGTACCGCCGCCACCAAGCCGTCACCCTGCAGAAAGCCGCCACCGAATCGCCCGGACTCGCCCGCCTGGCCGGCCTGGCACAGGAGTCCGGCGAGCGCCTGCGGCAGTGCGAGTCGCTGATTCCGCCGATGCTCCGGGCGGCCATCAAGCCCGGGCCGGTCCAGGGTTCGGACTGGTGCCTGCTGGTCGACAACAACGCGGTGGCCGCCAAGTTGCGGCAGTTGCTGCCGGCGCTGGCGGCGCATCTGCGCAGCAAGGGGCGCGATGTGCAGAGCATCCGGGTGAAGGTGCTCAAGCTGCGCTGACCGGGGAAATTCAGCGGGCGCTCACATTCCGTCCGTGAGCCGGCGCCACGAGATGCGCCGGGTGCCGCTGCCGGAGGTGGCGACCGGCACGGTGGTGCTGGTCGTGCTGCCGTCGGATGCGCGGGTGATCGCGACCACCGTTCCGCTCGCGCTCTGCACCAGGGTCGCGCTGCTGGAGAGGCCGGCCGTCGAAAGCACGGTGCGCGCCGTCGTGGCGTTGGCCACCGCCAGACCGTTGTTGTAGTTGACGTAGTTCAGGTAGCTGGAGCCGCCGATGCTGCAGGCACCGGCGGTGCTGGGCGAGTTGGACCCGAAAGCCAGCGTGCCGAGCTGCAGCGTGGGATCGACATCCACCCGTTCGCCCGCCGTCGGCAGGTCGATGTACCAGCCGTTCATGGTGGTCATCGTCCACGCGTAGGCGACCGAACTGCTGGCGGTGCCGCCGCCCGCCGGCAATATCTGCCTCACGAAGCACCCGCTCGACGTCGACGCGGTCGAGCAGGTGTTGCTGCGCGGGCTGCCGAAAATTCCGCCGACCGCGGACGTGCTGCCCAGCAGGTCCTTGATGGCGTACATGGTCTGTTGCTGGGTGGTGGCGATGTCTGTCACGCCGAGATAGGCGCCCGTGCCGACATACACGGTGCGCACGCCGCCCGGCAGGCCGATCTCGGGACGCGAGGTGATCGGCTGCCGGTTGCCCGCCGCATCGGCCAGGGTGGCCAGCAATTGCGGCGCCTGCGTGGTCGTGCTGGCGGCGGTGAGCCCGCTGAAGTCGAAGCGCCACAGATTGCCGTACAGGTCGCCCCCGTAGGCCTGCAGCACCGTGTTGTTCTGCGCGCTTTCCACGTAGGCGGCGATCTTCGCCAGCCCGCTGGGGCACGGCGCCACCGTGCAGCCGGTGACCACGCCGGAGGTGGTGCCCGTGTTGGTCGCGAACCGGGTGACGATCCTGCCGGTGCGGGCGTCCATCACATACACGTAGCCCTGGCCGTTGCCGGGCGACACGTTGTTGTACCCAGAGGTGAGCAGGACCACCCAGGTGCCGTCCGACAACTTGGTGACGACCGGCTTGCCGAACGAGTAGCCCAGGTTCTGGTCGCTGACGTACGGCGCGGCCCTGGAGGTGTCGGAAGTGAACTCCCACAGCACCGTGGGCGCCGTCGGGCTGGTGATGTCGAGTGCGTAGTAGCCGCGCCCGCCTCCGCCGAGTCCGCCGATCAGGATGGTGCGCCAGGCGCCGTTGATATAGACGTCGTCCTGCGTGAGGCTGCCGTCCACGAAGTACTGGTGGGTCGACGGGTAGTTCTTGTCGGCCAGCTTGTAGAGCTGCGGCAGCAGGGTCGAGGGGATGTAGGCCCACTGTTCGAAGCCGGTGTCTGCATTGAAGGCATGCAGCATGCCGTCGTTCGCGCCCACGTAGACCATGCCCTGCCGGGTCGCCTGCGCCGCCTTGAAGACGGTGTAGCCGGTATCCGAATAGCTCGCCTTCGGCGCCTGCACGTAAACCGGCTGCGAGTTGACGATGTCGCCCAGCACGTGGGTGCGGGGAATGTAGTAGTCGTTCGTGGTCGAGCCCTCGTTGCTGCGGTCGCCGCGCAGGAAGTTGACCAGGTTGATGCCACCGGCGCCGGTGGTGCCGCCGGCGGTGGTGCTGTCCACCTGGGAGGCGGGCGGCAGGCAGCCGGTGCCCGAAGCGCAGATCTGCGAAAGCCCGCCGATGGCGGCCATCTGGAAGTACGCCTTCATCGCGGTCGGCATCGACGCCCACTGAAACGGCAGCAGGGGCGTGCCGGAGGTGGGGTCGTAGGTGTAGATGCTGCGCGCCGCGGTGCGGGTGTCGAGCAACGGCGTGGTGGCGAGCGAGCCGGTGGCGTTGGTGCAGTCGCCGCCGGCGCCGGATTGCGACCAGGTCGGCGTGTTGCTGGCGATGCCGGTGACGCCGTCGACGCTGTAGCGTGCCAGGTCGCCGAACCACTTGCCCGAACAGAAGGTGGTGCCGAAGGCGAAGTTGCCGGTGGTGGCGAGCTTCTGCGACGACAGCGTGGCCGCCGCCGAACTGCTCGACGCGGCGTTCACGTTGTTCAGGAAGTCGGTCAGCCCGGACTGCAGGTCGGTCGCGTTGCTGGCGCTGTAGTAGGTGCCGCGCCCGTTGACCGCGGCGTGCCACAGGTCGTCGATGGTGGTCTGCGCATTGCTGACCGGCGCCGGCCAGTTACAGGCGCCCGAGGTCTGCCAGATGCACACGCCGCGGTTCTGCGTGGCGGTGCTGGTGGGCGTGCCGTTGGCCACGTCGAAGTAGTCGCCGCTGGTGGCGTTGGCGTAGCCGCTCTGGTACTGCATGTAGCCCGACGCGCCGAGGCCGACGGTGAAGGTGCTCATACGCTGCTGGCCGTTGGAGTAATTGTTGCTGGACACGTCCACACCGCTCGAATTGAGGGTGTTGCCGAGCGCGCTCGAGCGGATGTCGGTGACGTAGTAGTACTGGGCGATGTCGGCCAAGGTGTTGGAGACGTTGTTGCCGTCCAGGTAGGGCCGGACCTCGCTGCCGTCGGTGTTGCCGATCGCGGTGCCGCTGTTGATGCGGGCGGGATTGCTGGTGTCGTTCCAGTAGCCGTCGGTCGACAGCATGGTGTAGTTGCGCTGGCAGGCGTACTGGATGGGGTCGGTCACGCTCTGGCCGTTGATGTTGCTGCGGCTGCCGGCGTAATAGCGGCCGGCGACGTTCAGCGCCGCCTTCAGCGGCGTCGCGCCGGACGGGTCCGCCGCGAACAGCTTGGCGTACCAGGCCCGCTTCTGGCCGGCGGCGTCGGTGGTGTTGTCCAGCACGTTCAGGAAGTCGTCGCCGTTGCGGTTGTTGATGGTCATGAACCCCAGGCGATAGTTGTTGTCCAGCACGCTGAAGGCCAGCGAAATGGCGGTCTTGGTGCTCTGCATGCGGGTGCGGTAGTAGGCGTACCAGTTGGCGTAGTTGGTCATCTCCTCCGCGTAGTTGCAGGTGGTGCCGGCGCAGTCGGTGCGGCTGGCCGCCTTGGCCGAGGTGCCGGGGTAGGCGTAGCTGTTGACCGTGGTGCGGATCGAGGTGCTCACATGGCTGCCCGGCACCGATCCCAGGCCCAGCGCGCCGGCCGGGTAGCGCGAGAAGGTGTAGGTGGTGCCGCCCAGCGGCGCGGTTTCGATGCGGGTGGCCTGGCAGTTGCTCAGCAGCAGGTCGGAGCACCAGCGCAGGTAGGCGGGATAGGGGTAGGCGGCGGTCGGCGCGTTCTGGGTCACGCAGGTGCGCAGGCTGGTGTTGCTGCAGTACTCGCCGGCGATGAACGTCCAGTAGGTGGCGTTGTTGCGCAGGCTCGACGTGAAGAAGGACTGCACCCCGTAGCCGTCGATCGGCACCTGCGTGAACGAGCTCGTGTTGGCCGAGGTCATGCTCGGGAAACTCGTGCTGTTGTAGTTCACCGGGGGGGTGTAGGTGACGGCCGGGTCGTAGGCCAGGCCGTTGAACCGGGCGTTGTAGAGCAGGTTGGCATTGAGCGCCAGGTATCCCGGCACGCCGCTCAGCACCGGAGAGCCGGCCACCCAATCCGGGAGATAGGTCCAGTCCATGCTTCCCGAGTCGTCCATGACGAAGAAGATGTTCGGCTTGACCAGCGTCGCGGTGGAGGTCTCCAGCGGCGAGGACGCCAGGTCGGTCGTCGCGGCACCGGCGCGCGGCACGGCCGTCAGCAGGGCGAGTGCCGCTGTCAGCAGGGCGAGCAGGCCCGAAAGGGATCGGTTCGCGAACGTCATAGGGCCACCATGGCTTGGATGTAGGCAGTCGTGCTGCGCGGGCCGCTCACCCTGACGGTGATCCGGTAGTACGTGGCGCTAGGGCAGGCCAGGTTGCCGGCGCCGGTGTTGCTGTCGAGTGTCTTGCTGCCGCCGCAGTAGGCCGAGTTGGGCGCCGACGAGCAGCCGGCGAGGCTGCCGGGATCGCCGGTTGCTCCGCACATGCGCTGGATCAGGTAGGCGGCGGTATTGCCGGAAGCCCCGGCGGTGCCGGCGGCGGGATCGGCCACGCTGACGGCGGTGGCGCCGCTGACGGTCTGCAGGGTGCCGAACAGGTCGGCCCAGGTCTTGCCGGCATCGGGCTCCTGGCGCACGGCCAGGTAGCCCCTCGCCAGCTGGCTGCAGGCCAGCACCGTGCTGGCGCCGGCGCCGGTGCAGGTGACCGCGGTGGCGGAAGCGGCCTGGCCGGTGTTGTCCTCCAGCCACTTCACGGCGGCCTCCACCGCCACGTCGGCACCGGTCACCGCCGCCTGCTCGAAAGCGAGGTTTCCACTCACCAGCGTGGCGGTCGAGACGGTGCGCATCAGGCTGACCGCGGCCAGGCCCATGATGACCAGCGCGACGAGGGCCACGATGAGCGAGAAGCCGCCCTGCGCGAGACGGCCGGGCCGATGGTTCAGCATGCGCCGCCTCCGCCCTGGTAGGTGGGTTGCCCGCCCTGCCAGATCATGTTGCGCAGCGGCAGGGCCGTCTGGGTGGTGGTGTAGCGGTAGCGATCCCAGCTGGGCAGGCCGGTGAGATTGATGGGTGCTCCGGCGGCACCGTCCCAGGTCGGGATGGCGGAGGCGGGCAAGATCGTCTTGGTCGAGACGCTGCCGACATTCGGGCTTCCGGCGTAGGCCAGCGTCTTGTCGAATTGCTGGCTGCGTGCCACCAGTACCACGCGCACGCCGATCACCCGGGCCCACTTGCACTGCAGCGCGATGGCGGCAGGGTCCGCCGCAGAACCCGGCGTGAGCTGGTCGTAGGTATCGGCCACGCCGTCCATCACCGAGGCCGTGCCGGTGATGCCCGACGTATCGCGCGCGTACTGCGCCCGCAGGGAGACGATGTTGCCCGCCACCGGTACCCACACGGCGGCATTGCTCAGGTTGGCGGCCGAGCCGCAGTTCCATTGCGTGTAGTCGCACACCGTCAGGTCGCCGTTGCGGATGGCGTACGCCCGCACGGACGGCGCGGGGCCGAGGTTGTAGACGATGCCGCCGCTGGGCACGCCGGACACCCCGTTGCCGACCGACAGCGCCGATGACGCGACACCGGTTACCAGCGCCACCTGCAGCACGCAGGAAGGCGCCCGCACCGCCGGCGCCGCCACCACCCGGTCGTTCACCGCGAAAGTCTGGGGTGTGGTCACCGCATAGCTGCCGGTGGCGCTGGTGGCGGTGAGGGCGTCGCCTTCCGACGGCAGGCTCGAATTGCCGGACATCACCAGCAGGGTGTCGGTGTTGAGGTCGCCCGCCGGCACCACCGCGGCCGCCGGGTTGACGATCACCGGCGCGAGCGCCGGCAAGGTGACGTTGCCGTCGTTCACGGTGCCGTAGGTCAGGCTGCAGCCCAGCAGGTTGAACGACTGCAGGCCCAGCCCGGCCTGCTCGATGTCCATCGCCAGCGCCCGCACGCCGGCCACGCCGTTGAGTTGCGCATCGCCGCCGCCCATCGCGATGCGCCGGCTGATCGAGGTACCGGACATCACCTGCGTGATCACCAGCACGCTGAACAGGCCGATGACCACCGCGATCATCATCTCCAGCAGGCTGAAGCCTGCCTGCGCGACGGAGCGATGCGCGCGGTTCATTTGATCTGCGCCGTCTCGGTGTACTTGTGGACGTCGGCGTCGCCCGGCCCCTTCCAGTAGACGATGACGGTGACCTGGTTGCTGGCTGCCGCCGCGCCGCTGCCGCCCGGCACCGCGCTCACGTTGACCCGTGGTGCGCCGGCGGCGCCGCCCGCGACGCCCGGCATCGCCAGGGTCACGGCATTCTTGAACGCGGTGTAGCCGGCGCCGTTACTGCCGTCGTCGAAGTTGGACGCGAAGTTGGCCGGTGTGCGGTCGCTCAGCCACATGGTGGCGATCAGGTTCTTGGTGAGCAGCGCCGCCTGGGTCCGGACGGCCGCCGTGCCGGTCTGCTGCACCGCCACCGACTGCAGGCGGGTGATGCCCAGCACGCCGGTGGCGAAGATCAGCAGCGCCACGACCGCCTCGACCAGCGAAAAGCCACGCTGGCGCAGCGCCTCGGGCCGGGCTCGCATGCCAGCGCGGGAACGACGGTGCGGTTTCATCTGGCTCTTCTCTTTTCAGCAGCGGGCGGGATCGGTGCTGACGGCGGTCGGATCGCACATGCGCACCTGGCCGGCCGTGCTGACCGCCACCCGCAGGCAGCGAACCTTGCCGGCGGGCAGGCACAGCGCGCCGGTCGACGAGACGTCGACGTAGAACGCGGGGGATCCCGGCGTCGTGGTCGGATTGCTCGTGGCCACCTGGCGGCCCGACGCGTCGAACGCGGTCACCGCGTTGGCGCTGCCGGCCGCGTTGACGGCGAACGTGACCCGCGCCGCCGCCGCCGTCGCAGGGCTCGCCTGCACCACGGCGGGCACCGTCGTCGGGCTGGGCGCGGCGTTGCATGCGCCCGCCGGGCTGACGGCAGCACCGGCGTTGACGATCCAGTAGGGACCGGTGGCGCTGATCGCACAGCCGGCGTCGAGTGTGCTGACCAGCTGGAAGCGCAAGCGCGCGTTGCGCTTGACCGCTTCCGACCGGGCCAGTTGCAGGCCGTCGCGGAGTGATTCCGCCGCGCTGCGCACCTGGTTGTTGCGGATCCATTCGCTGAACGAAGGCAGGGCCAGCGCCAGCAGCACCGCCAGGATGCTCACCACAACCACCAGCTCGATCAGGCTGAAGCCCGTCTGCGGCGGTAACCCTGCCCGCCGACCGTGAAGCCGGTCGGCCGACATCAGCAGGCTCCGCCCTTGTTGGTGGCCCAGCAGTTGTTGACGGCCGGGTTCGACCAGCCGGACACGTTCGCGATCTCGCTGGTCCGGAGGTTGTCCTGGTTGATCGTGTAGACGAAACCGGCCATGCCGCCCATGCCGGTGGCGACCAGCGTATAGCCCGTCGCGCTGCACGGGCCACGGTAGGCGTAGCTGAAATACCGGCCCGCCGTCGGAGCCGCCACGCCGCAGGCGGCGCCGTTCGTGTAGGTCTTGGCATCCTGGAACCACTGCTCCATCTGCACCTGCGTCGCGGCGAGCTGGCCGGTGGCCTCGGGAATCCGTCCACGCCGTATGTAGTCGCTGTACGCGGGCAGCGCGATGGCGCTCAGGATGCCGATGATGGCCACGGTGATCATCAGTTCGATCAGCGTGAAGCCCCGCTGTCGTTCGGGTCCGGAAGATGGAAAACGGAGGCTGGTTCTGCGCATGTTCGAGGTAAGAAGTGGCTGCCCGCAGTCTGCAGATGAAGATCCAGAATTTCTTTTCTAACGGTAACAACCGTGAAAAGCATTGTGGACGCGTGACCAATCTTTGTCCAAGCACAAACAGCTGCGAACAGGGATCTACCCGCAAATGCGACGCAGCCGGGCGCTAACCGGCACCCGCGACGGTCATGCGGGCTTCATCCGGACACCGATGCGACATCTAGAAGCGCTGGTTTATCATGATGGACATACCGCGCGTTTTCTGCCATGCCTGCCGATTGGCACCATGGTTCGGCACGCTGCGGGTCGTGGGGAGCCCAGGGTTCCCCGCCCGGTTCGTGACGGCAGCGCCGATCCGGGAGCAAACGCCAGCCACCAACCAGCTGTTTGCAAGTTCAACGAACGGTGTCGCGCCCTCGGGCGACTGCCTGCACACCCCGCTCCCGTCCGCGCCTGCGGGCTCGGGCCTCAAGAAACTGGATCCAAAGATGATGAGAAGAATGTTCCCGACCGCGCTCGCCCTGGCCGCGGCCGCCGTGTTGATGCCGGCGCACGCTGCGGATCCGCGCAAGGTCGATGTGCTGCTGATCGGCGGCGGCATCATGAGCTCGACGCTCGGCGTGTGGCTGAACGAACTCGAGCCGACCTGGTCGATCGAGATGGTCGAGCGCCTGGACAAGGTTGCCGAGGAAAGCTCCAACGGCTGGAACAACGCCGGCACCGGCCATTCGGCGCTGGCCGAACTGAACTACACGCCCGAGAAAAACGGCAAGGTCGACATCTCCAAGGCCATCGAGATCAACGAGGCCTTCCAGATCTCGCGCCAGTTCTGGTCGCACCAGGTCAGGAACGGCGTGCTGAAGAACCCGCGTTCCTTCATCAACTCCACGCCGCACATGAGCTTTTTGTGGGGCGACGAGAACATCGCGTTCCTCAAGCGCCGCTACGAGGCCCTGAAGGCCAGCCCCTTGTTCTACGGCATGCAGTACTCCGAGGATCCGGAGCAGATTCGCAAGTGGGTGCCGCTGATGATGGAAGGCCGCGATCCGCAGCAGAAGGTCGCCGCCACCTGGAGCCCGCTGGGCACCGACGTGAACTTCGGCGAGATCACCCGCCAGTTCGTCGGCAGCCTGCAGGGCAAGCCCAACTTCTCGCTGCAGACCTCCAGCGAAGTGCGCGACATCACGCGCAACGCCGACGGCACCTGGCGCGTGGCCTACAAGAACCTGAAAAGCGGCACCAGCACGCAGACCGATGCGAAGTTCGTCTTCATCGGCGCGGGCGGCGGTGCGCTGCACTTGCTGCAGAAGTCGGGCATCCCGGAGGCGCGCGAATACGGCGCCTTCCCGGTCGGCGGCTCCTTCCTCGTCACCGAAAACCCGAACATCGCGCAGATGCACCTGGCCAAGGCGTACGGCAAGGCTTCGGTCGGCGCGCCGCCGATGTCGGTGCCGCACCTCGACACCCGCGTGCTCGACGGCAAGCGCGTGATCCTGTTCGGGCCGTTCGCCACCTTCTCGACCAAGTTCCTGAAGGAAGGCTCGTACCTGGACCTGCTGACCAGCACCAACACGCACAACGTGTGGCCGATGACCAAGGTCGGCGTGGCGGAATACCCGCTGGTGGAGTACCTGGCGGGCCAGCTGATGCTGTCGGACGACGAGCGCCTGGCCGCGCTGAAGGAATACTTCCCCAACGCGAAGAAGGAAGACTGGCGCCTGTGGCAGGCCGGCCAGCGGGTGCAGATCATCAAGCGCGACGCCGACAAGGGCGGCGTGCTAAAGCTCGGCACCGAGATCGTGGTATCGCAGGACCGCAGCATCGCCGGCCTGCTGGGCGCTTCGCCCGGCGCTTCGACGGCGGCGCCGATCATGCTGAGCGTGCTGGAAAAGGCCTTCAAGGACAAGGTCGCTTCGCCGGCCTGGCAGGCCAAGATCCGGGAAGTGGTTCCGAGCTATGGGACGGCGCTGAACGCCTCTCCCGCGAAGGTGCAGGAAGAGTGGAATTACACCGCGAAGATGCTGCAGCTGGCGGTGCCGGCGCCGGTGATTCCGGCTACGACGGCCGGTGTGCCGCCGGCCGGCGCCCCGGTGACCCAGCAAGGTCCCAATGGCACACGCAAGATGAACGCCGCCACCGACATGGCGCTCTGATTCGTTTCCTGTGGCTGCCGGATCGATGCCGGCAGGCCCGGGAACACGACCGCGGGGTCAGTGCCTGAGGGCACCGGCCGCCGCGGTTTTTTTTTGCGTTACGGGCGACCGACCGGCGCCGGCTGCGGCACCGGCTGGGGCACCGGGCTCCGCTCGGAGTCGCCGGTTTCCTCGCCGGTGACCTGCTCGTCTTCCTCCTTGGCGTCCTGCATGGCTTCGGGCTCCAGCTCCTCGGCGCTGCGATTGAGATGGATGAACGCACCCCAGGCCAGCAGCAGCAAGGCACTGGCGCCCAGCAGCGCCGCGGCATAGACCAGGTCCGCCATGTCTTCGTGGATGGCCTTGAAGGTGGCCACCAGGCCCTCCACCGCCAGGGCGACGATCACCACCACGAAGAAGCGCGACAGGAAGCGCCGCACCCGTGTCGGTGCGCTGATGTCGGCATCGCGCACCACCTCTTCCTCGACGATGGTCTCGGCGATCTGCAGGGCCACCACCGCGGCCGCCAGCAAGCCGATGGCCTCGATGATGGTTTGCGCCGCGCCCTCGTTCCAGCCGCCGTCGAGCGCCCCCCAGCCGACCCGCGTGGCGATGGCCGTCAGCATCAGCGCGGCCAGTGCGAACAGCAGCGCCATGAGCCCGTGTACGCAGGAAAACAGTTTCGCCAGCAATTTCATCCCTCACCCCTTGTCGTATGGATCGTTCTGCGCCGGATTCTCGACAGGCTCCGGCGGGGGCGTGTAAGCGTATGGGCGAAACGTCAGAGCCAGCCGGCGCGGCGCAGGCGGCGGAACAGGAAGGCGCCGCAGGCGACCGTCAGGAGCACCGCCACCGGATAACCCCATTTCCACTCCAGTTCCGGCATGTACTTGAAGTTCATGCCGTAGAGGCTGAAGACCATCGTGGGCAATGCGAGGATGGCGCCCCAGCCCGCGAGTTTCTTCACCACTTCGTTCTGCCGGATCGTCACCTGGGCCAGCGAAACCTGCATGGCGTAATTGATCATTTCCTGCAACCGGTCGGCTGTCTTGGTGACGCGGGCCACGTGATCCATGATGTCGCGATAATAAATGCGGCTCTCTTTCGGGATTATCTCGCCATGAAACCGCAATAACTGGCTGCAGATATCCGTCAACGGGAGAGCCGACCCGTGCAGCTTCAGCAATTCGTTGCGCAGATGATAAAAATCCTTGAGATTGGACGCTGGCGGCGAATCGCGGAAGAGTTCTTTCTCGAGTTGCTGAAACCGATGCTGCAGGGCATCGATACACGGCTGGTAATGGTCGACGATGAAGTCGATCAGCATGTACAGCACCACGCCCGGGCCGCGCGACAACTTCTCCGGCGATTGCTCGGCGCGGTGGCGCACCGCCGCATAGCCGTCCGAATCGCCATGCCGCACGGTAATGACGAAGCGCGGGCCGACGAACACATGCGTCTCGCCGTGGCGAATATCCTGGTCGACCAGCAGCACGGTGCGCAGGGCGACGAAGATCGAATCGCCGTATTCCTCCACCTTGGGTTGCTGGTGCGCCAGTTCGGCGTCTTCCACCGCCAGGTCGTGCAGGCAGAACTCCTGCTGCACCTTCAGCATCAATTCGCGGTCGGGTTCCACCAGACCGAGCCAGACGAATGTGCCTTCTTCCGCCAAGGCATCGCTGATGCCGTCGATACCGATTTCGCTCTGCTTGGCCCCGGCCTTGTAGACCGAACAATTCACGACGCCTTTGGCGTTATTCATCGGATTCGCATTATTCATCGGATTCATTTCCCGGTTTATATATCCGGCCCATCATGGCATTCCGCATGTGCGGCCGGATTTTTATGCAATCTTTATGGGATCCGCCATTATCTTTACGGTAATTTTATGCCGTCGCCGACAGACTGATGCAATCTTTTGTTCGCCGGTCGCATCCATTACCCAAGCCACCATCCCGATAATGCCCCGAAGCCTCGTCCCACAGGCATTCCCGGCACGCGGCCGGGCGGCCGATCCGCCGTGCCGTCGCCTATGCTCGCTTCTTTTTTCCCGAGGCCGCCGCGCATGACTTCCAAACCCCACCAGGGATTCAGCCCGGCCGTCACGGTGGCGGCGCTCGGGGTGGTGTTCGGCGACATCGGCACCTCCGTCCTCTACGCCTTCAAGGAAACCCTCAACCCGGAGCACGGCGTGCCCCTGTCGCCCGACACGGTGCTGGGCGTCCTGTCGCTGATCTTCTGGGGCCTGATGGTGGTGGTGACGCTGAAGTACGTGGTCTTCGTGCTGCGCGCCGACTACGACGGCGAGGGCGGCATCCTGGCGCTGCAGGCCCTGGCCCGGCGCGCCTTGCCGGTGCAGGCCACGCATCCCCGGCTGTGGCGCGCACTCGGTTTCCTGGGCCTGCTCGGCGCGGCCATGTTCTACGGCGACTGCGTCATCACCCCGGCCGTCTCGGTGCTGTCGGCGGTGGAAGGCCTGCAGGTGCAGGCGCCGCAGCTCGGGGCCTTCGTCATTCCGCTGACCATCGCCATCCTCGTCGGCCTGTTCGCCATCCAGCGCAAGGGCACCGAGCGGGTCGGCAAGCTGTTCGGGCCGGTGATGCTGCTGTGGTTCGGTGTGCTGGCGCTCAGCGGCGTCTGGCACATCGTCGAACAGCCGCAGGTGCTGGCCGCACTCGACCCGCGCCATGCGGTGTGGTTTCTGTGGTCGCACAAGCTGCAGGCGCTGTCGGTGCTGGGCGCGGTGTTCCTGGCCTTTACCGGCGGCGAGGCGCTGTACGCGGACATGGGCCATTTCGGCGCCCGGCCGATCCGGCTGGCCTGGCTGTTCATCGCCCTGCCCTCGCTGGTGCTGAACTACTTCGGCCAGGGCGCGCTGGTGCTGGCCGACCCGGCCGCCATCGACAACCCCTTCTACCGGCTGTTTCCCGCCTGGGCGGTGATTCCCATGGTGGTGCTGGCGGCCCTGGCGACGGTCATCGCCTCGCAGGCGGTGCTGTCGGGTGCGTTTTCGCTGACGGCGCAGGCCATCCGCATGGGGTACCTGCCGCGCATGCGGGTGGTACAGACCTCGGACAGCGCCATCGGCCAGATCTACCTGCCGGCCGTCAACTGGATCCTGATGGTCGGCGTGCTGCTGCTGGTGGTGGGTTTCGGCAGCTCCAGCGCGTTGTCGGCGGCCTACGGCATCGCGGTTTCCATCACCATGGTGACGACCACGCTGCTGGCCGGCGTGGTGGCTTTCGGCCTGTGGCACTGGAACCGGATCGCTGTGGTGGTGGGCGTCGTGGTGTTCGCCTGCATCGACATGGCCTTCGTCGCCGCCAACAGCCTGAAGATCCACGACGGCGGCTGGCTCACGCTGGCGATCGCCGCCGGGGTGATGGCGATTTTCAGCACCTGGGCCAAGGGCCGGCGCATCGGCCTGGCGCTGGTCGAGGCCGAGCAGATTCCACTCGAGCCGTTCGTCGATTCGCTGGCGGCCCACGTGCCCTACCGGGTGCCCGGCACCGCGGTGTTCCCGCACAACAGCGCCGAGTCCGTGCCCTATGCGCTGCTGCACAACCTCAAGCACAACCATGTGCTGCACGAACAGGTGGTGATTTTGGTGGTGCGGGCCTGCCCGCAGCCGCGCATCGAGGCGCGCGACCGCATCACCGCCAGGCGCCTGGACCTCGGCATCTGGACGGTGGTGGCGCGCCACGGATTCATGGAAACGCCCGACGTGCCCGAGTTCATGCGTGTCTTCGCCTACCAGCAGGGCCTCGCGCTGGAGTCGATGAGCACCTCGTATTTCATCTCGCGGGCCTCGCTAGTGACCGGTGAGCTGCCCGACATGAGCCGCCCGCGCCAGGCCCTGTTCGGCTGGCTGCAGCGCAATGCCGGTCGCGCCTCCGACCACTTTCGGCTGCCCGGCAACCGGGTGGTGGAAATGGGCCAGCGCGGCTGAAGCGGCAGCGCGGCGCACGCACTCTTATCTCTTACACCTCCGTACATATGTGAGCACTAACACATGTGGAAGACTCCGTCCCTTCGGAAATTTCACATCTGTTTTAGCCATGCTCAACTTTCGTTTTTCTCCCGTCCGATCGGCGATAGCCGCATCGATGGCGTCCACCCTGGTCGCCTGCGGCGGCGGTGGTAGCGGCGGCGAGCCCCCCGCCCCGGCAGCCGCCAGCCACCTGGCGAGCACCACGGCATCTGCCGATTCCCCCCAGACGCGGCTGCTGCAGTCCGGCGAGCCGTCTTCCGGCGCCATCGGCCCGGGCGAGGCCGCATGGTCTCGTGCCGTGCCCCTCCCGCTCGGTTTCTACGATGTGGATGCCACCGGTGCCGTCCGCAAGCTGCGCAACGACCTGGAGCAGGGATCGCTGGCCGGCGAAGTGCAGTTCGTGCAAAGCCACTCGATGGCGCCGGCGGGCAACGATGCCCGTGAGATGCCCACACCGGTCGCCCTGCGCGAAGCCTTGCTGCTACTCATCGGAAACGACTGGCCGGGCGGTGCCGACGAGGCATCGTCCACCCTCACGGTGACCGCCAGCACGGGCGGCAGCACCCTGGGCAAGCTGCGCATGCAGCCACCGTCGCTGCTACCTGCCAGCGACAACAGCGCACCGGAAAGCCGCGGCCGACCCGCTGTCGGCTATTCGCGCCGGGCATGGTCGGTGGCGGTGCCCTGGAACTGGATGCGACCGGGCCTGCAACTCGCCTTCGCCTGGACACCGGCGTCCGGCCCGGCGCTCGCAGGCACGCTGCCGGCCGGCAAGGTCGAGTTCGCCGCACCCGCCGAACTGGTGGTGCAGAACATCCGCCTCGGCATGCTGACACCGCCCAACACCGCCACCGGCTACCTGATGGACCATCCGGAGAGCGCCGGCACCGATTACTTCCAGACCGTGCCGATCGCCCGCCTGACCGTTGCGCAGTACGAGGACATGCACTTGAGCCGCGTCATCGTGGGCACCGGCGGCGGCGCCATCTACGACACCGCCAGCCCGCAGAACGGCGATGTCTACAGCGGCGACATGCGCGAAAACGTGGCGAAGGTGCAAGTGGCGCAAGGCATCAACCTGGCCAACTTCGGCCTGGTCGATTCCGACCTCACCGAGAGCCAGCCGGAGAGCTTCAGCGAGCGCACCGTGATCCATTCCCGCGGCCTGTATGCCAACGGCATCCAGGAACACGGCCTGTCGGGAGGCAACGGCATGATCAACCTCATGGACTCGGTCGGTAACGAGTTCTCGCATGAACTCGGCCACTCGTACGGCCTGGGCCACTACCCCGGCGAAGGCGAGAACGCGAAGAACCCGGTGCACCACGCGGACAGCGGCTGGGGCTACATCGCCTCGCGCCAGCGCATGCGCGGCAACCTGGCCTGGGGCGAGGCCTTCAACCCCGCGGGCACCCAGAAATACGGCGGCACCTTCAGCGGCAGTTTCAACTACAAGGCCGATGCCATGTCGGGCGGCGAGCCCGACTCGGCGCTGTCTGCCTACACCCACCACACCGGATATTCGGCGCGTCGGATCCAGCTCTACCTCAACACCGCACGCAGCGGCGGCCCGCGCGCGGTGCCGGACCTGGCTTTCGCCAGCGGCTGGAGGGGGTGGGACGCGGCCAGGGGCCAGTGGGTCGATCGCGTCTCGCAAACGCCCGCCTTCAAGGCGCCGCGCCCGGTCGCCGTCGGCGTGCCGGTCGTGACCCTGCTGGGCGGCTACCAAACCCAGGTGCCCCGGTTGAACCTGGTTTATGCGGGCTTCAACGGGAACTGGGGCGTGACCTACGACAACCCCGCCCCGGCGGCCAGCGGCTCGGCGTGCTGGCTGGAAGTAGCGCTGGCCCAAGGTGCACCGCTGCGCATCGCCCTGCAGGCCAGCGCCACCAACGAAGGGCCGCGCAAGTTCCACGTGAACATCGCGCGGAGCCGCGCTCCGCAAAGCGCCGCGCTGGTGTGCCGCGACGCGCAGGGTGTCAGCACGGTGTTGTCCCGGCAGGCCATCGCGGGCCCTGCGAAACCGCTGAAACCGGCGATCGTGATCGGCGAAGCGGACGGCATGTCGGCCCTGCGCGGCGCGGAACTGGCAGCGCTGGATGCATTCATCCGGACCCGTCCCGCCAACGGCGGCTTGCCGGGCCGCCAGCAGCAAATGCTGCTGAGCTGGCGGGACGACCTTTCCGGCCTGTCGGAGGCCTCGCGCGCCTGGGCGCTGCACTGGCTGGCCACGCGCGACACCGCCATGGCGCTGGACGCCCACGTTCTCGCCAACCCCGGCCTCCTGACGGCGCATCCCGACCAGGAAGCCCGGACCCGGATGCACCGGTACGCCACCGCCCTGGGCATCTTCAACCCCGCCGGGTTGACGCCGCCCGTCACGGGCCCCCTGACGTTCCAGAGAGACCGTACCTGCCTGGACCTCGACAAGCCCGATGCGGCCCTGCCCGGCCTGAAGACCACGCCAGCGCAATCCTGCGCGAAGCAGCCGTCGCAACAGTGGTGGTCGGACGCCGCCGATCACGTGCACAACGAGGTCCGGCCAGACCTCTGCCTGACGACCGACGGCGGCTGGTATTCGGCCATCACCGTCAGCCCGTGCGTGGCCGACGCTGTCGGGCAGGCTTTCGTGCAGCGGCCCAGCGGCCGGCTGGAGTCGGTCTCCCACGCCAACCGTTCGATCGAGAAGACCCAGCTCGCCGTCATCACGAACAACGAGGAAGCCACCAGCAAGAACTTCCCCAAGCCCCCCCAGGAGCCGCTGGCGGCCTGGGCCCTGCTGGGAGCCAAGACCCAGCTGGCCCTGCGCCTGGCCCAGAACAGGTACGGCCTGATCATGCCCCGCTGACATGGCATGGCGGGCCCGCCGCAAGCCCGCCATGTCGCGCGATCCGTCGCCCTAAGATGCGGCCCATGCCAGCCGCCCCCGCCGTCTCGCGCCCGGATCCGGACGCCCTCCTGTCACAACTCCGTCGCGAGGACGAGCGCTCCCGCCGGGGCCGGCTGCGCATCTATTTCGGCGCCAACGCAGGGGTCGGCAAGACCTTCGCGATGCTCGGCGCGGCCCAGCGCGAAAAGGCGGCGGGGCGGGAGGTTCTCGTCGGCGTGGTCGAAACCCATGGCCGCGCCGAGACGGTCGCCCTTACGGCCGGGCTGGAGCAGTTGCCGCCCCTGTCGCTCGCCTACCGCGGCCGGCTCCTTCCGGAATTCGATCTCGACGCGGCCCTGGCGCGCCGCCCGGCGGTCATCCTGGTGGACGAACTGGCGCACTCCAACGCGCCCGGCGCACGCCACGAGAAACGCTGGCAGGACGTGCAGGAACTGCGCGATGCCGGCATCGACGTCTGGACGGCCCTCAACGTGCAGCACCTCGAAAGCCTCAACGGCACGGTAGGCGCCATCACCGGCGTGCGGGTGCACGAGACGGTGCCCGACACCGTCTTCGACAGCGCCGACGAACTGGTGCTGATCGACGTCACGCCGGACGAACTCGTCGCCCGCCTGCAGGCCGGCAAGGTCTACCTGCCGCAGCAGGCCGAGCGCGCGGCGCAGAACTTCTTTCGCAAGGGCAACCTGATCGCGCTGCGGGAGATCGCCCTGCGCCGCACCGCCGAACGGGTGGGCGACGACCGGCAGCACTGGCGGGTGGAGACACCGCAGTCGGAGCCGGCATCGGCGCCGGACTCCGAGGCGGTGTTGTGCTGCGTCGGCCCGCAAGCGGGTGCCGAGCAGGCGGTGCGCGCCGCCGCGCGGCTGGCCGGGCAGCGCGGCCAGCGCTGGGCCGCCGTGTATGTCGAGACACCGCGCCTGCAAGGCCTGCCCGAGGCCGAGCGCGACCGCACGCTGGCGGTGCTCAAGCTGGCCGAGGCGCTCGGCGCCTCCAGCGCGGTGCTGACCGGTGCCAACGTGGCGCAGGCGTTGGCCCGGCATGCCCGGCAAGAGGGCTTCGGCACGCTGGTGATGGGGCGCACCGGCCCCCGCAGCTGGTGGCGGCGGCTGGCCCGCCCCTCGCTGCGCCACCGGCTGGCCGGGCTCGACCCGGCGCTGGACATCCTGGAAGTGGGCGCCGCAGCCAGCACGCGCCGGCTGGGCAGCCTGCTGTCGCCGCCGGAAGAACTCGCGCCCGCGCCGCATCGACGCTGGCCGGCCTATGCGTGGTCGGCCTTGCTGAGCATCGCCCTGACGCTGCTGCTGAGCCGTCTCGACGGCGCCCTGGAGCTGGCCAACATCGTCATGCTGTTCCAGCTGGGCGTGGTGCTGATCGCGCTGCGTTTCGGGCGCGGGCCGGCCGCACTGGCGGCCTTGCTCAACGTGCTGGCCTTCGACTTCCTCTTCGTGCCGCCCCGCCTGTCCTTCAGCGTGAGTGACGCGCAATACCTGGTGACCTTCGCGGTGATGCTGGGCGTCGGCCTGCTGATCGGCCAGCTCACCGCCGGCCTGCAGTTCCAGGCCCGCATCGCCGGCAGCCGCGAGTCGCGCACGCAAAGCCTGTTCGAGCTGTCGCGCGAACTTTCGGGGGCGCTGCTGCCGGAGCAGATCGCCGAACTGGGGCAGGCCGCCGTGCGACGCAATTTCGGCGGCCAGGCGCATGTGCTGGTGGCCGGCGAACACGACACGCTGCCGCCGCTCACCGACCTGCCGCCTTCCATCGACGCCAGCGTGGCCGACTGGGTCTACCGCAACGGCCAGCCGGCCGGCCTGGCCACCGCGACCCTGTCGGCCGCCGAGTGGCACTACCTGCCGCTGGCCGCGCCGATGCGCATCCGGGGCGTGCTGGCCTGCCGGCCGGAACACGCGCGCTGGCTGCTCATCCCGGCCCAGCGCCAGTTGCTGGAAACACTGGCCCGCCAGGTGGCCATCGCGCTGGAGCGGGTGCACTACGTCGACATCGCCCGGCAGGCCATCGTGCAGATGGAGTCCGAGCGCCTGCGCAACACCTTGCTGGCCGCCATGTCGCACGACATCCGCACGCCGCTGACCGCCCTGCTGGGCCAGGCCGAGACGCTGCAGGCCGGCGCCGACACCCTGCCCGCCGAGGCGCGCGACCGGCTGCTGGCGGGGCTGGTGACCACCGCCCGGCAGATGCAGGGGCTGGTCGTCAACCTGCTGGACATGGCGCGGCTGCAGAGCGGTACGGTGCGGCTGCGCAGCGAATGGCAGTCGGTCGAGGAGGTGATCGGCGTGGCGCTGGCCGCCGCCGCTCCGGCGCTGGGCACGATCGAGGTGACGACCGATATCGCGCCCGACCTGCCGTTGGTGGAGTTCGATGCGGCGTTGATGGAGCGGGTGCTGGTCAACCTGCTGGAAAACGCCGCAAAGTACGGCGCCGCGCCGGTCGGGATCGGCGCCCGCGTCACCGCGGACACGCTGGAAATTCGAGTGCGTGACCACGGTCCCGGCTGGCCGGCCGGTCCTGACGACCGCGACCTGTTCGGCATGTTCACCCGCGGCGAAAACGAGTCCCGCACGCCCGGCGTGGGGCTGGGCCTGGCGATCTGCCGCGAAGTGGTGACGGCCCATGGCGGCAGCATTTCGGCGGCGACGGTCGCCGGGGGTGGAGCGGAGTTCACCGTCGTGCTGCCGCGCCGGCCGGCGCCGGATGTGCCGGATGTGCCGGATGTGCCGGAGCTTCCCGAAGCGGCGTAAACGGCGTAGGAGCACGCCTCGATTCAGCCGGACGGGTCGCCCGGCAGCGTCGGCGGCGGCATGATCCGTGCATGCGAAAAGGGTTTTCCTGGTCGCACCATCTGAAAGCCCCCATGTCGGCAGTCTTCACGCCCAGCACCACCGTTCTGCGTTGTGACCTCGAATACGAGGTCATGACGCCTTCGCACTTCATTTTTCATATCCAGTGCGCTTTCAGCCCGGACCAGTACGTGGCGCGAGAATCGCTTAACGTCGCGCCTTTCGTCCCCTTGAGAACCAGCTGGGATCCGGTGTCCGGAAACCGTATTTTCCGGTGCGACGTGAACCCCGGCACCCTGCAGATCCGCTACGACGCAACGGTGCAGATCAGCCGGCCGGCTGATTCAGGCGCCGACTACGAGTCGGACATCGCGCAACTGCCCGACCAGGTGCTTCCCTATCTGATGCCGAGCCGTTTCTGCCCTTCGGACACGATGAGCCAGGAGGCGCAGCAGTTGTTCGGCCAGGTACCGCGGGGCCGGCAACGGGTGGACTACATCTGCCAATGGATCCGGGACAACATTGCCTACGAGATCGGCACGTCGAACCCGACGACCACCGCGCTGGATGCTTATCGGCAGAAGGCAGGCGTTTGCCGTGATTTTGCGCATCTGGCGATTACCTTTTGCCGTGCGCTGAATATACCGGCGCGGCTGGTCGGCGGTTATTGCCACTTTGAGGAGCCGCCGCAGGATTTTCATGCGGTGGTGGAGGTTTGGCTTGGCGAGCGATGGATTATGTTCGACCCTACGCTTCTTGCGTTGCCTGAGAATATCGTGCGGGTTGCGACTGGTCTGGATGCCAAGAATACTGCATTTGCGACCATGTACGGTTCGATGATGATGACGTATATGCATATTCAGGTTAGCCATGAAGGGATGGCTGCGTCGGATAATCCTGATCCTATTCAGGCTACGGTTCGTCGGGTTGGGAGTTGACTGGCTTATTTGGGTTTGTGAAGGCATCTGGATTACCTTTTAGCTGCCTTCGGCTTGTTTTCTTCTTCTATTACTCCGTAGGGTGGAGGTGGGGCCACCGCCGCCCCACACCCGCGGTAACTTTCTTTTCGGGCAAAAAAGAAAGTCACGGCGGATTCAAGGATCAAGTGCAACGGTCTCCAATTTAGAGGAAGCTGTTGCATGACAAGAACTTATAAGCATCTCGGCGCGGAAGAGCGCGGCGTGATCATGGCGATGAGGTTGCGCGGAGATG